>TARA_B100001057_G_scaffold99366_2_pt1 | contig 35838 bp, 27 predicted proteins | sample TARA_B100001057 | Tara Oceans TARA_B100001057 (sample SAMEA2621839) | marine metagenome | biome: marine biome (ENVO:00000447); feature: surface water layer (ENVO:00002042); material: "saline water (ENVO:00002010), including plankton (ENVO:xxxxxxxx)" | depth 5 m | reverse complement strand
CAAACCGATGATGGATTGGTTCATCGCCCGATTCTCTAAGGTAAGCCATGAAGGAGCGTCTAAGCGATTTCATCTTATGGCTTCCAAGGGAATTGAAACCGCGCACCAAAGCCTTTTCCGAGCGTGCGCGAACTTCCACGAAAACGAGAACCCCATCTTTCCTGCAAACAATATCGATCTCCTGCCTGCGGTCGAACGAACTTCTCCAGTTTACGACGACAATATGATAGCCCTTGCTTTTCAGAAATTTTCGTCCGAGCCATTCTCCATATCGGCCGCACAATTGGGCGTTTGCCCAATCTGGCTTTACTCCGAGTGACCAAAGGAATGCTTCCGTCCTCTTCCAAGTGCGGCTTGGGGAGGTCAACGCCATTCGTGTTTTGGATATCTTCCAGCCAATTCCTTCTTAACCTCCAAGTATGAACCTTCCCAGAAGGCAGGTAAATCCTTCGTAACTTGGGAACTTCGCCCATTTGGCGCGAGAATGTCGACGGTTAGTTTATATTTTCCGTAATTGATGGCAGGGTGACGGGCAACATCATATAAATCCTGAAGGTAGACTGATATTTGGGCATGATCTGAACTGTAGGTAATTCGATATGGTTTCCGTCCATTGCCAAGATCGATTTCAGGCGGAACGACTTCGTCCAGAACTTTCAATTGGTCTTCCCCAAATGCATTTCTGACAAATGGATAAACAACTTGGTTGCGGATGGATTTCCAACTTCTTTGCCCAGTGCAAATTTCTTCAAAAATCAAAATTTTCGAATCCTCGTCCAAAGGCTCGATTTCATATTCGGGAAAATGAGCGTGCAGAAAATCTACGCGAGCAAGAAAAGCCTCCACTTTCGAATCCCATTTTTTCAGAACAAGATCGCCCGCGTGAATTGCCTTTGCGTAAGCAGATGATACCTCGGTTACGGAAACCTCGAAGGAATCTTTAAAGGAAAATTTCAATTGTCCCAACTTAGTATATTTTCTACGCACAACTTTACGACAATCGAGATCAAGCAAAACTTCCTCTTCCTCGGATATTTCAGTAGCAAAATATTCCCGAATCATTTCCTCGCAGAGCGATGAAACGAATTCCATTTCGAGAGAAATATTTCCCTTGGCCATCTTTTCCACTATTCTTAGAGGCAAAACCCATTCGGATGGGCCAACCGCCGAGTGCTTCGGAAGATGTACTCTTCTTCCGTCAAGTGTCTCGTACACCATCGTACCTCTGCTTTTGAGCATGCATATATTCTCGGAATAAGCACTCATTATTATTTTAAGATATTCATCATCATTGGGGAATTTGAAATCAAATTCACCCAGACCTACACGGCGGCAAGTTTGTATGGCAATTTGCTCGGCTTCCCTGCAACGCACCCCGTGGATTCCCGAAGCCATACAGGCGTCTTTTTCAAATCTCACGTGCTTTGCATATTCATAGGCTTTCAAAAAAACGAGAAGATCAGAATCTTCGACAAAGCTTTTGCCTTTTGACCAAGGTTGGTCGATCGAGTTCGAAGGAGTGACTTTCCCTGCCAACGGCGGGCGGTTTTCCAGCATGGCAAAGGTAAGGGCAACGGCCGGCAAACAATCGCACTGCTTTCCCTTTACCAACGATGCCCCCAATCTCGGATGTAAACCAAGAAGGGAAACTTCAGTCCCAAGCTCGGTTATTCGATCATCTTCGTCGCACAAAGCTCCGATTTCCAACAAAGCCTTCCGTGCTACCTCCAAAGAAGCCTCAGGAGGTTTCTCGAACCAATTCAAGTCTTTCGGGCAAATATCGATTGAACGAAGCTTCAAGTACAATTCAGCAAGGTCCATCCTTTGAATTGCGGGGAGCTCAAAAAGATCTCTGCGTTCATGTTCACCAACTGTCCACATTCTCAAACAATAGCCAGGCGCAGTTCTACCGGCTCGTCCGGCACGTTGTTCAGCCGAACTTTTGCTTATTGGAGAAGAAAGCAAAACATCTACCTTTCGACTCTGATCATAACTGGCTTTTTTGGCCTTTCCTGTATCAATCACAATCTCAACCCCTTCAATAGTCAGGGAAGTTTCCGCAATATTCGTACTTACAATGACCTTTCTTTTCGGACTGCGGGCCAAAACACGATCCTGTTCAGTTGGGTGCATTTCACCATACAAAGCTCTCACCTCAAGTCCCGAGGACCAACTTGCCTGCTGAATCTCTCTGACCGTTTTTGAAATTTCAAAAGCACCATCCAGGAAAATAAGTATGTTTCCTCCTTTTTCATGGATAATTTTTCTCAAATGAAGAGAGATCTGCTTCCAGATTGGTTCGGTCGAATTCGACATTCGATGCTCGATTTCAACCGGATAGCTTTGAGCTTTCAGTTCAACCGATTCACAGTCTCGAAGATAATCCTGCACCGCAGATAAACTTAAAGTGGCTGAGGTAAGGATTAGGCGTAAAGAAGGTCTTTGCGAAAACGAAAGTTTTTTTGCCAGAGCGAGAGCTAAATCGATTTGCAGACTGCGCTCATGAAATTCATCGAAAATCACGAGCCCTACCCTCGAAAGAGTGGGGTCAGAGAGAATTTTATTCAGAAAGATTCCATCCGTCAGGTAAATGATCTTTGTTTCATCGGAGCATTTTTTATCGAACCTTACGTGATAACCAACTTCTTTGCCAATTTCGCTTCCAAGCAATGCTGAAACCCTTCGGGCAAGCAAGCGAGCGGCAATCCGCCTAGGTTGAATTACCAAAATTTGTCCATCAACCATTTTCTTGTGGAAAAGCAAGATCGGTAGTCCGATTGATTTGCCGGATCCAGTCGGAGACCTAATAGCTAGGTGCTTACGGTGCTCCCATGCTTTTTGAATTTCTCCAAATTGCTCGACCAAAGGCAAATCATTTACTCCATCCATCCGTATCAAGATTCGAAGTCTTGAGTTACTTTTCAATCAAAAACAAAGAAGGCCGCAGGTGCGGCCTTCTTGGGATTTTCTTAAAAGAAGTCAGTTTATTTTTACTTCGATTGGCTTGACCGCTTTGCGCTTGGGTAAAACTAGATGCAAAATTCCTTTATCAAGTTTTGCACGGACCTTACGCTTTTCGCAAGATTGGGGGATTTCCAAAACTCTGCAAAATTCTTTCTTTCCGAAAATAGAATTATTTTCAGAATCTCTAGGTGAAGCATTCACCGTTATTTCGGAATCCTTCATGGTAACGGAAACATCTTCCTTTTCGAATCCTGGGAGGAGGAATTTCAGTTCAAAGGACTCGCTGTTTTCGGAAATATTGCAATCGGTGAATTGAGCCTGTTCTTTTGAGTCAAATCCTTTTGGGCTTCGATTTCTATGCCAATTAGAATCCATTGCATCCAAAAAAGACCCAACGGTTAAGGCAAGAGGAAAACTTTGGTGTGTTTTATTTAATTTCATAGTTTTTTGGTTTAGAATTAGTAATGTATAAACTAGCTATTGCCATTTTCATGCCGAGTCATGAATCAGATAGAACCGCTGATTGTCAATAGTTTATACAATCGACAAAAAAGGGTAAGTGCCTTTTTGTCGCGCCAATTAAGGGCGAGGAATAAATGCGAGTAGATTTGTCTCTTCTTCGGGTTTGGGCAACTTTGATTCTAAAACAAGGATTTATAGCTTTCCAATAATCGCTTTGCGGTTTTATCACCTTTTTGGGCGGCAACGCTTAACCATTCTTTGGCAACGGACGGGTCTCTCTTGGTCCCTTTTCCCGTGAGAACCATAAGTCCGACAAAACGAGCGGCAACCGGGTTGCCTCCTTTTGCCAAAGGTAAAAAGAGTTCGTAAGCTCGAGCATAATCCTGAGGATAACCCACACCTGTATAGTATCCTCTTGCTTCATCCAAAACTTCTTCGTCCGTCTTGAAGGAATTTACGAATCCGGAAGGACTAGCGATTTGATTCTGCTTATTTCCCGCGGGGGCGACTCCCTCTCTTTTTTGAAGATATGCGCGGGCTAACTGGTGATTTTGACCGGCAGCTTGCCTCAACAAGGAAAGCCCCTCGGTGGTGTTCTTGCGTATCCCTCCTTCACCATCAATGAGCAAAAGTCCCAAGGAGTATTTTGCTTCGGAAAAATTTTGCCTGGCCGCCAACTTCAACCACTGTGATGCTTTGACCGCATCCTTGGGGACACCGTCTCCATTGAAGTATGCCATTCCGAGATTGAATCGCGCAGTAAGCGATTTTGCGATCACCGCCTTGGAAAGCATGCTTATTCCCTGCTTGGTATCTTTTTCCAGAAGCCCCGGTAAGCCTTTGAGGTAAAGCGCTCCGATGGTCGCCTGAGCTTGTGGATACCCTGCCTCTGCGGATCTCTTAAATAAGCCAAGAGCTCTCATGACGTTGGTGGGAATAACTTGAAAGTCAATCTCCCCCATGCAATACATGGCAACGGGATCCCCTTCGGATGCTTGCCTTTGCAGCAAGAGGGCGGCGTCTTGGTACATTCTTGTAGCAGCTTCGAAGTCACCTTCCAACATCGCAAGGTTAGCCAAGTTATAGGAACCAAAGGGGTGCCCCTTACGATGAGCGGACTCGGACCATTGCTTCGACAACTTGACGTCCACTTTGGATCCGGCTTCGCCAGATCTCAGGTAAATACCCAAAAGTCCTTGAAAATAGGGGCTTCCTGCCTGAGCTTTTGATACGATTTCTCCATAAGTAATTTTGGACGACCAGCGTTCGGCGCTCCGTGCCGCCATGGGCACTCCTGCAAAGTTGAGAAGAAACAAAATAATCAAGCTTTTGACGAAAGTAAGCATGAATGAAGAATTACTTTTTTTAGAAGCTCTTCCAAGCTTGAAAATGCTCAATTGATCAGAGATAATATGATCTGCATCATGAACGCATATCTTTACACAGCGCTTTCTGTTTTGGCGTTCGCCTTTGTATCATTGATTACGTTCGCCAAGCCCGATCCGCACGCCCCCGAAGGAATCACTCTGTCTAGCTTGGCGCTCGGTCGGATTTTGGACAAGCAAACGCGTTTTTTTCAGTCTCCAAATAGATCCTCCGGGGCATATAATTCTGATCTAACTAGAAAAGCTCAAGAAATCGTAGCCGACTACGACGCCTATCTCGGAGATAATCCGAGAGACACGAGCGCACTCATCCTATATGGAAAGTTTCTTCGCAGGGTAGGGCAAGAGCAACATGCAATCGGGTACTTTTTGGAAGCTGATTCGATCAATCCGAAATTAGCCGTCGTAAAGCAACAGTTGGGAAACTACCTCATAGAGGAAGGTCGACCGATCGACGCCTTTCCATTTTTGATCATGACCATAGAATTGGCTCCCGAACAGGCAGACTATCATTACCACTTAGGGGGCTTTCTTTCTCTTTTCGAAGAAGATTTGGCACGAGAACGGATTATGACAAAGGAATCATTGAGGGCATTCATGCATAAGTCTTTCCAGCAAGCGGCCAAGCTTTCCCCTTCGAATTTCGACTATCAATTGAGGTTTGCCCAAAGTTTCTTTGACTATCCTGACTCCAGCAAGGAAGCCGCCTTGCAGACTTGGATCGATTTGAACCGAAAATTCCCTGACAGATCAAAGGCGGAAAAGGACTATTTCAATCTCTGCAAGGCTCGTATACTTTTGGATCTGAATCGGCAATCCGACGCCGTTTCACTGATTGAATCAGTTTCTTCCAAGGCACTCGCCCCGGCAAAGCAATCCCTGCTTCATCAAGTCAAGAGCCTGCCGAAAAAAAAGGCTAAGAAGAAAGAAAGTACGAACAAGCAAAGCAGGATTGAAATCAACCATCACTTTTTCATACCCAATGATCCTCACCTCAAACGCCTGCGTTTGTTGACCGGTCGAATCAAGGAGGAAAAAATGCTTTCCGAGCTCAAGACCGATGCTATCAAGGCGCGATTTGACGAAGAGAATAAAATTAAAATCGATTTGTCTCAAAGAAACCCAAAGGGACTGACTTCCGACCATGAGAAGGGTGCCTTGAGGTGACTTGCTCATGAACGACGTTCTCATACTCTGCTCATCTTTTGCCATCGAGCAAAAGATCATTCTTTTTCTAATCCTTATCGTCAGTATTTCGATTCACGAATGGGCACACGCCTTCGCTGCCGACAAACTCGGGGACCCTCTCCCGCGAACAGAAGGCAGAGTCACTCTTGATCCAAGGGCCCACATTGATCCCGTCGGCACCATTCTCATACCCTTGATCATGATTTTCCTTTCACCGGGATTTGCGATCATAGGTTGGGGAAAACCTGTTCGCATTTCGCTCCCCAATCCAAAAACCCGCAGGCGGGACGATCTACTCATTACCATTGCGGGCCCCCTCTCCAATCTGCTGATAGCTTTTGCCGCCACTCTGTTCTTCGCCTTGGTGGCCTCCTTCTTCCCGCTTAACGAAAGCACCGAAAATCTTTTCTACATAATTGTTATAATAAATTGCGTACTTGTAGTTTTCAACCTCCTGCCGGTCCCTCCACTCGATGGCTCCCACTTCCTTAAACATGCTCTTAACATGCGTGAAGAAACTTATCGTAACTTGGCCAAATACGGATTTTTGATTTTAATTGTTCTAATCAACATTCCTCAGTTTCAGCTAATCATGCAATTTTTAATAGGCTCGAGCAGCAGCCTTTTTATTGGTCTCTTCGAGGGGTTGACCCAAGGAGAATCGACCATTACCCAAAGTTGAGATGCGCAAAATATGCGAATTTGAAGAGGAGAAAAAAGCCCTTCGCTTTTGGAATTTTCTGAAAAAAAATAAAGTCGAGTCCTCTTTGGAGAATGATGAAGGAGCATGGATCTTATGGGTAGAGGAAGAGGAAAACATTGACTTCGCTTCTTCGGCTTTTGAGGAGTTCGAACTCAACCACGACGCTCCGAAGTTCCTCTCCTCGACACCTGATCGCAGGCCCAATGACTCTGTAGAGATCGAAGAACCGCTCTTGCAAAAATCACGGTACAAGGAACATCGTCTAAGGGACAAATGGTCTACTCAGAATGGACGATTGGGAACCGTAACCTTTGCATTGATCATAACGTGCGTTTTCGTCTACTTGCCTTTGGGGATGGCAACAATGTTCAGCAGTCCGGGTTCACCCAACGAGTACTGGACGTCCATTCACTTGACCCTCAAACACGGCCTTCAGATTGCAGGATCGGTGTGGTCTCCCACCGATAATAAATGGATCAACAAAAATGACTGGAGCGATCTTTTGTCCGGACAATTCTGGAGAGTAATCACCCCCGTTTTTCTTCACGGCAGTTTGTTTCACATCCTCTTCAATATGTTTTGGCTCTTCAGCTTGGGGAGGCAAATCGAGAACCGGAAAGGAGGGAAATTCTTCCTCACCTTCGTATTAATCCTAGCTGTTGCCTCCAACCTTTCCCAATTTATTTTTGTCCATGGTAACTTCCTTGGAATGTCCGGCGTGGTTTACGGTCTTTTCGGCTATGTCTTCATAAAATCAAAACTCGACCCAGGAGATGGTTTCGGTATTGATCAAGCAAACGAGTTTATCATGTTCGGATTTTTCGTAGCGTGCTGGCTTGGCTGGCTTGGAAACATTGCAAACGCGGCGCATACAGGCGGCTTGATCGTGGGATTGGCTTGGGGTTGGTGCTCCGCCCTTCGGTGGAACCGGGGCAAGAGATAGAGACGGTTTCTTATTTTCGGGCCAATTCGTAGATCGCCAAGCCCGCCCGCAAGTTTGGCCAAAGAGAACAGGTCTTCACCCAATCACCTTGATGATAGATCTTTCGCCCCACTTCAAATGCATTCGGTCCACTTCGATGTTTCCGACAAAAGCTTTCGAATTCGGAAATCGAAAAATGATTCATGAGACCACTTTTTTCCCAATGGTCAGGGTAAACGTCATTCTTTATTTTCATTCCTTTTCCAAGGAAATGCAGTCGATTTCTCCAGTACCCATGATTAACGAAACTCAAGGCGACTCGCTTTCCTACCCGAAGGGCTTCCAAAAGTACCGAACCGGGTTGAGGAAGCTCGTCGATCATGCGTGAAAATATGACCCAATCAAAAGATTGATCACCCAAATTCCCCAATGCCCTTCGAATATCCTCTTGATAAACGGCCACACCGCGGGCAATGGAAGAGGTAACCTTTCCCCCATCGTAATCGACTCCGAGACCTCTTACTTGCTTTGTATCTCTGAGGTATTCAAGCAGAATGCCTCGACCACAACCCAAATCCAATACGCTTTCACTCGGTTGAACCCAATTGTCGATGACCTTGAAATCGGCTTCTTTCTTAACTTCGTACCGATTTTCAACCTGGCGAAAACGGTCGACGTTCTGCTCTTCTTTCTCCTCATCGTCAATGCCATTTAGGAAAACGCGAACAGAACGCAGGAATGCCTTCGATTTGATCAAGAAGGAATCATGCCCGTGCTTATGATCAATCTCCAAGTATGAACCTTCCTTCCCTAGCCTGTGCAAAGCCTCAACGATTAGTTTGTTCTGGGCAGGGGTATATAGCCAGTCGCTTGTAAAGGCCACTACGAGCACTCTCGCCGATACCTCCTTGAGCGAATCATCCAAGCCTTTTTCTCCCACGAGATCGAAGCGGTCGAGGGCCTTGGTCAATTTCAGATAGGTGTTCGCGTCAAAACGGTCCACAAACTTGTTTCCTTGGTAATCGAGGTAGCTTTCGACGCTGAATTCGAAGTTCTTTTCCTTTGACACTCCAATTTCCCTGCCAAACTTTTCCTCCATTCCCTCATCCGAAAGATAGGTTATGTGAGCCATCATGCGGGCTACCGCCAAGCCTTCGCGGGGACCTTCGCCATCCAAGTATTCCCCCGACTTCCAATCCCGGTCTCCACATATCGAACGCCTACCAACTTCATTAAAGGCAATGGTTTGGGCATTGTGCCGAGCCGTGGCCGCTATGATCAGCGCCTTCTTTACGAAAGTAGGGAATTCCACGATCCATTGCAATGCCTGCATCCCTCCCATGCTTCCGCCCACTACCGAATGAAGGGAAGCAACGCCTAGAAAGTCGAGCAGGCTTTTCTGGGCTCGAACCATATCTTGGATCGTCAAATCAGGAAAAAGCATTCCATAAGCCTTGCCGGGAGTAGCTGGGTTTTCACTAGCTGGTCCAGTCGAACCCTTGCAGGCACCCAAGCAATTTGAACAAACTACGAAAAATTCGTTTGTATCGATGGCCTTTCCGGGGCCCACGACGTGATTCCACCAACCCGGTTGACGGTCGTCTTTGGAATAAACGCCAGCAACATGATGGTCGCCTGTCAAAGCATGGCAAATGAGGATGGCGTTTGTTCCGGCCTTATTGAGATCGCCATAAGTTTCGTAGCGAAGCTGAAACTCATCGAGAGAGCCGTTTTCCATTTCAAAATAGTCTTCATGCCGAAAGGTCTTTTCGCGAACGATACCAACTTGACCCTCGCCTGAAACATAGTCCTCTCTTTCGCTTGCTTTACTCATAGTTGATTGTCATGCCGACGGGGTCGGTCAACGATGGATATACTAGGAATTAATGGCCTCGAGCAAAGCCTCATCCATGTCATAATTGCCATGAACCGCCTTGACGTCCTCAAGGTCCTCAAGATTCTCGATCAGCTTGAGAACCTTACGGGCAACGTCATCATCCGTGACGGTAATTAAATTTTCAGGCAAATAAGCCAATTCGGAAGAATCGGGGATGATGTCTGCATTACTGAAGGCACCTGCAAGCTTGTCGTATTGGCCAGTTTCGCAAATTACTTCGTAATGCTCTTTTTCCACGAGGACGTCTTCTGCGTCGTTTTCCAAAGCCAATTCGGTCAAAGCGTCTTCGTCCATCTTGTCTTTGGCCAAAAGAAACTGGCCCTTGCGCTTAAAATTAAAGGCTAGGGCCCCCGCTCCCGCCAAGTTTCCCCCGCCCTTGGAGAAAGTACTGCGTATTTCGGATGCCGAACGGTTTTTGTTGTCGGTAGTAACCTCAACAATCAAACCGACTCCGCCGGGCCCATACCCCTCGTAGAGCATTTCCTCGATTGTAATGCCACCAAGTTCACCCGTGCCTTTTTTGACGGCACGATCAATGTTATCCGCAGGCATATTCGACTGTTTAGCCTTGATAATGAGTGTCCTAAGCCGCGGATTGAATTCGGGGTCCTTCCCTCCATCTCTTGCTGCCAAGGTAATTTCTTTACTGATGACGCTGAATATCTTGCCGCGTTTGGCATCAACGGCAGCCTTGTGACGTTTAGTGGTCGCCCATTTACTATGTCCAGACATTGTTTAAAAAGGAAAAAAGGAACCGTGCGTTTGTCAAGTTTGCTTATCAGCCTGTTCTCGAAGAAATTCATAGGCGACTTCCAACCGTTTCTTCTTTTTCAAAGCTTGTTCACGTTTTCCTTCGCTCATGCCTTCGAGTTTGGTGGAAGTGTAATTGCCCATTCTCTCCCCGTAATTTCTTTCCAAAAGCTTACCGTCCACTGGACCCCTTGCCCGCAATCCCAGTAAATTTCGGTACTTTCTTTCCTCGTCGGACAGTTCCATTCTCACCGGTCTGTCTTCGCTTTCCTCATCGCTTGAATCCGAAATGGCCAGTTTTACTTCATCATTTGGCAGGGGGCCTCTTTTGGTGATGAGAGTCTGCAGGATCGTCATGAGGTTTTGAATCGTCCAGTACAAGACCAACGCGGAAGAAAAGAAATAAAGAAAAATAAGAAACATGAAGGGCATGAACCTCATCATTTTTGCATTGATTCTTTGGGCTTCACTCATCTCAGGCCCCATCTGCATGGGGTTGAGCTTCATTTGAAACCACTGGGTCGCCACCATGAGTATCGGCAACAAGTTGATCGAGAAGCCCTGCAGGACACTAACGCTATCTTGCTCGGATAAATCATTCGCCCATAAAAAACCTTGCCCATACAGTTCAGCAGCAGAGCGCAACATCCAGAACATACTTAGGAAAATCGGTATTTGGATAAGGATCGGCCAGCATCCCGCAAAGGGATTCACCTTGTTCTCCTTATAAAACTTCATCATTTCCTGATTCAGCTTCTGAGGGTTGCCCTTGTGTTTTTCCTTTAGCTTACCCATGGGTCCTTGAAGGGCCTGCATTTTCTTTTGCGAGCGGGTTGCCTTGGCCGTCAGTGGCCAAAGCAACAACTTGACCAGAATCGTCAGGGCAATGATGGCCAGACCATAGCTTCCCAAGAAGGAGTGGAGCTTGTTAAGTAGCCAGCTAAACGGTTCCGACAGCCACCAAAATACACCGAACTGCATGACCTTCTTTTGTTCGAACTCAAGCTCCGACAATCCAACGTAATCTTTCGGGCCCGCATATACTTGAAAACTAAAGTTCTTTGTCTCGCCTGGCTCCAATCTTCCAAGGGGAATGGAAAGACTGCCTTCGACTCCTTTTACTTCGTTCTCCGAAGTCGAAACGCTTCTTTTGTTGATTCGCCAACTAATTCGGGCATTGACCAGATCCGTTTCAGGGCGAACGATATTGACGAAGAACTGATTGTTCACGCATGCCCAGCGTGCTTGGGAAAGAGTTCTTGCTTCCCATTGCCCGGCTACGCCCATCTCGTTATATTGGAAGAATTCTTCCTCCTCTCCATCGATTCTACCACTGCATTCGGCGCATGAACACCCTTCCGCCAATGGGGCCCCAGCGTTGTAATACCCGACGTTTAAATAAGTTTCAGAGCTATCGAAAGGATTGTAGAGACGTGGAATTTGGTAAGCAGCTCCAAGATGGAACTTCATTCGCTCATAAAACAAGGGCCCACTGGTCAGGTTCGTAATTCTTGTCTCATGGTGGATCACGTAACTACTGTTGGCCTCCCGGAAATATTCTCTTTCAATTTGCATTTCCCCGTCACCCTCCCACCTGTAAAGAATCTTCATTGGATCGGTCTGCGGAACTAAACGGAACGCTCTGGGATCCGGTAAAACCTTTTTGTACTCTCGGCCGTTATCGTCTTCCAAGGACAGAGAAAGAAGAGGCTCTCCCTCATTCGTCATGTTGTAATCTTTGCTGAGACGTCCTTGTTTTTTAAGGCGAACTTCACGAATTCCACCCGTATGATTCGAAAAGACGGGGGAGGAATATTCATTTCCCAAAGCATTTCTCAGCTTTTCAGCTCCCAAGCTAATTGGTGGTGCAATGGAAAGGGCAGGGGATGAATTGCCTTCCAGAATATTCCGGGGTTTGATTTCATTCGGATTCGGTTCGACTGAAGGGATCAACCGTCCCGACTGATTGGAATCGCCAAAAGCACCCGGTTCATTCGCTCCGCTATTGATAGGATCCACTCTGGGTTGCCATTGCAACGGGTCCAACATAAGAAAGCCGGCAACCAGAAGAAGGATTGTACCGATAATATAATTTTTCATGTTAAGAGGAAAGTTTCTCCACCGCATCGACGAAATGATTCTCCAAAGAGGAAAAAGAGGCCTTCAACATTCCTCTGCGAGGCAAAACAACCATACTGGCACCTGCAGGGAAGAGACTTTTATTCCGGCGGAAAACTTCCCTCATCCTTCTTTTGGCCCGATTGCGGGCCACTGCACCACCAAATCTTCTGGACGCAATGATACCAATCTTCGCAGGCCAATCAGATTCAGGATCCTTCATGAGTTGCAACCAAAATAAATTGGTTTTGAGGCTTCGTCCGTTTTTTCTGACCGCAAGAAATTCATAAGACTTCCGTAGTCTCGAATCCTGCGGAAAGCATTGGTTCGCCAACTTCAAAGAAGGAGAAGCGTGTTTGATTTCTAGCGAAAGCGACGGGCAACGGAAGCGGTCAGTTTGGCACGACCTTTGCGGCGACGATTCCTGAGGACTTTACGGCCAGCGCTTGTCTGGTTGCGTTTGCGAAAACCGAATTTTCGGGCACGTCGCAACTTGGAGGGATTGTAGGTAGGTTTCATTGGAAAAAGGGACTAAAGTAAATTATCTACAGCTAAAGTCAAACCTTGAGGATTATGATTATCATATAGTTTGAACTTGCGAAGGATCGACTTTTCGAACAGAATGGTTTCTTTGTTGTCCCGTTCGTCTAGTCAGGTCAGGACACCGGGTTTTCATCCCGGCAACAGGGGTTCGAATCCCCTACGGGACGCCATTTTTTTTCGAGGCAACTTGCGAATGCCTTTTTGTTCCGTAGACATCTAACTATGGCAATCAGGCCACCAAACATTTGCGTACGCGGAGCCCGCCACAACAACCTAAAGGGTGTCGACTTTGAACTTTCACCCGGCCAATTGGTCGTTCTCACTGGTTTAAGCGGCACCGGTAAATCAACGCTTCTCTTCGATGTACTCCACGCGGAAGGGCAACGAAAATACGTCGAAACTTTCAGTCCCTACGTACGGCAATTTTTAGAAACCTGTCCGAGGCCGGAGGTTGATTCAATCGAAAACGTTCGGCCATCCATTGCCGTCGAACAGAAAAATACCATTCGGAATTCTCGGTCGACCGTCGGAACAATGACCGAAATCTGTGATTATTTCAAAGTATGGTTTTCACAGGCAGCACGTCTCGTCGACCCTGCAAGCGGACAAACCGTTTGCTTTGAAACTCCTGACTCCCAAGCAAAAAGTCTTATTTCGAAACTTGCAGGTAAAAACATCGTCATTGGCTTCCTCGCCCGAAGACCATCTGCTTTGCAACCCTCTCATTTCCTTCGTTTTCTCCACGATGGAGGTCATGTTCGGTCTCTTGAAAAGAATGCTTTTCACCGAATCGAAGATCTGATGGAAGAAGGGTGGGAGGGAGATTCGATCTTTGTGGTTACCGATCGTCTCGTCGCAGAAAGAAAAGGAAAGAGTAGACTCGTCGAGGCTGTAGCTACTGCGATTCGAGACGGTCACGGCATGGCTCAGGCGAGAGACCTGCGTGGCAATTTGATCAAGAATCTGCATGAAGGACTCCGCTCATCGGTCGACGGAAGGGAATTCAGCGCGCCGACCCCATCTGCTTTTTCTTTCAATTCCTCGGTTGGAGCATGCCCGAAATGCAAAGGGTTTGGCCGAGTCATCGAGATAGATCCCAAATTAGTGATTCCCGACGAGAACCTTCCTTTGGGAAAAGGGGCAATCAAGGCATTTTCTGGTAAAGTTTACGGCCACTGCCAAAGGGAGCTTGAAAATGCATGCTCGAGTACTGGCATCAGCCTCACCAAACCATGGAGCGAATTACCGACGGTCGAGCGGGATTTCATTTGGAACGGAGACGAAGATTACGTCGAGGGCAACGGCAAATGGTACGGCATTCGAGCGTTCTTCGATTGGCTCCAAAAAAAGACCTACAAAATGCATGTCCGAGTTTACCTTTCCAGGTACCGCGGTTATTTCGAATGTCCGGACTGCTCGGGATCGAGACTAAAGGAGACATCCCTATTTTGGAAATGGAAATCATACACCTTGCCGGAATTATATGGACTCCCGGTTGATGAGTTGCTCTCGAAAATCTCCCAGGTTTCTTTGTCGGGTGATCCGACCAATGATCTCCCCATAGAAAACATCAAATCCAGATTAGGGTATCTACAGCAAGTCGGATTAGGTTATCTCTCTCTAGACCGCTCGGCTCGAAGCCTTAGCGGAGGAGAAACCCAAAGAGTCAACCTAACGGCATGCCTCGGTTCGTCTCTGACGGACACCCTATTTGCCTTGGACGAACCCACGATCGGTCTTCATGGTCGGGATATAGAAAAACTCGTTGGTGTGCTGAGGGCTCTCGCAGACGCTGGCAACTGTGTGTGCGTCGTAGAGCACGACGAACAAGTTATTCGCTCGGCGGACAAGGTTATTGAAATAGGCCCAGAACCCGGTGTCATGGGAGGTTCAATTTCCTTTAACGGTACGGTTTCTCAATTAATCGGATCAAAGAAATCTTTGACGGGGAAATGGCTCGCCAAGAATCCCATGTCGAAGCGAGTTGTTAAAGAAAAGCGAGCTCCTATCTCCACGAAGGGTTTCCTGCACTTGAAAGGGTTGAGCTGCCACAACGTAAAGAACCTGAACGCCAAGATTCCCTTGAACCGTTTCGTTTGCATAGCGGGTGTATCGGGCTCTGGAAAATCGACTCTTATGGAAGACCTCATCTACCGGAAAATGTCATCCGGAATGCACGGGACAGGCATCATGTCTGATCAAGAATTTTCAGAAACCGTGATGATTGATCAAAGCTCCGTTGTGCGCACTCCGCGCTCCAATCCGGTTCTTTACTCGGATGCGTGGGGTCCGATCAAAGAAGCCTTTGGCCGTACGGACGAAGCCAAGCGACTAGGTTTCTCGGCATCTGATTTTTCTTTCAATACCGGCAACGGTCGGTGCGAAGAATGTTCGGGTCTTGGCTACGAGATCGTCGAAATGCAATTTCTTTCGGACCTCCAAATTCCCTGTAGTCATTGCGAAGGGAAGCGCTTCAAGAATGAAATTCTGCAAATCAAACTCGACGGACTTTCAGTATCCGAAGTCCTTGACCTAACTGTTGACGAAGCTGCGAAAATCTTTCCGCACTTCCCCAAGACGAAAAGAAAACTGGAAGCCCTCGAGCAGGTCGGTCTCGGTTACCTGACCCTTGGACAGGCATTGAATACTTTGTCAGGTGGCGAATCTCAACGCCTTAAACTAGTCAAGTATCTCACCACGCTGAAAAAAGGCTCTTCACCTTCTTTGCTTCTTATCGACGAACCCACCACGGGATTGCACATGCAAGATGTTGAAAAGTTGCTTGCATGCCTGCGGGGTGTGATCCAGGCCGGGCATTCTCTTTTGGTAGTCGAACACAACCGCCAAGTGTTGAAAGAGGCCGATTGGATCATCGAGTTGGGACCTGGAGCAGGAGAAAAGGGTGGACGAATCATCGCTGAAGGAAGCCCTGTTGCCTTGATGAGAAAATCAACTCCCACCTCCAAAATCATGCAGGCTTCTTGCTTGAACAGTCGTTTGCAAGGGAGCAAAGAAACATCTCGCGGAATTAGAAAACGAGAAGACTTGAGGATAATTGGGGCAAGGGAAAACAACCTCAAGAACCTCAGCGTTACTATTCCCGCCAACAAGTTCGTCGTTGTCACCGGTCCATCGGGTTCGGGAAAGTCATCTCTTGCGTTCGACGTTATTTTTGCGGAAGGCCAACGGCGCTTTATGGAATCAATGTCTTCCTACGCCCGTCAATTCGTCAATCAACTCAGCAAACCTGAGATTGACTCGTTGTCCGGGATATCTCCAACAGTGGCAATCGAACAGCGGGTTACGCGTGGTAGTCGCAAATCGACTGTTGGTTCCACGACCGAGATTGCTCAGTTTCTAAGGCTTCTATATTCACGGCTCGGAATCCAATTGAGTACCGCGGATCAAGCCCACCTCACAAACAACACCGAAGACGAGGTAATGAACCGTATAAAATCCGGTTTCCTAGTCCATAAGCCATCCCCGAAAAAACCTTCGGCCCTTCTCTCTCCACTCATCACCAATCGCAAGGGGCATCACAAACCTATCGTGAATTGGGCTCGAGAAAAAGGCTATGCCGAGGTGAGATGCGATGGCAAAATCCTAGCTACCGAGGGTTTTGAAGGTCTTGATCGCTACCGCGAGCATAACGTGGAAGTTGTAACGCATAAGTGGACTTCAATCCCCTCCGATTCCGAGCTCGCAAAATCCGTTAGGCAAGCCCTTGATCTTGGTAAAGGACGATGCCTCGTGCTCCCGAAAGGAGAGGAAGAGAACTGGCATTCGACCTCACGAGTAGACCCCGCGACCGGAAAGGCCTATCCGGAAATAGAACCGGCCCTTCTTTCTTGGAATTCCCCAAAGGGTTGGTGCACTTTTTGCCGTGGCTACGGAAGGATCTATGAAAAACATAAGGATCATTTGCCGGCCAACGGCATATGGTGGAAACTTGAGGACGGAGATACCTGCCCCGAATGCAAGGGTGAAAGACTAAACGAAACAAGCAGAAACATTGTTCTGCATGGCCCGAAAGGCTTTCGGCTTTCACTACCCGAGGCTCTTCGACTAAGCCCTTCCGGCATCCTTTCTTTTCTCAAAAATTTAAAAGTGGAAAAAAAGCAAAAGCCAATTCTCGAAGCCATTCTCCCAGGAATTTTAGAACGATTGGGTTTTATGGAAAAAGTCGGTTTGGACTATTTGTCTTTGGACCGGGAGACTTCATCACTCTCCGGAGGAGAGGCTCAAAGAATTCGTTTGGCCAGCCAACTCGGCTCAAACTTATCAGGCGTACTTTATGTTTTGGACGAACCTTCCATCGGTCTTCACCCTGTAGACAATCAAAGGCTTATCGAATCTTTGCGTGAACTACAATCGAGGGGAAACTCTTTGGTCGTCGTAGAGCATGATCTTGAAACCATCATGCAAGCGGACTATTTGATCGACATCGGCCCGGGAGCTGGTCGTGCCGGTGGAAAAATTGTCGGCAAGGGAAGTCCCGACAAAATAATGAAAAACCCAAATTCGCCTACGGGAGCGCATTTGAAAAAAGGGGCCGATCATCCTACCCGTGGCAACTGGAGAAAAATCACTCAGAGCGCGAAGCCTGGCTGGTTAAAGCTTAGTGGTGTGAAATTTCGCAACTTGAAAGATTTGTCTGTCGGGTTTCCCATGCAAAGACTCACCGTTTGCTGCGGAGTCTCAGGTTCGGGAAAATCATCTCTTGTCAGAGGAATTTTGTTAAAGGGCGTAAAAGAATCGATTTCAGCAGACGTAAAAACCCTTCGTAATCAGAATTTTCGATTAACGAATGGCAACGCCTTCCATAAGGCCATCGAAGTAACCCAAAAGCCCATCGGCAAAACGCCAAGATCGACACCCGCAACCTATCTTGGGGTTTGGGATAAGATCAGATCCATGATTTCTTCTCTTCCGGAAGCCAAGGCAAAAGGATTTTCTCCCAGTGATTTTTCATTCAACGTAAAGGGTGGAAGATGCGAAGCGTGCAAAGGGGCTGGTAAAATCAAAATGGAGATGAGCTTTCTCCCCAATTCTTACGTCCCTTGTGATGACTGTGGAGGAAAGAGATATCGTGAGGAAATTCTCAAGCTTAAATGGAAAGGAAAGAATATTGCCGAAATTCTTGAACTCACTTTCCAAGATGCATCCATGTTCTTTAAATTTGATCATTATCTTGAGTCCACCTTCTCGTTGATGGTCGAAACTGGTCTGGGTTACCTGAAACTTGGGCAACCTTCTCCGACTTTGTCGGGAGGGGAAGCCCAAAGGCTCAAACTATCCGCCGAACTTGCAACGGGAATCGACAAAGGCAAACATGGATATCGAGCCGTTAAAAAACCAAACCTTTACATCTTGGAAGAACCAACCATTGGACTTCATCCAACCGACACCAAAAGACTTATTCATTTACTTCACCGTTTGGTGGAAGAAAATAATACTGTAGTTGTGATCGAGCACGACGTCGAAGTCATCGCAGAGGCTGACCATGTCATCGAACTTGGACCACTGGGTGGAGAAAAAGGTGGTCGAATTCTTCACACTGGAAGCGTCCTTGACGCACTCGCGAATAAAAAGTGCAAGACAGCTCCTTTTCTCAAGAGTATCGTAACTACGCCAAAAAACGAATGAACGTTTTCTTTCCCGCTTTGATAACCAATTCTTCGGAAGCGGAAAGTTTGTTAACCCGCTCCTCGCAGTCATCCTTTTTTTCTCCATTTAATTTTATCGCACCCTGCTTAAAAAGTCTTCTAATCTGTCCTTTTGAATCAAATATTTCAGTCGAGGACATAATGTTCAATAAGGTTTGAGATTCACTATCCAAAGACAATTCGCTCAGCTTGAAAGTCTTCATTTCTTCAGGCGTTTCCCCTTTGGTAAAAACCTGACCGAAGGACGATAATTCTTTTTGCGCAATCGCATCCTCAAAGAAAAGAGCGGTCAATTCGCGAGCTAAACTTTTCTTTGCATCCATTGGGTGAAGATTCTTCAATTCAAGCATCTCATCCCCTGATTTCAGTAACAATAATTCAAAATAGCTCCACATCACGTCATCCGTTATTGACATGACTTTCCCAAAAATATCTTTCGATGAATCATTGAAGGCAATGTAGTTGTCGTAACTCTTGGACATTTTCCTGCTACCGTCCAACCCCACAAGCAAAGGCATGGTAAGAACCGCTTGCGGAGAATGACCTTTTTCCTTCTGAAGATTCCGACCTACGAGCATGTTGAAGAGTTGATCGCTTCCCCCAAGCTCAACGTCTGACTCGAGAACGATCGAGTCGTATCCTTGAATCAATGGATACATGAACTCGACCATTGAAATCGGTTGATTCGATCGGAATCGTTTTTCGAAGTCATCCCTTTCAAGCATACGGGCAACCGTCATTTTCCGTGAAAGATTCAATGCATCGGCAAAAGACATGGAAGCAAACCACTCGCTGTTTTTTCTAACCGTTGTTTTTTCCGGATCGAGAATGCGAAAAGCCTGATCCAGGTAAGTTTTGGCATTTTCATTAACCTCGGCTTCGGTCAACTCGGGTCTCAGTTCGGAGCGACCACTCGGATCCCCGATTCGCGCTGTGTAGTCCCCGATCAGCAAAATCGCTTCATGCCCAGCGTCCTGAAATTGCTTGAGTTTGTTGAAAACAACAAGATGACCAAAGGTAAGGTCGGGTCTTGTAGGGTCGACGCCGAACTTCACTTTGAGCTTTCGGTCGGCGGCAAGTCTTTCTCCGAGTTCCTCCTCACCAATTGCGACCTCCGTATTGTTCAGTAATTCTTCAAGTTTCATCGGAATGGCATAATAAACCACCCTTGTATAAACAAATCGATGATTCTTCGAGCCAAGAATTACCTTTCTTCCCTTCAGGGAAAGGATTCCGCTTGCTTTCGAGGTCAGGAGCGTTACCAAATTTATCAACAAACAATCCCCTGACCAGCACAATCCCTCAAATTAGGAACCAACATGATTTTATCCACCGGCGTTGATGCGCCAAATTTTACTCTTAAGACAAAAAACGCAGAAGGCTTGCAGGACGTGGAACTTTCCAGTTTCAAGGGCGAAAAGAAGGTGGTCCTCCTTTTCTTTCCCTTTGCATTCACTGGCGTGTGCACGGAAGAAACCTGCTCGATTCGCGACGATCTTTCCGCATACGAGGATTTGGACGCTCAAGTCTTGGGCATTAGTGTCGACAGTCCATTCGCTCAGGAAGCAATGGCCCTGAAAGAAGGTTTGAATTTCCCTCTCCTGAGTGACTTCAACAAAGCGGTGTCCAAGGAGTACGGTGTTCTCTACGAAGATTTCATTGGTTTCGAAGGCGTTTCCAAAAGATCGGCTTTTGTGGTCTCCAAAGATGGGAAGGTTTCCTTCTCCTGGTCCTCCGACGATCCGAAACAATTGCCTGACTTCGATGCGATCAAAAACGCCCTTCGCTAAAGCGAGGTATTCCGCGACCAAATTTTTGTCGAATGCAAGACCAATTGGCCTCTAATACTATGGCTTCGGACACAAAGTTTACTAGAAAAAGTTTTTGCCTAAAGACCCAAACAAAACTGCAGCAGCACCGTTCTCATTTGCCCACAGGTATCCATAATGAGTCGGAATTCTCATCGAGACACTTTACAAGGGAAATTGCTACCAAAACCTCCTGATAAGGGATCATTCTCAGGGAATCACAACATGAACAAAGAATCCCATTACCGCGTTCATGTTACCCCTGAGAACGCTTTCGTCCGAGTATTTCGGAAAGCATCCTATTTGAATTGCGGTCCACTTCGTTCTTTCTTCGAAGAGTCCATGGTGGAAGGCCGACGCAATTATATCGTCGATTTTCAGGATTGCAGCAGTATGGATAGCACTTTTTTGGGAATACTCGTCGGTTTGGCTCTAAAACTAAGGAAATTCGAGGACGAAGGATACCTCACACTCCTAAACCTCCGGGGAAGAAACTTGGAAACCGTCCAAAATTTGGGAATTCACAAAATTGCCGAAATCAGTTCCGAAGAATCACCCTCCGACCTGCATGAACTAGACAATTTGAAAAATGGAGCGCAGGGTGGTGCGGCATGTTCCGAAACCATTTACCAAGCCCACAAGACTCTCATGGAACTCAATGAGAAGAATGCACGAATGTTCTGTGACGTGGTAAACTTTCTCGACCGGCAAAAGGAAGATTCCGCTTAAGCGGCCTCTCGTTTTTGATGAATGTGTTTCTATTCCTGCTTGCCGGAGCGACCGTAGGTATCTTAGGCCTTTTGTATTTTGGGAAAATATCCAAGAGGAAAATATCGGATCTGCGAGATGAGAAGATTCGCTTGCAGAAGGAAAAGGAAATTATCGTAGAATTCATGCATAACCTGGCCGTCGCCATCGGTGAAGGCGTAGCTCGGAAGGACCTTTACCATCGTATCGTGCATACCGCAGTGATGACCACAGGCGCCATGAGTGCTTGCGTCTATGAAAAACTCGAGAATGGGAAACTCAGAGGAATTGCAACGGAAGGGCTTTTCCCTCCCCAGCGACGAATGAAGGAATCACTCGGTGATGAAGCTTCTACAAGAGCGAGCTTTCTCGAGAAAATTCTCAGTTCGGAAATTCTGGAAGAAGAGGAGGGAATCGTCGGGGAAGTGGCAAAGACGGGAAAACCGGTTTTTGTCGGCAACGCCCAATCCGATCCGAGGATCGTCAAACATCCGGACCCGGCTCTTGCCGTTCGCTCCATGGTATATTCTCCGCTCATTCACGATGATTCGATCTTGGGTGTTTTGGTCGTCGCGAATCCATCCAGCGGTCTCACTTTCTCGGAAATGGATTTGTCCCTCGTTAACTCCTTGGCCGAACAGGCTGCACTGGCGATCAAGAATTCCGACGCGATGAATTTGCGACTTGAAAAATCAAGGATGGATTCGGATCTCGGATTGGCAAAGGAAGTCCAAGAGCTTTTTTTAGCCCAAAAATCTCCTGAGTCCAAAGGTTTGGAGGCCGACGCTCAATATTTGCCTTCATCTCAAGTAGGGGGTGACTTCTATGATTTTTACAAGCTTTCTCCCACCAAGTTCGGAGTTTGCATTGCCGATGTCTCGGGAAAGGGCGTACCCGCATCTCTTCTTATGGCTTTGTGCCAAACCAACCTCCGCCACTACGTAAACAAAACTAGATCTCCTGCCACCGTTTTGAAGAAACTAAACTTGGATTTGGAAAAACGCATAAGGGAAGATATGTTCATCACCCTTTTCCTCGCCATTATCGATACGCAAACCAATACCGCCACCTATGCTCGGGCAGGACACGAACCTGCTCTTTTGGCCAAGCAAGGGGAAGACGACGAAATTTCCATAGAAAAACTTCATGGGAACGGAATGGCTTTGGGAATGGTGCCCGCGGATTTCTTCGATGAAACCATCGAGGACAAAGTCATTCCTTTTGAGAAAGGAAACGTCATGGTTTTGTTTACAGATGGGGTAACGGAAGCCGAAAACGAGGAGCGGGAAGAATTTGGACAAGCACGACTTTGTAAACGGCTTGCGTCTAGAATCCTTTTGAAGCCCAACGAATTCAATCGAAGGTTGCTTTCCGACCTAGATGAATATTCTTCCGCTTCTTACGAGAGAGACGACGTCACCATCGTCACCCTGAAAAGAGTCTAGGACCAAAGTGTCAATCGAGCTTACCTTCGTCGAAATCAATCACGTCTGCAAAGCAACGGAGGTCGTCTCGGGCTCCTGCCCCAAGATCCACCTTGATTTCCTCAAGTTTATCAAGCGCCATGTCCGACATCCCCATTTGGACTACTTTTCGATTCCAAATATGAACCTTGAGATCCTTCGGGAACACACCAAGAAGTTTTTCGTCAAGCTGGATTTTCGTAGAGCTTTCCTTGACGCAATCAACGATCACATCCGGATCAACTCCAAGATGAAGGCAAAGAAAGCCATCGAATCCCTTGGTGAAGTTTCTTTGGTAACTGGCGGGCAATTTCCCCTCAAGGTGCTTTTGAATCTTTGCCAAAAAGCGGGGCAGATGAAGAAGTCCACATGCATGAGGTTGATAGGGAGAAGGTAAATCGAGGAGAATTGCTCCTGTTGGGCCTTCGGTAATATTGTCGTCGATGTTTGTCAAAATGAAGAAATTCGGTTTTGTAAGAATGTTCATTAACCATTGTGAAAGAAAGTAAAAACAAAAAAGTTATCACAAGGGTAAGTATATACCTCCTCGAGCATAAGTTTCTTTTTGGACTTACGCTTTCCTTGGCCTGCGGTATGACGCTTCTTTCCGTTTCCGTTCCTTCCGTGATTCAAAAAGTGCTGGATGAAATTTTCAATGAAGGACTTGGTGAGGGCGGTTTCTTGGCACGAGGTCTTGGATTGATTGCCTGCCTGTTCCTTCTCAAGGAAACCCTCAATTGCTTTCGAATTCGGGTTAACAACAAGTTGGAGCAAAAGGTTATCTTCAAGCTTCGCAAGGACTTGCACGACAAGTTACTCAATTTGCCCATCAGTTTTTACGATCGGCGAAAGAGTGGAGACATTTCTTCACGAGTAGTGGAGGACGTACAAAGCGTGGAGCGAGCTATCTTGGATGGGACAGAGCAAGGGGTCGTTGCCGTCCTGACCTTGATCGGGGTTACGATCATGATGTTCTTTCAGGAGCCTCGCTTGGCTTTTTTGGTTTTTTTGCCATTGCCCGTTCTTGCCGTCATGGCCTTTCGCTATTCAAAGGTTTCCAAACGGAATTGGCGTTTGGTCCGCGAAGCTTCGGGTGATCTTAACTCTATTTTGGTCGAAGACATTCAAGGCAATAGGCTCATTCACGCCTTCGCCCTGCAAAAAAGAGAACAATCTCGGTTCCATAAAATTGGCAAAGAAGTCGAGAGGAGATCCCTTCAAGCTATGTACCGATGGTCGATACAAGGCCCGGGTGCAAGTTTCACTTCCTCTCTTGGTATCCTCGCCGTCGTGGGAATGGGCGCTTACCTTCTTGAAACGGACGCCAATTTCACTACAGGTCAATTTTTCGCCTTTCTTCTTTATGCAAACATGTTTTATGAGCCAGTCAGGCAATTGGTGTCGATCAATAACTTGGTATCTGCCGGCAAAGCTTCAGGTGAGCGGGTCTTTGAGATTCTAGATGCGGACGTACAAATCCAAAACCCCTCCCAAGCAACTCCTTTCCCTTGCTCCGACCACTCCATTGTCTTCGATTCAGTTTCTTTTTCGTACGATACCAGGGCTTCCATTGTAACGGATTTGGACTTTAGCCTTCAGCACGGTTCCACTACTGCATTGGTCGGACCCACCGGTGCAGGCAAAAGTACCGTAGCCAACCTCATCTTGAGATACTACGATGTCGAGGAAGGTGCGGTTCGGATTGGTGATACGGACGTTCGTGATCTTCGACTCAAAGATTTGAGGTCCCAAATCGGCATGGTTTCACAAGATCCTTTTCTATTTGATGCATCCGTTAAGGAAAACCTTTTGCTTGCCGAACCAACGGCCCTTGAATCGGACCTGCAAAATGCGCTTGAGGTCGCCCATGCATGGAATTTCGTAAAGAAGCTGCCGGACGGATGGGATACGCTGATTGGGGAGAAAGGCGTTCGCCTGAGCATGGGTGAAAAACAGAGGCTCACTTTAGCTCGGGCCATACTCAAAGCTCCGCCGATCGTAATTTTGGATGAGGCCACCTCAAGCGTGGACGTTGAAACCGAAAGAGGTATTCAAAACGCTTTGGCCACCCTGACGAAAGATCGAACGACCTTAGTCATCGCTCATAGGCTCAGTACCATAAGGGACGCCGATAAGATCATATTTCTTGAGAAAGGAAAAATTATCGAGCAAGGCAGCCACAACCAACTCGTTGGCCTGAACGGAGCTTACGCTAAGTTTTGCAAGTACCAGGAAAATTTCATACCCGAAAAAACAAACTGAATTAAGCGTTCCTTCTGGAATAGAAAAGACAGAACCTAATCAAAAGACTCAACAAGTAGGGAGAGCAAAGGAACAAAAGCCTGACAATAGGCCTCACAAAGCCATCATTCGCAAGAAAATACACCTTGGACTCCGCCCAAGTTCGCAAGTGCATTCCAGAGAAGTACTCCAAACCGAGCGCTTGACCTAAAAAATAAACCATCAACGGCCAAATAGTAAACCCGGTGGTAAGAAAGAACAAGGCAAACCAAAGCTCTTTGCTCCAGTCAGTTATTTCGTTTTTTATCACTTCGTGTCCTTGCATAAAAATTGTCTTTATATCAGTATTCATAGCAAGATATTTAACTTTTCCCAATTCCCAATTTACTAATGAAAACAATCTTGACTGTGCCCTTTTCGTTTTTCCTCCTTATCTCTTCGGCGACTGCAAAAGATGATTCTCCCCAAAACGTATTCAAAGACCTAATCAGACCGGTCTTGGATGCAAAATGCGTACAGTGTCATGGAGCGGACAAGGACAAGGGCAAGCTCCGCATGCATACCAATGAAACTCTGCTCAAAGGAGGCCGAGGGGTCGGGAGCGATATCGTAATCAAGGGCGAAGCAGACGACAGCGAACTGATCTACCGCATCACGTTACCCAAGGATGATGAAGAAGCAATGCCCCCCTTTGAGGACAAGGAGCATTACAACCCCGTGAGCCCACAAGAACTTGAGGTGATGAAAGCATGGATTAAATTAGGCGCTTCTTTCGATTTGCTTCTAACGGACCTCGACGAATCGAGCCGCAAAGCAGCCGATCACGTTTTAAAGAACATGCCCAAAAAGATCCTCTCGCTCACAGCCAAATTACAACCGCAACTCCCTGAAGTTCCTGAGGCCGACCCGAAAGCTCTAGCTGCCCTTAAAAAAGCCGGCCTACTCGCTTTACCCATTGCCCAAAACACCAATGCCATTTACGTGAATGCATCGTATGCCGGTAAATCTTTTGATGATAAGAAACTTCAATTGCTCAACCCTCTCGCCAAGCAATTACTTTGGCTTAATCTTGCCCGAACCGGAGTAACCGACAAAGGAATTCAATCCCTTGGCAAATTAACCATGCTTACCCGGCTACACTTGGAAAACACCTCCATCACGGATTCAGCTTCGGCTCATCTTTCCAAGCTCAAGAGCTTGGAATACCTCAACCTCTACGGGACTAACGTTTCCGATGCATCAGTAGGCAATCTCACAAAGCTCCCTAAACTCTCCAAAGTCTTTCTTTGGCAAACTAAGTTTACCCAAAAAGGCGCGGACTCCCTTAAGAAAAGCTTTGCTGACGTCGGAAGGTACAATTCATTAAGCGCCGAGCAGAATAAGCTCCAGGCTTCCCTCGACCAAATTACGAAAAATGAGAATGCCAAGATGGCAAAACTCAAGGAAAAAAAGACAAACCTGAGCAAGCAAACCTCCGACGAAAAGCCCATCAACGCCAAATGCCCCGTATCGAATAAAGATTTGGACGAAACCAAGAACTCCACTTTCGAAGGTCGAAAAATTGGTTTTTGCTGCGACAAATGCAAGGGCAAATTCGATGCGAATCCTGAGTCATTCAGGGCTAAAATCAAGAATTTCAAGCCCTCTGAAAATTTCGCCAAGGCCGATGAAGAGTTCAAGAAACAAGAACGCGAATCATCAACCAAGAGGGACGAAGCCCAAACCAAAGTGAACAAAGTATCCGGAGAGCTGAGGAAACTTGGTCCGGAAGTGAATATGGGATGGAAGCAACCCTTGGCCGACAAAAAGTAGTCTTCACGGTATTAACATCGGGATAGGTCCTGGTAAATTCGCAGGATAGGCTTCCCTTCTTTTGACGAGGCCTCTCTTATCGGGGTCCGAGAGCAGCCCTTTCTTTATTGCCTCCTTTGCATAAAAGTACAGATACGATGATCAGTGCGCTTCCAATGCCCAAACGAACCATCATTGAAGTGGAAATATCTTCGATCTCTCTAAAAACAAAAAGGGAAACTAAAACTGCGAGAGGAACCACCGCGTTATTGAACGCGGCAAGGGTTCCCGGGTTACTAAGAGACGCACCCTTGTTCCACAGAAAGAAGCCGATCCCGGAAGCAACGATACCCAAGTAGAGGATTGAAAGCCATTGGGATGGTTCAGTCGGCAGGTCGGTCCAATCACTGAAGAACAGACTAAACTGCAGAGCAGTTAGAGCCCCTCCCGCTGCCAACAGAGTGAAAACCTCACGATCCCTCACGGTCTCGTTCCCACGCTTCCAATCGCGGTATGCGATCTGTCCATAAGCAAAGGAAAGACCCGCAAGTTGCATGAGTCCAAAACCGATCCAAAAATCCCCGCTCGGAACCGTTTTGGCTTTCAGGCATGCTGCACCCAGAAACGAGATGATGGCCGCCATGAAAAATTTTGGTGAAAATTTTCTTCGCCGAATATCATGGACAAGGACCACGTAAACCGGAGTTGAGATCGAGAAAAGAGCAACCAGATGAGAGGGCAGGTATTGGAAAGCCTTCATGTAAAAGGAATACATGAGACCAAATTGGATGGCTCCATAAGTCATCAGTTTCCCGCAGTCCTTTTTGCCCATTGCCTTGGTGCGAAGGAAGGGGAGAAAGAGCAAAGTCGCACAGCATAGTCTAAAAGTGGCGACGAAGAATGAATCAACCCCGACAAGGGATTTTCCGATCAGACCAAACGAAAAAGCCCAAAGCAGGGATGTCGCCGCAAGGTAGGACATGGCACCTAGTCTGTCTCGACAGAAGAAAAAGCGAAAGGACTTTTACCAGCTGTAAGTCGCACCCATGGAGAACTGATCTCCACGCCCTGGGGTACCAGGAATATCTTGAAAGTCTTCATCCCAAGGTTTGTCAAACGCTACAAAAACTTCCAATTCATCCATTCTGGCAGGATAATAACTAGCGGCCAAATGACTGTACATTGAACTGTTTGAGCCTTTACGGAGGAGATTGGCCCGTTGATCACGCCATTCATTATCTACACGTATCTGCAAGAGGTCGTTCGGGTTGAGGATAAAACCCAAGGTCAAACGATGCTCAGGAAAATTAAGTGCATAAAAACTTCCGTCGACTAAGGAATTGCCGTAATCCTCGTTCTTACGAAGGAAGGAATAGCTGGCAATACCTTCGAGATTCTCCATTTGGCGACTAACAATAAATTCAAGCCCATAAGTTTCGATGTCAACATTCTCTGCTGACCGTGCTCCGGTGCCCGTATAGGTCCAGTCAACCAAATCGTCTGTCCAACGATAGAAAACCGCCCCTTCCAGGCTCCATTTCGTGCGTTGAAGGGCATGACCGAATTCTAAATTCCGGGTCACCTCGCGAGAGAGGTCGTGATTGCTTCGGAATAGACCTTTTGTTTCGTTTCCTCCTTCGGCACTATAGCCTACCACTTGGGTAGTTTCCACATAAGAGAGATAAGTGCTCTCCGAGTTGCCTAAGCCATCCTCGGTAAGCCAAGTCAAGCGAGCGATGGGAGAGACTTTCGACCCATCTCGGTTCGTGTCGTCTAAGGAAGCTCCAACTCTCAACAGGAGGCTCTTTTTGTCACTCAGTTCTCTACGGAATTGTGGAAGAAGGCTCAGCTTAAAGTAGGTGCGATTAGTGAAATTACCCTGCTCGAGAGAACTCGATTCGATTTTATCACGGGCTATTTGCATACCATAATTAATCCCAAAACCATCTTTGATCTCATGGAGACCAGCAAGAGCTAATGAAGTAACATCAGTTTCATGGACGAATCTATTGTCGGGGAGCAAGCGGTTGAACTGATAATGGTCATTATTCCTTCGGAAGTAGCCGGTTGCCTCCCAGTGACTGCCCTCGCCGTAGGACTGTTGGTGATTAGCCAAAAAGAGTTGAGTTCTAACACTCTCGGTCTCGTATGGATCGTAGGCTGTGTAAAGATCGCCGGTGTACATACCGTAAAGGCCGAAAAACTTATCCTGGTAACCTGCAAACAAGTCAGTTTGTGAATTTGGACCGATCAATTGAATACGCCCAGTAGTGCGATCGAAATCATGGTCGCTGTAGGGAATTGTGCCATCACTTTCAGAACGTGAGGTTTCGATTTCCACCCCCCACGTCCAATCTTCTGATTCACCAGAGTGGCCCGTCCATGCGTTGTGAAACCGTTGGAAATTGAGATCGTGATCACCTCCACCAATTGTAACGCTACCACCATGCGTCATCTTACTCCAACTATAGCCGACGGTCCCAACGCTACTATTAAATCCGCTCAATGCGTTATCCGCCCCTGTGTATATGATGGGTTCGCTTAACATTTCCGGTGCAATTGGTATTTCAGTTGAGTAATGTCCCGTCTGAGGGTCGAGGAGCGTCGCAGCCCCGACTTGAATGCCTGTATTCTCGAAAATTCCTCCTCGAATACTAAGGTCTCCTTGAGCTTCGGTCATACTGCGGGACTGCATGTCGACCCTCGGGTCGAAATCCAAATTCGAAATCGGTGACTCGTAAGTAGTTACAGGCCTTTGATTTGCTGTCTTTTGACCTTTTACCGTCAGGGCGGGAAGTTCATCGCGTACCTGTTTTCCAGAATTTTTTGGAAACCCATCTTGAGAGAAACCTAAAGAGTTAACAAGAAGAGCTAGTATCGTTAGAAAGGAGGATTGTTTTGGGGTCATCCAATCACATAAAACATGTCCATGAACGCTAATCAATCGTTAACTGATTTCAGTTAAAAAATTAACAATTTAGCAAACGAGGTATATTTTAAATGCTTGAGATCAGTTCGGGCTAAGGTGATTGTTTTTGTTGTGCTAACCGAGATCAAAAAGTGACAACCCTAACGGAAGAAATCTTTCTCGCCGGCGGTTGTCTTTGGGGAGTCCAGGAGTTCGTTCGCCACCTGCCGGGTGTCATTTCCACAGAAGCCGGAAGGGCCAATGGTGCAAGCGACACCACTCAAGGAGAATACGATGGCTATACTGAATGCGTTCGTACCTTGTTTGATCCTGAAGTGGTTTCGATTGCCCAATTGATGGAATACTTTTTTGAAATTATCGACCCTTACAGTCTCAACAAGCAAGGACCTGACGAGGGAGAAAAATACCGTACCGGGGTCTACAGTCGGGCTCAATCTCACCTGTCTACCGCAAACCGTTTTATTGAACAAAGAAAAGACGCCGACCGCATAGTCGTTGAAGTATTGCCTTTAACAAACTACCTAAGAAGTGACGATGAACATCAGGATCGATTGACTCTTTATCCGGATGAAGACTGCCACATTGCTCCCGAACTTCTTCATAAATACAAAAAAAATCCTAAATAGAGCCTTGGGGAGGAATATTCGGTTGCCTAATTCATTAAGTTCAAAAAGGTGGATGAAATGAATTCCACGGACCAAGAAGTCACATCAATATTCAAGGAAACCCACGCACTCCTGACCGGTCATTTCGTTCTACGTTCCGGTCTGAGAAGTGGTCATTTTTTCCAATGCGCTCAAGTATGTCAGCATTTGGACAAAGTGACGCGGTTGGCCGAATTATTAGTTGCTAAAATCGAACACCTCAAACCCACCACCATCGTTTCACCGGCAATGGGAGGGTTGGTCATAGGCCAAGAAGTTGCCCGTCAAATGAAATGCCGCTATTTGTTTTTGGAAAAAGAAGAAGACCTTCTCGTAATGAGGAGAAACTTCGAACTTAGCCCGGAAGATCGCGTACTCATCGTCGAGGACGTGGTCACTCGAGGAGGTCGTGTCCAAGAAGCTTTGGCCATTGTCAGGAAATATCCTTCGATTCTTTGCGGGGTTGCCTGCCTAGTGGACCGCAGTAAGGGTGACTTGGATTTCCAAACACCCTTTCAGCCTCTGCTCAAGATGAACTTTCCCACTTACTCGCCGGATGATTTACCGGATGAGTTGCAAAACATACCTCCGGTCAAACCTGGCAGTTGAGGCTTGAATTCAATACGGTTCAAGGAACCCGATAGGCCAAATAGGTAAACTTACCGCGGTACCAAATATAAAACCGGTTGATTCCCTGTTTGAGACGGTACTCGGCTTCCGGAACAGTTGAAACTGGGTACCCATTGATTTCAACAAGAACAACGCCCTCTTTGAACGTCTGCGTCTTTCCCGTGGATTTGGTTACCACGATCCCACGGACGGTGGGTGGAACCTCGAATTCGTTGCGTTTGGCTGGACTCAATGGTTCCAGTAAAATACCAGGAATCGGTGATGCCGAAGAATCCTCGCGCAAATCCAAGGTAACGTAAAAATCCAATTCCCTCCCGTTGCGCAAAGCTTTCACGAGCATACGCGTGCCCGGTTGGGTTTGTGAAATCGCCACCCGGAGTTGATTAACGGAGGCAACCGACTTGCCTCCCGCTTTCACGATAACGTCACGGGGTTGGAGACCTGCCTGTTCTGCTGGGCTGTTTGGTTCAACACTATCTATTATAGCTCCCTGAACGGTTGGGCTTTCTTCCAGGCTAACTCCAAGAAAGCCTCTTTTCAAGCCACCCCCTCTGACGAGATCGCTCAAGACCTTTTTAACGATGTTAACGGGAATGGCCAAGCCAATGCCTATGCTTGCTCCCGTCTGCGAAATGATCGCCGTGTTAATTCCGATCAGGCGACCTTTGGCATCCAATAATGCGCCTCCTGAATTACCTCGGTTGATGGCGGCATCCGTTTGAATGAAATTTTCATAGCCTCCTTCCTCCAAAACGCCCAATTCGGATTTCTTGGTCGCTGAAATGATACCCATTGTCACCGTCATTCCGATACCCAATGGATTTCCCACTGCAAAAACGACGTCACCCACTTCCATGAAGTCACTGTTGGCTAAAGTAACGTAAGGAAGAGGATCCGTTGAATCGATCTTCAGAACTGCGACGTCGGTCGATCGATCGAACCCAATGATCTTGGCCTCGTATTCTTTCTTGTTTGATAATTTCACCGTTACCTCCTCGACTGGTTTTCCTGTCCGAGGATCGGTTATCACATGTGCGTTGGTAACGGTATGACCTTGTGGCGTGACAATCACCCCTGACCCGATTCCCGCGGGAACTCTTTCTTCTTCAACCCGCGGTTGGTTGACACGAGGCAATCCATAGTAACGCCGAAGAAAATCTTCGAGGGGATCTGTTCCACCGGGATATAATCGACGGACGACCTGCTTGGTAGTAACAGCCACCACTGCGGGTGTAGATTTCTTCAATATTTTAGAGTAACTGACAATCGGACTCGATTGGCTGCGATCGAGCTTTGTTTCGTCATAGCGCGGACTAAAACCTTTGATAGGTGAAGTCTTTGCCGAAAGCCCATTGCACAAAATCATCAATATCAAGAAGGCCGAACTTTTTCTCAATTGATTCATCACTTGCAAAGGCGTTCCAAGGGATGCCTATTGTCTAGAAACCATCGGATTTTCGTTCATTGTCTTCAAAACCCCTTGACTTGGAATAAGTTGGAAATACTGCTGTTGGTATGCGTGCGGCGGATAGCCTCTCCCAACAATGGGGCTACGCTCAGCCTACGGATGGGAAGACCTTCGACCTCCATATCCACGGTGTTCGTGGTAATAAGCTCGTCTAAAAACCCCTGATTGAGTCTGTCTACTCCAGTATCATTGAGAACACAATGGCTCACCAAAGCACTGACTTTCTGAGCTCCTCTCTCCTTCAAAAGATTGGCCGCCGCCGAGAGAGTACCCGCTGTCTCGGTCATGTCGTCCACGAGCAGAATCTCTCTGCCCTCAACCTCTCCAACCAAGTTCATGGCCTCAACGGTAGAAGCACCGGTCCTTCGCTTTGCCACAAAACCAAGGGGGCAACCCAAAACATCCGAATAAGCACTTGCCATTTTCATTCCACCCACGTCGGGAGAAAAGATCGTCATGTTTTCGGGATCCTTGTTTTTTAAGTCCTCAAAGAATACCGGAGATGCGTACAAGTGGTCGACAGGGATATCGAAAAATCCTTGGATTTGTTGAGCATGCAGATCCATCGTTAGGATCCGGTTAGCACCCGCCGCAACCAAAAGGTTTGCCACAAGTTTGGAGGTAATGGGCACGCGTGGCTGGTCTTTTCGATCCTGCCGGGCATAGCCAAAAAATGGTAGGACTGCGGTCACACGGGCAGCAGAGGCTCTTTTGGCTGCATCAATCATGATGAGCAACTCCATCATGTGCTGATTGGCCGGAGGAGACGTCGACTGTATGAGGAAAACATCGGTTCCCCTAATGTTTTCGTTGAACCTCACGAAACTTTCACTGTCCGGAAACGTCGTAACCAATGCATCCCCTATGGGAACTTCCAAGTATTGACAAATTTCTCTAGCCAGTGGAGTGTTCGAATTACCGCTAAAAATCTTTAGGTCCGTTTCCTCCTGCATAACCAAGGTTTACTTGTTGCCCGACTCTTCCGCAAACCTATTGAACAACTCGGGTAATTTTCTTTGTAAAACCGAAATTCTCTGGGCCAACTGAAAGGGCAGGGCAGGGTTACCTTTGAGAAACGCACCTGGGTCGACATCCTTGGTTATACCAGCCTGACCCGCAATCTTTGCACCTTTTCCAATTTTGAGATGACCGGCAAAACCTGCCTGCCCTCCGACAACGACATGGTCCTCAAACTCAACGCTGCCACTAATACCCACCTGCGCGACAATCAAACAACCCTTGCCGATTTTGACGTTGTGACCGATCTGCACCAAGTTGTCGATTTTGGTGCCCGCTCCAATTCGAGTCTCATCGAAACGGGCCCGATCAATGCACGAATTAGCCCCAATCTCGACGTCTTCCTCGACCACTACGACGCCTAAGTGAGGTACTTTCTCATGACTTTCGCCGACTTGCTCGAATCCGTAGCCTTCCGAGCCGATGACCACACCTGCATTCAAGATTACCCGACTCCCGATCAAGCACCTTGATAGGATCTTGACCCCGGGATGAATTCTGCAGGATTCCCCAATCCTGACATGGTCCCCCAAGTGGCAATGAGAGCCGATTTCCGAATTAGGCCCAATGGTTGCCTGACTTCCCACAAAAGAAAAAGCACCGATAAAAACCCCATCTGCAATTCTTGCGTCCGGGTGAACGTAGGCGGTTTCATGAATCCCGGGGGCGGGGGCAGGATAAATTCTTTTCTCCAGCAAACGACAAATTTCGGCCAACCCTCGTGAGGGTTCCTTCATTCTGATAAAAAGCTGGTTTTCTTTGGGCTCTCCAACATAACCCTCGGGTAGCAAAACCACGGAAGCCAAGGTCAAGGGAACCTGAGATTTGTATTTTGAATTTCCAAGGAATGAAAGGTCTTCCGCCCTTGCCGTATCCAAGGATGAAATACCCTTGATTTCGGTTACCGACGTGCCGCCATTGACCGCTACGCCAGGAAGAAGGGGGAGAATCTCTTCAAGGGTCAGGCTTACGTTCATTGATTCCCCCAAAAAAACCGTCCGAGCAATTCATTTTTTCTTGGTTGCGGAAACGTTCAAGGTCACGATTACATCTTCCGTGACATTGAACTTATCGCCGACGTAAAAGACTCCCAACTGGGTTTCGGATGAGTTCAACACGATATCAACTCCTTTGGCTCCGGCTACTTTTTGGACTGCCGTTCGAATATCCCCCAAATGTTCAACCAACAAGTTTCGCTGTCTCTGGGCAATTGTCGCTTTGGTTCTCTTGTCATAGGCAATCATATCGTCTTGTTTCACCTTGGCTTGCTTGACCTTCTCTTGATACTTGGCTTTCAGGGCGGTGCTTTCAAGATTGGGGTTCCTTAATTTTTCCTCCATTTCCTTGAGCTCATTTACTATTTTTTCAAGCTCCGCTCTGAATATTTGGAGTTCCTCCATGGCGATTTTCTTGGATTTGTCCAAGCGCTCACGGGCATCCTTTACTTTTTGATACCCGTCGAAGACTTTTTGCACGTCAACGACCGCAATCTTTTGGGCGTGAGAAAAGGTATTTAGAAAAAGGAACGAACAAAGAGCAAGGATGTGACTGTATTTAATCATTGTGGATGGTTTTGAGTAATTGAAGACAATTTAAAATCGGGTTCCTCCTGAAAAATGGAACTGGGGGGATCCTCCCGTATCGGAAGGATCACTGACTGGGAATCCCAGATCAAGACGCAAGGGCATACCCATGACCATTATTCGCAAACCAAGCCCCCAATTGTCATGCCATCCTTGGAGTCCGTCACCAGGGAAAAACTTGAAGTCGCCGGTCCGCAAGAATCCTCCGTCGTAGAAAAAAGCAAAGCGCAAGGGATCCGCGACTTTGAAAGTGTACTCCGCACTCAAGTAACTGTAGGAGTTGCCACCTGCCGGCTCGCTTGAAATTTGTGGACCGGCTTCCCGGTAATCCCAACCTCTCAGATTATAAGGGCCACCTAGAAAAAACTTCTCGAAGAAAGGCACATCCGAATCCTTGCCGTCGAAACGACCCAAAGTGCCTGTCCGTCCGCTAACCGTAACAACCTGCTCCATGGCATCAAAAGTCTGGAAGAAACGGGCCCCTTGAAGCTCAAACCTACCGTAATCAGCATCACCGCCGAAAGGCCCTCCGGCAAACTCCTTGCGCAAGGTAACGATGCTTCCTTCGGATGGAAACAGTATGCTGTCTCGAGTGTCGCGGGTCAGGCTGAATCCCACCTTGGAAATCGAAAGATCTTCGTCTTTGATAAAAGACGGTGCGGATGGACTGATATCATCAATCACAACATCCTCCAACCGATAGAACAAACGGCCTTCGACCAACTCAAACAAGCGCTTTCTAAAATATAGTTCGAATCCAGCCCGCAATTCGTCGTAATAAGAACTATAATAGTCAGACTTTTGGCGGAACAATTCAAAACCAGCGGCAACTCTTCGGTTGAGAAACCACGGTTCTTCCAAGGCCAAAACGGCTTCATTACTTCGTGCACCGAGCTTGAGACGCAGCCTGAATTTCTGC
>TARA_B100001057_G_scaffold500894_1_pt1 | contig 35880 bp, 29 predicted proteins | sample TARA_B100001057 | Tara Oceans TARA_B100001057 (sample SAMEA2621839) | marine metagenome | biome: marine biome (ENVO:00000447); feature: surface water layer (ENVO:00002042); material: "saline water (ENVO:00002010), including plankton (ENVO:xxxxxxxx)" | depth 5 m | reverse complement strand
CCCCTGCTTGTAAGGCAGGTGCTCTGAACCAACTGAGCTAATCGCCCGTAAGAGTATGCAAATATAAAAATCTTTATCTTTTTATCTAAAAATAGACAAAACATCTGCAACTATAAATGTACTCCCAGCCACAAAAACCATCTCATCTTTAGAAATCTTATCTGTTATTGACCTTACAGCATCAACAGAACTATTAAAAATAAAAAAATTTCTATTTAAAGATTTTATTAAAGAAATATAATTTTCTGGCTCTAACACCCTTTGATTTGTGCTTGAACAAAAATAATATGTTGCATCTAAATTTATAATTTTAAATATTTCGTTTAAATTTTTATCAGCTGAAAAGCCTAAAACAATATGTTTTTTTCTTTTTTCTTTTTTAAGTTGTAAAAAAACTGATTTTAATCCTTGAAAATTATGAGCAATATCACAAATAATTAAAGGCTTATCATAAATTTTAGTCCATCTTCCTAAAAAAGATGTTTTATTATAATAACTTTCTATTATTTTTTCCGATTTTCTTGATGATAATTTATATCCTATTTCAGATAATATTTTCTTTGCAGATTTAACTAATTCAATATTAAATAATTGATATACTGGTGAATTCAAATTGCTTATTTCTTGCGTTATTTTATTCGAAATATATAAAGATGATGATAATTCGTTGGCTTTTTTAGAGAAATAATTTATTGTATCATCATTGTTTTGAGAAGAAATTAATACAGGTATATTTTTTTTTATAATTCCTGCTTTTTCTTTTGCAATTGACATAATACTATCACCTAAAATATTACTATGGTCAAGTGAAATACTTGTAATTATAGAAAGTAATGGTTTAATTATATTCGTTGAATCTAACCTTCCACCTAATCCACATTCAATAATCGCAATATCAACTTTTTTTTTAGCAAAAAACCAAAACGCCATAGCTGTTATAAATTCAAAAAAAGAAAAATTTATTAACCTATTTAATGATTTATATTTTTTGACAAAATACACAACAGATTCTTTATCTATATAATTATTATTTATCTGTATTCTTTCTCTAAAAGTTAATAAATGAGGGGAAGTAAAAAGACCAACATTATAACCTTCATTTTTTAATAAATTGGATAACATAAATGAAACAGAACCTTTTCCATTAGTGCCAGCAACATGAATAAATTTTAAATTATTTTGAGGGTTTTTAAGTTTTTTTAATAAAACTTTAATATTATCTAAATCTTCTTTATAAGCTTTTGAACCTTGATTTTGAAAGAAAGGTAACTCATTACATAACCAGTTTTCTACTTTTTCATATTTCATTTATACATTTAAACAAGCTAAAATTTACAAGTGAACAAATTGTCCTTTTTTGAACACTTTTTATATAATCTAGATTTTAATTTTACATCAGATTCATTTTTATTTAAAATCCAATAAGTAAACGCACCAGAGAGATATCCGATAAATGCTAAAAAAGTAATTCTTCTCAAATACCAGAAAAAATCAATTTTTAATATACCCATAATTGCAACACCAGCAGCTGAACCAATTATTAAAACACTCCCACCTGTACCTGCGCAATAAGCCAAAAATTCCCAAAATGAAGAATCTATGATTTCTTTTGGATACATCTCTATAGCACCTGCAACTAAGGGAACATTATCAACAATAGCAGATAAAAGTCCAATAATAAAATTAATAATAAAAATGTCACCATTAAAAGTTGACCTTAGGTAATTAGCAACATTATCCAAAGTTCCTATAGTTTGCAGACCGTGGACTGATAGTAAAATACCCAGGAAGAAAAATATTGTTAGTATATCAATTTTTTTAACTGCACCTATAACAGTTAGTTTTTTTCTTTTATCATAACTTTTTTTTCTGTGTAAAAGTTCTGTTGTAATCCAAATAATACCTAAACTAAATAACATACCCATATAAGGGGGAAGGTCAGTTATTAATTTAAAGACAGGTACAAATAATAGACCTAAAACACCTATTAAAAAAATGAAATTTCTTTCAGAGGAAGAAGTGATATCTTCATCTGATTGAGAAGAATTATTATTTATTGAAATATTTCCTTTTAACTTGAAAGAAACATACAGCAAAGGTATTAACATACAAATTATACTAGGTATAATTGTAGATTGAATAATATTAATCGCTGAAACTTTTCCCTTGATCCACAACATTATTGTAGTCACATCACCAATTGGAGACCATGCACCTCCGGCATTAGCTGCAATTATTATCATTCCACCAAAAAACCACAAATCATTTTTATCCTTCATAATTTTACTTAATAGAGCCCCCATGACAATAGCAGCTGTTAAATTATCTAAAACAGCTGAAAAGAAAAATGCTATAATTGATAGAATCCATAATAACTTTACACGATTTCTAGTTTTAATACTATCAGTAATTATTTTAAATCCTTTATGATTATCAACCAACTCAACAATTGTCATTGCACCAAGCAGAAAAAATAAAATTTCTGAGATGTGACCTACGTGTTCATGTAATTGGTACTTAAAGTCTGGTATGTTCATACCTAAGGCTATTAAAGCCCAACAAATAACTCCGGTCACTAGTGCGGTAGAAGCCTTATCAACACTTACAACATGTTCTAACGTTATAAAAACGTAACCAATTATAAATACACCTATAATAAAAATTTCCATAATTTTATTTTAATAATTTTTTCAAAGCTAATTCAAGCGCAAAAGAGTTAATTTTTGTTTTTTTTGAGCTTAAATTATAACAATCTTTCAGAGCTTTTTTAATAGTGAGAGAACAATCTTTAAATACAGAGTCATCGGTTATTTCTTTTTTTCCAGACATGAAATAATCAAATGCTCTTGCCATTCCGCAATTGGAGATAAAATCTGGGATAACACTTATTTTTTTATCACAATAATCTGTTGTGGGACCATAAAAGACCTCATCATCAGCGAATGGAATATTTGCTCCAGCAGAAACTAGCTCAAGACCAGATTCAATTAGTCTTGATATTTGATTTTTAGTCACAATTCTAGATGCAGCTCCAGGAATAAATATATCAGCTTTCAAATCCCATATATTTTTATTTATTGACTGAAAAGACTTCATATCATTACTAAAAAACTTATTTCCTTTTTTATCTAAAAAAAACTTTCTAATTTCTTCAAATGAAAAACCATTTTCATTTATTTGACCAGAATTTTTGTCAATAATGCCAATAATTGAAGCACCCATTTGAGATAAATAATATGCTGCTGAAGATGCTACATTCCCCCATCCTTGAATTACTACTTTTTTTTGCATCAAATCACCCCCCCAAATATTATAATAATGCTTTACAGATTCAGCAACACCATATCCTGTAATCATATCAGCAATTACATAATTTTTATTTAAATCAGGTGAATATTTCTTATTATCAATTCTTTTTTTTACTCCATACCTTAATTGACCAATTCTATTAATTTTTTCAGCAGAATTAGGTGAATAATGGCCTGAAAAAACCCCTTCTTGTGGGTGCCAAACTCCGCAATCTTCAGTCATAGGAATAACCTCATGTACCTCATCAACATTTAAATCACCTCCTGTTCCATAATAAGATTTTAATAATGGAGAAACTGCCTTAAACCATCTTTTTAATACATCTTTTTTTCTCTTATCTAACGGATCAAAATTTATACCAGATTTAGCTCCACCAATTTGTGGTCCACAAACTGAAAACTTAACTTCCATAATTTTTGCTAGCGAAAGCACTTCATACTTATTTAACCCCTTTCTCATTCTTGTTCCACCACCACACGCTCCTCCTCTCAAAGAATTAATTACAACCCAACCTTCTGCGTCTGTCTCTTTATCCTTCCATTCGAAGACAATTTCAGGTGGATTATTTTCATATTTTTTTAATAAATTCTTCATTTAAAAATTTTGACAAAAATAATAAGATTATTATTTAAGATTATGTAATAATTGTTTTTTTTTAATTAAGGATATATTTCTCCCGTACTATGATCGGTTGAAGAACCTGTAATTTCAGACAAGCAATTAATTTCATTTCTAACTCTTAACAATCCTAGAAAAGCAAAAATAATTGCTTCTTTAAAATTAACAATATCTTTGGATGGAATAATTATTTTAGTTTCAGTTTTACTTTTAATTTGTGAAATTAAAAATTTATTAAATACACCTCCGCCAGTTACAAGACAATTGCTAATTTCAAAATCAGAAAATATATTTGAAATTTGTAAAGAAAAATGCTCTACACAAGTTCTCAATAAATCATCAACACTTAATTGAAAACTATTTAATTCACATAAAAAATATTGATCCAACCATTCTTTAGCTAAAGATTTTGGTGGAGGAAGTTTGTAATAATGAATTGAATTTAATTTTTTTAACAAATAATGATCTATTTTTCCTTTAGAAGAAAAATAGCCATCTCTATCAAAAGTCATATTTTTTTTCTCAGCTAAATAATTTAAAACAATATTTAAAGGACAAATATCAAATGCTGTTATTTTGTTATTTTTTTTAAACGAAATATTTGAAAAACCACCTAAGTTTAAACAAGAATCATAATTACTAAATAAAACAGAATCACCATAAGGAACTAATGGTGCCCCCTCACCTCCTAATTTTACATCTTGTTCTCTAAAATTATAAATTACAGGAATTTTAGTTCTTTCAAAAATTATATCTCCTCTTCCAATTTGTTTTGTAATTCCTTTATTGGGTTCATGAAATATAGTGTGTCCATGAGAAGATATGTAATCTACGTTCAGGTTATTATTTTTAATAAATTTATTAATAGATTTTGAAATAAATTCAGAGTATTCTAAATCAATTTTTTGAAAATCTTGATTACCATAAAACAAATCTGTAATTTTCTTTTTCCACAACAAGTTATACTCAATAAACTCCATGAACTTTAATTCAAATATCCATGAATTGTTTTTTTTTATAAAAATACAATATACTAAATCAAGACCATCTAATGATGTGCCAGACATTAAACCTAAAACACAATATTTTTTAACATTCATTAATTTAAAATAGAAAAAAAGAATTAATTTTATTACGAAAAAATAAACAAATGAAATTCAATTTTTCTGAAGAACATCTTATGATACAGAAGTCTGCTCGAGACTTTGCACAACAGGAACTTTTACCTGGAGTAATTGAAAGAGACGAGTTACAAAAATTTCCAAAGGAAGAAATAAGTAAAATGGGACAAATGGGATTTATGGGTATGATGACATCTCCAAAATACGGAGGAGGAGGTATGGATACTGTTTCTTACATTCTCGCTATGGAAGAAATTTCAAAAATAGACGCATCATCATCTGTTATAATGTCCGTAAATAACTCATTAGTTTGTTGGGGTATTGAAAAATATGGTACTGAAGACCAAAAGCAAAAATACTTACCTAAGCTAACCTCAGGAGAAAATATTGGAGCCTTTTGCTTATCAGAACCCGAAGCTGGTTCAGATGCAACATCACAAAGAACAACAGCAATAGAAAATAAAGACCACTATGTTCTGAATGGAACTAAGAATTGGATAACAAATGGAAATTCTGCTTCTATTTACCTAGTAATTGCTCAAAGCGATGTTGAAAAAAAACATAAAGGAATTAATGTATTCATTTTAGAAAGAGATTGGGATGGGATTTCTATTGGAGCCAAAGAAAACAAGCTAGGAATAAGAGGTTCTGATACCCACTCAGTTATGTTTTCAGATGTTAAAATTCCTAAAGAAAATAAAATTGGAGAAGATGGTTTTGGATTTAAATTTGCAATGCAAACACTTTCTGGTGGAAGGATTGGAATTGCCGCGCAAGCACTGGGTATTGCTTCTGGGGCCTATGAACTTGCATTAAAGTATTCTAAAGAAAGAAAAGCATTTGGAAAACCAATTTGTCATCATCAGGCAATTGCATTTAAATTAGCAGATATGGCTACAGAAATTGAAGCTGCTAGATTATTATGCCTTAAAGCAGCCTGGGATAAAGATAATGGTCGTGACTACAGTCTTTCTGGTGCGATGGCAAAACTATATTGTGCTGAAAGAGCTATGCAAATATCTATTGAAGCCGTTCAAATTCATGGTGGCTATGGTTATGTCAAAGAATATCACGTTGAAAGATTAATGAGAGATGCAAAAATCACGCAGATATATGAAGGAACATCAGAGATTCAAAAAATTGTAATTTCAAGATCTATTCTAAGTTAAAGTTTATCTCTTTAGTAAAAGATCCATCCTCATATAATTTAATATAAAAATATTCATTTGTAACAGTTTCTATGGACCTGCCCAATAAGTCAAATAAACCAATTAATTTTTTGTCAAAATAATTTTCATTTAAATTAGTGTTGTGAATATTAATATTAATTTCTACCGAAGGACTAGAACAAGTTTCATTTAAAGTTTCTATCTGCCAATCGTAAAAATAATAATAATATTGAGTACTAAAACCAGCACTATTTTCATTTTCATAGTCATTAAAATATGCTTGATTTATACTCAAAATTTGATCAACTAAATAAGGATAATTTGTAATGCCCCCAGTTGTTCTTTTAAACATTGGATTATTACCTCCAAAATTATTATTATTTAAATTTTCATCAGTTGTGATTATATATTCACCTGTTGGAATAATCCAATTAAGTTCTATATTAAATCCATTTTCATCACTTTGAGGGACATCAATAGTATAAGATTGTAATAAATTATCAAAATTTGAGTCATATAATTGAATGGTTCTTGCTCCAGATTCACTTGCGTATACTTTAACTGATTTTAAAGTAAATTCTTCAAATGACTGAAATTGTAAACCACCATTATAATTAATTCCACTATAATCACAGTATGAACCACCATCGCAAATATGATTTTCTTCACCTAAAGAAAATATTTCTCCTTCACTAACTACTTGTTCTTGAAAAACATAAAAAGTACTATTTTGTTCGATTGGGTCAGTGATAAAAACCGGACCATTGTAAATTATATTTTGGTTTTCGTTAATCCAAAAAATATCACCATCACCTAATGCTTCAATAGTTAATATCTCTCCAAAATTTACAACTAGATCGGTTTGTACCGTAGGTGGGGTAATAAAGAATTGATCGCATAAATATTCACAACTCTCATTATATTCCACATTAGCTTCCGGATTGTAGTTTTCGGCTACTGGATCTGTACAACCAACAATTAAACATGATCCATCATCTTGATTTGCATCAGGATTATAATTCGAAGCATCTTCATTAGTACATCCTAAAATTGGACCAGCAATTTCTAAAATATGTAAACCAGTTTGTTGATCACTAGCTAAAATTAGTCCTGATGGAAGATAGGGATAGGCTCCCCAGCAACCTTCAAATTCAGAACCACTATAGTTTGGTGATGTATCAAAAAAAGCAACTTCTTGTAAATTATAAGGATTTGATGCATCAATGACCGTAACACCAGAGGTGTAATAGGAAGTAACTAAATAACTAGATGTTGTTGGATTTAAATACTCATAAGTGGTGGAAATAAAATGGGTATTATGAGGAATAACACCATCTTGACTATCATCATTCCATGATTGGATTTGATCAGTTTGCTGAATATCTGAAATATTTGACACATCATAAGCTCCAATATAACAATTTGCTTGTTCATCAGTTGTAAATACATAATTACCATCATCAGAAACCCAAGAATTATGTGTAAAATTACATGATGTAGGTGTTGAGCCTAGAATAACAGGGTTTGATTTATCAGAAACATCAATTGCCGACATTACTCCCTCATAAACGGCTGATCCCCACAAAGTATCACCTCTAACCATACCATCATGTAAATAATAATCATCAAATAAACCTGCAATAGATGGATTCATTGGATCATTATTTAAGTCTAGGATTATGGCACCGTTTGCAGGACCATCTTGAGATCCAAAAATATAAGCAAATCCATTTTCATCAATATAAATATTGTGAGCTCTCAAAAAATAATCAGTCCAATATGTATAACTTTGGCCACTCAAATCATTCAAATCAACAATTAGCAACCCATCTTCAGCCTCTGTTGTTATATATGCATAATTATTCCATGTTTTAAGATCTCTCCATATAGAATTAGAGCCTGGAATAAAAAATACTTCTTGTGGATTAGATGGAATAGAAATGTCTACATAAGAAAATCCATTAGCACAACCAACTAAAGCATGTTCTTTTCCTTCATGGTCAACATATCCCCAAATATCATTTAAATCCTGATTATATGTTAAGTTTCCTACTTGAACCATATTTAAAATTTCTTGAGCTTGAAATAGATTGGAAATAAAAAGAAAAAGAAAAAATAAAATATTTTTTTTCATAACTGTGCATTTAAATGTTTGTTTTTTAAAGTATACAAAAATTGTTCCCAATAAAATAAATTTTGCTACAAATTTAACTTTTGTTCAATACTAGAAACAATAGAATGAATTATTATTATATGTAATTCCTGACACCTTTCTGTAATATTAGTGTCAACACATATAGAAACATCAGAGTGATTTAATAAATCGCTCTTATTTGATGAAGTCAATGCTATAACATTCATATTCTTTTTTTTTGCTTCTTTAGCTGCATTGATAATATTAACTGATTTTCCACTTGTGCTAATTGCTAGAAGAACATCATTTTCACTTGCATTAGCCTCTAAATATCTTGAATAAATATAATCAAACTTTGTATCATTTGAAACACAAGTAATATAAGAGGAATCTGAAATACATATAGAAGGTAAAGGCCTTCTTTTTTTATTAAAATAACCTGATAGTTCCTGAGAAAAATGCATAGCGTCACACATTGAACCACCGTTACCACAACTAAATATTTTTCCACCTAAATTCATTGATTTAATAATAATTTCTACCGCATGATTAATTTTTTTAATGTTTTCATCATTATTTATAAATGAATTAACAATTTTTTGATGAGTAGAGAAATGATTTTTAATATTCATTATTATTATTTATTCTGAGTAAAAGTCATTTAAGCCTTGTTCCAACCATTTTTTATAACTATTGATGTCATTAGCATCTTTATACGCTTTAGGTTGAAAATATTTTCCTTCCTCATCTTTCAAAAGCTCTTCTTGAAAATCAGGATCAGAGCTAGGCTTAAGAATTATATGTAAAGGTTGTGTGTTTTTTTCAAATGTTAAAGTTTGTAACGTACTCCATTGTTTCCCTGTTGTATTGATAATCTTAGATTTCTTCCAAGTACCATCTACATAACATTCATCTATTGAATGCTCTTCAACTTCTTTTCTAACATCAACATATAATTGAGTAAGTATATACTTACCTATTAACCTATCAACTTCTTTATCATTCCATACTTGATTTTCTAATTTTCTACAGTTAACACAAGCCATACCAGTAAAGTCCACTAATATCGGCTTATTAAACTTTATTGATAAATCAATTGCTTCAAAATAATCTTTAGTTACAATCCTATCAATATTCTTATCAGAAAGTTCTGCCGGATCTTCATTACAGTATGAATATGTTTTGGGAGGGGGAAGTCCAAATAAAGTATGAGTAAAAACATCTTGATATTTACATGTAACTCCTGGAATTAAGTATACAACAAAAAAAAGAGTTAAAATACCAAAAGCAATTCTTGATTTACCTATTTTTTGTCCTTTTGAATCATGCGGAAATCTAATAACTCCAAATAAGTACAAAGCAAGAGCTAAAAAGGTAATAGTCCATAAAATAAAAAATATTTCATACTTTATTATTCCTAGCTTATAAACCATATCAGCGTTAGATAAAAACTTAATTGCTAATGCTATTTCTAAAAATCCAATGAAAACTTTAAAAGTATTCATCCATCCTCCGGATCTGGGAAGAGATTTCAACCACGTTGGAAATACAGCAAATAACGTGAAAGGTATTCCCAAGGCTAACCCAAAACCTAGCATAGCTGAACTTAATTGAAATGCAACTGCTGATCCAGAACCTGATGCAGTCAATCCGGTCTTAGCTAAAGCCGCGCCTAAGACGGGACCTGTACAAGAAAAAGATACTAGAGCCAAAGTTAGTGCCATGAAAAAAATTCCTAATATACCACCTACATTAGAAGCAGAATCCACTTTATTTAACAATCTGCTAGGAAGGCGTATCTCAAAATATCCAAAAAATGATATTGCAAAAACAGTAAACACAATAAAAAATATCAAGTTTAACCAAACATTTGTAGAAATTTGATTTAATATCTCTGCATCAAGTGAAAAAAAATGAAAAGGTAAACTAAGTAACAAATAAATTAAAACAATAAAACCGCCGTATAAGGATGCTCTAAAAATTGCTTTTCTTCTAACTTCAGAGCCTTTTAAAAAAAAACTAACTGTTAAGGGAATCATAGGGAAAACACATGGCGTAACCAACGCTATCAAACCAGCAATAATACCAGCGATTAAAGCCTCTATAAGCTTAAATGTTAAAGAACTTTCTTCTTCAATAATCAAGGACTCTAATCCTTTAATACTTCTTTTGTATTCATTTGAACAGTTGAAATCATCATTAGAGCTAATTTTATCAACATCTTGCTCAATTAAGTCTTTTTTTTTTAAGTAAAAAACAATATCAATAATTTCGGGAGGCAAACATTGTTGATCATCACAAACCATAAACTCATACATTGCTTCAATTTTTTCAACTCCTTCATCGACAATTATTAACTGATTGAAATTAGCTTTTTCTTCAAAATACCTTGCAATTTCTTCTTGGATTGGAACATATTTTTCAATCGGCTTATCTTCTTTAAATAAAACCTTAAATCCATCAACAAAATCTACTCTTTCAGGCTTAGCATCAATAAAATCCAAACCATCTATATTTTTAAAATAAAAACTTGTGGATACAATAAAACTTTCTGGATTTTTATACTGAGAATAAATATGCCAACCATCTTCTATTAGAACATTAGCAGATAATTCATATTTACCTTTACCCAATTCATCTACGTCAAAAGACCAAGTAGTTGGATCTTCAATTTGTGACAAACCCAAAAAAGGAAAAATCAAACAAAAAATAGAAAGAATTATTTTTTTCATACCTTAATTTATTCGGCAAATATATGCCTTTTCTTCACCCTCAACAAATTTATATCGCTCATCAACTCTATGACCTACTATCCAAACTATACTTTTATTTGAACACAATACATAGCATTTTTGTTTTTCTATTAAGGAAAATTTATTGTCAATAAAATAATCACTTAACTTTTTTTTTCCTTTCATTCCAGACGGAATAAACCAATCACCACTTTCCCAATTTCTTAAAGTAAGTGGAAATTTTAATTTATTATAACTTAAAATCGCTGAACTCTTAATCTTTTCATCTTTCAAATTAAATTTATGAGCCAACTGTAAAGTCATTTTAACAGGGTGATTAATAAATATACATGAATCGGTTATATTAATACTTTGTTTTGAAAATAATTTTGAAATACAAATACTATCTCTGTCTCTAATTAGTACATAATTTTTAGAGTAAAATGATTTACCTGGCTGTGAATCAATTACATTGTATACACTATCAATATCTTTAAATCCATAATCATTAATTATTTCAAATAAAAGAGTTTTAGGTTCAATTGAAATCATTAGTGCTTTAATATTAATAATAAGAGTATCATCATTGTGATTACAACATCTTATCTTTTCATTATTTATGAAATTAGAATAGATGTTTTCAGCACTTTGAAAATTATTTATTGTGGATTTAATTGATTCGAAAAAACCAGGATTTAAATTTTCAAACTCTGGAATAATAAAATTTCTCACTCTGTTTCTTCTATATTTTACATCATTATTAGAATTGTCATTTCTAAATTTTATTCTATTTTTTTTAGCAAAGTCAGAAATTTCATTCTTAGTAAATTTAAGAAGTGGTCTAATTATCTTATTTTCTTTAGTTGGAATTCCTTTTAAACCAGAAACACCAGTTCCCCTTGCAATATTTAACAAAATTGTTTCTACAGAGTCATTAAAATGATGAGCTGTAACTAAATAATCAAATTTATACTTTTTAAGAATATTCTTGAACCAATTATATCTTAATTTTCTTGCGGCCATTTGAATTGAAACAGAGCTCTCTGATGCTATTTTTTTTGTCTCAAATTTTTTTAAATAAAATTTATGATTAAATCTTTCACAAACTTCTTTAACAAATATTTCATCCTCATCAGATTCATTTCCTCTTAATAAAAAATTACAATGAGCAACCGAAAAATTTAAAGAATATTCTTGAAATAATTTAAATAAAACCATACTATCAACTCCTCCACTAACTGCCAATAAAAAAGAAGAATTTTTATAATCAACAATTTCTTCAAGATATTTTATAAACTTATTTTTCATTGCTTAATACATTAAGAATTGATTTTGCTTTAATTAAACATTCTTCGTATTCTTTATTTGGGTCAGAGTCAATTGTTATAGCACCTCCAACAATAAAGGAAAGATAATTACTTTTTTGATTAAATAACAAAGATCGAATAACAACATTGAAATCAAAATCTAAATCTGGGTTAAAAAAACCAATAGAACCCGAATACAAACCTCTTTTAATATTTTCATACTTTTCAATTAATTCCATTGACCTTATTTTTGGAGCACCCGTCATTGAGCCCATTGGAAATGAATTTTTTATTACATCTAAAGGATGGTATTCATCTTTGATTCTAGAAGATATAGTAGAAATTAAATGATGAACATTCTTGTAACTATATAACTTAGCAAGCTCTTCAACTTTTACAGAATTTTTCTTGGCCGTAATTGAAAGATCATTTCTTACCAAATCAACAATCATAACATTTTCTGAAAAATCCTTTTCACTTTTTAATAAATTTTTTTTACTGTCATCATCAATACGTAAATTAGTAGTCCGTAGAGCTGTTCCTTTTATAGGTTGGGAAATAACCTTATTGTTCTTATGTCTGATATATCTTTCTGGACTTGAACACAAACAATATTTGTGATTTACTTTATAGAATGAAGCAAACGGTGATTGAGAATAATTGTTAAGAATAAAAAATAAATTTGAGGGACTAAAATCATTAAACTCCACCTTAAATTCTTGGCAAAAATTCATTTCATATATATCACCTTTTTGAATATGATTTTTTATTAAATTAATAATAGATAAATATTTTTTTTTTGAAATATTAGGTTTAACTGAAAATTTACCTTTAACGATTTTTGAATGATTTTGATTTAATATTTTGTTGTAAATTGAAACAGTATCCTTTTTTGAATCATCATAAATTATCGTAAGAGTTTTATTTTTAACTTTAAAAATGTAAAATGGAATGAAAAAATTTAATTTATCAAATTCAAAAAAATCCATATTCTCTGATTTTAAATCTTCTATTTCATTTTTCAAATCATAACTAAAATGACCAAAAACCCAATCTTTATTATCATCTAAAAATTTTTGAAAGGATTTAAAAATATTTTTTTTGGGACAACAATTTTTTTTAACTCCAAATGCAGCTAAATAATCAAAAGAATTTCTGGAACTATTATTACTATCCAGAAAACAAAATCTTGATTTTTTTTCAAGAAAAAAAATTAATTTTTTTTTAAAAGAATTAGGACAATCAAGAATAAATGTTTTTTTCTTTCTCATAAACATTGTTAAATTAGTGAATTATTAATCAAAAAAATAATGATGGAAAATTTAATTAAAACAGTTGTTTCGATGCTAATTATATTAATATTAGTAACTGTTATTTGGGTTATGATGTGTGGTAAATCAGGAAATAGGACACTTGAATTATATAATCATAATGTAAAAAATTTAAAAAAATTTTGGATGCATTATGAAAATGAAGACTTAGAAAAGATTGAAGATATGATGGCTGAAAATTATGAAAGTTATTTTTATCCAATTAACAAACCAAAAGGAGTTAAATCCAGTAAATATGAAGAATTGGAACGAATGAAAAGATTTTTTGAAATAGTTGATAACATTTCTTTAGATCACATTATTATGTTACCAGGAATAGACACCACCAATCTCATGTTAGATGGAAGTGTAAGAATGTATTCAGGTTGGTCATTTGATGTAAATGATATAAAAATCAAGTTATCAAGTTATGGTTTTTATGATTTTATTGAAAATAAAATACAATTATCACATGAGTGGTATGATAGAAGTGGTGTTGGTCTAGAAATAAGAAAGGCCTTTCAAATAAATGAAAATTTTTCTGAAGGAAAACCTAATGAATAATTATTAAAAATTTAATGATCTTTTTTCTGTTGCATCTAAGGCTGCTTCTTTAAATGCTTCAGAAAATGTTGGATGAGCATGACAAATTCTTGCAATATCCTCAGCAGAAGCTTTATATTCCATTGCGACAACTGCCTCAGATATTAAATCAGCACACCTAGGCCCGATCATATGAACGCCTAAGATCTCATCAGATTCAGAATCGCATATTACTTTTATAAAACCATCCAAATCCATTGAAATTCTTGCTCTACCATTTGCCTTAAATGGAAATTTACCAACTTTGATTGATCTACCCTCATTTCTCAATTCTTTTTCTGTCTTTCCAACAGAAGATACTTCAGGCCAAGTATAAATTACACTAGGGACTAAATTGTAATCTATATGTGGGATTTGACCAGCTATAGTTTCAGCTACAAAAACACCTTCTTCCTCAGCTTTGTGAGCTAACATTGGACCTTGAATAACATCACCTATAGCATATATATTAGGGATGGAAGTTTGTAACTTTTTATTTACTTTAATTCTTCCTCTCTCATCAAGATCAATAGAAAGGTTCTCTAAACCTAAACCTTCTGTGAAAGGTTTTCTTCCAACTGAAACTAAACAATAATCAGAAACATCTTTAATTTCAGCCCCTGTCTTGTCGCGTGAGATAACTTCAACTTTTTCTCCAACTTTTTTTACTGATTGAACTTCATTTGATAAATTAAATTCAAAATTTAAGTGATTTGTGAGTACTTTTTTTAATTCATCGCTTAAGCTTTTATCCATAAAAGATATAATTGAATCTGAATAATCAAAAACTTTGACCTTAGTTCCTAACCTTGCAAAAACAGAGCCTAATTCTAAACCAATAACACCTGCACCTACGATAGATAATGTTTTTGGACACTCTTTTAACGATAGAGCTTCAGTAGAAGAAATAACTCTTTTTTTATCAAAATTAATAAAGCTTGGTATAATTGGTTTTGATCCAGTTGCAATAACAACATTTTTTGATTTCAATATTTTTTTATTTTCATCACTTAAAATTTCAATATCTCCTGCTTTTGTTAATCTACCCAAGCCATGAAAAACAGAAATTTTGTTTTTTTTCATTAAAAAATTTAAGCCATCAGAATTCTCTTTAACTACTTTTGATTTTCTAGTTACCATTTTAGGAAAATCAAACTTTGGCGTAGCTTTTATGCCATGTTCCAAAAACTCAGTATTAGCTTTGTGATAAAGCTCAGAAGATTCTAATAATGATTTAGAGGGAATACAGCCAACATTTAAACATGTTCCGCCAAGGTTACTATATTTCTCAATTATCGCTACTTTCATTCCAAGTTGAGAAGCCCTAATAGCACAAACATAGCCCCCTGGACCAGAGCCAATAACAACCAAATCAAATGAAACCATAATCTTTATTTTTTCTATTTATTATTATACTTAAAACTAAAACGATAGCAAGATAAATGAAAATTAAAATATTTCCATGTTTAACATAAAATGTTTTAGAAGACAATAAAATAATTGAATTTATAAAACTTTCTGTTTTATTTGGATCAATAATTTTTTCAAAGTATCCTAAAGGGTTAATCACACTAGATATACCTGTATTTGCTGATCTAACTACGTATCTTCTATTCTCTATTGCTCTGATGCGTGCATAAGAATTATGTTGTTTTCTACCTTGAGAATCACCCCACCAACCATCATTTGTAATAATAAAAATAGCTTGAGCACCTTTGTCAATAAATTCTCTTACATGATTTGGAAAAACAGACTCGTAACAAACTAATGATGCAATTTTATTATCATTAAATTCAAGTAGTGATATTGAATCTAGAACTGATAAATTACCCGCACCACCTGCAAGACTCAAAAAATTATCTTTAAAAAAATATTTCAAGTAATCTCTAAATGGCAGTTGTTCAGCTCCCGGAACCAATTTTGATTTATGGTGAAAACTTAAAGATTTTGAATTTAACTGTAAAACAGAGTTATACTTTTTGATTTTTTGATCATCTAAGTACTGATCAATTGTCGCTCCTAAAATTATATTGAGATTTTTATACTTTTCAACTACTCTAAGAATATGGGCAATTTGATTTCTATTATATTGAATAGGATTATCATTTATTAATGTAAACTGAGTTGATAAATAAGTTTCTGGAAAAATAACATAATCAATACTATCAGAAATATTATTTGTTAAATCATAAAATAACTTTTTTTCAAATTTCCAAGACTGATTCTCAAATTTAGCATTTGGATCCAGATTAGTTTGAGCAACCAAAACATTAATTTTCTTTCCAGAGTATTTATAACTATATGATAAAATCAAAGAACATGTGATTGGAATAAGTATTGTAAATGAAATAAAAATTAATTTCTTTATTTGAATGTAATTAAAATTTAAATAAGATATACAAACATTATAAATACAATAATTAATCAATATAATCCATAAACTCCCACCTAACACGCCAGTAAAAGAAAACCACTGTATCCAACTTGGAAGTTCTGAAAAAACATTTCCTAGTGTTAACCAAGGCCAATTTAAATCCCAATTAAAATGAAGAATTTCAAATAAAACCCAAAAAAATGACAAGAAAAATAAAGGACTAATAAATTTTATATTTTTTTTACATATGTGAAAAAAATATAAAACTATAGACATAAATAAAGAATTACAAAGAACTGCAAAAAGACCTTCCCCAAAAGCAGGAGAAGCCTTTTCAACCCAAAATGTTGTAGTGAAATTGAAAATCAAAAAAGAAATGTAACAACAAATAAAAAAAATAATGCTACCATTTTTTTTTGTTTCAACTTCTTTTTGAATCAGTAATAAAGGAACAAAGGCAATAAATATAAGTGGAGTTAAAATAGTAAACTTTGTTGGCCAACTAAAATAAAATAATAGTCCAGAAATAAAGGATTTAGAAATAAACTTAAACATTACCATTTATATTTAATTGTAAATACATTGGAGTATAATACGGCAGAAGCGTTCCCTAGGTCAGTAAGAGAATAATCAATGATGAAAGACCAAATATTGACACCAATTCCAAAATTAGGTTGGAATGATATTTTTTCATCAATAGAATCAATTAATTGTTCTTGTTGAAAATTCCCAATACCAAGTCTTAAAAAACCAATTTTTTTATAATCAAACTCTAATCCAAGCGAAGGATCAATACTAAATAAATTTGTAGAAATAACTGTATTTCTTTTCCCATCCCAAGTGACATTGAAATCAGCCTCAGATAAGAGAGAAAAATCCTTATATAATGAAAAAGTTCTAGAAACACCGATTTTTACTTTTGGAGTAGTAAGTTCTATTCCATCTTCAGGTATATAGTTTCCAGACTCTAAATATTGTTCAGAATATTCATCTTGATTTATGTTCCAAAAATTTAAAGTACTTGTAAAATCATTTAAAAACAATCCTAAATTCCAATTTTTAATTGAGTATTGTAAACCTAAATCTAATCCAAAGCCCCATGAACTTGCAAAAGGACCAATTTTTCTATGAATTATTTTTGTACTTAAACCATATTTAAGATTAAAAATTGTAGAGTTAGCAAAACTAAAAATAGCGGCAAAATCAGAAGATGAAAAAGTTGAGATATTATTATAATTTATATTACCATTTTGATCCAACAGCTCAGTGGTATTTGGAATATCATCTACTCCGAATCTAATCAAAGCAACACCCAAAACAAAAGAAGAATCAACAGGCATTGCAAAGCCAACATAATCAAAATCAGCAATTCCAGCAAAATAGGATGAATGCATTATTCCAAATTCATATTTTGAAACATTATTTAAACCTGCAGGATTATAAAATACAGATGTTAAATCATTAGTACTTGAAACTACAGAATTGGACATAGATATTGATCTTGAATCTAAACCAATTGATAAAAAGTCATTACTATATTTTGACTGAGAATAAGTAATTAAAACACCAAATAAAAAAAACTTAAAAACCTTCATTAATTAATACCTTCATTAAAGATAAGCTAAATGTTATTATTTGGTAAACGATTTTTTAAATAATATATTACCGTAATTATAAGATACTATGTACTTTAAAAAACATTTAGCTAATATATTAACGTTAATAAATTTATCATTAGGGTTGACTGCTATATTCATTGGCTTAATATCGTCCAACGTTATATTATCATCAATACTAATTTTGACTGGAGTTTTATTTGATTTTTTAGATGGAAAAGTTGCAAGATTTTTTCAAATTAATAATGAATATGGGAAACAACTTGACAGTTTCGCAGATATGATTACATTTGGCATTGGTCCATCAGTAATAATTTTTTTATTAATTAGTGAGCACGATATTTATCTTGCCTGCATTGCATTTATTATTCCAATATTTTCTGCTTTAAGATTATCAAAATATAATATAGACAATAGACAAGGTGATTATTTTATTGGACTCACAACCACTACAAATGCTATTTTATTTAGCTCCATTCCTCTTATTAGAAAATATAGCAATATTGAAATAATTAATAGTCTAATTGACAATAAATATTTTTTGTCATTAATAACAATTTTTTTTTCTTTTTTATTAGTCTGTAAAATAAAAACATTTTCTCTTAAATTTAATAACTCCAGCAAGTTTGAAAAAAAAATCAAAACTTCATTTTTAATAATTAGTTTTATTTTAATTATTGTCTTAAAATTTTTATCAATACCAATAATTATTTTTTTTTATATGCTTTTATCTATTATATTTAAAACAAAATAAATTTTATGAATTTTATTGCAAAAATAAACATACTCCCAAAAGAAGCGTTGCTTGATCCACAAGGTAACGCTGTAAAAAAAGCCATGAATAATCTAAATTTGTCAAGTCAAAAAGTTAGAATAGGAAAACACATTATCATAGAGCTTTCATGTAACGATAAAAAGGAGGCTTCCCAAATTATTGAACAGTCTTGTAAAAAGTTATTAGCAAATCAAATAACTGAGGAATATTCTTATAAAATTGAAGAAGTTACAGATTAAAATTCTTTCCTAAATATAGTTTTTTAACTTCTTCATCTTTTGCTAACTCATTCGATGTTCCTGCTTTTAAAATTTTACCATCATATAATAAATATGATCTATCAGTTATTGATAAAGTTTCTCTTACGTTATGATCAGTTATTAATACCCCTATGCCTTTACTCTTCAATTTATAAATCATTTGTTGTAGTTCTTGAATTGCAATTGGATCTACACCAGCAAAAGGCTCATCTAATAAAATAAAACTCGGGTTAACAGCTATTGATCTTGCAATCTCAACTCTTCGTCGTTCTCCCCCTGAAAGTAAATCACCTCTATTTTTTCTAATTTTATTTAATCCAAACTCATTAATAAGTTGATTTAAAATTACTTCATTTTCTTTTTTATTATTATTTAAATACTCAAGAATACATAAAATATTATCTTCTACTGACATTTTTCTGAAAATTGATGGTTCTTGAGCTAAATAACTAATACCTTTTCTTGCTCTTATATACATCGGATTCTTAGAAATATCTTCTCCATTCAACAAAACTTTACCCTCGTTGGGATTAACTAATCCAACTAAGATATAGAATGAAGTAGTCTTACCAGCACCATTTGGACCCAACAAACCAATTATCTCCCCTTTATTAATCTCAAATGATACATCATTCACAACTTTACGTTGATTGTATTTTTTTGTAATATTTAAAACTTCTAATTTCATCACCTTTTATTTTTCTGAACAAATTGGACAACCAGTATTGAAAACTCATATAAAATAATTAACGGAAGAGAAATTAATAGTTGACTTAAAACATCTGGGGGTGTAATTATTGAAGCCAGAATTAACACCAATACAAATGCATGCTTTCTATGATTTTTTAAAAACTTACCTGTAACCAAATTGAATTTTGCTAAAAAAAATATTATGAGTGGAAATTGAAAAGTCAACCCACAAAGAATTATAAATTTTGTTATTGTTTTAACAAATGAAATAAAATTTATATCATTAACAATTATATCACTCACATTAAAACTAGAAAGAAAATTTAAGGATAAAGGAGTTATAAAAAAATAGCCAAATAAAATTCCTAAAACAAACAAAATTACAGAGATGGAAATTAAAAGCTTAGCATATTTTCTTTCATCAATATACATAGCAGGTTTAATAAACATCCAAAATTCCCACATTAAATATGGAAAAGAAAAAATTATACCAGAAATTACTGAAACTAATAAAGACATATTGAATTGCCCTGCTAAGTCTATATTTTGAAACTGCAGAGTAATAGGATTTAAACATAAATTTTCAGAAATTGAACAAAATAATTTATATGTTGGAAAATCAGGATCTATAAAAGAAAATATAAATTTATCGAAAATAATCTTAATGTTTACGAAGGAAATAACAGTGAATAAACATATAGCTAAAAAACTATACGCTAAATGCCACCTAAGCTGTTCAATATGACTTAGAAAGTTTGTTTTTTTTAACTGCTCTTCTTTCATTTATTACTATATTATTTTTTCATTTAAAATATCATGTAAATGAATAATGCCTGAATACTCATTATTACTTAAAACTAATAATTGGGTTATATTATTTTTTTTCATTTTATTAAGTGCACTAAAAGCTAGTTCATTTTTATCAATTGTTTTTGGTTTTCTTGTCATCAAGTTTTCTGCAATAGTATTTGAAATATCCTGATTTTTTTGAAGATATCGTCTTAAATCACCATCTGTAATAATACCTAAAATTTTACTATTCTCCACTACACAAACAGCACCCATTCTTTTAGATGAAATTTCTATTATTACCTTTTGAAAGGAATCAAGCTTACTGACTTTGGGATTTAATTTTTCATTATAAATATCCGATACTTTCATAGTTATTTTTTTTCCTAAGATTCCTCCAGGATGATATCTTGCAAAGTCATTCTTTGAAAATCCTTTTAGCTTTAATAAACAAATTGCCAAAGCATCCCCCATAACTAATTGAGCAGTTGAGCTTGTTGTAGGGGCTAGATTGTTTGGACACGCTTCTTTTTTTACAAAAGTGTTGAGGAAAAAATCAGAATTTTTTGACAAATATGAATCTTTATTTGCAGTCATGGCAATTGTTTTATTTTTCTGACTCTTAATAACAGAAAAAATTTTTTTTAATTCATTTGTATTTCCACTTTTTGAAATAAATAAAATAACATCATCCTTCTTTATACTACCTAAGTCTCCATGGATAGCCTCTACACCATGAATAAATATTGAAGGTGTACCTGTAGAATTTAAAGTTGCTACAATTTTTTTTCCAATTATTGCACTTTTACCTATTCCAATTACTATTAAATGACCATTAATGTTCTTCAATAAATTAACAACGTTTTGAAAATTTTTGTCAATAAATTTTTCTAGGTTAGCAATAGTGTTAGATTGTAATTCTATTACTTCTTTAGCAGTCTTAATAATATCAACCTTTTTCATCAAAAAAAAATAAAATATCAATAGGGGAATACAAAAATAGTCTAATTATTGTTATTTATATTATATAAAAAATAAAAGTTGTCATAATTCAAATGCAAAGTATGACATTAAATTCAAACCTATTCTAATTGATTCTTGATCAATATCAAAATTAGATGTATGAACTAAACTATTAATTCCTTTACTTGTATTTGAAACTCCAATTCTAAAAAAAGAAGATGGACAACTTTGACTAAAAAAAGAAAAGTCTTCCGAAGCCATTCTTATTGGCAGTTTGTGAACATTTTTTTTGTTTAAAATATCGTAACTCAAATTAATACATTTTTTAGTTACATCTGGGTTATTAATTAATGAAGGATAGCCCTTTATAATTTCAAAATCACAACTTACTTTATACTTTTTTTCTATTTTTTTTACCTCGTCTAGTAATATAATATGAACCTTATTTCTAAACTCTTCATTGATTGTTCTCAGAGTGCCTTCAACATAAGATTTTTCCGGAATAACGTTTGAAGCTCCAAAAGATCTAAAATCACCATACTCTAATATGTACTGAGTCTTTGTGTTGATTTCTGAAACTTTTTTTCTAGTGTTTAATATTAATTCTGATGCTACTATAATTGGGTTTTTAGTTTTTTCTGGTAAAGCAGCATGCCCTCCTTTACCATTAATTACAAATTTCAAATCATCACAAGCAGCCATGTATTGACCACTTTTAAATCCTATATTTCCTACCTCCATCTCAGGATAGACATGCAAAGCTATCATTTTATTTACTTTTGGATTTTCTAAAACCCCGTTTTCAATCATTAATGATGCACCACCTGGTAATTTTTCTTCTGCGGGTTGAAAAATAAATTTAATTGTTCCTTTTAAGTTATTTTTTAACTTATTAACAATTATTGCAGTTCCTAATAATATTGAACTATGTACATCATGCCCACATGCATGCATAACTCCATCGTGTACGGATTTATAACTTACATCATTTTCTTCTTGAATTGGTAAAGCATCCATATCTGCTCTCAATCCAATTACTCTAACCCCTGGGTCTTGCCCTTTAATCATTGCTATAACTCCAAAACCAGCTATATTTTTTTTATAATTAATTTTGTTTTTATCTAAAATCGAGCAAATGAATTTAGAAGTTTTTTCTTCCTTGTAAGAAAGTTCAGGATACATATGGATTATATTTCTAAATGAGACTACATCATCAAATATGATGTTTACCAGAGATTCGATTTCTTTTATAATCTTTTTTTTTTTCAAATTTTTACTGATTTAATTTTTAAATTTATAACAAAGAATTATTTATAACAATGAAAATAAAAAAATTTACATTTAACAGTTTCCAAGAGAACACATACATAGTTCAATCTGATAAAAAATGTATGATAATAGATCCAGGATGTAATAACGAATTTGAGGAAAAAATCCTTGATGAATATATAAATAGTAATAATTTAAAACCAATTCATTTAATTAACACTCATTGTCATTTAGATCATATTTTTGGGAACCGATACATTTCTGAAAAATATAAATTAAAAGCAAAAATGCATAAACTTGATTACCCATTGTTAACTAACTCAATGATGATTGCAAATAATTACGGAGTTAATTTAAAAGAACCTTCGTTTGAAGTTGATTTTATTGATGAAAATACTTTAATTTCACTTGGATCAACTAAATGGAATATCATTTTTACTCCTGGTCATGCTCCTGGTCATATTTGTCTATGGAATAAAAATGAAAAAAAAATTATTTCTGGAGATGTATTATTTAAAATGAGCATTGGTAGAACTGACTTACCAATGTGTAATTATAATGATTTAATAGATAGTATAAAAAATAAATTATTTTGTCTTGAAGATGAAACAGAGGTTTTCTGTGGTCATGGAGAAAATACTACCATAGGATTTGAGAAAAAAAATAATCCATTTTTACAATCATCATAATAAAGAAAGAATTTTATCTTGTATTTTTTGACTATCCCATATAAGGTCAATATTTTTAATTTCCATAATTTCCCTCATTATTTTTTCTTGTTTTTTTCCTATTATTAATGCATCATTATAGTCAATATGACTAAATGTAACCATTGAATAAAGAGGTGTCCATTTAGTTGGATTTTTTTCAGCAAATAATGCTTCAATTTTTTTTTGTAATAAAAATTTATCATCACCTGTTTTATCTCTCATAACAATAAAATTATGCATAGATAAATCTTGCATAGCAGTTGTATTGAGTCTTCTTTTATTTAGAAATTCATTAACTGGTGTTTTAAATAAACTTGATTTTGATGAATCATTAATGATTTCATTAATTAAGTTACAGTCTTCAAAACCCGCATTCATTCCTTGACCATAAAAAGGTACCGTAGCATGGCAAGAATCTCCAATTAACATAAAATTATTGACCTTCCAAGAATCGCATCTAATTATACCCAAAGATGAAACTGGATTATTAAAATACTGATCGGAAAGATTAGGTATTAAAGGAACTAGATCTGGAAATTTTGTTGAAAAAAAGTCATTAATATCACTATTTGTTTTAAGGTTTTCAAAGGAGTTTTTTCCTTTTAATGGAAAAAATAATGTAATTGTAAATGAGCCATCTTGATTTGGTAGCGCCATAACCATGTAGGATTCTCTTGGCCAAATATGTAATGCATCTGAATCAATTATCCATGCACCTTTATTGGATGGAGGAATTGTTAGTTCTTTATACCCACAATCTATTATATTAGTATAAACATTTAAATCAGAAAATAAATTCATTTTTTTTCTAACAATAGAACCAGCCCCATCAGATCCAAAGACAAAATCAAATTTTTTTCTTTCTGAATTTTTAAATTTTAATTCGGTGTTTTCGAAGTCGATATCAATACATTTGTTAGAAAAATTTATTTTAACTCCATTTTCCTCAGCTAAATCCATTAGCATACAATTAAGCTCTTTCCTTGGTACCGAATATATTGCTTGATTTTTTTTTCCGTAATACTGCTCAGTTAAATCTCCAGAAATTGAATGCATTAACCTCTTGTGAACTGGCACTGAAATAGACATAATTTTATTTTCTATACCTACCTCTCTCAAAGCCTTTCTTCCCCTGTTGGAGAGAGCAAGATTAATTGACCTACCTGCACTAAAAGCTTCTTTTCTCATATCATCCCTACTTTCAAATATTTCAACTATGTAACCCTTTTTAGAAAGATAAATTGATAATAAACTTCCTACTAAACCGCTACCAACAATAGCTATTTTTTTCCTTTTTATAAACATTTTTTTAATATTAAACTGAGATTATAAATATCTAAGTATGAGTTATATAAAGGCACTGGAGCAAATCTTATGACATCAGGCTCCCTCCAATCAACAATTACCCCATTCTCATTTAATGTTTCATAAACTTTTTTTCCAGAATGATTTACTAAGACAGAGAGTTGACAACCTCTTTCTTTAGGAGTGATGATATTAAATTTTATATCATTAGAATTATTATTGAAATTAATTAAAATATATTCTAATGCACATACTAAATTTTTAGATTTTTCAAATAAATTTGTAATTCCGGCTTGAGAAAATATATCAAGAGAGGCCTTATGTGCTGCCATTCCAATTACTGGAGCATTAGAAAGTTGCCAACCTTCAGCACCATTAACAGCTTTGAATTTCTTGTTTTTATCGTATACAAACCGATTATTTTCATCATGGCCCCACCATCCTTTTAATCTAAATGGATTTTTTTTACTTTGATTTTCATGAATAAAAACTCCTGAAACATTACCTGGTCCTGAATTTAAATACTTGTAAGAACACCATGCAGCAAAATCTACGTTCCAATCGTGTAAACTTAAACTTATATTTCCAACTGCATGCGCTAAATCAAATCCAACAATAGAACCAACTTCTTTACCCTTTTTGGTTATTTCATACATATCAAAAACTTGACCAGAATAATAATTTACACCTCCTATAAAAACTAGCGCCAGCTCTTCACCAATTTGCTCAATTTTATTTAAAATTTCTTGTTTTTTTATTATACCATTTGGTCCTGTTGGAATTTGAACAACAGCATCTTCAAAACTATAGCCATGTAGTTCAACTTGTGATTGCAAGACATATAGATCTGAAGGAAAAGCGTTAGATTCACATAAAATTTTATAACGTTTTTTAGTAGGTCTATAAAATGACATGAGTAACAAATGAATATTGGTAGTTAATCCATTCATAATTACAACTTCATTGTCATTAGCGCCAACTAATTCAGCAGATTGTTTTGTTAAAATTTTGTGATATTCATACCAAGGATTATTGGCTTGAAAATGACCATTAACTGCCAAACTAGCCCAATCATTTAACTCATCATTAATATAATCTTTTGTGGTCTTTGGCTGTAAACCTAAAGAATTACCACAAAAATATAGACACCTTTTATTCTTATGTTCTGGAAACAAAAAAAGGTCTCTAAATTTAGATAATTTATCTTCTTTATCTAATCTTTCCGCAGTATCAAGGTTAAACTTTTCAAACATAAAAAATAATATTTTCTAAAAAATAATAGTTGCAATATAAACTAATATAAACATCAAAATTGATAAACTTTCAATATAGAAACTAAAATACAACTCTTTACTGTTTTTATTAATAAAATAAGTTAAAATTAAACCTATTTCAAAAGTTAGATACAAAGCTAAGAAACACAAAAAATTTAAGGAATGAAATATAAATAAATAAAGGGCTAAAAGCTCACAAATTAATAATAAGGAACAAGATAATATTTTGGATTTTTTCTGGCCTAAAAAAGTAGGAATTGTTACAATCAAATCACTTTCTTTATCCCTGATGTCAAAATTAATTGCAATAGAAAACAAAAAAAGAGATCTAATTATTAAATGAATTATTACATTAACATCAAAATTTAAATCATTGTAAAATATTGGAAATAAATAAGTGAGGTAAGTCCAGCAAAAAACAATAATAAAAATTTTTAAAAATGGAATCTTCCTTAAATTTTTTTTAAAATTTAACAACTCAATTATTGGATAATTATAAAAAAGAGATAGAAAAATAACAGGGGATAATAAAGTAAATAAATTTAATTTTATTATTAAAAGGATTGAGATAATTGCAGTTAACAAAGTACTCATTTTAATAAAATTAAAATTATTTAAAATCCATTCCCTCTTTATATCTATCATATTATTTACAGATTTTAAACTGATTAAATTATAGAATGAAAATGTAGAACAAAAAACAATCAATATCAACTCATTTAAAATTTTCAAATCAAAAAATAAACATGATATTGAATATAAAAAAGAAGCACTTAATGACACTAATAGATTGCTGAAAACAATATTTTTAATCACTTAAATTTCAAGTTTAATTATTTTAAATATAAATGTAAATTTTTCCATTAAAACATTAAATAATTTGATAGTAAAATGATAAATTAGATGTATTATTTTTTAACTATGAATTACTCAAATGATTTTATAAATCGACATGTTGGAATCAACAAGCAAGATGCTAAGGAAATGCTAGAATATTTGGATGAAAAAAATCTTTCAGCTCTAATTGATAAAACTATTCCTGAAAAAATTAGATTAAAAAAAGATCTTGATTTAAGTGATGGAATCAGTGAGCCTAGATATTTAGAACTTATTCAAACTTTAGGTAAAAAAAACAAAAACTATAGAAGTTATATTGGACTAGGTTATTATAATACTGTTCTTCCAAGTGTTATTAAAAGAAATATTTTGGAAAATCCAAATTGGTATACAGCCTATACTCCTTACCAACCAGAAATTGCGCAAGGAAGATTAGAGGCTTTATTTAATTTTCAAACTGTAATTACAGAACTTACTGGTATGCCAATTGCAAACGCATCACTGTTAGATGAAGGGACAGCTGCGGCAGAAGCAATGATTCTTAGCTATAATAATAGATCAAATAAAAAAGAAAATCAACAAATCACTTTTTTAGTTTCAAAAGATTGTTTTCCTCAAACAATCGAAGTTCTAAAAGTTCGAGCAAATCCAATTGGTATAAAAATTAAAATTGTAGATGAGTTTAATTTAACTGATGATGTTTTCGGTATTATTTGTCAATATCCATCAAAATATGGTTCAATTAATAATATTGAAGAAATTATAAAAAAAGCAAGTGAAAAAAATATAATTTCAACAATTGCCGCCGATTTACTAAGCCTTACTCTTTTAAAGCCGCCTGGAGAATTCAATGCGGATATAGTTGTAGGATCATCACAAAGATTTGGAATCCCCATGGGTTATGGCGGGCCTCATGCTGCTTATTTTTCCACAAAAGAAAAATATAAAAGAAGTGTTCCAGGTAGAATAATTGGAGCATCAAAAGATATAAATGGAAAATTAGCATATAGAATGGCCTTACAAACAAGAGAGCAACATATAAGAAGAGAGCGTGCAACATCCAATATATGTACCTCTCAGGTGTTATTAGCTGTAATGGCTTCAATGTACGCAGTATATCACGGACCCAAAAAATTGAAAAATATTGCTAAAACTATTCATCAAAAAACCTCAATATTATCATTTGGATTAAAAGAGTTAGGATTTAAACAATTAAATGAATTCTTTTTTGACACTCTACTAGTTGATTTAGGAGATTTTTCTATGGATGCTTTAAAAGTTTTTGCTCATGACGCAAAAATGAACTTCAATTTTATTAATAATAAATTATTATCAATTAGTATCGACGAAAAAGACGATAATAAAAACATCTTAGACATCTTAACGGTTTTTGCTAAAATTCAAAATAAGGATCTTGGCGATGAGCTTACTAAAAAAGTAAATCAACCAAATTTAGATTTAAATAATATTCCTAAATCTCTTTATAGAAATTCTAGCTTTTTAGAATATGAAACTTTCAAATCTTATCATACTGAAACTGAATTGATGAGGTATATAAAAAAACTTGAAAAAAAAGATTTATCATTAACATATTCAATGATTCCTCTCGGCTCATGTACTATGAAATTAAACGCAGCTGTCCAATTATTACCACTTAGTTGGTCAGAATTCTCTAACATGCATCCCTTTGCTCCTCTTGATCAAGCCAGAGGTTATCAAATTATGTTTAGAGAGCTCGAAGAAGATCTTTGTGAAATCACCGGTTTTGATGCCGTTTCTTTGCAACCCAACTCAGGTGCACAAGGTGAATTTGCCGGATTAATGGTAATTAAAAAATTTCATGAAACTAACGATGAAAGTCATAGAAATATTTGTTTAATTCCTTCATCTGCTCATGGGACTAATCCTGCTAGCGCTAAAATGGCAGGTATGAAAATAATTATAATTAAATGCGATGAACAGGGCAATATTGATTATGAAGACTTAAAAATTAAAGTTCTTGAGCACTCTCGTTTTTTAAGTGCATTAATGATAACCTACCCCTCTACTCACGGAGTGTTTGAAAGTAATATTCAAGAAATTACAAATTTAATTCATCAACATGGAGGTCAAGTATATATGGATGGTGCTAATTTAAACGCTCAAGTAGGGTTAACAAGCCCAAGTATCATTGGCTGTGATGTTTGTCATTTAAATTTACATAAAACATTCGCAATTCCTCATGGCGGAGGTGGCCCTGGAATGGGACCGATAGGCGTAAAAAAACATCTCAAAGAATTTTTACCAGGAAATCCTGTTATAAACTGTGGCGGAAATAATCCTATATCTTCTATATCATCAGCTCCCTGGGGAAGTGGATTAATTCTAACTATTTCTTACGCATATATTAAAATGTTGGGTAAAGAAGGATTGAAAAAAAGTACAGAAATTGCAATTCTTAATGCTAATTACATGAAAAAAAGATTAGAAAAAGATTTTAAAATACTCTACACTGGAGAAAATAATACAGTCGCTCATGAAATGATTATTGACTGTAGGGTGTTTAAAGAACAAAATATTGAAGTCACTGATATTGCAAAAAGATTAATGGATTATGGATTCCATGCTCCTACTGTAAATTGGCCAGTCGTTGGTACAGTCATGATAGAGCCAACTGAAAGCGAAAGTAAAAAAGCTCTAGATCTTTTTTGCGACTCATTAATAATGATCAAAAATGAAATTGAAAAATATAAAGATCAAGAAAATAATATTTTAAAAAACGCACCTCACAATCACGAAATGCTAGTTATTGATAAATGGGATTATCCATACAGTAGAAAAGAAGCATTTTTCCCAACTGATTTTGTGAAGCAAAATAAATTTTGGCCCACTGTCAGAAGAATTGATGAAGCAGGCGGAGATAGAAACCTGGTTTGTTCTTGTGCTTCAACTGATGAATATATTTAAAAATTATAAATTGTATCATAAATTTTTGTAAATTACTTCTTCAAAATTTAATGAATACTAATATAATTATATGAATATGAAAAATTTTACTATTTCTATGGTTATTATTTGTCTTTGCATTAGTTTTTCTTTTGCTCAGACAAGTAATAAAATCAATTTTAAAAAAGCTAAACAAGAAAATTCAGTAAAGAGTTTTGAGGTTTCTAATGAAATTCAACCTAGATCAGGTGGGGATTGTATATTTTCAGATGATTTTTCTAATCCATCAACATGGACTACGGGTTACGATCCAAGTGCTTGCACTCTTGAGTGGGAAATAGGAACTGGACTATCTACCGGAGGATTTTTCCCTATTTCTACTATTGAATCTACAACTGCGGATAATGGTTTTGCAATGATAGACTCTGATGAATATGGGGGAGAAGAAGGTGGAACAGAAGTTGAAGACTCATGGTTCACAACTGCATCACCAATCAATATGGCTAACTACCCAAACGTAGTACTAGAATTTGAAACGTGGTACAGAAGCTATAATTCTGAAAAATGTTGGGTTGTCGTTAGTACAGATGGTGTTACTTGGCCAGAATTAACCCCTAACGATGAAGCAAACCCTTCTGAAGGTATTTATGAAGTATTTCCAAATATTTCAAGTGACGTAGGAGCTGATGTTGGGAACAATCCAACAACTTGGAGAATAAATATTTCTGAGTCTGCTGGTGGTCAAGAGAATGTTTGGATTAGGTTTCATTGGACAGGTACTTGGGGTTATGCTTGGTTTGTTGACGATGTGTGCGTTATTGAACAACCTGCAGATGACTTAGTTCTTAACTACGGTGTAGTTTCTCACACTGGAACTGGTGAAGAATATGGAATGGTCCCCAAAGATCAAGTAGGTGGAACAATGGCATACGGAGGAGATGTCTTCAATTTTGGTATTAACAACCAAAGCGATGTTGAATTAAGCATGGATTTATCAAAAGATGGTAATGTTATAATGTCCGGAGAAACTGATTTTACAATGTATTCGGCAGATGCTGATGGTTTTTACAGTGTAGTAGAAACAGACGGAATGATTGATAATGACGAATCAGTATACTTTGAAATGATGGATGAAAATCCATCTACTGAAATTGGTATGTATACAGCTGACTTTACAGTTAACTCAATGGCTGAAATGGATGGATCCGCTAACTTTAGTAACAATATTTCTTCTAGAGAGTTTATGATTTCTGAAGATCTATACTCATTAGATGGAATTGATGTTTATACTGATTCTGATGTTACCAGAATTGGAACTGGCTCATTTACCGATGGAACAGATGGTTTTATGATGATGGCTTATTATGAGATTGCTCAGGAAACAGATGTTGCAGGCTTACAAATTATGCTTGATTCATATTTATATGGAGAAAATGCATTAACTGTTAGTGGTGGAGAGATGATAATTTCTTTGAGAGATACAGCGGCAGTTTTTGCAGAAACTTTCTCACCAAGTGAAACTATAGTAGAATCTGATTTCTATATGCTTACTGAGCAAGATGTTAGTAATGGTTATGTGGAAATTGCTTTTGATTCTCCATATACTCTTTCCGCAGGCGGATATTATGCATGTGTAGAAATGTATAGTAACAACAACGATACGGACATGTATATATTAGATGATGAAACTGTACCTCAACCTGCTGGCGCAAGTGTAATCTTTATCCCAGGCGATCAAGTATATACTAATGGTACTGCCGCAGGTATAAGAATGAAATTAGGTAGTGGACAAGGATTTAATGTTGCAGAAGATTTAGTTAGTGAAATTTCTGTATACCCTAATCCTTCAACAGGAATATTAAATATTGATTTTGAAACTAACGATAGTTTCTCAGTTGAAGTTACCAATATTATTGGTGAAATAGTTCTTGTGAAAGAAGTAGAATCAAACACTTCTATTGATTTATCTAACTTTGATAAAGGAACATACCTTGTAAAGGTTTCTAATTCAAACTTAAGTAAAACAGAAAGAATTGTTATTGAGTAATTAATAACATATTTTCATAAAAAAGCCCGATTTAATCGGGCTTTTTTTATGAAAGACTTTTTAATCTTTTGAAAACTTCTGAGGCAAAAATAAATTTATTCAAATCTTTATTTTCAGAATCCATAATTTCATTTTTTGAACCCTCCCATTTTTTTACCCCTTCTTTGATAAATATAATATGGTCACCTATTTGCATAACTGAATTCATATCATGAGTATTTATAACAGTAGTTATTTTATATTCATAGGTTATCTCCTTCAACAACTCATCAATAACTGTTGCAGTATAAGGATCTAGTCCAGAGTTGGGCTCATCACAAAATAAGTACTTAGGCTTCAGCACTATTGCTCTAGCAATAGCAACTCGTTTTTGCATACCACCACTTAAATCTGATGGATACAAATGATTTACATTTTCTAAATTGACTCTTTTTAAACAAAAATTTATTCTGTACTTCATTTTTTCTTTACTCATATTAGAAAACATAATTAAAGGTACCATTAGATTATCTTCAATTGATTTTGAGTCAAACAAAGCACCTCCCTGAAAAACCATCCCAATTTCCTTTCTGATTATCTGGCGATCTTTGTTTTTCATACTAGAAAAATCTCTTTGATCATAAAAAATAGTACCTGAATCAATTTCATGTAAACCTAACATAGACTTAATAGCTACAGTTTTTCCAGAACCACTTTGACCAATTATTAAATTAACTTTTCCAGATAAAAAAGTTGCCGATATATTATTCAAAACCAAGGTTGAACCAAATTTTTTAGTTATGTTTTTAACTTCAATCATAAAATCAATTTAAGAGTAATTGAGTAATTAAATAATTAAAAATAATAATCAAAATACTAGAATTTACAACTCCCTTAGTGCTAGCTTGCCCAACTTCTAAAGCTCCACCTTTAGTGAAATAACCATAAAAAGCTGGTAAAGTAGCGATAATTAGTGCAAAAAAAATAGTCTTAATATATGCATATATTACATTAAATGGAATGAAAAAATACTGAACTCCATCTAAAAACTCTGTTGTACTACATAAACCTGTAAATTCTCCAAAAAACCACCCCCCTATTATTGCCAAGAACATACTAAATGTAATTAAAATTGGATTAAAAAAAACTAAGGCGAATATCTTTGGTAAAACTAAGTAAGAGGCAGAATTTATTCCCATCATTTCTAAAGCATCAATTTGTTCAGTTACTCTCATAGTACCAATAGTTGAAGCAATATTAGATCCCATTTTTCCAGCAAGAATTAAACTAACCATAGTAGGTGAAAACTCTAGAATAATTGAATCCCTAGTTGCCAAACCAATTAAATAACTTGGTAATAAAGGATTTTCTAAATTATAGGCTATTTGTAATGTAACTACAGCTCCTACAAATAATGAAATAAATGCAACGAAACCAATAGAAGAAACACCTAATGAAAATACTTCATCAATAAAGCTTTTATAAAAAACTGAAAAGCTAGATGGTCTTGAAAAAACCTTCCTTATAAAAATAAAATATTTTCCAATTAGAATAAAAATCTTCATATTGTGGTTTAAAAATAATTATATTTATTTAATAGTATGAAAAAAAAATTAATAACTATACTTTTATTCATTTTATTTACATGTTGTTTAAGTTCGTGTAAATTATTAAAAAAAGACTGTGACTGCCCTCCAACTCCAGCAAAGATTCCATTAAAAATAATTAAATGAAAGACTTTTTTTGCATCATTTTAGCAGGCGGGGTTGGAAGCAGATTCTACCCTCTCAGTAATAATAGGGAACCAAAACAATTTTTAGATTTCTTTAATGAAAAAGAATCATTAATTCAAAAAACCTATCTTAGGGTCTCTAAATTCATAAAAGACGAAAATATATATATTCTTACAAATAAAAATTATTTAAAACTTACAATTAAGCATTTAAAAAAAATTCCAAAAAAAAACATTCTTTGTGAGCCTCAAAAAAAAAATACTGCTGCCTCAATTGCATACGGCTCATTTACTATTCATAAAAAAAACAAACATGCAAAAATTTTAGTTTGCCCATCCGATCATTTAATTGAAGAACATAAAAAATTTCAAAGCACTTGTATTAATGGTTTTGATTATTTAAATAAAAATAAACAGATTTTAACAATTGGAATAAAACCTACAAAAGCTCACACAGGATACGGATACATAAAAACAAAAGAAAGTATCTCAAAAAAAATTACAATTGTTGAAGATTTTAAAGAGAAGCCTGATGAAAAAAGAGCTGCTGAATTTTTTGAAAGTAAAAATTACCTATGGAATTCAGGTATGTTTATTTTCACTTCAAATCAAATAATTAATGAGTTTAAAATCCATCAGAAAAAAACACATGATCTATTTAACAAAATATTAACCGATGAAAATTTTGATATTAACACGTGTTTTTCAAATTTAAAAAACATCTCTTTTGATTATGCAATCTTAGAAAAATCAAAAAATATTTCTGTAATACGCTCTAATATAAAATGGAACGACCTTGGCAGTTATTCTTCACTTTATAGTGAAATGAAAAAAAATAAGTTAAAAAATGCAGCTAATTCAAAGGATGTAAAAACAATTAATTCAAAAAATAATTTAATTATTCTTCCAACCGGTAAAAAATTAATTGTAAATGGATTAAATAATTATATAATTGCTGAAAAAAATAATACTCTGCTAATCTACCCTATGGAAAAAGATCAAGAAATTGGTAATTTATAAACTTAATTTAAAAAAACTTTTCGCACTATAACTTTTTCACCATCTAATAAATATATTTGATAAATACCTTTTCCAAAACTTGCTATATCAACAGAGTAGTTAATGTATGAATCAATAGTATTGAGTTCTACTACTTCAATTATTTGCCCAATAGTATTCATAATTTTTAATATTAAAACATCATTTCTTTTAGATAGATACTCAATATTAACTATGTCATTTGTTGGGTTTGGAAATACTAGTAGTGAATGCTCTACTTGTTCATTTAAGGAAAGACCATCATCAGAATCACAAACATCACCTTCATCATCTCCATCTAAATCTTCTTGTCCAGGGTTAAAATCATAAAAACAATTATCGATATAATCACAAATACCATCTCCATCAAAGTCATCAGGCAAACCATCTGCATCATCATCAGAACAATTACCATCACAATCAAAACCAGTTTCAGGATAAGTACATAAGTCATCGTCCTCTGTTGCATTCGGGTCATAGTTACATGCTGTATCTTCTGTACATCCAGCAATTTCTTGTTCATCACAAACCCCATCTCCATCAGTATCATTTATACAAGTCCAATCACAATTTAAATAGGTTTCATAAGGATACGTACATGAACCATCATCAACATTCGCATTTGAATCATAATTACACGCTGTTTCATCAGTACAGCCTAAATAAAAACATGATCCATCTTCTTGAGTAGATTCTAAGTTAAAATTATCTGCTTGTGGATCAGTACAGCCAAAAATCTCCAATTCATCGCAAATTGCATCACTGTCTAAATCGTTAATACAATCACCATCACAATCTAAATATGTTTCATCTGGAAAAACACAAGAACCATCGTCTATATCAGCTGATAAATCATAATTACAAGCTGTAATTTCAATACAACCTAAATATAAACAAGAGCCATCATCTTCATCAGCTAGTGAATCATAATTATATGCTAATGGGTCTGTGCAAGCACCAACCTCATCTTCATCGCAAATACCGTCTCCATCTAAGTCATTAATACATTCACAAT
>TARA_B100001057_G_scaffold101173_1_pt1 | contig 35928 bp, 32 predicted proteins | sample TARA_B100001057 | Tara Oceans TARA_B100001057 (sample SAMEA2621839) | marine metagenome | biome: marine biome (ENVO:00000447); feature: surface water layer (ENVO:00002042); material: "saline water (ENVO:00002010), including plankton (ENVO:xxxxxxxx)" | depth 5 m | reverse complement strand
AATATCGAAATTGGCGAGAACGCAAAAGTAGGCGCTGGCAGCGTGGTGCTCGATGATGTGCCGCCAAACGTGACGGTGGCTGGCGTACCGGCAAAGATTGTCGGCAGAGTCGATGACGAGACCGTACCGGCCATCTCCATGGATTGACAGATGTTACTTGCGGACTAGGTTGAGAACTTTTCTTTGGCGCGAGCGATGATGGCGCGCATGGTCTCGACGCTTTGAGCGCCCGGCAGCAGATAGGCCCCACCCATCACATATCCCGGCACGCCAGAGACACCCAGTTCCGCGGCGCGATGTAGTTGAACATCGATTTCCTCGTTCAACCGCTGGCCAAGCTCACCTGTACCCTGCAATACCTCCTGTGCTTGACGCCCAAGCAAACCATGAGGCTCTGCCAACGCAGCCAGCGTGGTGAAGTCGCCCACATCCTTGCCGTCGCAAAAGTAGGCCTGAAACAAGGATTCAGCAATCTCATGCTGTGCATGCCAGCCGTGGCACTGACCTATCCATTCAACCAACCGGTGAGCCATGCGCGTGTTTGGCGTCCGATCAATCAGGTCGTAGCGCAGTTCAATGTGCTGCGATGCTGCTTCCGCCAAGATCATTGCGGGAACCCGCCCCTTATCGCCCCTTGGGCCAAAGCGCGCGCGCAGCATCTCCGCCCGGTCCACGCCTCGGACCGGTAAATTCGGATACAGCATGTAGGGTCTCCAGCGCAGGGTTACGCTGGGATCAATGTCAGAGTTTTCATCGCAAAGCGCCGCCTCAAGCCTGCGCTTACCGATAAAACACCAAGGACAAATGGCATCGGAAAATATTTCAATCTCAAGCATGATTTCGATCAGTCCTATTCAGTGCCAGAACGCTTTAACAGTGGAAAGTTGTATGCGGGTTTGCCAACATCAGTGATCAATATTCGCACAATCTAGGCGTCCAGTTTTAGTGTCATATCCGGCGAGATTTCTACTAACCGCTATCGGTGGTATCTGCGTCATCCTTGAATTTATGGGGCTGCGAGTGCCTTTGATGCCGAGCTTTTTCTTTTTTGCTCTAGTAGTGATTTGTTTGTCTTCAGCATCGCCAAGGCTGCACAAAAAAAAACTGTCCTATCCGGGTGTTGGCACTTTTTTGCACGAGGTTGAAGCCACGCGCCATCTCGGCCTTCGCGCAAGAATTGTCGCGACCCTAGGCCCTAGGTTCTGCTGCTCAACTTCTAGGAGGTACGAGCCGTGAGCGATGACGCAACTCGAGTCGCCGTCATGGGTGCAGTGGCTTATGACATCATTGGCAAAACCGACAAAATTTTTGATCGCAATGGCCCCGGACTGAACTGCAAAGTCTCGACTCAACAGGAGTTCTTCGGCGGCTGTGCCGGCAACATCGCCTATGGGCTAAAAGTCCTTGGTACGCGATGCTCACTTCTGTCGTTAGCAGGTGGCGAAGACTTCAGACGCTATGCCCAGCATTTGGGCTCTAATTTATCCGGCGTGCTGTCGGTAAAGGGTGCGCACTGCGCCAAAGCCAACATCATCACCGACCCAAACGGCACACAATTCACCGCTTTCTCACCGGGGCCGGAAGTTGATCGCGCCACTTGGGAAGCACATCTGGGCAACCAGTCATTCACCGCGCTAGATATGTTTGTCTGCATGCCATTTCCGGTGCCCTTTATGGAAAGAACGCTGGAAGTCGCCAAAACTGCTAACCCCAACATTTTTACTCTATGGGTGCCTGGGCAGTACGCCGACAGTATGAGCGAGGAAGACCTCCGCCGTGCTCTTGTGCGTTGCGACTTGCTCATTGGCAATGCGCATGAAATCAGCCACATCCGACAAAGCGCGCCCGGATGCTTGGCGGGCAAAAGCGTGATCGAAACCGACGGAGCAAGACCTGTTCGTACGGTTCTATCAGATGGGAATCAACGTACCCTGCCAACGCCACGAGTATCACCCACCGTGGACCCCACAGGCTGTGGCGACGCATTCGTCGCCGGACTGATACCCCAGTTGCTGCTGGCGTTAGATGCAGTTGGATCTCCGCACTGGGAGCAAAAAATCAACGCCATTGTGCGGGCGGGCATACATCAAGCCGGGCTGTGTTTAAGACAGCGCGGTTCGCAAACCTATACGCGCCGCTGATCTGAGTAGAATGCTCAGATCTTTGAAGCGGCCTATCCAATGGGCAATATTTCATGAACACAAAAGTGAACCAGCGCTGGCTAAGTGAGCAAGGCAGGGTGTCGCTAATGCATGGGCCTACACCCTTGGAGCCGATGGATCGTTTGAGCGAAGAGCTAGGGGGCCCCCGTATCTGGCTAAAGCGCGACGACTGCACCGGTCTCGCAACCGGTGGCAACAAAACCCGCAAACTTGAATTCTTGATGGCCGAGGCCACAGAGCAAAACGCAGATACGGTGGTTACCTATGGCGCCGTGCAGTCGAACCATGCCCGGCAGACCGCGGCCGCCTGCGCCAAGCTGGGACTATCGTGTCACCTAGTGCTGAGTGAGCGCGTGCACTGGCCCTACGACAGCTATGCTCGGCAGGGCAATGTGCAATTGGACAAAATTTTTGGCGCACATCTGCATATCTGCTCGGTCGACGATGTCGCGTCACAGCGCGCAACACTGCTGCAGCACTTTGCTGATGCGGATCTGCGGGTATTTGAGATCCCTGCCGGTGGTTCCAGCCAGCGGGGCGCCTTGGGCTACAGCCAGTGCCTGCAGGAACTTGTCAGCCAATGCGAAGCCCAAGGCATTGCGCATGACATGATTGTCCACGCCTCGGCCAGCGCAGGCACCCAAGCGGGCCTTGTCTTCGGTCGGAGCCTGCTCGGCGTTGACTGCCATATTCTGGGAATCAATGTCTTTCACCCAGACCCTCAAACGCTCAAAGACCGTGTACGTAAATTAGCCGAGGGCATGTTCAACGCTTGGCCGGCAGTGACAGCGCTACAGCCGTTGCAAATTGACGTGAATCACGCCTACTTTGGAGACGGTTACGGACTGCCGACGCAGGCCTGTATCGAGGCAATTTCTATGGTCGCGCAACTTGAAGGTGTTTTGTTCGACCCGGTTTACTCCGGCAAGGCGTTGGCCGCATTAATCGACCAAATCAACCTTGGCAATTTCAGCCACTTGAACGACGTGGTGTTAGTCCACACAGGCGGCAGCGCGAGCTTGAGTGCTTACGTTGACGCCTTTGAGGACTAATCGCCGCCCACTAGCCGACGTACATACCGCCCCCTGGAAACAGCGTCTGGCCGTTGAAGTAACTGGATTCATCACTGGCCAGAAATAGTGCGGTGCTAGCAATCTCGCCCGCCTGACCCATCCGTTGCATGGGCGTCATTTGCATCACGGTTTCCATCCATTCCGGCGACTGACGGATATTTGCAGTCATCGGCGTTTCGATAAATCCCGGGCCAATGGCATTCACGCGGACATTGCTGGTGCTGTATTCCGTAGCGACGGTACTGGTCAGCATAATCACCGCAGCTTTAGACACACAGTAATCTGACGCGCCCGGTAAGGGACGCCGTCCAGCGATGGATGCAATGTTGACGATAGTGCCCTTTGTTTGCTGCGCCAGCATATGAGTAATGGCGATCTTGTTGGTGAGCATGACGCCAGTCACGTTTACCGCCATTACTTTTTCCCAGTCTTCCAACATGCGGTTGTGGAACATGCGCTCTTCAGGATCGGCCTCTATTTCGCTGACCTCGCCGCTAATATAGTCAGACGACGAAACACCTGCCGCGGCAAGCACCGTATCTACCCGCCCATGCCGTGCTACCACGTCATTGAAAAGCGCTTGTTGACTCGCTTCGCAGGTAACGTCAACTTGAACAAATTCAATGCTAGCCCCTCCTGCTGACATTTCTTCTGCGGCGTTCTTGCCGCGCTCCGCATTGATATCAGCAACCACCACGCTGGCTCCTTCGGCTGCATAACGCAGCGCACTTGCTCGGCCCAGTCCGCTGATGCCGCCGGTGATCACGGCAACTTTGTCGGTCAATAACCCCATAATAGTCCTCTCTCAGATTTTACAAAAAAAATACTGCTCGGTCAGACCCCTTCTCCGCCGCGCAGCGCTGTTAAAAGGCCCGGATAGCCGGGCTGGTCAATGTTAATCTGGTTAGCAACACACTCTCGCAAATGCGTTGCCAGACCGGGCGCGTCGAGCGCAATGCGTTTATCGCGCAGCCCTCGCACTAACTGCCAGCGCAGTTCGATCAAATCTTCGTCGCCGCTGTTGAGTAGCGTCTGCAAACCCGAGCACTCATGGTGCGCTGCCGCTTCGCCCAGCGCCAGTTCGCGCTGCACGATATCCAGCGAATTGCTGGCAACTCGCGACAAAAACTGAGTGCGGCCGGTTGTCTCGTGCATCACCTGCTCGCGCAGAAAATCGATAACGCTCTGGAGTAATTCGTCTGCTCGAGGCATATCAACCAGTCCGCCACTGCTCTCTGTCCCGGCCAATGTTACCGGCCCGGGAATGAGAAGATTGACGCAATCGATTTGACACTCGGATGATCGGCGACCGATGCCGGGACGCTCAACGCTTTGGTCAGGACCGTTACGATAGTGTTCGGCCATGCCCAGACAGCCCACAGCCCACCAAAATGAGCCAAAGACCTGCCAAAATTTTACTGCCACACGGTCAACCGACTGCCCAGAGACCGACTCGTAACCGGCAAAAAAATCAGCCACCTCACCGAATCCGCCGACCGGCAAATGAGCGCGCCCGAAACGCCAAGAGTGGGTCAGCATCCAGCCAAGGTCGCGCATTGGGTCGCCAATATGAGCCACCTCCCAATCGAGCACTGCGACGATGCCGTCTTGATTAACCATGACGTTGCCGTTGCGGTAGTCGTTATGGACCAACGAAGGGCTATAGTTAGCGGGCAGATTGGCCAACAGCCATTGAGCGGTATAGTCGATCATTGGTTGGGGTGTATCAAGTGCCTGATAACGCTCCCAAGTTTGGCGCACATATTCCTCAGGGCTTAGGTGCTGTAGATGCTTATCCAGCTCTGTGGCGACGAGGTCGATACTGTGAATACGCGCAAGGGTTTCACCGAACAAGTGGGCGAGCTTGGGACGTATAGCATCGAGTTCGGGCGCCTTGACAATGCGAGCCCCAAGGGCCACTCCTTCGAGCCACTGCATGATAAAGCCCGCGCCCATGCCATCTTCTGGTTGCAGCACATAATAGATCTCTGGCTCAGGTACGCCGTGGGCGCGTGCCACCTGCATGAGCTTCGCCTCTGCAGCCAGGCCCGGGTGTTGAGCGGTAATCTCGCCCTCTTCCCCCCCGGCAGCGCGGCGCATCGCCAACTCACGGACACCATCCTGCGTATCAATGGTGATGCGGTAGGTCTCTTGGCTTGCCCCACCGGAGAGTCTTTCGAGTTCTGCCAGGGCCGTGCAGTTGTCAATGACTCTAGGCAGCAGTTCACCAAGGCGCTGCTCCAAGTCTTGATGCGGTGCGCTCAAGCTTCAGTCCTCTCTTACGCCCTTGGGCGCGCGCTGCCCCATAAAACCAAAGAGGTAGCCGGCAACACGACGCATTTGAATTTCTTCTGCACCCTCAGTAATTCGATAACGGCGATGGTGTCGGTAGATATGCTCGAAAGGCTTATGTCGGCTATAGCCCAAACCACCATGTACCTGCATGGCGCGATCTGCCGATTCACAGCACAGACGGTTGGCCCAGTAGTTACACATAGAAACTTTGTCTGATACCGAAAACGCACCGTATGTATCCATTTGCCACGCGGTTTTGTGGATGAGCGCGCGCAGCATTTCGCACTGGGTTTGCAGCTCTACTAAGGGGAACTGAATGCCTTGATTGGTCGCTAACGGTTTGCCAAAAGGGGCACGTTCTTTCGCATACTCAATAGATTCGTTGATACAGAACTGCGCCGCGCCAAGTGAGGAGGCAGCCTGACGGATGCGGTTTTCATTGAAGAAGTGTTGCACCACGCCTAGGCCTCTTCCCTCGCCGCCAAAAATCGACTCGTGTGGCACGCGAACATCTTTCATGCTTATACGACCGTGATCCGTCGGCATATTGAAGGTCCAGAGCATTTCCTCGACCTTAAACCCTTCGCTGTTAGTGGGTGTCAAGAAGGCCGTAATACCGTCACCATCGCCAGCTTTGCCGCTAGTGCGCGCAAAGATCAAATCGTGCTTGGCTTTGTGTATGCCTGTATTCCACGTTTTAGCGCCGTTGATAATCCACTCATCGCCATCCCGCACCGCGGTGGTTTCCATGTGCGTCGCATCACTGCCGTGATCAGGCTCGGTAATACCGAAAGCGAATCCCGCTCGGCCCTCGGCAAGATCATCGATCCAGGCCGCTTTTTGTTCTTCCGTGCCGTATTCGATCATGAGCAACAGGCCGACATTGTTACCCACAATGGAGTGCTCATTTTGCAGGTCGTTGTGCAGCCCCAACCCCCGGGCGGCGAAGTGCTCGCGGATAATAGCCATACCCAAGTTGGTGCCTTCCTGCCCGCCGTATTCCTTAGGTAGCGGATAACGATAGTGCCCCGCTTCGTCGGCTAGACGCTTGGCTTTCACCAGCAGCGTTTCCCACTCTTCGTTCGGCAGACCACCACGTTCCCAGTCAGTACGCGCATCTTCTCGACGGTGATCGAAGAATCGAATGTTATCGTTTTCGTTTTCCAGCGGCTTGATGGTGTTTTCGATAAACAGATCTAACTCGTCGAGGTAATTCTGCAAATCTTGGGGTATGTCGAAATTCATGCTTTCCTCCTAAAATTTCATGGCAGTAGGAGGCAAGGTGTTTTGCACACCGTTAAAAAGTTTACCCCTCCCAACGTTGGAAAGACGTTACTTCGGGCGATGCAAGCATGCAACTTCTTCGGCTGCCAGCGTATTGGATCTCAAGTAACCAAACACGGTGAAATAAGAACGCCGAGTCGCCGCGCTCAAATACTGCTAACCTCTACTCAAGCACACTGCTAACAAGTCGGGTGAGTTTGAAGTATTTGTGGATCGGTTTAGGTTGGTTATTCGTAGCTCTTGGACTTGTCGGCATTGCCCTACCACTGCTTCCTACCACCCCATTTTTGTTGCTGGCGGCGCTATGCTTTAGTAAGGGTTCTGACAAGATCTACCAGTGGTTGATAACCCACCCAACGCTAGGCCCCCCAATTAACGATTGGCGGGAGAAGCGCGCCATCACTCGACGCAGCAAAATCGTAGCGACGGCGTCTATGCTGATTTTGCTCGTCATCACACCGCTGGTCGGCGCGCCTCTCTGGGCCGCAGGCGTTCAGGCTGTGGTACTGAGCATTGTCGCCACTTTTTTGTGGCGACAGGCCGAGCCATAGAAGACGTCCGCGCCTAATTGCGACGCAAGCGCACAACCGGAATGAAACGGTCGGTTTTCGCTTGATACTCGACGTAGGGAGGCCAGATCTGCGCCATCATGTCCCAAATGCGACCTCGATCATGTCCTTCAACAACCTCGGCAGAAGCCGTGAATTTATCCGCCGCTACCTGCACATTAACAGTGCGTGTTGCATCCAGATTCAAATACCATGCTGGATGATCGGCATGCCCACCTTTTGAGGCCACGATGATGTAATCGTCGCCATCCTTGCCGTAAATCAGCGGTAACATCCTCGGTTCACCACTGCGACGTCCGGTGGTGGTCAATAGTAGCGTTGGTACGCCCCGCCAGATGTGTCCGTCTGCACCGTCTGTCGCTAGATAACGATTCATATGATCAACTGCCCAATCAGGCAGCGTTGTTGCTTGGCTCATCTCACTCTCCCTCGAAAAATTCTCTACGTTAGCTTCGGTTTGAAACCGTCCGCGCCCGCGCAGTAAAGCGACCATCGGAACGGCAAAAATCAGGCCCGCAATAACTGCTGCGTCGAGGCCGCCACCGCGAGGATTCACAAGGTTCCATACCACCATGGCGATGACCACTTGCGCTGCGTAGACACCGGCCCAAGGCCACATCCAAGGTTTCATATGACGAAAGCCATATGCGCCTAATCCATAAATTAGCCAATGCAGAGGTTCGGTTGCCTTGGCCCACCAGCCTGTGAGCGTCAAGCCAAACCAAATTTCATGGTCCTGGGCCACTGGCTTGAAGAACATGTCGAAAGGCATGTAGATGAACGTCATGTATAGGCAAAAATAGAAAATCAGATTCATCCACAGCGGACGACGACGATAATCTTCCACCACCAAGGCTGCGAACCCCGCCTTATTATCCTGATTCATTATCACTACCCTGAACTATTTTCTAACTGACTTGATTCGGCAGCGGCCGATTTTCAGCAAACGCCCTGATATTGGCCAGCGCACACTCCCCCATGGCCACTCGGGTCTGGGTGGTACCGCTGCCCATGTGAGGCAACAGTACAACGTTAGGTAAGTCCGAGAGACCCTTACTCAGTTTTGGCTCTGCCTCGTAAACGTCCAGTCCCGCGCCCGCGATAACGCCCTGCCGTAGGGCTGCAATCAAATCTCGCTCGTTGACGACATCACCGCGCGCCGTATTGATCAGCAGCGCTGTCGGTTTCATTTTACTCAGGGTGTCCGAATTGATCAGATGCCGTGTCTGCGGCGTCGAAGGACAGTGTAGGCTGACAAAATCGCAGGCTGCCAATAACTCATCAAGAGTACAGTGTTTTGCGGGAAGCCCTTGAAGTTCCTGCTCACTCCTTTCGACCCGAGAGCTATACACAATGCTCATACCCAGCCCATAGTGCGCCTGCTTCGCGAGGGCTAACCCAATGCGGCCCATACCGACTATACCCAGCGTCTTACCCGTCACTTGAGTCGACAGCATATGTGTGGGGTGCCATCCGTGCCACTGTCCACTGCGCACGAGCCGTTCACCTTCGCCGGCGCGTCGGGCGCTGATCAGCATCAACGTCAGGGCGATTTCAGCCGTCGCATCGGTGAGCACTCCCGGTGTGTTGGTAACGGCGATGCCCGCCCTGGATGCCGCCGCCATATCGATATGATTAAAGCCGACACCGAAATTTGCTAGCAGCTTAGCATTCACGGTGGGCGCGCTGAGCAGTTCACCGGTAAGAGAATCTGTCACCGTAGGGCAAAGCACGTCTGCCCAAGCCAGCGCGTCTGCCAACTCAGCGGGGCTCATTACGTGGTTGTCGTCATTAATGCGTAACTCGAAAACATCTGCCATCAGACGCTCGACCGTGTCTGGCCAGCGTCGGGTCAGAGCAACTTTTAACTTCGCTTCGCTCAATGGTTCAGCCCTATTCCCAGGCGCCAGTAATCAGCGCCGTCAAGATTCATTTGTCGTCACCGGGAGCATAAACTGTTTACCGTACTATTTTGAAACCGCGGAGGGTTAGAGAACCGTGAGCAAATCCTATCAACACTTTATCAACGGTCAGATGGTTCAGGGTCAGTCTGGGCGCCATAGCGACATCTTTAATCCCAGCCTTGGCGAGGTTAGCGGCAGCGTTGCCCTGGCCACGGTGGCGGAACTCAACGATGCCGTCGCTGCCGCCAAAGCCGTGCTCCCAGAATGGTCTGGCATGAACCCTCAGCGCAGAGCTCGTGTGCTATTCAACTTTAAGAGTTTGGTTGAAGCCAACGCCGAGGAGTTAGCGCTCATTCTTTCCCAGGAGCATGGCAAGGTGCTGGCGGATAGTCATGGTGACATTCAGCGCGGTCTCGACGTGATCGAATTCGCCTGCGGCATTCCGCACCTAATGAAGGGCGAATATACCCACGGCGCAGGCCCGGGCATCGACGTTTACAGCCTGCGCCAACCCATCGGCATCGCAGCCGGCATTACCCCCTTCAACTTCCCCGCAATGATTCCCATGTGGATGTTTGGGATTGCCATTGCTACTGGCTGCACATTTATCTTGAAACCATCCGAAAAAGACCCCGGCGTGCCTTTACGTCTTGCGGAACTGATGATGGAGGCAGGCGCACCGGCTGGTGTACTTAATGTAGTGAATGGCGACAAGGAAGTCGTCGACGGCATCATCAACCATGCAGACATACGCGCGGTCAGCTTCGTCGGTTCCTCCGACATCGCTCACTACGTCTACCAAGGATGCGCAGCTCAGGGTAAGCGTGTGCAGGCCATGGGTGGCGCGAAGAATCACGGCATCATCCTGCCGGATGCCGACATGGCCCAAGCTGTCCAAGATATAACCGGGGCAGCTTACGGCTCGGCAGGTGAGCGCTGTATGGCGCTTTCAACCGTTGTAGCCGTCGGCGATGAAACTGGTGATCGCTTTGTTGAGGCCATGACCGATGAGCTAGGCAAGCTAAATGTGGGCATCTCGACGGATCCCAGCGCCGACTATGGCCCGGTGGTGACCGCCGTTCACAAGGAACGAATCGAAGACTACATTCAAATGGGCGTGGACGAAGGCGCCGAACTGGTCGTGGACGGGCGCAACTTTGCCCTGCAGGGCTATGAGAAAGGTTTCTACGTCGGCCCCACCCTCTTCGACAAGGTGAAACCAGGCATGCGCAGCTACCAAGACGAGATTTTTGGACCGGTACTGCAAGTGCTGCGCGAAGATTCGTTCGAGAGCGCACTGGAACTGCCCTCCAAGCATCAGTACGGCAATGGTGTCGCTATTTTCACCCGCAGTGGCGGTGCTGCGCGAGAATTCGCCCAGCGGGTGAACGTCGGCATGGTGGGCATTAATGTGCCGATCCCCGTACCTGTGGCGTATCACAGTTTTGGAGGCTGGAAACGTTCGGCCTTCGGTGACGCCAATCAGCACGGCATGGAAGGCGTGCGCTTTTACACGCAGACCAAGACTGTGACTCAGCGCTGGCCCGACGGGGAGACTCAAGGTGCGGCGTTTAACATTCCTTTGATGGAGTGATGGACTGCGTTAGTTACGGTCCTGAAAATATTGCTTGTCAGGATAGCCCGCTCACTGGGAGCAGAGCGCCATGAACAGCTTTGGCTGCGTCGCTGCCAAGGAAACAAATCACCTCACCCAGATCTAGAGGGTCGACCCAAGCCGCTGGGTCTGCACTTGGCATGTCTGCGCGGTTGCGGGGTGTATTGATGACCGTTGGCAGCACGGCGTTGACATTAATACCTGCGCCTTTAACCTCTTCGCTTAGGGACTCAGTTAAGCGCATGACAACCGATTTCGAGGCCAAGTAGGCTCCCATATTGGGCGCACCACGCAGGGCACCCAAGGCCCCCACGTTAATCACGCTACCTCTTCCCCGCGCTAGTAAGCGAGGCACCGCCTCGTTGAGCACTCGGCGCAAGGTCGTCACGTTGATGCTGAACATGGCATCCCACAGTTCATCTTCGGTTTCATAGACCGCAGGACCCATGGCAAATCCGCCGGCAATGTTGGCGAGCACATCAAAATCGCCAATCTGAGTAAAACAGCTGTGCAGGCTGGCAGAATCGGCCAGGTCCACCTGAATCAAATTACCAACCAACTCTGTCGTGCCAGACACCACATCGAGCAAGACGACATCTGCTCCCTGAGACTGTGCGGCTCGAGCAACGCCCTGACCTAAAATGCCAGCACCGCCAGTTATCACAATTCGTTTGCCCGTTAACGCCATTTTCTTTCTCGTCTATCTTACTGTCGCCAGATGATAACGAGAGCTAGATCGCAAACCTAATGTTTGGTGGCTTCGAGCATTGCTCCTAAGCCTCAAGCGGGGCTAGCATCCTGCTAAGCTTTTTCAATCGAGACACACGAATGATTTATCGAGTTATCGCTGGGCTTATTGGCGCACTACTGGCGGCGACCGCAGGGGGTTGGCTGTTGGATCCTGAAACAGCAGCCGGAACTCTGGGCATGACCTACATGGACGGCATTGGTCGCAGCACTTTGGTCGGTGACATGAGTGCTTTTTTTGTTTTTTTGGTCGTGATGTGTGTCATGGGCGCCATCACCAAAGTTGGACACTATCTGCACAGTGCTGCTCTGCTGCTGCTGCTTGCGGCGATTTTTCGAACCTTGGCATGGGGCGTTCACGGCGCAGAATTCGCAACGACCTTCATCGTGTTTGAATTAGTTTGCGCAACGTTGCTGTTTTTCAGTGGAACAAAGATCGGTGAGCGCGACGATATCGTATGACAGCCTAATCACCCTGACCGGGCACTTCTACCACTAATCCGTCCAGCTCTTGGGTGAGTCTGATCTGGCAAGCCAATCGACTGCGCTCGTTAACGCCAAGCGCGTAGCTGAGTAGCTCTTGCTCATCGCCTTGCGCGGACTTAGCTCTTTCCTGCCATTGCGGGTCGACCCAGACATGACAGGTGCAGCAAGTACAACCGCCTCCGCATTGCCCAATAATCCCAGGCACGCCGTTATCCACAGCCACATCCATCACATGGTCGCCCAGAACTCCCCGATAGGATTCACGACTTCCATCGGGTTGCACGAAGATGACGCTGATTGAGTTTGAGGGCGCACTCATGACCGAATTATACCCAAGCTGAAGCCATTAACGATGCCCCGATAGCAATGCCTCCCAACTATCTGCTAGACACTCACCCGTCGCCCCTTGCGGGCAGTACTAAGCCGCCGCCAACTCGTCAGGCCGAGGATTGCGGCGTAGATAAAAACCTGCCAAGGCAAGCATGACACCGGTTACCGAGGCAATGAGAGCCAAGGAACCAAACCAAACAAAGGCGACAATGCCTATCATTCCTCGGTTTACATCGGACGGTCTGTCGGTGCCATATGCGTACATAGCCAAGCGGTAGATTTGATTTTGATTAATCAGATGGTTGATGTTGGTTGCGGCCCGCCGCTTGGCATTTCGCAAGGCTAGCACCTCTTCCTCTAAGGTATAGACAGATTCTGAGATAACATCGAGCTCTGCCTGTTTTTCTTCCGCGTGGGCATCCAATTTCTTTTCATTGCTCTTTTTCATTGCAAAGAATCGATTGATCCTCGACTGCGCTGCCTTCTCAGCATTAATCAAGGTGTTTTGAACATCAACGTCGCGCTCTAACAACAACGTTTGCTGATTTTCGATCAGGCCATTTATGTCGTTGATGCGGCCTTGGTACTTGGCTGCAGTAAATGCTAGCTGTTCCTTTAGTTGGGCCTCCATCTGAGACTGTTGCACGATGGCATCACCGCCCAGATAACCGTCAGTGATGTCCGCAATTCGCGCGTCTTTTTCGTTGATCAGCGCGCGATACTTATTTTCTACCGTCGTGCGCGTAAGGAAACTGGCCGCAGCCAACGCTTCTGTCATCTCGGCCTGCAATGCGTTGCGCTCGGTCAACAATCGCGATTTTTCACCGCGGCTGTCAGAAATGTTGTCTAGTAGCAAACCCGAGAAGCGACTTTCAATGCCCTCACGCTCAACCGTCCATTGGTCATAGTAGATGTCTCTGCGCCGCATCAGAGCCTGGATCTCTTGCGGAATTTGTTCTCTGAAACTGTAATCTATACCCTCGACGGCTTTTTCGGCACTACGGCGCGCATTTCTAACCGACGCAGAATAAACCGCGTCAATCTTTCCTTGCCTCTGATCGATATCTTGAACCAAGTCTGCTTCCGTGAAGGTTTGTACACGATCAATTCGCCATTCCACTAATTTTTGTTCCGCGTCGATATCATCGATCTCGTTTTTGTACGTATCGATGGCGTAATTCAGACTGGAAAAATTTCGCTCAAAACCATTAAACATAGTCTCGAAGGTAATCAAGCAGAGAAAGAGTACAAAGAATAAAAACAGCAGTCGCCAAGGCGTACTCTCGACAGAGATAAAAGCAAAGGTCAACGGTATTTTGCAAAGTTCCACGACAGCAACTAGCAAGAAAGGCAAGCCAGCTACCAACACCGAGGCACCCTGCCCCAAAAAGGATTCGTCAAATTGATCAGAGAGACCGGCAGAGACCGCAACAATTATCGATATTGTTAACCCGATCAGGGCCGCGATGATTTCTACGCCCCATGCAAGTCTCACCAAAAAACTCGCGTACTGATTTGTGTTCCTCAAATCCAACATGCCCTAGCCTTTTTTAATTCAGATGTTTTGCCAAGGACAGCATGCCCGAGGCACGCAGAACCTAGTGTTTCCATAGAGAACTTAAAACCTCTAGACCTTGCCGGTTGCCGCTTTTGTGAACTAATACAACGCATACAAACAAAACGGCCGAAGTATCCCGCGCAACCGATGGCATCTCTTTTGTCGAATTCCCACGTTTAGGCAGCTAGACTTTAGAATTCCTTGAGGGGTAGCAAATTGATTATCGGTCTTACCGGCGGTATCGCATCCGGAAAATCCACCGTCGCACGAGCGCTAGGAGCGCGCGGTGCTTACGTTATTGATGCAGACAAGTTGGGCCACTCTGCCTATGTAAAAGGCACAGCCGCATTCGACTTAGTGGTGGCCACCTTTGGTAACGACGTGGTGGGCGATGATGGCGAAGTTGACCGCCGCAAACTCGGCGGCAAGGTGTTTGGCAACGAAAACGCACTCAAACAACTTACCGATATCGTGTGGCCAGCAATTCGCATCATGGCCGAGAACGAAATTGCTGAGGCATTGCAGGCTGAACCGGCCCGAGTGGTCGTGCTAGAGGCAGCGGTTTTAATCGAAGCAGGCTGGCTGGATCTTGCGGACGAAATTTGGGTAACCGTGGTTGAACCATCCATTGCCATTGAACGCGCCTGCGCCCGAGACAATCTAGATGCAGCCGCCGTACAGGCAAGGCTTGATGCCCAACTCAGCAATGCTGAACGTCGCAGCCATGCGCATCAGGTGATCGACAACTCTGCCGACCAAGCCCAACTGTTGGCTCAGGTGGGCTCGCTGTGGACGAAGATTGTTCTGCCCTCCAGCCATTAACTTTTGGACATCAGGAAGCACAAGATGATTCTGGATTTGCACGCACACTCCATAAAGTCCGACGATGGTCGCGCTAAAGTACAAAACTACTGTCAATGGATTAGCGCCAAGAACATTCCCATAGACGGCTTCGTGCTCACGGAACATCGCCAATTTGATGACGACTCAGATTACTCAGAGCTGGGTGCCAAATTTGGACTAACCATTCTCAAAGGCGCTGAGGTCGAAACCGAATACGGCCATGTGTTGGTGTTCGGGGTCACCCCAGCCCTACAAGAGGCCTTTGACTTCACCAATATTCATTTGAATCTCGCCGACGTCATTGCAGCCTGTAATGCCCACAACGCTGTCGCAGTGCCCTGCCACCCCGGTCGCAAACGGGTGGGGATGTCTGCACACTTAGAAGAGTTTGGCGTACCCAAAGGCGTAGAAATTGTGGAGGTCTACAACGGCGGCAGTCGCGACAATGAAGATCAGATCTCCATTGATATGGCGCAGCGCCTTGGCTATCGCGGCATCGGCGGCAGCGATGCGCATATTGTGAGTCATATTGGCCGATGCGGCACCCGCTTTGAGGAACCAATTGCTAGCGAGCAAGAACTGGTGGCGGCACTGCTTCAAGGCGCATATGAACCGATCAAGATTGCGGCCAGCGCCACATAAGGCCAGCCTAAGCTCAAGTTATTGAGCGACTTTGTCGCCGCATAAAAGCCCTACTGTTTATGCCTTTCGCATCAGCCACTTGAATTCGCTAGACAGGCTTCACAAGCGGTATGGATAGCTCTTCGTGCGCTTCCCATGCCAGCTCGACTCGCTGCCCTACCGATACCTCGCTGAGCGGATCGTCAACCCCGGTTACATTAGTCAAGAATCGCGGCCCTTCATCTAAATCCACGTAAGCCACCGCATAGGGCACCTTGGTGCGAAAGAATGGGTGATAGCTCAGCCGCACCACGCTATAGGAATAGATCGTTCCCTTTCCCGCCGAGGTTTTCCAATGTAGGTCGCCATCAACACAACCTGTACAATGCGCGCGTGGATGCCAAACAATCGTGTCGCAGTTAGCACACTGCTGATAACGAAACTCTTTGTTCGCTGTCGCTTGCCAAAATTCCCCCGTATCCAGCTCGTTGAGCTTAGGCAATGGGCGCGTCGGCGTTTTCTTTTCTGTGTTGTCACCCATTGCTAGTCCCTCCCCAGGATTACTGTGGCGGCAGAATGCCGCGCCCCCAGCATACCGCCATTACCGTGGGCGATGGCCAACCGTGCATCCGCCACCTGACAGGTGGATTCACCCCGCAGCTGGCGAGCGGCCTCTAACAGCAAGAAAATACCGCGCATACCCGGATGATTAGATGACAGTCCACCGCCATCGGTGTTGAGAGCCGGGCCGTCATTGGGTCGATCAAAACGCAGTCGCCCTCCTGCGACCCAAGGCCCACCCTCGCCCTTAGCGCAAAACCCAAGGTCTTCGAGCAGAGTTAGTACAGTAATGCTGAAAGAATCGTAAATCATGGCGATATCCATCTCGGCGGCGCTGACACCAGCCTCTGCAAAGGCGATGGGGGCTGATTGTACGCCTGCGGATGTGGTGATATCGCCGCCATTTTCGGGGTATTTTGTGGCTTCACCGGTACCCAATATCCACACCGGCGATTTCTTGCAGTTAGCCGCCACGTCTGCGCTGGCGATCACCACCGCACCGCCACCATCAGACACCATGCAGCATTCCAGCAGATGCAATGGGTCGGCGATCATGCGCGAATTAACAACGTCCTCGATAGTGGTCTCTTGAATACCCACGAACTCCAGATCTGTCATGGCTTGAACCGCTTCAGGGTTACGCATGGCGTGATAGCGCGTGGCTGTGGAAATTTCCGCCAGTTGCTCGCTTGTGGTGCCGTAATTGTGCATGTGACGGTGCGCAACCATCGCGTAATTGGCGATCAGCGTCTGGCCTGCGAAGGTTTCCATATTGTCACCCGGGCTAACACCGCCGCCGCGCCCACCTGCACCGATGGCCATCGCGTTACTGTGGGCTGTCGAGCCGTAGGTCAGCAGCGCTACCTTGGCCTTACCCTCACGGATGGCACGCAGCGCATGGGCCGCATGAAATTCGTAGGAACTACCGCCAACACCGGTAGTGTCCATCACCGTTGGCTTGATACCGAAGTACTCGGAAATCATCAGCCCACTCATGGGCGCGCCTTCACCAGCATCGTAGATGGCATCAACGTCTGACCAGGTCAGGCCCGCGTCGGCCAATGCCTTGGCGGCGCTGGCGGCTTTAATTTGCAGCGCGTTTACCCTGCCTTCAACGTCTCTCGACGGATATTCATGGATGCCGACAATGGCAGCGTCCCGGCTTTGGCTCGCCATACTCTCCCCCTTTACTTTAGAACTTGCTTGTTCAGCCGAATCTGGTGAGTCAAGTTCGCTCTCACCACTTTGATTAAATCAGCGCCCCGAGATGATTCAGCGCGTTGATCTTTCCAATCATGCTTTTTTCGTAGGCTTCTGCTGGTGCCTCACGAACCAGGCGATCCAGATCATGGGCATCTTGGCCGATGAGCACACGCCAATGTTTATTGCGCACCGCGTTAAGAATAACGCTAGCAGCTTCGCTGGCCGTCGTGGGCGCCTTGGTGCGGAAGGCTTCGGCACGGTCTGCCAACATCTGCCGGATATGATCATTCGGTACATTACCTACAGGTAGGCCGGCCGCCAGCATGCGCTCGCGTACTACGGCAACGTCCCCATCTGGCAGATCCATGCCCCAAGGTCTGCCAAGCACTTTGGAGGAATTTTCCATAATTGACGTGCCGATATGACCGGGCATGACTACGCTGCATTGAACATGGGGTGCGTGCAGGCGAAGGTCTGTAATGAGTGCCTCGGTAAAACCTTTGACCGCAAACTTTGCAGCCGCGTAAGCCGTATGCGCCTGAGTGGTTCCGAGACTGGCCCAGAACCCATTTACCGAGCTGGTGTTAACGATATGACCTTCATCACTGGCGACGATAGCATCGAGAAAAGCACGACACCCGAAGTAGACGCCATCCCAACAAACAGCATAGGTGCGCTCCCACTCGTCGCGGTCTCCTTTAACAAAAGAGCCGCCGCCACCGATACCGGCGTTATTGAATAGCAAATTGATGTGAGCGGTATGGTGCTGGGCCATGACCTCGTCACGGAACGCGAGCATTTGCGCTTCCTCGCTAACATCACACAAGTGGTGGGTAAGTCGTTGCTCCCCAGCATTGGCTAAGCGAAGTGTCTCATCCATGTTTTCTTGAGAGACATCGCACATCGCCACATGTGCCCCTGCCGCGATGAGCTGGCACACCAACTCTCGCCCCATACCAGTACCGCCACCGGTCACCACCGCAATTTTATTTTCGAAACTCTCCATTAGGCCTCTCCTATTCCGCTACCGCGTAACCCCCTCGCTTTCGTACATCCTAACGATTTGCGGCGTTAAGCTTTTCTTCGTCAATTAATCCTTGTCCATAAAGATTGGCCAACGCTGCGCTAACGATCGCATCGGCATCGACTTCAAAGTGCGCACGCAGTGCCGCGCGGGACTCGGACAGACCAAAGCCATCGGTGCCTAGCACTTCGTAGCCCGCAGGCATCCAAGCAGCAATACCCTGAGCTAAACTCGCCATGTAATCGGTGACAGCAATGATCGCGCCCGATGCGTCGTCAAACATCGCCTCGACCTTACTAACTTGAGCCGGTGCTTGAGGGTTTTGACGGTTCGCCGCAGCAACCGCAAAAGCATCGCGCTGCAGCTCTACATAGCTCGTCATACTCCAAAGGCTCACTTCATAACCAAGCGCCTGCAGTTCGGCCTTAGCTCTGATCGCCTGCTGCAGGATGCTACCACTGGCTAATAAATGGATATCAGCCTCCGAATGAGCGGGATCGAAGCAGTAGCCCCCATCGAGCACCCCTTGCATCAGTTGATCTTGTGTCAATGCACCCCGCGCGAGGACGTCGGCCATATCCGGCATAAGATAGTTCTCGTTGTAAAGGGTCAGATAGTAAAAGATGTCCTCCTGCTCGACATACATGCGGCGCAAGCCCTCTCGCACAATGATCGCAAGCTCATAGCCAAAGGCAGGGTCGTAACTGAGCAAGCTAGGAACGGTGCTGGCAAGCACATGAGAATGACCGTCTTGATGCTGCAGGCCCTCGCCATTGAGCGTCGTTCGACCGGCGGTTCCGCCAAGCAAGAAACCCTTACACATCATGTCTGCGCAGCCCCAGATCATGTCGCCCACCCGCTGCATGCCGAACATGGAATAGAAGATATAGAACGGGATCATCGGCAGACCGTGTACCGCATAGGCACTGCCAGCCGCCATAAACGAAGCCATAGCACCCACTTCGCAGATACCCTCCTGCAGAATTTGCCCGTCGCTGGCTTCCCGATAAGGCAGCAGGCTATCTGCATCTACCGGGCGATACTTCTGACCTTCATGGGAGTAAATACCAGCGACTTTGAACAGACCGTCCATGCCAAAAGTGCGAGCTTCATCCGGCACGATGGGCACTACATAGCGTCCCAATTCGGGCATGCGCAGCATGGCCGAAAGCAGCCTGACCATAACCATGGTGGACGATACCTCCCGCTTACCGCCGCCTTTAAGAAACTCAGCAAAGGCCGCTATCTCGGGTACATCTAGGGTTGCGCAATCTACATGCCGATTTGGCACCCAGCCGCCATTGATTGCTCTTTGCCCACGCAGATAGGCTATTTCAGGCGCGTCATCGGCGGGCCGATAAAATTCCGCATTGGCCGCTTGTTCTTCGGTCAACGGAATATCCAGCTCTGCCGCTATCTTGACCCGCTCCTCAGCAGACATGTTTTTGTACTGGTGGGCCGTATTTTTTCCTTGCGCACCCATGCTGTCGCCCTTGACGGTCTTCACCAAAATCACCGTGGGCTTATCTTGCGCGGCACTAGCCCTCGCGAAGGCGGCGTAGATTTTCTTTTGGTCTTGGCCACCGCGCTTGATCGCACGCACCTCGTCGTCAGTGAGGCTATTCATCATCTGTTCGAGCTTGGGGTTGCCCTCAACCCAATGCTCGCGCTGCACGTCTCCAGGCAGAACCGAATACATCTGGTAATCACCGTCGAGGCACTCATCCATGCGGCGCTGCAGCACGCCCTCGCGATCTCGCGCCAGCAGGCCATCCCAGCCGCCACCCCAGATCACCTTAAGCACATTCCAGTCCGCACCACGAAAGGTTCGCTCTAACTCTTGAATGATCTTGCCATTACCACGCACAGGACCATCAAGGCGCTGTAAATTGCAGTTCACCACCAAAATCAGGTTGTCGAGTTTTTCTCGCGAAGCGATATTTATGGTGCCCAAAACCTCTGGCTCATCTGCCTCACCATCACCGATAAAGCACCAAACCTTGCCGCTCGCTTTTTCCTTCATACCGCGATTTTCCAGGTACTTGGCGAAGCGCGCCTGATAAATCGCCGCAGGAGTCGATAGGCCCATGGAAGCATTAGGCAGCTCCCAAAAGTCTGGCATGCTGCGCGGGTGGGGGTAGGAGGACAGCCCGCCGCCACTGGCAAGTTCTTGGCGATAGTTATCAAGCTGCTGCTCGGTTAGCCGCCCTTCTAAAAAGGCCCGTGCGTAAATACCCGGCGCGGCATGGGGCTGTGGCAGCAACATATCTGCAGAACCGCGGTCGTTTTCTGGCCCCGCACCCTGAAAGAAATGGTTAAAGCCGACCTCGAGCATGGTGGCGCAAGATGCATAGGTGGCGATATGACCACCAACCCCAATGCCTTTGTCTTGGGCTCGCAGCACCATGGCGATAGCGTTCCAGCGCAGCATTTTTTCGAGTTTCTCTTCGAGCGCGATGTCTCCGGGATAGGCAGGCTGGGCGTCAAGAGATATCGTATTTCGATAAGGGGTGTTAAGGGTAGCCTCGTCTAACGGAATGTTAAGGCCGAGCACATGATTTTGCAGACTGCGTAAAATCTCGCGTGCACCAGCGGCGCCATATTGCTCGACGATGGCGTCGAGAGACTCGGCCCACTCGGCCTTATCATCCAGCAGCATCTTCTGCAGTTCATTAAGCTGGGCGCTGTCATTCGTCATGTTGTCTCCCCACAAGAACGCCTCCGAAACTGACTAAATCAGTCATCTAGCGCGGCTTTTATCCGCTGGGCATGCACTTCAAGCTCGGCAAAGTCCGCCATGGCACCGGCATGCATCTTCAAATCAACACCACCAGCACGAGGCAAAATGTGAAAGTGCAGGTGGAAGACAGTTTGCCCAGCTGCCTTACCGTTCAGTTGGGCAAGCATTATGCCCGGCACGTCGAAAGCGCGTTTAACCGCCACCCCAACCTTTTGCACCGTCGCCATGGTATGGCCAAGAATGACGGGGTCTGCATCAAAGATATCTTCCGTAGGATCCTTGGGGATCACCAACGTATGACCCGCCACCTGTGGCATAACGTCCATAAACGCCAGCGAAAAATCGTCCTCATATACCTTAAAGGCCGGGGCTTCACCGCGAAGAATTTTGGCGAAAATGTTGTCGTTATCGTAAACCATGACTCAATTCCTCTAGTGCTCCGACGCGATACGCGATTAGCTTGAGTGTGCGGCAATACCCAGCGCCCCATCAAGTCAGGACTTAATCACTCGCCCGAGCACTTCTTGCGTATGTGCACCGAGTTCAGGCACGCGATTGGCGTTTTCAGACAACCAAGGCGCACCGGGTACCCGCGGCAGTTCGACTGTCGTCTCGCCGACGGCCACTTCAAAGGTATGAAAGTCGGGGTGCGTTTTCAGCTCGCCGATGGCATTCACCGGTGCAAAGGCTAGGTCTGCCTGGGCAAAGCGGGCCTGAATCTCGGTGTAGCGAAGCTTCGCCACCGCCCCCTGAACGGCGCTGTCGACAAAGTCACGGTTATAGACCCGGGCCGGGTTGTCGATACACCGCACATCAGCAAGTAAATCCGTGCGCACAATGCCGATTTCGCAAAGCCGCTGCCACTCACGCTCGTTTTGGATTGATAAAACAAAGTCCTGACCACACTGGGCAGTAAAGACCCCGTAGGGACAAATACCCGGGTGGGCAAGACCCATCCTCTGGGGTGCCGCGGCGCCGTATCGATCAAGCAGGTAAGGTACCGCTAGCCATTGCGCCACCGCGTCGAATAGCGAGACGCTCAATTTCGCGCCCTGTCCACTATGGCCACGTTGAATCAACGCCCCGAGGATCGCCTCATAAGCAAATTGACCCGTGGCAATGTCGACCAGTGAGACGCCCACCCGACCGGCCGCATGGGGGCTACCGGTAATCGAGCTGAGTCCAGATTCTGCCTGCATCAGCAGGTCATAGGCTTTTCGCGAGTGGCCCGGGCCATCGCTGGCGAACCCGGATATGGACATGGAAATGAGCTTAGGATGCTGCTGATGGAGCTCGTCAAGTTCAACACCCAGCTTGGCGAGAGCTCCGGGCTTTAGGTTTTGCGTAAAGACATCACTTTGAGAGATCAGTTGGCGCAAAATTTCAACTTGCTCGCTCTGCTGCAAATCAAGCACCACGGATTTTTTTCCAGCGTTCAGCCAGACAAAGTAGCTACTCCTGCCGGCAACGGCCGTGTCATAGCCTCGAGCAAAATCACCTTCGGGTCGTTCAATTTTGATGACCTCGGCACCGGCCTGCACCAGCCGCATACTACAGGCAGGAGCTGCCACTGCCTGTTCAAGGCTGATGACCTTGATGCCTTCCAAAAACGCCATATTCAGCCTATTTTATGCATAAAAAAGAGGGCTTTAGCCCTCTTTCTTCATGTTACTTTACATGTATCAGCTTTTCGGGTTGTGGCCCAAAATCGCCTTCGTCTCGAGGAATTCCTCAAAGCCAAAGCGCCCCCACTCACGGCCGTTGCCCGACTGCTTGTAGCCGCCAAATGGCGCGCTCTGATCCGGTGGCGCGCCGTTCAAGTGAACATTACCTGAACGAATCAGCCGCGCGATTTTCGACGCGCGTTCTGGGTCCTCTGAAGAGATATAACCGCTGAGACCGTAAACCGTATCGTTGGCGATGCGCACAGCGTCGTCATCGTCTTCGTAGCCAATCATCGCCAGTACTGGGCCAAAAATTTCTTCCTGGGCAATGGTCATATCATTGCTCACGTGACTGAATACCGTAGGCTTCACGTAGTAGCCTGCATTGAGCCCCTCGGGACGGCCGGTGCCACCCGTCTCAAGCTTGGCACCTTCATCGATACCCTTTTGAATCAGGTCTTGGATCTTGTTGAATTGCACCTCGGATACGACCGGGCCGATGGTGGTACCTTCCGCGTTAGGGTCACCCACTTTCACCTGCTCAGCCGCTGCCTTGGCAACCGCTGCGGCTTCGTCCATGCGCGCATTGGGCACCAACATACGTGTCGGGGCGTTGCAGCTTTGGCCGGAATTGGTCACCAAGCCGAAGACATCGCGAGAAATCGCCTTAGCGAAATCTGCATCATCCAGAATGATGTTGGCTGATTTACCGCCAAGCTCCTGAGCCACGCGTTTAACCGTCGGTGCAGCCGCTTTGGCAACTTCGACACCCGCGCGAGTCGATCCCGTGAACGACATCATGTCGACATCTGGGTGAGAGGAAAGTGCTGCTCCGACGGTAGGACCATCGCCATTAACCAAATTGAATACGCCGGCAGGCACGCCAGCTTCGTCGAGTACTTCAGCAAACAAAATTGCGTTGAATGGCGCGACCTCGGAGGGCTTAAGCACCATGGTGCACCCTGCTGCAAGCGCCGGTGCCACCTTGCAGGCGATCTGATTGATCGGCCAGTTCCAAGGGGTGATAAAGCCGCAGACCCCCGCAGGCTCCTTGATCACGCGCGTGGTGCCAATGTCCTCTTCAAATTCGAATTCTTTGAGGACATTCATCGCCGTCATCAGGTGACCAATCCCCGTCGGTGCCTGTGCCTTGGCAGCAAGAGCCGAAGGCGCGCCCATTTCTTCACTAATGACACCGGCGATCTCGGGCATTTTTTCAGCGTACTTGGCAATGACCGCCTCGAGTAGCGCTATGCGCTCTTCCTTGGTGGTTTGTGAAAATGTCTCAAAAGCGGCTTTCGCTGCCGCGACGGCGCTGTCTATGTCAGCAACACCACCCATGGCCACAGCTTCGATAGGCTGCTCTGTGGCGGGATTAATGACATCCAGTGTGTCGCTTGTTGAGGGTTCTACCCACTGGCCGTTGATGTAAAACTTTTGTCTATTGCTCAAGGAAATTTCCCCTTTTTCGAAGTAAATGATTCAAGCGCCTGTCGACGCTACGCCGCCGCGTCCGCTTTGAGTCTTCAAAGCCCAAACCGCAGCGAGCCCAGACAAGCAATTCTAGGGCGGTCTAGCGCGATGTTCTCATCAAGAAAAGATCGCAATGCCGTGCAGGCAGAGCTTACCCTCGCCGAAGGAATTTACAAAGGTCGTAACGTCGTCAACAAATAGCCATAAATAATGTCATTGGTTGACGCTGGCGGGGAGTTGTCATACGCAATTACGCGCGGTGCATGACCGGGCAGATTGAGTATAACCAAGCATCTGTCGACTTGTTCGCACGGTTACCGTTGTATAATCGACTGTTCCACCCTGCGGTTGAATATAGATGTCTTGGCCCGCACGAACCAGGTCGGCACACCATGAGGCCATCGCACAAAGCATGGTAAGCGATAGCGCTTGAGAACATGTTTAGGCGATGAACTTCATTACGTCACGGCCACGGCCGACTGGGGTGAAAAAAGTTAACCCCAGAGCATCTGGCCCGCAACAAATCGCGTGATCGGTGGTTGTATCTTCTCTACTAAAGGCAACCTTTCGTCGCTAGAACTGCTCTGCGCAGCAGTAGCCGCTGGCCCAGGCCCACTGAAAGTTGTAGCCGCCAAGCCAGCCCGTGACATCCAGTGCCTCGCCAATGGCATACAGCCCCGGATAGCCCTTGGCCTCGAAGGTTTTCGAGGAAAACTCCGTGGTCGCCAAACCACCCAGTGTCACTTCGGCAGTACGATAGCCCTCTGTGCCTCCAGGTCGAAAACGCCATGCCTGAAGATGCTTGGCAACATCGTCACACTGTGCAGCGCTCATGTCCCCGAGGATTTGATCGTCAAACCAACGGTCGATCAACACGTCTATAAGACGATTGGGTAAGAGGGATTTAAGCGCTGTAGAAAGTGAGATTTTGCCGCGATCTTGCTGCAGTTGCCGGAGCCAGGAAAGGACATCGAGTTCAGGTAGAAGATTGATATCGACAACATCTCCAGCGCGCCAATACGAGGAAGCCTGGAGAATGGCAGGCCCGCTTAGGCCACGATGCGTGAACAGCAGATTTTCTCGAAAAAACTGTCCGCTGCAGCCAATTTCGCAGTCTACGGCCACGCCACTGAGCCCAGCGAAATCTGCTTTGTCAGCATTATTCCATGTCAGCGGCACCAAGGCGGGGCTGGGGGCGACGACGCTCATACCGAGTTCCCTCGCTGTTCGATAGGCAAGGTCTGAGGCAATTTTGGGCAATGACAGCCCGCCACTGGCGAGCACCACGCGCGGAGCCTCGAGAGCATAGGCGTCTATCGCCGTTTTCCCCTTGCTCTTTGTGACGTTGACTCGAAAGCCAGAGGCATTGGGCAGCACCTCTGATACTTCGCTTTTGAGTCGAATCTGCACGCCTGCGTTTGCAGCTTCGGCCAACAACATATCGACGATGTCTTGAGCGCTGTGATCACAAAACAGCTGACCAAGTTTTTTCTCGTGATAGGCGATGCCATGGGCATTCACCATATCGATGAATTCGGTTACCGGATAGCGCCGCATGGCGGAAATACAAAAGTGCTGGTTTTCCGATAGGTAATGGTCCTCGGGGTCGGCCCACAAATTTGTGAAATTGCAGCGCCCGCCGCCTGACACCAGTATTTTCAACCCCGGTTTAGGCCCTTTTTCTAGTACCAGCACCCTCAGCCCGCGACGCCCCGCGTGAATCGCGCACATTAAGCCGCTTGCACCAGCGCCAACGATGACCACATCGAAGTCAGCCGCGCCGTCGCCGGGCTGGTTCGAGCCTAGGACCACAACTGCCAAATAGGTGTGCACTGTGCAGGCAGCACGCTCGCGCGACCAAGCTCTGCCCAAGGCTGGCCATGGCGATGGAAGTCAGAGCCTGCAGAGGCGACCAACTCAAAGCGCTGAGCCAGATCTGCCAAGGTTCGGGTTTGATTGGGCTCCTGATGACCGCTGATCACCTCCAGCCCCTGCCCACCGACCTCGACGAACCTCGTGAGTAAGCTACGCAACTTGGTAAGGGTCATTTTATATTTGAGCGGGTGCGCGACCACGGCTATGCCGCCTGCTGCACGGATCCAGCCAACGACGGTTTCTAGCGCCGGCCATTCGGCCTTGATGTCGCCGGGCTTACCTGCCCCGAGCGCATGCTTAAAAGCTGCAGCCATCGACGGCATTTGGTTTGTTCTCACCAAGTGTTCAGCAAAGTGAGGTCGCCCTAAAACACCGTCGCCGGCGATACTCTGTATTTGCGTGAGCTCCAGCGAAAACCCCATTCGCTGCAGCACTGTAGTGATTTTTTCCGCGCGTCGATCTCTTGCCTGAGCTTGCTCGCTCATGGCCTGCATAAAGACCGGGTGCATAGGATCGATGTTTAGCCCTACAACGTGAATACCGCGGCGCTGCCATAAACAAGACAGCTCGCATCCAGTAACAAGGGTGAGCCGTGCTCCCGTAGCATGATCGCTGAGCTGCTGGGTATAGGCAGCGGTTGTGTCATGATCGGTAATAGCCAGCTGTTGCAAACCTCGTTCTGCCGCCAACTCAATCAATGCTTGAGGCGATAACGCGCCATCAGAACACAGGCTATGGCAATGAAAATCAAAAACTGGTGATGCGTTCATAAGGGCGGCCGTTACACATTCGGTTAACTTACACAAAACGCTAATGATTAAGAACGCTGGATCAGCTGGACGTTTTCGACAAACACAAATTCGCTTGGTTGATCGCCGCTGCTACTGGGTTTCAGGGGCCAGTTGGGGCACACTTTCGCGCTGATTCAACCAACCGCCAATAACTCAGCAAAATCTATTTTCAGGGGAGCAATATGAAAGGAACCGTACATTATGAAGTGCGTGGCAATGTCGCGTTAATGACCATCGACAACCCGCCCGTTAATCCTCTTTCCTCGGGGGTTCGGCAGGGACTGCACGATGGCCTGAGTCAAGCACTTACAGATGATGCGGTAGCAGGTATTGTGCTCACTGGGGCGGGGCGCGCCTTTATCGCCGGCGCAGACATCTCAGAATTTGGTGGCAAGAGTGAAGGCCCGAGCCTACACGACTGCTTGACCGCCATGGACAACAGCAGCAAACCTATCGTTGCTGCCATTAACGGCACTGCATTTGGTGGTGGCCTGGAAGTCGCCCTGTGCTGCCATTACCGTGTGATCGCCCCCTCAGCGCCTGTCGGTCTGCCTGAAGTGAAGCTGGGTTTGTTGCCCGGCGCTGGCGGCACCCAGCGCCTACCCCGCTTGATCGGTGCTGAAAAAGCGCTCGACTTCATCCTCTCTGGCGATCCGATTCCAGGCCCTGCCGCAGTCAAGATGGGCATCGCCGACCAGCTCGCGGAAGGTGATGTCATCGAAGCAGGATTTGCCTTTGCCGCCGACCTTATCGCCAAGGGCAGTCCGATTCGCCGCATTCGCGACGAGGAAGATATTGTGAGACAAGCACGCGACAATGCCGAGATTTTTGACGACGCGCGAAAGAGTGCGGCCCGCAAAATGCGCAAGCGCTTTGCCCCTGAGATGATTGTGCAATGTGTCGAAGCGGCTGTGAACCTTGGCGATTTCGATGCAGGCCTTGCCGTTGAGCAAGAATGTTTCGCCAAGTGTCTTAAACACCCCCAGCGCGAGTCACTGATTCATATGTTCTTCTCAGAACGTGAAGTGGCCAAGATCCCTGATGTACCTAAGGATACGGCTACCCAAGACATCGCCAGCGCAGCAGTCATCGGCTGCGGCACCATGGGCGGCGGCATCGCCATGTCCTTTCTCAATGTTGGTATTCCAGTCATCTCGGTAGAAATGAACCAAGAGGCGCTAGATCGCGGCTTGGCCGTCATCAAGAAAAACTACGACATCCAAGTTCAGCGCGGTCGTATGAGCGCAGAAGAAGTCGATAAGCGCATGTCGCTGATTCGAGGTACCACAGACTATGCCGATATTTCTGACGTCGACGTGATCATCGAAGCCATCTACGAAAACATCGACGTCAAAGTGGAAACCTTCAAGAAAATGGATGCCGTGGCAAAGCCCGGTGCCGTGCTGGCCAGCAACACCTCGGGCCTCGATATCGACAAGATGGCGGCAGCCACTAGCCGACCCGAAGCCGTGATCGGCCTGCACTTCTTCAGCCCGGCCAACGTCATGAAACTGCTCGAAGTGGTTCGCGGCGAGAACACGAGCAAGGAAGTCATTGCTACCTCAATGAAGCTCGGGCGCACGCTAAATAAGATCGCGGTGTTGTCTGGCAACGCCCCGGGCTTTATCGGCAATCGCATGCTCGCAGGCTACACCCGCCAAGCAGGCGAGATTATTCTGCAAGGTGCGACTCCCTATCAGGTTGATAACGCGATCCTCGGTTTTGGCATGCCCATGGGCCCATTCCAAATGAACGACTTGGTCGGCCTTGATTTGGGCTGGCGAGCACGCAAGCTCAATGGCATAAAGCCCGAAGACGTTCCAATCACTGCTCGCGTCGCAGATAAACTGTGCGAGATGGATCGCTATGGTCAAAAGACCAGCCGTGGCTATTACATCTACCCAGAAGGCAGCCGCGCAGGTACCGCGGACCCCGAAGTCGTACAGATCGTGGAAGAAACGTCCGCAGAACTGGGCATCGAGCGCCGCCCTATTGATGATGATGAAGTACTTAAGCGTTGCCTTTACCCGATGATCAATGAAGGAGCCCGAATATTGGAAGATGGCATCGCCATCCGTCCTTGCGACATCGACATCGTCTACATCAATGGCTACGGCTTTCCGGAAGTCACCGGCGGCCCGATGTTCTGGGCAGACCAAATTGGACTCGACAATATCTTGGCCGACATCAAGAAATTCGAAGCCGAATACGGTGGCGACATCTGGAAGCCGGCGCCATTGCTCGAAAAGTTGGTCGCCGAAGGTAAGAACTTCGCCAGCCTGCAGGATTGAGTCAAAGACCGTAGGACAACCTAAGTTATGTCAAACCCAGCGCAGATCAGCACTCAAGGTATTCACCATGTTTCCATTAACGTGAAAGATGTAGATGCCGCCGTAGCCTTCTACGCCGGGGTACTGAATCTGAAGATATTAGACCGACCTGACTTGGGTTTTCCTGGCGCTTGGATTCAGGCAGGTGAACAAGAAATACACCTGCTCGGCATCGACAGTGGTGATCCGGTTAAAGAACAACACTTTGCCTTTGCCGTTAACGATGCCGATGAAGTTCATAGCGCTTTGTTCAATGAAGGATTTGCCCCCTCAGACATTCGTGAAATCCATGGGGTTTGCCGCCAATTCTTCACCCACGATCCCAGCGGCAACATGATCGAATTCAATCAACGACTTGAATGACCCTTAGATTTCTAGCCCCGCAAAGCCGTGCTGTCCCAGCGGCGTTTACTGCCCTTCTAGCACTGACCCTGTTCTTTAACGGACAGGCCCTCGCACACAACGTCGACACCAGTGATGCGGCGTTTTTACAGGCCCAGTCTGGCATTGCTTTTTGGCCCTACTTCTATCTCGGCGCCAAACACATGGTCACCGGTCTGGATCATCTATTGTTTTTAGCGGGCGTTGTTTTCTTTTTGCGCAGTTTTCGCGACGTCGCGGTTTATGTGAGTTTGTTCGCGCTCGGCCATAGCCTGACTTTGATCGTCGGCGTTACGCTGCAGACCACCGCCAACCCCTATTTGGTGGATGCCATCATCGGCTTGTCTGTGGTTTACAAGGCGCTGGAAAACCTAGCCCAACAGCACAACTGGCACTTTGGCATTGATACGCGCGCTGCAGTCTTTGCCTTTGGGCTATGTCACGGCCTTGGACTCGCCACCAAACTCCAGCAACTCTCGTTGCCTGAAGAGGGCCTGCTGATCAATTTGCTGGCCTTTAACCTAGGCGTCGAGTTCGGCCAACTGCTGGCCTTGTCAGCAATCGTCCTCGCGGTTTTTGCTTGGCAGCGTCGCTCAACCTTTGCCGCTCAAGCGCTGATAGCCAATTGGTTCATCATGGTCGGTGGATTCATGCTTATCGGCATACAACTAGCCGCCTATTGGTTAGACTAGTCGCTCTGACGAGAAACTTACGCGCTAAATATAGGCGTAAAAAAATATGCTTAAGAACTGCGCGACATAAGGATCCTGGCATGACCCAAACCCAGATGAACCCAACCAACACCGAGTTACTCACCGCTGCCGCCCAGCTGAGCGACGCGTTTTCAGGTCGTGCGGCAGAATTTGATGAGGCCCGCCGGTTAAGCCAAGACGCCAGCGACGCTATGGCGCAAGCGGGCTTTTATCGCCTGTTCGTACCTAAGCACTTGGGCGGACTGGAGGCCTCTCCCCTCGTCAGTGCGAAGATTTTCGAGCGTCTCGCTCAAGGCAATGCCGCATGCGGATGGGTTGCCTTTATTGCCGCCACCAGCGGATCAACGCTGGGTAACATTCCCGAGGACACAGCGCGGGCTATCTTTAGCCACCCTAACACCATGGTCGCCGGCGTTTTCGCGCCCTCTGGCAAGGCGACGGTCAATGCTGGCGAGGTCACGGTAGATGGTCGCTGGCAATGGGGGTCAGGCACCCAAAATGCGGACTGGGTGCTAGGTGGTAGTCTCGTCGACAACGGCGGCGACAAACCCAGCCAGCACATGATTTTGATGCCCGCCCAGCAAGTAGAGTTCTTAGACACCTGGCATGTATCAGGCCTTCAAGGCACTGGCAGTACAGACTATGAAGTTAAGAATCTCACCCTGCCAGACAGCCATATTGTGGGCTATGACGGCAATCGGCCTCCGCGCACCTCGCTCTACCAGTTTCCCCAATTTACTCTGCTGGCCATCGGCATTGGGGCTGTGGCCCTAGGTATCGCCCGCGCCGCCATCGACGAACTGGTGCGATTTGCGCAAAGTAAAAAGCGTATCAACAGCACGACCACACTGGCCGACCGAGCCCACTCGCATTTGGAAGTGGCACGGGCAGAAGCTGCCCTGCGGAGCGCTCGAGCTTTCTACTATCAGTCCATCGAAGCAGCTTGGCTTGTCGCCGAGGCCGGCGAAAAAGTGAGTATTGATCAGCGCCGCGACATTCGTCTGGCAACCACCCATGCGGTGGAGGCCAGTATTAAGACCGTCGACGCCATGTATACCCTAGGCGGGGGTAGCGCGGTTTATGCCGATTCGGCGCTGCAGCGCCATTTCCGTGATGTCCATATGACGTCTCAGCACATCATGGTGGCACCCAGCACGCTGGAGACGGTAGGTCGGCTTTACCTCGGCGTTGAAGCTCAGACCGCAACGTTGTAACCGAAAGCTGCGGTGAAATGGGACACCACGTCCGAAGCGGGCTCGCTATGACCGGAGTGTCCCCACGTTTGTCGATCTAGCTGAGTATCCAGCCGCCATCGACATCAATCGTGGTGCCCGTGACGAAGCCGTTTTTCACCACAAACATGATGCCTTCTGCCACTTCCTCCGGGGTGCCTGCTCTGGGAACCAGGTTCTTGGCCGTCGCACCACCGAGCATCTTTGCCCGAGCGTCTGCATCGTTACCGAACATTGGCGTGTCGATGACCCCCGGACTCACCACGTTAATGCGTTTAGGGGCGAGTTCCGCGGTCACTGCGCGCACAAATTGTTCGACTGCACCTCCGACCGAGGCGATGGCCGCCTGACCGGGTTTGGCACGGCGTGCGGGTGCACCAGATACCAACACGATGTTGCCATCATCGCTCAAGTGCTCTGCACCGAGTCGTACCACATTGGTATAGCCCCAGAGTTTGTCAAAGGAGGCCCGATAGCCAGCTAAGTCCATCTGCAAAAAGGGGCCTGCCGCTCGCTCGCCGCCAGTAGCCGCGGAAATCAGCACATCGAAGGGTGCGTGGGCAGCAAACAGATTTTCGAGCGCGGCCTCATCGCGCACATCACAGGCCGCGAGTTCTACTCCGGCAATATCACCTGCCTTGTCAGGGTTACGGCTGATGGCAACAACGGTTGCCCCTTCGGCCTGCAGCATTTTGATGGTGGCTAGGCCAATGCCCGATGTGCCGCCAAATACCAGTGCCTTCTTTCCTTGCAAGTTCATCGCCTCTCCCTTGTGCTTTTGACTGGTTGTATTGGAGCAAAGCGATGAGACGTTGTCACCCAGTTGCAGCGCAATTGAAACACCAGAGATTCGCAGCGATTTTCGCTACACTCGGCCTCTTTGTTGGAAGGACTCACTGTGTACCCTGAACACCCTCTACCCGATGCATTGGAACGAATCAGCGGCCGACGCTCCGTAAAAGCCATGGACCTTACAGAACCCGGTCCCGACGAGGCGACCTTACAAACGATTTTGACCACGGCTTTGAGGGTGCCCGATCACGGCAAACTGGGTCCATGGCGTTTGGTGATTTTTTCGGGAAACGATCGCGCAGCATTCGGTGACGTTCTGGCCACACGCTGGCAGTCCCTGCACCCAGAGGCCAACGAGGCGCAAATCAGTTTTGAGAAAAACCGCTTTATGCGCGCCCCAGTCGTTGTTGCCGTACTTAGCGAACGCTCGCCAGAGCATAAAATTCCCGAGTGGGAACAAATTCTGTCTGCTGGGGCGGTATGTCAAAACCTACTCATCGCCGCCAGTTTGGCAGGCTTTGCTGCACAGTGGTTGACCGAGTGGTATACCTATGACGCCCATGTGCAGTCGCTTTTCGAGATCGGCGACCACGAAGATATCGCCGGTTTTATTTATCTTGGCAGTGCAGCGAGCAAGCCGGACGAACGCCCGCGACCCGAGCCACCATCACGTATTCAACACTGGCATGCCCAAAACGGGGCATAAGCCAAACTCACACCTGTTTATTATCCACGAGAAAAAAGGGGAATCAGTATGGAAGACGTTGTCATTATCGATGCGGCCCGGTCAGCCGTTGGCCGCAAGGGCGGCAGCATAGGCGGTGCGCACCCGGCTGACATGCTCGGTCAGGTGATGATGCAGCTGTTAGCGCGCAACAACTTGAAGTCTGCCCATGTAGACCAAGTGGTTGGCGGCTGCGTCAATAAGCTCGCTTCACAGGGTATGAACATTACGCGCACAGCGTGGCTAGCGAACGGCGGCGCCATTGAAACGCCCTGCATCACGATCGACTCGCAGTGTGGATCGTCGCAACAGTCGACGACGCTTGCCCACAACATCATCAGCTCTGGCGCAGCGGATGTAGTGATGGCCTGTGGCGTCGAGAACATGACGCGGGTGCCCATCGGTAGCGATGCCATTCCAGCCAACAAAAAAATGGGCAAACCTGTCGGACGTAGCTATTTCGAGCAACGCGAATTCACCAGCCAATTCGAGGCAGCAGAGCGTCTAGCCGAGAAGTATCAATTAACTAGGAGCGATACCGACAGCTTTGGACTGCAATCGCAAATGCGTGCTAAGGCGGCAATTGAGAACGGTCATTTTGACTCGCAAATTATCCCCATCGAAGCGCCAGAGATGGACGAAGAGTTCGAGCGCACGGATAAGATGTTGAGCGTTACTACGGATGAAGTACCACGCGAGACCAGCCTTGAAGCACTGGCGGGGCTTAAAAGTGTGGCTAGGGAAGATGGCGTGCATACCGCTGGCACCTCATCGCAAATTGCCGACGGCGCGGCCGCGGTGTTGATGATGAGCGCAACCAAAGCCGCAGAACTGGGTCTCACACCAGTCGCGGTCATTCGGGCTTCTGCGCTAGTTGGTTGCGATCCAGTCATGATGCTAGAAGGTCCTATTCCAGCCACCGAAAAGATGCTCTCGCAAACCGGCTTGAGTATCGGCGATATCGACGTATTCGAAGTCAACGAGGCCTTCGCTTCCGTAGTGTTGGCCTGGGCGAAAACCGTAGGCGCAGATATGGCCAAGGTAAATCCCAACGGCGGTGCGATTGCTCTGGGCCATCCGCTGGGTGCCACAGGCTGTATCCTAGTGACAAAAGCAGTACACGAACTGCAGCGCACTGAAGGTCGCTATGGGTTGATCAGCATGTGCTGTGGAGGCGGTTTGGGTACTGGCACCCTCATTGAGCGAGTCGCCTAAATTCTTCGCAGCACAGGCTTCTCCTGCGCTAACGCCTAATTCGCGCCTTCATCAATGACCTTGGTAAAGGCGCCGCTAGGTCCGTAGGTGGTACCGTGGGTGAAAAAACCCGTGGCTTCTAACACCACTTCGACTTCGCCCACACCCCTATTCTCCCAATACCAACCGTGAACCCCGCTGAACGGCGCCACGAACGTGCCTCGCTGGGCATCGCCTCGGCTCAACTCAAATGTCACCGATTGGTCAGGATCTGCATCGATCTCGCTGTGCATCTCAAAGATAACGTCTGCAGGTAGAGTAGAGACGGCGCGCCAATCGAATACCATGCTTTGACCTTCCGCGAGCGTGTACTTGTATTCCACGGATTCAAAGGGCGCCAGCCAAAAGCTTGCACGATCTTGATGTACATCAGAGCTTTGCGTGGTGAGCGCGCCAACCTGATAGCCCGACATACCCTTAATACCCATGGTCTCACCGAGGCCAGTAGGATCGATATCGTGCTCGGCAGGTAAGACAAACAGCACCATGGCAAGCACCGCTGCCGTGAGGGCGCCAAGGCAGAGCCTCAGCAAGGTAGCTGGACTGCGATTACTGGAATTCATATTGCTCCATGTACTTGTTATGGCAAGCACGGCATACATTGTAAATCGCCCCGCCTGCGGCAAACAGCGCATCAGCGTCCTGAGCCTCGGCTGCGGATTTGGCAAGCAGTGCAGCACGGGTTAAACCCTGCGCATACTCATTCCAATCCGCTTCGCCATTTGTCAGACCCGGCATCATCATCAGATTGCCCCCTTCAGCGACCACCGTCGCAGCATGCATCACTTTTTGCCAGCCCTCGTCTGTGGTTGGCCGCAAATCAACCTCGCCCTCTTGGGTGAGGATAGAGCCCGCAGAGCTCCAAATGACGTCAGATGCAGGCTCAAGATACTCAGTCATGAACTGGTATTGGTTGCCAGTCGGCGCGTAGGGTGTCGGTGGTACATCGCCCGAACAGGCTGCCAGTAATATCGCAACGGTGACGATCAGACCTCGCTGCTCAATCACTTTCCCACCCGCTCTATTGTCAGCACCTTCAAGACGTTCTGCGCAGCCACCACTGAAAGAGCTTTGCCACTGTCGGTGTCATACGACCGCGGTTGTAGGCATCTCCCAGTCGTTTCAAGTATTCACTTCTGGTGGGGTAACTGAAGATCGTCTTCTGCGCCGCTGACAAACCAAGACCATTGCTCATCATCAGACAAATTGGCGCTAGCAGTTCCCCAGCGTCGTGACCGATGATTGTTGCGCCGAGAAGTTTATCCGTGCCCTGCTGGGTGTATACCTCGGCGTGTTGGACCGGCCGTGACTTGATAGCCGGATCCGCACGGGAGCGGTCTAAGTCGCTGAGATCAAATTCGAATCGGTCAAAAGCGATTCCTGACTTTTGCAAGCTATGGGGATTCGCGCCAACGCTGGCAACCTCAGGATCGGTATAGGTACAATGTGGAACAATCAGCCCATTGACCCTTGCCGTTGGCGCGAACAGCGCGTTCTGAATCAACGCTCGAGCTTGCGCGTCTGCATGATGCGTAAATTGCTGGCGCGCAGTACAGTCGCCGGCAGCGAAGATATGCTTGTTACTGCTTTGCAGTTTCGCATTGGTGACCACGAAACCTCGTGCATCTACCGCAACACCGGCTGCATCGAGGTTAAGCTCTTGGGTATTGGGTTTGCGCCCTAG
>TARA_B100001057_G_scaffold484787_1_pt1 | contig 36120 bp, 38 predicted proteins | sample TARA_B100001057 | Tara Oceans TARA_B100001057 (sample SAMEA2621839) | marine metagenome | biome: marine biome (ENVO:00000447); feature: surface water layer (ENVO:00002042); material: "saline water (ENVO:00002010), including plankton (ENVO:xxxxxxxx)" | depth 5 m | reverse complement strand
GGTATAGCCTCCACTCCCAACATCCAGCGCCAATCGTTTTCACCATCAAATCCTTTGAGTGCCCAATTGCTTATAAAAGCAACCAAGATTCCAAAAACCAAGCAAAATTGATACAAAGCGCCTAATTGCCCTCTTTTATCTGGCGATGTAATTTCTGAAATGTAAATTGGTGCCGCTACAGAACTTATGCCTACTCCTATTCCGCCAATGAATCTGAAAAATGAGAATAAGTATGGATCACTCACCAAAGCACTTCCTAAAGCTGAGGCCAGAAAAAGTATCCCAACCCATAGCAATGTTTTCTTTCTTCCAATATGCTTTGTTGGATATCCACCAATTAACGATCCTAAAACCGTTCCCCAAAGTGCCATAGACATAATAAACATACCATGGTTTATTGGTGATAAGTTCCAAAGTTCCTGTAAAGGTCTATTAGCTCCAGAGATTACAACTGTATCAAAGCCAAACAAAAACCCAGCCAGAGCTACGGTTATTGACCAAATGAACATTTTATTTTTCATTGTTCCAAATGGATTTTACGTTGTTAACTTTAAAGTTTGTAAGAACTGTATCATCTTCTGAAGTCAGCTTTAATTTACTGTAATTTTCAGTTGGAAACATAATGTTTGTTAAAGCATATTTGCCTTTATCTACAAAAATTTCCATTGAAGCTTCATCCACAATTAGTCGCACCTCAACTATTCTATCTTCCGGATTATAAGGCATCGGTTTTATATTGGTAGCAAAATGCTCTTCAAAATCAGTCAAGCCAGAGGTCTTTCTATCTATCTTAAGTTCTGAAGTTTTGGAATCCATTTCAAATACTAATTTTTCATCCTTGGCATTGTAAAATTCTAATTGTAAATCCTTAGATAAATTCATCTGAAAGCTAATATCAACTGCACTAAAATTTGAGCTATCTAATGTGATGTCTTCCTTTAAATCGATTTCATTTGGGTAGTCATTTTTTGAAGAATATAACGTACTAAAATTCTCAATCGGATAGTTTTTTAGGTAATAACCGTTCTCATCTGAAAACAATTTTATAGTTCTTGGCAGAGTCATTGCGCTACGCCAAACTTCTGTTGGTACTTTTTGCGCATAGAGCCAATTACTCATCCAACCAATAAAGATTCTTTCATTGTTTGGTACGTTATTATAAGTTATCCCAGCATAATTATCGGCTCCAAGGTCTAACCACTTAATATCTTTTTGATTGGTCGTGAAGGTTTCACCATCAAATTCACCAACAAAATATTGGGTAGCACTGCCTCCGTGAGTTCCACCAGGATTGATACTGATAAGAAGTACCCATTTTTCTTCCTCTCCATTTTCAACAGGTAACCTGAATAAATCAGGACATTCCCAAACACCACCGTGAGCACCGATGTTTTTACCAAATTCACTTTTTAATTCCCAATCCTTTAAATTATCTGAATGGTAAAACTTTGCGTGATCGCCAGCGACTAAAATGAGTATCCATTTATTCAACTCATCGTGCCAGAATACTTTTGGATCTCTGAAATCCATCATACCATCATTGCCTATTACCGGATTACCTTCATACTTTTTCCAAGTATCACCATTATCTAAACTGTAAGCAATGCCTTGGGTTTGGTGGTCGTTATTGCCCTTTTTTACCAATTCATCTGAATGATAAGTAAACATTGCAACCAAAGGAGGATTGTCTTTTGTACCAAAACCTGAAGAATTGGTTTTATCTACTACTGCACTTCCTGAAAAAATATAACCATACTCATCAGGATATAACGCTATTGGTTTATTTTCCCAACGTATCAAATCTTCACTAGTAGCGTGTCCCCAGTGCATTGGTCCCCAAACAATGTCCTCAGGATAATATTGATAGAACAAATGATAAATACCATCGTTATAAACTAGTCCATTGGGATCATTCATCCATTTTGAAGGTGGTGAAAAGTGGAATTGTGGACGGAATTTTTCAGTGTAACTACTCTCTGATGTCTTTGCAGAATCATCTTGGGATGAAGTAGTTTCTTTTGAATTTTGGTTTCTACAAGAAAGTATTAAAAAAGACAGTAATGCTATTAGTTTGAAAAAGCGCATGAGGATGTTAATTTATAGAATTACTAAATATAAGTAATAATAACTAACATTTTAATAATAAAAACCTTATCAATATACAAGATTCATAATAGCTTATTAAGCAGCCTCAATTTTAAGCAAATCCTCGTTTTACCATTCTGCAAAGTTACCATCGTCATTTCTCCATATTGGATTTTTCCAATCATGGCCAATTTTCAGACCCTCTTTAAGTTTCTTTTCATTTATATCAATACCTAAACCAGGTTTTTCAAACAAATCCAAGTAGCCATTTTTAACATCAAACACTTCTGGATTTTCAACATAATCCAATAAATCAAACCCTTGATTGTAATGTATTCCTAAACTACTTTCTTGGATAGTAGCACTAGGAGATGAGAAGTCTAAATGTAATGCAGATGCTAGAGCAATTGGGCCTAGAGGACAATGCGGCGCAATAGCTATGTCATAAGCTTCTGCCATAGTTGCAATTCTTTTGACTTCTGAAATCCCACCTGCATGACTTAAATCTGGTTGAATAATATCTACAACTCCTTGGTGCAGTATGTCTTTAAAATCCCAACGTGACAGCATCCTTTCTCCTGTAGCAATAGGTATACTTGTATATGAATAAATATGTTTAAGTGCATCATTATTTTCACTAAGAACTGGCTCTTCTATAAACATTGGTTCATATGGTTCAAGTTCATCTATAAGCCTTTTAACCATTGGTTTATGTACCCTTCCATGAAAATCTAGTCCTATGTCAATATCATAGCCAAACTCTTCGCGCAAGAGTTTGATATTTCGAGCTACGCTCTTAATGTCTTTTACATTGGCTACCCAACGCATTTGTCCTGTCGCATTCATTTTAACTGCTGTGTACCCTTGATTTATTTTTTCATGAGCTTGCTCTAAAACAACATCTGGATTATCGCCACCAATCCAACAATACATCTTCATTTTTTGCCTTACTGCACCACCAAGAAGTTCATAAACAGGAACATTTAAATATTTTCCTTTTATATCCCAAAGCGCTTGATCAATCCCAGAAATTGCACTCATAAGTATAGTACCACCTCGGTAAAATCCACCTCGATAAAGCACCTGCCATATATCTTCAATTTGGTTGGCTGTTCTTCCTATTAAATAGGGCTCTAACTCTTTAACACAAGCGGCCACAGAATCTGCTTTGCCTTCTACAACAGGTTCTCCCCAACCAATAATACCACATTTGGTAGTTACTTTAACGAACAACCATCTTGGTGGAACTTTAAATAGTTCTAATTTGACAATTTCTAATTGATCCATTGAGATTCATTTTTAATTTTTACAAATCGTTCTGCATTTTTCTTCACTCCCTCTTCTTTACTTTCTTTTGCTTTGGTTAATGCACTACCTAAACCAAAACCAGATATACCAGCCGCAATCCACTCTTCAACATTTGAGAAATCTATCCCACCAACAGCAAAAAAGCATACATTGTCTAATGGAGATTTTACCGATTTAAAGTATTCAATACCTAAGTTACCTGCTGGAAATAACTTAACGATATCAGCTCCGTGTGCTATTGCTGTACATATCTCTGTTGGAGTTATTGCTCCCATAGCTATAGGTATATCATATTTATTTGCAACAGATAACACCTCTGTATTTGTATTTGGTGTTACGAGAAATTGAGCACCTGATTCAATAGCGTCCTTGGCTATTTCCGCATTGATTACAGTTCCTGCTCCTATGAGTATATCTGACTTTGAATACTTTCTTTTTGCATTAGATATTTCATTTAAAAAGCCAGGAGTATTTGATGTTATTTCAATAATCTTTATGCCTCCTTGTACCAAACTTTCAATTATATCTGCTACTTTCTCTTGCTCTTTTGTCCTAACGATTGCTATTAATCTTTCGCTTTTTATAAAAGCTGCTATTTCTTCCCTTTTCATCTTAAAACATGTCCGCTAATGTTACCTTCCATTATTGAAAAAATTTCGTCTTCACTACTAGTATGTTGATCACCTAAGACCGTATGCTTTAAAGCAAAGGCAGCAGTGGCAAAACCAATAACTTTTTTATCATTCCAGTTCTTATTTATTCCATGTAATACCGCTGCTGCAAAAGCATCTCCTGTACCAAATCTGTCCGCTATAGATACCTCAATAGTATCTGATATATGGTAGTTAGAATTTGACAGAAAAATACTTGAGAGCTTATTATTGCTCGCTGAAAGATGATCTCTAACAGTAAAGGCTATTTTATCAACTTTAAATTTTTCTCTAGCAATTTTCATTACATTAATTGTCTGTTCTTGCTTATTATTTCCTTCTGAAGTTATATCATAAACGTCTTCTAAAACATTAGCATTCCCAAATAATAAATCAGTATTGTCAAGTATTTTATCAAAGATTTTTTGTGCATCTGACGCTTGTTTCCATAATGACCGTCTGTAGTTCATATCAAAAGCTACTTTAACACCCATTTTTTGTGCTATTTCTGCAGCTTTTATAGTTTCTTTAGCACATTGAGTTGATAATACAGGAGTAATTCCTGATAAAAAAATCCATTTTCTTCCTTTGAGAATTTTTTCCCAATCGAACTCATTTTCCTTAATCTCACTCAATGATGAATTCTTCCGATCATAAATGACTTTAGATGGTCTTATTGATGTTCCCTGTTCTATAAAATAGGTTCCGATTCTATTTCCACCCCTAATAATATTATTAGTGTTTATACTATATGAGCTTAGTGAGCGTATCGCAGCATCACCAAGTTGGTTTTTTGGAAGCTTAGTCACAAAAGCAACGTCATCACCCAATACTCCTAAAGAACTAGCTACATTAGACTCAGAACCTGCATAGTCAACATTAAAAGAATTGCATGAATTTATTTTGGTTCTATGTTTTTCGGGAGTTAATCTTAACATGATTTCTCCAAAAGTTATAAAGCTCATTTCCCTTCTAGTGTTTTAATATAGTTATTTTGAGTCTCGAGAATATGGTTGTACATAGCCTTACTGGCTGTTTGCTCGTCTTGTTTTATTATGGCATCGAGTATAGTTTCATGATGCTTTAACATAATATTTTTCTTGTTCACCAACTCACCTTCATGTGATTTTGCATAAACACTCGTTTTAAACTTTGGCATCAAATTAAACATTGGACCTAAAAGCAAGTCCAGTACCTGATTATCAGCTATGGATAAAATGGTCTTATGAAAATCATTATCCAACTCTGCTTCTTTATTGGCATCACTTAAGTCACAACTTTGGGTCATTTTTATATTTTCGACCAATAACTCTATTTGTTCATCACTTCTATTAATTGCAGCCTGACTTACTAAAGCTGGCTCTAAAACAAGCCTAGTATTTATGGTTTGTAGAATAACATTCTTATCTGAAGAAAGTTCAAAAAATAGATTCAATGTTTCCGAGGCATTTTTTATACTTATCTCGGATACATATACTCCACTACCTCTTTTTACTTGTACAATGCCTCGTGCACTAATTTTTTTTATAGCCTCTCTTACGGCAGTTCTACTTACCACAAAAAGCTCACAAAGCTCATTCTCAGTGGGCAACTTACTTCCAGGAAGGTACTTTCCTGCCCTAATTGCCTCCGTCAACTCATATTCAATCATCTGAGTAAGCGACTTCTTAATACCTAATGGTGTGAACATATAATATTATTTATACGATGTAATACATCATACAAATTTATATTATAGATTTTATTTGAACAAGAAGTAAAGAGAAAAAATATACGGTCTATTACATTTTCCTATTAATAAAATTAATTTACTTTTAACTTACGTTATAAACCCTAACCTCAATTTATCATGATGTACAAACACCTTCTATTTGTATTACTTTTTGTTTCAATTATTTCATCATCATTTGCTCAACTAAAACAACATAAGACCTATTACGATAACGGTAAGGTTGAGGAAGAAGGCCAATACAAAAATGACAAAATGCATGGTACCTGGAAGTATTATTACGATGACGGTCAACTATATGCTATTGAGAATTACGAAGAGGGTGTAGAGGTTGGTGAATGGGTTTCATACTACGAAAATGGTCAGCTGGAAACCAAAGTAAACTACGTAAATGGTGTACTAAACGGATTGGCGCTAGCCTATTTTGAAGATGGTAGTCTACAAGGAAGAGCAACTACTATCAATGGTGTTTTAGAAGGTGACTATATTGCATATGAAGACGTTGACAAAATAAAGGAAAAAGGTACTTATAAAAATGACGAAAAGGTTGGTTTATGGATTGAAAACAAGTTCTATTCTAATGGAAATTTTAAAGAAGAAGCACAATATTTAGATGGAAAAAAGCATGGATCTCATAAAAAGTACTTTGAAAACGGACAAATTGCGTTAATAGCAAATTACACAAATGATATTGCTGATGGTCCTTACAAAGAATACAATAAAGATGGTACTTTATCAGAGACTGGAGAAGCCCTCAACGGTGAGCGCCATGGTGTAAGAAAAGAATACAGATACGGAGAACTTAGCGAACTTACCACCTACAACAACGGCCAAAAAGAAGGAAGATACGAAGATTGGAACATTGACAAAAACCAACTAAAAGAAGAAGGCTTTTACAAAAACGACGAAAAGTCTGGCTATTGGAAATTATATGATTCTTATGGCAATATTGAAGAAGAAGGTCCTTATAAAAAAGATGAAAAAAATGGGTATTGGAAAATTTACTTAACCAACCACCACTCCAAAAAATACAGAAAATACAGTGAAGGCAACTACGTTGATGGCGAACGAGATGGCAAATGGATTTTTTACAATAGAAACGAAGAGCAAGAATACTACACAATATACAAAAACGGAGATGAAGTTGAAAAAGTAAAAGACGGTATTGAATATATCTCTAAATACGACGAAACTGATAATAGTTACTACACCGAAGGTGAAAAACATTACAAAAACAACAAACTCATTAAAACCATTAAATATATTATAAAAGGCAATACTATAGTAGATAAAGAAGTTTGGGTAAATGGCAAGTTAGAATCTAAAGCAAGTGAAGGCTATGAAAAGCGTATAGATTATTACAAAATCTACTTTAAAAATAAATGCAGTAAAAAAGCACAAGTAGCACTGCGTATTTTAGATATGAAAACAGATAACTGGACTACCAAAGCATGGTTTAATCTACAAACAAACGAAGAAGGTTACCTTGCCGATACTAAAAATGCCATTTTCTATTACTATGCTGAAGACAGTACAGGTAGTTATTGGGGCGGAGAACATCGTAAAAATGTTGATGGTCGCCAGTTTGGATTTAAAAAAATTGACATGTCTTCTAATGGAAAAGGTAAATATTTTATCACGCTTACCTGTAACTAAAGTAAACAAACTCCAAAACATGATTTATTCTATATTTTGAATCTTTATTTCATCTATAGAATATAGATAATTTTTTTCAGGATAGTGTCAAAAACAAAAAAGCCGAAACTAAAGTTTCGGCTTTTCTTTTGTACACTACATTGACCTATTCTCGAACCAATCTGTTAAATTGTTTAAAAAATTAACGGGACATAAGATAGATTCGCAGTAGAGCAAACAGAAAAAAATCGAACTTTTTAATAAAAAAACTCAATAAACTTAATCCGTTAAATAAACCTTTTGATTAGAAGTTATTACTGACTTCCCGATACAGAAAGTGACTTATTAATAATTGGTCTTTTACTTGATAGTGATACGAATATTATCTAAATAATTAAAAGTAAATCAAAATATATCCATTAATATAGAATATGGTTTAATTTGCTTAATGATTTGGCTTTTGATTAAAACATTTAACCAACATCATGTATAATTCGGGATGTTTCTTTTTAAGTAAGTCCGGACGTTCAAAAAAATACTCTGAAGCAACCGCAAAGAATTCAGCTTGATTAGTGCCACCATATTTTCTGATATCAGAGTGGTTATCATTTATCGCTTCCATTTCTTTATGGATTAAGTTTAACCAAGGTATGGCATATTGATGTTCCAATAGCCGTTCTGGTACACCGTCTGTTCTATCGTCCAACTTATCTATAAGATGTACGAATTCGTGTATGCCAGTATTACTTTTATCGGTTGTATTTTTAAAGCCGTGGTATAATGCTTTTTTAGAAAGTATCATTTGCTTCTCGAACCTTCCATTACCAACTATTCCACCAATATTCCGTGAGTTATCCTTACTGCTAAATTGCATATCCTCATTAAAATTATCTGGATATAACAGGATTCCGCTTAAATTGGTGTAGTGCCATTCTTTGAAGCCAAAAACAGGGATCACTGCACTTGCCACAATTAAAATCTTGTCCAATTCTTCCAATTCAAACTGTACAGCATCAATATAGACCTCACTTAAAAATTGCATCATTTTTTGCTGAAAAAGAAGCTGCCTATCTTTTGAAAGGTTTCTATAAAACAGCACATTATCCATCAATAATTTATGCCAATGCTCTGGAAATGGCTTTACGCTTTGGCGTTTGGCTTTTCTATAAAAATGAATAGCAAAGAGAATAATCACAACCGAAATTAAAATATAAACCATATTAAAAGAAAGGTTTTAATCTACAGGTTCTGCTTTAAATCCCACTTTTTGCAAAGTTGCCTTTACATCTTCTTCGGTTGCACCATCGCTCTCAATAATAAGGATTTTATCAGGATTAGCGGTATCCACCTCCCAACTTTCTACACCTTCTTGTTTGTTTAAAAAAGGGGTTACTTTTGATACACACCCACCGCAATTGATATTTGTTTTGAATTTTAGAGTTTTCATTGTATTGAATTTATTATTAAAGTTTTACTCGTTTTAATCTTAAGCTATTTGCAACTACAGATACACTACTGAATGCCATTGCTGCACCTGCAATCATAGGGTCCAATAAAAACCCATTTACGGGATAAAGAACTCCTGCTGCAATTGGGATACCAATGATGTTATAAATGAATGCCCAGAATAAGTTCTGACGTATGCCCAGCACGGTCCTCTTTGAAAGTTCCAATGCTTTGGGGATGGATTGTAAATCTGACGTTATCAAGGTCATTTTTGCGACGTCCATTGCTATATCTGAACCCTTACCCATTGCAATACTAACATTGGCTTGCGCCAAAGCGTGCGAATCGTTGATACCATCGCCCACCATTGCTACTATCTTCCCATCCGCCTGTAATTTCTCGACAAAAGCCGCTTTGTCCGAAGGCATTACTTCGCCTTGGTAATTTGTTATTCCTACCTGATTTGCAACAGCTAATGCGGTTTTACTGTTATCTCCCGTGAGCATATAGACCTCAATGCCTCTTTCTTGAAGCATAGCTATAGCTTTTTTTGAAGTTTCTTTAATCTTGTCTGCAATGGCCAGTATCGCGAGCACTTGATTTTCGTTACCAAAGAATATGACTGTTTTTGCTTTTTCTTCGAGACTTTCTGCTGTTTGCATTAAAGTAGTTTCGATTTGAATATTCTTTTCGACCATTAGTTTATGGTTGCCCACATAATATTTTGAACCATTCTGCTGTTGCGCCTTTACACCTTTTCCGGTAATGCTTTCGAAGGAAGTAATTTCTGCTTGTTCAATATTTTCCTCTTTCAAATGATTAACGACTGCTTCTGCCAAAGGATGTTCTGATTGCCCTTCGATAGCCAAGAGAATTTCCTTGTATTCATTTTGATTTTCAAGCTTATCGTTCCAGAGTATATCGGTTACCAATGGTTTTCCTTCTGTAATGGTACCTGTTTTATCCAGGATTACTGCATTCACTTTATGGCCGAGTTCTAAACTTTCGGCATCCTTTATCAAAATATTGTTTTCAGCGCCCTTGCCGATACCCACCATTATGGCAGTAGGCGTTGCCAAGCCCAAGGCACAGGGACAAGCGATAACCAGTACGGCCACAGAAGTTAATAAGGCTTGTGAAAAGGCATTATCGCCTCCTACTGACATCCAGACGATGAAGGTGACAATGGAAATACCGAGTACCACAGGAACAAAAATACCAGCAATCTTATCGACCAGTTTTTGAACGGGTGCCTTACTCCCTTGTGCTTGCTGAACCATTTTAATAATTTGGGAAAGCAGGGTTTCCCCGCCTACTTTTTCAGCGGTAAACTGAAAGCTTCCTTTTTGATTAACCGTACCGGCGAATACCTTTTCCCCTTGGGATTTCTGAACTGGAACTGGTTCTCCCGTAATCATACTTTCATCTACATACGAGCTTCCCTTGGAAACTTCGCCATCCACCGGAATCTTTTCTCCGGGACGCACCAAAATGGTCTGACCCACCTGTACGGATGAAATAGGGATTTCCCTCTCTTCCCCATTCTCAATAATTTTAAGGGTTTTAGGCTGAAGCCCCATTAGTTTTTTAATGGCTGAAGATGTATTTGATTTTGCCTTTTCTTCCAATAGTTTCCCCAAGGAAATAAAGGTGATAATCACGGTAGCCGCTTCGTAATATACGTGAGGCTCGATGCCACGACTTAACCAAAATTCAGGAAAAAAGGTATTGAATACACTAAAGAGGAAGGCGATTCCGGTACTCAACGCCACCAAGGTATCCATATTTGCTTTACCGTGTTTGGCCTGCTTGAAGGCATTGATGAAAAAACTGCGCCCAAACCAAAAAAGAATTGGAAAGGCCAATACCAATGAAATCCATTTGCCTGGTTCCCATTGCATATAGAACATTCCCAACACAAAAATGGGTAGCGTAAGTATCGCCGACCAGATGGTTCGGTTTTTTATGTCCTGATAATGCTTTTGCTGAAGTTCTTGCTGTACTTCCGAAGGGTCTGCGGCATCAATTATAATATCATAACCGACCTCACGAAGCGCGTTTTGAAGTTGATTTGGACTCAACTCCTTGTCATATTCCACAAGAACGGAACTATTGGCAAAATTAACACTTGCATCAAACACACCTTCCGTGTGTTTTAATACAGATTCAACACTTGCTGCACAAGATGCACAAGTCATTCCCGTAACAGGGAATGATTCCTTTATTCCTTTTTTAGTATTCTTTTCTTTGGTTTCAAATATGTTGATTGTCTCCATAAATCCGTTCTTATTTGTATGTTACAAATTTCAGGATTAAAAGACTGTAATGTGTTACGTTATATGCTGAATGATTTGTAGAATTTACTCTTCACGAATTATTACTACCCAATTGGAATAATTTATGTCTCTTATAATCATAATGGGGACGTGTCTATTGGTCTTTAGTATTTGTAATCAAATACCCTTTTGACTCAATGGCCTTTTTTATCTCATCGACATTCGTTTTAGTGGTATCAAATTCTATAATTGAAGCCCCTTCTTCATAAGACGTAGATACATTTGTAACCCCATCAATTTTGTTTACCGAATGGCTGATGTTTTCTTCACAACCCGAGCATACCATCCCTTCAATATTCAACTTTACAGTTTGAATATCGGTATTGTTTGTTGCAACAATTTCTTTTGTGGTCGTTGAGTGAAATATTTGTGGATAATAAGAAACCAATGTCATTACAACAACAAACGCTGTAACCAACCACAAATAGAATTTCGATTTAAAAAATGATGGCTTAGCCATATCACAGTTACCACAATCGTCCACCTTCTTTTTTTTATAAACCTGATAAAAGGCCAGTCCCAATGACAAAAATGCTATAACCAACAGATAAGGTTTCAAGGCAATAAGCCAAGAAAAATAGACAGAACTTCCACTAATACCAGCTACACTTGTAAGTAGCAAAGGACCCCAGCAGCATAGTTTAAGGGAAACTGCTGAAAATACAGCAGTCCCCATAGATGTTTTTTTGTTCCATTTAGTAATTGCCATACCTAACAACTTCCTATTCCCGCGTTTACCAAATCCTCTTTTGTGATTTCGATGTTGGTGCAGCAATTCAGTAGTTTTCCGTCCACAGCAATGGCGGGAACTCTTGTAACCCCATATTCCTTCATTTTTGAAACACAGATTTTACTTTCGCATTGCTCGGACAGATTATGAAGTGTGATTTCGCAGTCCTTTCCTGCTGTCTCTTTTACTAATTGCACCACAGGCTCGCATACCGGGCAACCTGCTGTAAAAATCTCGATTTGTCGTTTCATCTTATTTAAGTTTAAATTAATAATGGAACAAAGATGAGAACGTGAGGTAGGGGGTCACCAAACTTTTTTTAACCTTTTTTTTCGTTGTAGTTTTTTAATCTGGTTTCAATAGTTTGGATTTCTTTTAAGCGATTGGTCAAATCGGATAATTCCAAATTGGGGAATTCACTTTTTAAATATTCAATTTTATCTTCATTGCCACAATTTCCTGGGCAAGAGTCCACGGCCTTTACAATTCCAATAGCAAGTGCTTTTCGATAGACTTCATCCAGCAGTAAGTAATGTGCTTTTTGAATCCCCTTATCAATGGATCTGAACTGTATGTTTATTTGTTCGGGGTCCTTTCCTTCATCAAGCATTTTAACAATGCCGTTTATTTGACCACTCAAAGTTTTTAATCTGGATTTAATATCCAAGATTAAATCAGTAGGTAATTTGTACTGTTCCATATTCATAATTTGTCCATTATAATGTTTAGCAACAACTTGAATTATTACATCTTTTATTTTCTTGAATTGGTGGGCAGGCCACAGTACCGTAAGAACAGAATACGCAGCAATCTCCTTCTTTTGGTTTAAGTATTTGTTTGCAATTATCACATTCATAAAAGAATTGACAGGATTCTGTTGGCATTTCTTCTACTTTTTTGTGTCCACAATTTGGACAGGTAATTTCTGATTTTAATTGGATTTCCATTAGTTTTTTCTGTCAGTTACTTTATAGCCTGTTGCGTTAATTGCATTTTCAATTTCTTTTTCATTGGTTTTGGTTTTATCAAACTCAATGATTGCATTTCCATTTTCGTAAGACGCCTTTGAGTTTACAATTCCGTTGAGTTTGTTTACTTCGTGATTGACGTGTTCTTCGCAACTTGCACAAGTCATTCCGCTAATTTTAAATTCCATTGTTTTAATATCCGATTTGTCAACTACGATTATTTGCTTTTCTATGTTTGGATAAAAAATGGATGAATAATATGGAAATGCCAGCATTATAATTGCAAATACAGTTACAATTCCTAAAAACTTTTTTGATTGTATAAATTTTGGTTTTTCGTCTGTTTCACATTCGCAGTCAATTTCTTTTTGAGGTTTTAGTTTTTGATACCAAGCAAAGCCGAGCACTAAAATTGTTAGCCCGATTAGATAAGGTCTAAAAGGCTCAAGCCAAGAAAATGTTGAGGCAATTCCACTTGTTCCAGCGATTAAAGCCAAAACGGGTGTAATACAACATAATGAAGCTGTAATAGCAGCAAGTAAACCTGCACCAATTAATTTGTTCTCACGTTTCATATCGTTTCTAAAACTTTGTTTTTATCGAGTATTTCAAAAAACGGATTTAATAATGTTGAATATTCAGGGGTTAGTGAGTAAAAAATGGTTTGGGCTTCTCTTTCCGTTTGCAATAAATTTCTGTCCTTCATTTTTCTCAAATGTTGGGAAATAGCTGAAATGTTCATTTCGAGAATATCGCTTAAGTCGCAAACGCAAAGTCGTTTTTCCTCAAAGAGTAAGTAAAGTATCTTAAGCCTTACACTATTTCCGACCAATGAAAGTCCATTCGCCAAATAGTCGAATGATTCGTTTAATTCCAAAACTGTGTCTTTACAACGGTTTATCTGTTCAATATCTGCCTGTTGTCTTATGCAAGAATTATTTTTCATAAGGCAAAGTTACAATTATTTCTTATTTAAGCAAATACTTAAATAAGAAAAGAATGATATGTAAATTTTGATCATTATGTTCCTTTTGTTTTGATTTGTGTTTTGCAAAAACTAAAACTACCGAATTGTACATCTGTTCTTTTAGCTTGTAGGTGAAGGTATTGCTGGCTTTACAGTTAATTGTCTTTTAAAACTACAAAACAGAAAATTTTGTATGGTGTTGAATGGTGTTGTGTGGTCCTCTGATACACAGCGAATTTTGTCAAATCCTTTTTTTAATTCCGATGTTAATTCCTCTTCATTGTATTGTTTTATTTCGAGTCCGCTACATTTTTTTGGTCCGTTTTGTGAAAAGGTCCCGATTACTAAATAGCCACTTACAAATTTTGTCGCTTGCTTAATATATTTTATAATTTGGCCATCTGTTGTAAGAAAATGAAAAGTTGCCCTGTCGTGCCAAACATCAAAAGACGAATGAGGTTTAAATTCGGTAATGTCACTTACAATCCAATTTACTTTACTCGCCTTTTCTCCCAATCTTTTTTTAGCTTTCGCAATTGCTTTTTCTGAAATATCAAGTACAGTAATGTTATTATACCCTTCCTTGAGTAAATAGTCAACAAGTTTACTGTCGCCACCACCAATGTCTATAATTTTTGCCTTTTTATTTAGTTTGAACGAACGTATAAACTCCAGTGAAGTTTTTGGTATTTCTTGCGTCCAACTTACCTGGTCTGGATTTTTAGTTTCGTAAACTGTTTCCCAATGTTTCTTTCTGTCTAATTTCATTTTGATATCTAAATTCGGTTCATTGGTAAATCAATATATCATCTATTGATTTAAATACCCCTTTAATAGTGGTAAACACACCTTAAATCTCATCCAAGGATTTTCGGTTTTTGTCCACGGACTTCTTAAACTGCGTAGGTGTCATTCCCGTTACTTTTTTGAATTGATTGCTTAAATACGCAACGCTACTATAATGTAATTGAAAAGCTATCTCACTCAAGGTTAATTCATCATAGACAATGAGTTCTTTTACACGTTCAATTTTTTGGTTGATGATGTATTGCTCGAACGTGATGCTTTCTACCGACGAGAATAGGGAACTTAAATATTTATAATCCAAGTTAAGTTCGCCAGTAACAATATCTGCCCATTTTAATTCGGTCTCTTCATTAGAATAATGTATTTTCTCAATTACCAAATTTTTCATTTGCTCGATAAGCAGACTTTTACGGTCGTCAATCAAACTAAATCCTGCATTTTGTAGCTTTTTTTGCAAAGATTTTTTTTCGAATTCGTTAAGCATCGAAACCAATTCTACTTCTCCTAACTTGACAGCTTTGTAATCAATGTTCAATCCTACCAAAATTTGGGAAACTGCGGATATACATCTCGGACAGACCATATTTTTTATGTGGATGGTATTATTCATAGGTTGAACAAATGCCTAATAAAATCTAAATTTAGATATATGATTAGTATTACAGCAACAATAAATAATCCTATCATCGCTGAAATTCCGATAACCTTATCTTTTTTTGTAATCGGATTTTTCTGTTTATATGTATTTTTCTTGTTTTTTCTTCTATTTCTTCTACTTTCACTCATCATCTTTCTCCTCTTTAAAATATTAAAGGCTGAAGAATCCGCTTTTACCAATTAACTCTAGCCCTGATTATTTTAACGTATCTCTAACCTCACCACAGGTTAACATTGCTTCGCCATAATATGGGTTACGGACTTCTTCCTCTAAACTTATCCAGTACGCTCCCTTATTATTGTCTGCCATTGGACAAAACTGGATATAAACATTTTCATTGATCCCAAAGAGCTGTACACTACTTATCATATGCGCAGACAAATGCTTAAAATGCCCTCTTTGTTTTGAAATATCCGTATTACTTGAAATAGCATTTGCCGAAGTATTTAATTCCTTTTGAATTGTCATCCAATGGTTATGTGCTTTTTCATCGGATAACAACTTCATATCTACATTTTTCAGGGATCGTATTATTTGTTTTCCTGCTTGCTGTGCATTTTTGGCATCATCATTAACCAGAGCATCTTTCAAAAGAATATAATCCTCAAACACCTGTTTTAACTGGCCTTGAAATTTGTTTGAAACAGCTATCCTTTCTTTCATTTCTGAATGGTCAGTATTCCCCTTACTATCTCCAGAATTGTTTCCTTTCATACCTAAATGCCCTTCGTGACCGGTCATTGTTTTGCCACCAGCTGTGTTCATCATAGATTTTTTGCCTTGTAATTGTGCAGCAGCATCTACTGTAAACGTGCCATTAGTTACCACTTCATCACCATTTTGAAGACCTTCAATTATGGTATAGGTGTCTCCATTGGCATTACCGAGTAAGACTTCTCTCATTTCAAAAATAGCTTCGTTAGGATTAGTTTTAACATAAACCACAGAACGTTCACCAGTCCACATCACAGCTGTAGCAGGAACTGTTATTTTACTTAAAGTGCTTTCTTGAGCACCTTCAATTTTACCCTCGACGAACATTCCTGGTTTGAACAAATCATTTTTATTATTTAGCACCGCTCTAACTACGACGGTTCGTGTAGAAGAATTTAATAAAGGGTCAATAAATGAAACTTTTGCATCAAATACTTCATTGCGATACGCATTGGTAGTCACTTTAATAGTTTGACCAACTTTCAAGGAAGCAATCTGATTCTCATAGGCATCAAATTCTGCCCAAACCGTATTGAGATTTGCTATTTTATATAATGGTTGTCCTTGTTTTACATAGTCACCCTCTTCTACCATTTTATGCGTTACTGTCCCAGAAACGGTTGCATAAACAGGGAAATTTTCTTGCACTTTTCCGGCGGTCTCTATAGCATTAATTTGCTTTTCAGAAAGTTTCCAAAGCTTTAGTTTATTCCTCACAGCTTTATAGAGTGCTGGCTGTGATTCCTTCAACGATGCAGCCGTGAGTAATTCTTGTTGGGCAGAAACTAATTCAGGTGAATAAATAGTTGCTAAACGCTGTCCGGCACCTACACGTTCTCCAGTAGAATTAACATATAATTGTTCTATTCTACCACCAAAATAGGTTACTTGTACAGCATTGGATTCTTCATTGGCTTTTATCTTTCCAGATAACTTTAGAAAATTATTCCCGATTTCACCCTCACCAACAATGGATGTTTGAATGTTGGCCAATGCCATTGCATTATCTGTCATTTTAAACTGATCTGCCATAAGACCATCTGCTCCTGCTTCAGCAGGTATTAAATCCATTCCACAAATTGGGCAGTCACCAGGTTCTGGTTGCATAATCTGTGGATGCATAGAGCAAGTCCACATTTGATTAGAAGCAATTTCTTCTGAATGATTGTGATTCTCCGTAACCTCATTTGTTGCACTATCAGCAGAATCTCCACCAAAAATTAGAAAGCCACCCAATAGGCCAACAATCAACGCAACACCTATGTAAATGATGTTTTTATTCATAATATTTATTTTTTATTTTTTTTACTAATTTTTCTAATGGTCGGTGATGACGTATACCAGAGCAAGAATCCACTCAAAACAGTAATTAAGCCCAAAAGTGAAAATGCTCTTAAAACAATGGTGTTAAAGTTGTCCCTGCCTTCATAATCCATTGTATGTGTCATCCATAAAAAGTCAAACCAGCGCCACGCCCTGTGCCTCACCGTTTGGAATTTTGCATCTGTTATTGAAACGTAGGCTTTCAACGCTTCATCCGTATCATAAGAGATAACATAGGCTGGCAACAATTTTTCACGATATTCGTGATGGTCACCCACTTCACTTATCCGTTGGATATTGGCCACTTTTAAATTCTCCATCATCTGGTTTTTAGCAATGTACAAGGCTTCATCTTGAGAAATAGTCTTTTTCGCTTCGCCAGTTCTCGCATTATACAATTGCTGATTGTTAATCCAATAGTACGGTTCGTTATTGATATCCCTGATTTCTATATCACGAATGCCTTCATTACCTTTAATAAGTGAAGGACTAATAAGGTTGTCAAAGGTTTTTGGCGCATATTCCATATTACGGAATTGGTCGCCGTGAATGTCATCAATGTTTGTCCAACTGAAGTACATCCCGCTAATCGTCCATATCAAGAACTGAATACCTAAGAAAATACCTAAATAGCGATGAACTCTTCTTATTTTTAATGCTGTATGTCTATTTACCATATTACTGATTTACCTTAAAGTTGAATTTTATAGAGACCTTCTCCCAACTCAATGAAATTGCACCTTCATTGTCATTAATCTTGTTCACTTGATATTCCAAGTGTTCGGTAACTTCATCTGAAATGATAGGTTTAACTTTGAAGAGCAAAACATCATCCTTCTCCTCATACTCGTCCTTGCCGTGTTGGTCCCAATTTGAATTAAAAATTATGGTCCATTCGTCTTTTGATGGAATAGTAAAAAACCCATATTTACCGGCAGGTAACATTTTACCATCAATAATTAAATCCTTGTTAGTTTCTATCCAGGTAGCCATATGTGCACCCGCTTGCCACAACTGGTCATAAGCCAACAACCCACCAAAAATGATTCTATTTCTTACGCCTGGCGACGAATAATCTATATGAATATGGGCATCGCCTATCATCGCCATCGTTGATGTATGTGGGCTCAAAGGTTTCTTTTTATCTGGTTGTGCAGAAGTTTCTGAAGCTTTTTCCTCAACAACTACCTCTTTGTCTTCTTTCACTTCTTGCTTGCAAGAGACAATAAGAAAACCGATTAGTAATACAGAAAGGTGGATATGTTTTTTCATTAAATTTTATTTTGCATTTCTTGACGAAGAATGTGTTTTAATAATTTTCCATTTACCTTCCATCTTTTTCAAGATTGATGTTGCTACTCCTTTTTTCTTTATCGTTCTACTTTCGCCTTTTTCATCTGGATTGAGCACGATAGTGTAGATGTAAGTTTCAGTAGTAAAAGCATAGGGCAAATCTACTTCCACATCAATTTCATAATCTGAAAATTCAAATTTCTTAAAATGCCCTAATTCTGGTCCTAAATGATGTTCTATGTAGTTTGCATAGGTACCCTCTATACCACCTGATTCAAATACTTCGGAATCCTTGGCAAATAACTCGAACGTACCTTCTGTTGTTAGGCTTTGCAGGGCATCTTTGTATGATTTCATTACTTTTAGAACAGCTTCTTTTTCTGCACCTAAATCTGTGTTTTGGCTAAACATTTGCCCTGAGGCAAACATAAATAGCATTAGGATTGTTGTTAGTTTTAGTGTTTTCATAATTTTAGTTTTATAATGTTTTATTTATTGACGTGTATTCTATTTATGTTGGCTATACCAAATACGAGTACCAAAAAGCTTAAAAAAACTTCCATTATCACTAAAAGTTTTCCCGAAATAGTTAATGGTACTACATCACCAAACCCAACCGATGAAAAAGTAATTAAGCTGAAATATATAAACTCGAAAAATTGTGGTATAAATGAATTGTTGATTGATGTAGTTGATTTAAAATTTTCCGAACTTAAAATATATAATGCTTGGTAGTCTGCTGAAAACGAAAGAACAATCAAAATAATTAACACAGCAAATAATGTTAGAACGTGTGTAAGCTGATGACTTTCGCCTATTATTTTACTTAGCTGTATAAAAGTGAGCCTGACAATAAAAACCGTTTTTACCAAAGCCATACCAACAATTATAAGTGCAAGAAACTGGGTATCAGAATCTAAATCTGCCCATAATGTATAGCTTAATGATAGTGCAATGACCACACTTGCAGTAAGCAATACCTTTTTTAATAGTTGTTTGTAAAACCCTGTACTTTCAGGTTTTTCTATTTTGCTTTCTTGAACCATCTTAAATTTATTTGCTTAACTAAATAATTGAAGTGCCAATGCACCACTAACTATTATAATAAGTATTGTATAGACTATATAATTAATCCATTTATTAGCAACCGATTTTTCAGTTGTGTGTTTGCAACCATCTTTGCAACAATCTTTCATCGTTTTTTTAAATCAAATTTTTATTTCTTCTTTAAATAGCACTTGACAATGAGAGTTAGGCTCTATCCATCAATCAAAAAATAGGCCTCCCTCCCATAATCAAGCACTTTTTTATAAGCCTCTCTTTTTCATTTTCCATTATCACCTGACTAAGGAAGAGAAGAGCTATTAATCAATTATTAGGGAGAATTTAGTTCCCTTCCTTCTTCAGGCTGCTATTAATTATATCAAATCTTGCTTTTTAAAATTTGTTGTGCCTGACAAGGGAAGGAGTTAACACTAACCATCAACATTTTTTTCCTTCCCGTGACAGGACTTAATGACTATTAATATTTCCTTAAGACTGAAACCGTTCTGTTAACTAATAAACCAGAAAGATTCCAAAACTTACGGAAGGGGATTATCTAATTAATAGTCTTTTTTACTTTACCACATTTAAGCATCTTACTGCCATAATATGGGTTTCTTACTTGGTCACTGCTACTCAACCAAGAGCTACCACCATCATACATTGGGCAAAACTGCTCGTACAGCGTGTTTTTTGTACCTGTAATTGCTATCAAATCTGACATATCCTTACTTAAGGTTTTAAAATGCTCTCTTTGATGGCCCATATCACTTTTTGCAATATGTTCGGCGTGCTCTGTGGCATCTTCAATTATGTCAGCTAATTCTTTTTGTTCTTCTGCCGTATACTTTGAAGCATCAAAGGCTTTTAGTGAAGCGGCCAATTTAGAGCCTTCTTGGGCTGCCTTTTTGGTATCATCTGCAACCAAGGCATCCTTTAGGTTGAAGTAATCATTTAATATTGCTTCTGCTTTTGCATCACTGTTCATATTCATCATTTTACTATGGTCCATTTTACTATGGTCCATTTTCATTTTTTCCTTTTCCTGTGCATTGGTAAAAGAAACTGCTAACAATAGCATTGTTGCGATACTCATTTTTAAATTTTTCATTTTTATTGTTTTAATTGTTATTGTTTATATACTATCTTTTAATTGTTCTATCCAACGGATTAGTTCCTGTTTTTCAGCTTCTGAAAAGCTTGCGTCTTTATGAATCAACGTGTAAGAATATAAAGGCATTTCGTCACTTTCAATCTGTTTGATGATTGACCTTAACTTGCTCTTTTTTCTTCTGTTTGATAACGAATCCCATTCATTAAAATTCAATTCAGCCTTGCCTTCTTTTATATGGTCTTCCAGAAACCAAGCAACAGGCTGAACTTTGTTATACCAAGGGTATTGCGTATTATTGCTGTGACAATCATAGCAGGATACCTGTAACTTTTTTTGAATATTCTCTGGCACATTATTGACCAACATAAAATCGGTGGAAGGAACAGAATCACTTTGGTTGCGCGTTGTGGGCATAAATTGAATCCCCACAAACGCTACCAATAACACAATCGCTATGATTTTTACTACTTTCATTTAGTTAATTTCTCGCTGTACTTTACCGCATTTCAACATTTTGTCACCGAAATAAGGGTTTCTAATTTCTTCGTTCATACTAAGCCAAGCACCACCCTTATTGTTATCATACATTGGGCAAAATTGCTCGTATATTTTCATCTCTGTTCCAGTAATGGCAACCATATCTGTTACATCCTTACTTAAAATTTTAAAGTGCTCTCGTTGGTGTGCTATATCACTTTCTGCAATATGTTCTGCATGTTCTACAGCATCCTCAACAATGTCCTTTAAATCAGATTGCTGGGCATCGGTATATTTTGAAATGTCAAGCTTGCCTAAGGATGTTGCGAGGATTACACCCAACTCTTTGGCTTTGGCATTATCATCTGCTACCAAGGCATCTTTTAAGTTGAAATAGTCATTTAAGACTGCTTGAGAATCTCCATCTCCATTCATTGCCATTTCCATATCCTCACCATCGTGGTTCATTTTTGAATGGTCATCATCAGCACTCGTTTCAGAATGTGTAGTGTTTTCTGTTTTCGCATCTTTACAAGACACCGCTGTTAAGGTTATAAATGCTATTGCAACTGTACCTAATGTTAATTTTAATTGTTTCATCTTCTCTATTGTTTTTAAGTGTTTTACTTGATTTAATTTTCTTTTTTTAATATTAATTTCTTACTTAGACTAAAAATAATTATTGGCAATATTGTGAATTGAAGAACTGGCGAAACGCCTGCTTTTACTATTGGGATTAAGGGCATAGATTCGGCATACAACCAATCCTCTCTGTTAATATGCCAGATTTCTACAAGTGTTGAACTTAATGCTCCTACAAGCATTAGCAAAAGAACATTTGAAAAACTAAGTTTTTCAATCCAATACACATTTCTGAGTACCAGGCTAAAGACAAAGAAAAGTAACAGAAGGGTCAACATATCGGTTATTGAAGCCAAAGTACAAAGCGAGATATGACTGAAATCATACTTAAATCCTTGATATAATGGCCCGTGAGCCAACTCCCAAATAAGGTTTAAAGCAAAACCTACTAAAGCTATGGTTGTAATCATCCGTTTGTAGTTTGACGTATCGGCAACTTTTTTATAAAAATGGATATATAAAATACTTACCAATACAAGTGAAAATATTGGGATAATTAATATTCCTGGACTTAGTGCTAACATTTATTCTATATCTTTATGTTACAGTGCATTTCTGTTTATTATTACCTATAACCCTATAATTATAGCTTTTCAATTACGTTATCCAGTTTAGAGGATATTTCATTGGCAATTTCATTTAGCTTTTCGTTTTCTACTGCCTGCATTGAAGCCATTGGATTTACGGCTGCAACTTCAATGACGCCAGCTTCAATTTCCTGGACTATAACATTACAAGGCAGCATTGTTCCAATTTTATCTTCTGCAAGCAAAGCTCTATGAGCATAGGGCGGGTTACACGCTCCTAAAATTCTATACTTCTTGAAATCGACATCCAGTTTCTTTTTTAATGTTTCTTTGATATCAATCTCTGTTAGGATACCAAAGCCTTCTTCTTTTAATGCTTGTGTGACTCTATCGATAACCTCTTCAAAAGTTCCATTGATGGTTTTGTTGAAATAATAGTTCATCTTTTTATTTTTTTGAATTAATGACTCGTTTTCTTTCTTCATATTCTTCCTTGGTGATTTCACCATTGGCATACCGTCTGTCCAAAATTTCTTCAGGACTTTCTTTCTTGAGTATTTTGCTTCCGTTTTTTCCTGCATATAGGATAATCCCCAAGACAATTACTCCTAATACTATAATCCACGTATACATCATAACTTTATCTTTTAATTATTAAAATCTGGCTGTTAATCCACCGCCCCAACCATATCGATTATTATAATTTCCTTGTATTGAAAAATTTCTTGAAAGGATATATGAAGCTCCTACCAACCATTGGGTCTCACTTTCATAAGAATTGTTGTTTTCCAAATCGTTTACCCAACCAAAATCAACTCTGTATTCATATTCTCCCTCTAAAAAAACTCTTGGGAAAATCAATAACTCTCTGTCCAGACGTATTCTTGGGCGTAATTGGTGGTCTATACTCACATCTACATTAAATCGGTAAGGTGTAAAGTATTTAACCCCAACCAGTCCAACGGTATTGAACTCATCGTACGAATTCGGAATTTCAGTTTCGGTATTTACTCCTACATAAACACGTACCCAATCATTGAGGTACCTATTGTAATTTACTTCCGCTTCAAGGTTTTGGTCGTAGTCCAACTCTGCTCTCAAACCAAATTCATTGCGGATATTACTTGTTGTTAGAAAAAGTTCTGAAAAATTAGAACCTAATCGAGCCATTCCCCAGGAATAATAATGGTCAGTCTCATCAATTAGTTTTTGAACCGGATAATCTGCCATTCTTTTGTCCCTTGGTGTGTCATAACTAAATACGCGTGCCATACCACCCATCATATGATACAGTATGTGACAGTGGAAGAACCAATCGCCATACTCTTCGTTATAAAATTCGATAACAACTTTTTGCATCGGCGGCACATTAACCGTATGTTTCAACGGGGAACGTTCTCCATTTTCGTTAATCACCCTAAAGTAATGCCCGTGAAGGTGCATTGGGTGGTGCATCATTGTCAGGTTATTGAGGGTAATTCTTGTTACCTCGCCACCCTTGATTTTTATTTTATCCGTTTCCGATAAGGGTACACCGTTCATACTCCAGACGTAACGCTGCATATTTCCAGTTAGGTTCAATAAAATGTCATTTACCGGTAAATCTGCTTTATATGTGGTGTTTTCTTTTGCCTTTAGAAAATCATAGTTGAAATAGGTCTTTCGGGTGTTGTAATCAAATGAGGAAGTGTCTTTTTGCATCATTTGGTCATTATGGTTCATATGGTCATCCATATTCATTCTATCATTCATTGCGCCATCCTTCATAGAACTATTATCGTTCATATTCATTTGCCCATCTTTCATATCCATCTTCATCCCGTACTTCTGCATCAAAACTTCGGGTGTGTTCTTCTTTTTGTTGCCTACCATAGAGGGAGCTCCCATTTTCATATCCATTTTAGCCATTTGCTTCATCATTTCCACTTTGTCTGGTCTGTCAATTCTTTCTGCGGGATAAAGTGTTCCTTGTCCTATACGTAAAGAGGTGTCCCCAGAACCATCCTGTGCCGTGGCAGTAATTTCTAATGTACCTTCTGGAATGGTGACAATTACATCATAGGTTTCAGCAATACCAAAAAGGAAGCGACTTTTTGATATAGGTTCCACATCTATACCATCACTTGAAACAACCATTGGGTTACCTCCTCCGAAATCCATCCAATAATAGGTAGATGCCGATGCATTGATAAAACGAAGCCTTACTTTTTCACCTGGTAGAAATTCTGGATAGTCTGCTTGTTTTTTACCATTTGTTAAAAATGCAGGGTAGTAGATATCTGCAATATCTGCGCCTTCCATACGGTCTCGCCAAAATTTGAACTGTGCTCCCAGAGCACCTTCTTTAATTACCCTACTCAACGGTACTGCTGTACCCTTTTTAACTTGATACCACTCGTTACCCCTCTTTAAGTTACGTAGTACATTCATTGGTTTTTCATTGGTCCAATCAGACAATACCACTACCAAATCTTTATCATAATCCAATGTTTTTTCTTTAGGTTGAATGATTATGGAACCATACACACCCTTTTGCTCTTGTAACATTGTGTGTGAATGATACCAATAGGTTCCAGACTGATTGATTGGAATTCTGTATTGGAATGTCTCCCCTGGTTCAATAGGTGGTGTTGTTAAATAAGGAACACCGTCATAGAAATTTGGAAGTATTAATCCGTGCCAATGCACTGATGTTTCCTCATCCATTTTATTAGTCACATTGATTATGGCAAGGTCTCCCTCGGTAAATTCCAAGACTGGACCAGGAATTTGGCCGTTTATGGTCATTGCATTGGCCGTTACGCCTCCAAGGGTCATCTCCTTTTGTTCTAGGGTAAGGTTATACTCTTTGACGGGTCGTCCTTCTTCTTTCCTGTCATCACCATTTGTGCCTACCTGGGCAAAAGTGAATGAGGTAAATAATAATAAGGTGATTGTTTTTAGTGTCTTCATAATTAATTACTTAAGTAGTTTATTATTGCTGACTGGATATAATAACTTTTGACCGATTCAATAAGGTTTATTTGAAACTTCAATTGTAATTCTTGTACGTCTAACACGTCATTAAAATCAATGGTACCTGTCTCATAATTTTTTATCAATATTTCTTCGGCATCATTTGCCTGTTTTAAATTATCGGTTTGTACATTAAATTTAATCCTCGTAGCATTTCTGTTATGTTGGGCTTGTGCCAAAAGCGTTTCAAGTTTGTTCAACCTGTCTTCCTTTTGAGATTTAATTTCCAATTGTCTCAATTCATTTTGCTTTGTGACAGATTTATACTTGTTATTAAATATTGGAATTGAGATAGATACCATCGGCATTACAATGTCTTTTCCGTTGTCAACAAAATTCATATCAGGACGTTCAGAAACTGGCACATAATCCAAACCAAAACCTATATTAGGTGCACTTTCTTTTTGGTTTAACAACTCCGATTGTTCAACCGATTCAAATAGCTTATCATACTTTATGAGTTCTGGGTTTAACTGAAGGTTTTCAGTTAAGATTAAAGCATCCTCATCTGGAATAAACATCTCTTCAACTACGGTTACTGCAATATCCTCATCCCGATTTAAAAGATTGTTGAAAGCTGTTTGTTCCGCAAGATAATCTTGCTCCAAAACTTCTTTTTGCTGTACAAGTTCATTTTGCCTTATTTGAAGGCGCAGTACGTCTACTGCAGATGCCTTACCAACTTCTACCGAGGTCAACGCAAGGCGTTCATAAGTTTCCAAAAGCTCAATATTCTCATCTAAAACACGTTGTTTTGCTCTGATAGCATATAGCTTGTAATAAGATTGAGAAACTGCTAGGGCAAGTTTTCGCTTGGCAATCGCAATATCTACATATTGAGTTTCTGCCATTGAACTGGCATAATTTTCCCTTGCGGTAATAGTTCCAAACCAAGGCAGCATTTGTGATACCGAAAAGCGAGCACGTTGTGCACCTGTTCGGGTTTCGGGTTCGCTTACAAAATAACCTACTCCCACAACGGTATTTGGCAACCAATCTGCTTCATTAACTTTTTCTTCAGCTATATTATACCGCAATTCAAAAGCTTGAATCTCTGGATTATTCTTCTCAGCTTCCTGAATGTACGTTGTCAAATCTTGTGCATTCGTTTTGGCTAAAGCAAAAAAAGCAAGTACTATTACAATTACATATCTCATTTTGTAGCTCTTTTTAATTGAAATTCGTGTTTCCAGCTAAATAATACTGGTACAACAAATAGGGTTATAAGTGCAATTAACATCCCTCCAAAGGATGGAATTGCCATTGGAATCATAATATCACTACCTCGACCTGTTGATGTTAATACTGGCAATAAGGCGAGTATTGTTGTAGCCGTTGTCATTAAACAAGGTCGAATACGTTTTTCTCCTGCTTCGACTACGGATGCTCTAACCCCAGTTTTATCTGTTGGTTTGTTTTTATCAAATGTTTGAGTGAGATAGGTTGCCATTACCACACCATCATCTGTTGCAATACCAAACAGGGCGATAAAACCAACCCATACAGCTACACTTAAATTTATAGTGTGCATTTGGAACAGGTCTCGTAGGTTTTCTCCGAAAAAGCTGAAGTTTAAGAACCAATCTTGGCCGTAGAACCATATCATTAAAAAACCTCCCGCAAAGGCGACAGCAATTCCAGTAAAGACCATTAATGACGTTCCAACAGAACGGAACTGGAAATATAGGATTAGAAAAATAATAGCCAAAGCCAGAGGTACTACCACGCTCAATGTTTTTTCTGCTCGTAACTGATTTTCATACGTTCCCGTAAATTGATAATTGATACCCTTTGGAACGGTCAATTCGCCATTGTCAATTTTTTCTTGAATAAGGGCTTGGGCATTTTCCACCACATCTACTTCGGCGAAACCATCTAATTTATCAAAAAGGACATAGCCAACTAAAAAAGTATCCTCACTTTTAATGACCTGCGGCCCTTGTTCGTATCTTATAGTAGCCAACTCACTTAACGGAACCGGACTCCCTTTTTCTACTGGAACATAAATGTCTTTTAAGTCATTTGGATTTGCACGTAATTCTCTGGGATAGCGCACACGAATGCCGTAGCGTTCTCTTCCTTCTACCGTTTGCGAGAGCACCATACCACCTACAGAGACCTGGATAACTTGCTGTACCTGTTCTATGGTTATACCATAGCGCGCAAGTCGTTCTCTGTCAATATCAATAAGTAGGTAGGGTTTCCCCACAATACGGTCGGCAAAGACAGCTTCGTCTTTAACGCCTTCGGCTTGTTTTAAGATATCTTCCAATTGTACCCCAAACGCCTCAATTTCTTTTAAATCCTGTCCTTTCACCTTAATGCCCATAGGTGCTCGCATACCAGTCTGTAGCATCACCAAGCGTGTTTCTATGGGTTGTAGCTTTGGTGCTGAAGTAACACCTGGAAGCTTTGTAACCCTTACGATTTCTTTCCAAATATCGTCTGGCGATTCAATTTCAGGTCGCCAATTTCTAAAGTACTCTCCATCGTCATCTGGAATGAGCTGTGAACTTGTCACAGAGAATGGGTCTGTAATTTTTGAGGCTTTATAGTCATCATCTTCTACTTCAATTTCGCTATTAGGGTTGGTTACTAAACTGCCATCCTTTAAAACAAATAAGCCGTCTTCGTTTACCTTAAAGCGTTGTCTTTTGCGATTTTCATTTAAAATATATTCAGATTTATATTGAATAACATTCTCATACATCGATAACGGTGCAGGGTCTAATGCTGATTCTGTACGCCCAGATTTACCTACTACGGTTTCAATTTCTGGGATACTGGCTACTGCCATATCCAATTGTTGTAATACGCGTTTGTTTTCTTCAACGCCGGCGTGTGGCATTGATGTGGGCATTAACAAAAAAGAACCTTCATTAAGTGACGGCATAAATTCCTTACCTGTATTATTCATAATCATAACTCCAAAAATTACGATGGTTGTAGGTACAGAAAGGAACAACAGCTTGTTGCGTAATGCCCAATTTAAAATCCGAACATAATAATTTCTAAAAAGTGTAAATACACCCAAAAGACCAAAACAGATAAGACCAACGAAGATTAAGTTTATAAGGATACTTCTATCTACTCCCAGTGGTCTCCAATATTCCGCCAATAGGAATATGATAGCAAAAGCCGAAACAAATATATTGATGATGTTGGCGCGTTTTGACGTAATCTTTTCCTTTAGTGAAAGGAAGCCAACAACGCCAAATGCAACTAATATTAATCCAAGCGGATAGCCTAAAATTAAAGATAAAACGCCAAAAACAATCAATGCTCCATTTAGCATATAACTAAAAGAAGTTTTTAAATTTCTCTTTTTAAATAAATAGGCCGCAAATGGTGGAAGTAAAAATAGGGCAACAATAAGAGCTGCGGTGAGTGCTGCCGTTTTTGTAAATGCCAATGGCCTAAACAATTTCCCTTCTGCACCAATCATAGTAAATACAGGAATGAAACTAATAATAGTGGTCATTACTGCCGTTAAGATGGCGCCAGAAACTTCGGCAGTCGCATTATAAACTACCGTATTCATAGGTAGCTTTTCTTCATTTTCATCAATATGCCGCAAGACATTTTCCGAAAGGATAACGCCCACATCGACCATTGTTCCAATAGCAATTGCAATACCAGATAAGGCGACAATATTTGCATCTACATTGAACAGTTTCATAGAAATAAAGACCATCAAAACCGCAACAGGCAATAATCCGGAAATCAATACGGAAGCCCTTAAATTGAAGACCATTATGATAATCACAAAAATGGTTATCAATATCTCTAAAGTTAGCGCTTCATCAAGTGTGCCCAAGGTTTCTTGGATTAGTTCTGTTCTGTCATAAAAGGGTACGATGGTTAATTGCGAAGTCCTCCCATCGCTTAATGTTTTTGATGGAAGCCCAGAACTTAACTCGTTTATTTTTTCTTTAACATTGTTGATGACTTCCATAGGATTGGCCCCATAACGAGCCACTACAACACCACCAACAACCTCGGCTCCTTCCTTGTCCAATAAGCCTCTTCTTGTAGCAGGACCGTGTGTTACTTTCGCAATATCCTTTATACGGATGGATGTAAAATCTTTTGAAGTAACTACCGCGTTTTCTAAATCAGATAGTTTCTTAATATAACCCAATCCTCTTATAAGGTATTCAGCTTGGTTGATTTCAAGCGTTTGTGCACCAACATCTTTGTTGCTTTGTTTTACTGCTTTTACAACCTCACTCAAGCCTATGTTGTATTGCCGCATTAATTCGGGATTAACATCCACTTGATATTCCAAAACATATCCGCCGATGGAAGCCACTTCTGAAACGCCACTCGCAGATGACAACGCATATTTCACGTAGAAGTCTTGAATGCTTCTTAATTCTTGTAAATCCCAACCGCCAGTTACGTTACCGTTTTCATCACGGCCTTCCAGCGTGTACCAATAAATTTGCCCAAGACCTGTGGCATCTGGCCCTAAAGCAGGGTTAACACCTTCAGGAAGCAATCCAGCTGGCAATGAATTTAGTTTTTCAAGAATTCGGCTTCGGCTCCAGTAAAACTCAATATCTTCTTCAAATATGATGTAGATACTTGAGAACCCAAACATTGAAGAACTACGAATGGTCTTAACTCCCGGAATTCCAAGAAGTGACGTGGTTAATGGATAGGTTATTTGGTCTTCGATATCCTGAGGGGAACGTCCATCCCATTTAGTAAATACAATTTGCTGGTTTTCACCAATATCAGGTATGGCATCTACCGCAACAGGGTTTCGGGGAAGTGACCCAGTGTTCCATTCAAAAGGTGCGTTTACCACGCCCCAAGCAACAAATAAAGTAAGTAGTAAAACAGCTACCAGTTTATTTTCTATTAAAAATTTGATGCTTTTATTTAGCATAAAAATGAGTTTTAAGTAATAATAATACTTGTTGAAAAAACAAGGTACAAGCAGTTTAGTCCAAACAAGTTAATGTCGGACTTAAGAGTTAATTACTTAAAAATCAAATGAGGAAAGTCTGGTCCAAAATCTGGACATCCCTTATGAGAGGTGGTGGAGAATAGTCCTTAAAAGCAAAGTCTTTACTTTCTGAGGAAGTAAATAAATTTATATAAGAATAAACAAAAGATGCAACAAAAATCTGTTGTTCTTTTTCCAATTTATCAAAGGTAATCTTTAAAGTGTCCTGACCTTCAACAAGTATTTGCTCATCACTACAGCAGTTTTTCTTGGTAATATCACAATTAGAAGAAGTAGAAGTTTTTTGAACTTCCATACCGCAGGTTTCTACTTTTCCAAACAAAGAAGAATCAACTAAAACATCACCGCAATAATGACTTGCCAACGTAAAAGAAAACGTTGAGAATAACACTAAAAGTGCCATACAAAATGATGCTATTTTAAAAAAAATCTTCTTCATCAATTGTACAAAAGTATAAAATTTTAAGTAAAGTCTTTTTATTTAACAAACAATTTGCATAACGTTTCGGGTTTTTTATGGTTATAATTTTTTTCTAAGGATAAGTTATTGAGCTTAAAATACTTTAAAATTATTATTAAGAATTATTCTAAATAAGATTGGTTTTTTAAAACCAGTACATTACATTTGTCTTCTATTTAAAATCATTCTAAATAATTTATTACCAATGAGAACTCTATTTTCACTACTATTTATCTTGCAGTTTACATATATATTGGCGCAAACAAATCCTCAAAAAAAGGATACTATACAACAAAAGACGGAACGCCTAAAAGAAGTGATTGTATCCGCTAACACCATACTGGGCAGTAAATTTGAGATTAAAAACAAAACAGGTTCTGCGAGCTATATTTCCGAAGAGGATTTAAAAAAATTTTCATATACAAATATCAATAGGGTATTACAAACGGTTCCAGGAATTAACATTTACGAAGAGGATGGTTTTGGACTACGTCCAAATATAAGTTTGCGAGGTACATCGCCTGAGCGTAGTGCAAAAATAAATTTGATGGAAGATGGTGTTCTCATTGCCCCTGCACCCTACAGCGCACCTGCCGCCTATTATTTTCCTACCATTGGGCGAATGCAGGCCATCGAAGTCTTAAAAGGAAGCAGTCAAATTCAATATGGACCAAATACAACTGGCGGTGCCATTAATATGATATCGTCCCGAATTCCTGACGAATTTTCTGGACGAGCTTCCATTGCCGCAGGGAATTATGGCTCAAGAAACACGCAATTAGTCATTGGTGATAGCTATCAAAACTTTGGATTTGTAACGGATTATTTCAATTACAGCTCAGACGGTTTTAAGGATTTAGATGGCGGTGGCAATACAGGATTTGATAAATCTGATTATTTGGCGAAGTTTAGGGTCAACTCAAATTTAGATGCAAAATTGTATCAGTCACTAACATTTAAAATCCAATATTCTGAAGAAGAGGCAAACGAAACTTACTTGGGATTGACCGATGAAGATTTTGAAGAAAACCCTTATAGAAGATACAGGGCGTCGTCCGAAGATGTAATGAACGCCGAACATCAACAATACCTACTTACCCATTTTATACAAATATCCCCTTCGTTAAATATAAGTACTACCGGCTACTTAAATAAATTCAAGCGCAATTGGTACAAATTGGACGATGTAAATTTAGGCGAAAGGGTGAGCATTAGTAACATCCTGTCCTCACCACAGGATTATCCCTTAGAATACCAAACCATTTTAGGAAACGAAAACACCCAAGACGATGTTATGGGCATAAAAGCAAATAACAGAACATACACCTCAAATGGTGTTCAGTCCATTGCCAAATTACGATGGGGTTCGGATTGGTTACAAACCCTGGAAGCGGGAATACGCTACCACGAAGATGACGAGGACAGATTTCAGTGGGTGGACAGGTACGCATTTCAAAACCAAGAATTAATACAAACCACAGTGGCTGAAAAAGGAACTGACGCTAATCGTATAAGCAGTGCAAAAGCATTGGCGGCGCACCTCTTGTACACCCTTAAAATTGAGAACCTGACCTTAACATCTGGCTTGCGCTATGAAAATATTACATTAACACGAATGGATTATGGTACTGACGACCCAAACAGAACTGGTCAGGATTTAGCTATTCGCGAGAACAAAGTAGATGTATGGATTCCCGGCATAGGTGCGAATTACAGATTCAATAACTATATATCGGTCTTCGGTGGGGTACATAAAGGGTTTTCGCCACCAAGTAATACACAGGGACAAAATGCAGAAGAAAGTATTAATTATGAGTTGGGTTCTCGATTTGGCTTCAAAGGTTTTTCAGGGGAACTTGTCGGGTTCTACAATGATTATCAAAACCTACTGGGAAGTGATTTGGCTGCGACAGGCGGTACAGGCAGCCTTGACCAGTTTAATGCAGGTGAAGTTCGTGTAAGTGGCCTTGAGCTTTTGCTAAATTACAATTTGCTATACAATACATCAGAGAAATTTAAACTTCCTCTATCGATTTCCTATACACTTACCGATACCGAATTCCTGACCAGTTTTGACAGTAACGAAGACATCTATGGGGTGGTTACCAAAGGGGATGAAATACCATACATTGCAAAAAACCAATTAAATGCAACATTAGGGCTACAACATAAGAAATTTGAAGTAAACTTAAATTCACGCTATACAGGTGCATTTAGAACCAAGGCTGGTTCTGGACCTATTCCAGAAAATTTCAAAGTAGATTCTAACTTTATCGTTGACTTATCTGCGCATTATTTTTTCGATGAAAATTTTATGTTCTCTACAAACATAATTAACCTATTTGATTCAGAATATGCTGTATCTCGTGTACCAGCAGGTTTACGTCCCGGTCATCCTTTTGGAATCAGTTTTGCCGTCGGGTACGGATTTTAAAGTAATCTTTATTTGATGACAAAAGTCATATTTTTTGAAAACCGATTATTTTAAATTCGTAGCGTAAAATTAAAGTTTAAGATAAATCAAAAAACAATATCATAAACTAATTTTTTAACATTTTTTTTAAATTTTTGATATAAAATCATTAATTTTATTACGTGAAATCCTTTTTTACAAAAATATTGGCCTTTTTTTTAGCAGCTACTATATTTTTTAGCACAGCTTCATTTACAGTAGATATGCACTTTTGCTGCAATAAATTGGTTGATATGGCACTCTTTGGAAAAGCCAAAGTATGTGCAGACAAGGCTCAAAAAAAAGATTTAAACACAAAACAGTGTACTTCTCTTCAAGAAAAAGATTGCTGCAGCAACCAAACTTTGGTTAAAACAGGTGATGACACCATAAAAAAGGCTCAGACCCAACTTGAGTATGAAGATATACTCTTTCTTAACACCTTTTTTTACACTTACCTCAATCTATTTGAAGGGCTTGAAAAAAACATCATTCCTTTTAAACAATATAGGCCGCCCTTGTTGTCTAAGGATATACAGGTTCTTCACGAGACATATTTAATTTGATTTTCTTACTTGCAGATTGATCATATCAATCTGTATCCTCTATTATAGTCAAAGAACAACTTCTGGCTAAACATTGTTGTATCCATTACTCAACAACACAATTTATCAAATTAACCCAGTAAGGTTAAAACCTTACAAACTATTGAGCCGAATACTCAATAGTAACACCAATACTATAATGAGCTCACCAAAAGAATTCTGGATTAAGAATATGGTTTGTAGTAGATGCCTTAAAGTTATTAAACAAGAACTACAAGAATTAGATATTACTGTACTCTCATTAGAGCTAGGAAGGTTATTGGTAGAAGCACCTAACCTAAATGAGGCTGCTATAACGGACAACGTAACAAGGGTGCTTCACACAAATAGTTTCAAAATTGTAGAAAATGAAGAAGAGATGCTGGTTGAAAGAATCAAAATTCTACTAATCGAGCAACTTGTTGAACTACCATTGGATATGAAAGTGAAGACCTCAGAACTCTTGGCCTCAGCATTGCATCGTGACTATAAGACACTGAGCAAACTATTTTCAACCATTGAAAAATCAACCATTGAAAAGTATTTCATCAAATTGAAGATAGAGAAGGTTAAAGAACTTATCCAACTTAAACAACATTCCTTCTCTGACATAGGTTACCTATTGGACTACAGCAGCGTAAATCATTTATCCAGACAGTTTAAGGAAGTGGTGGGAATGAGTATGACAGATTACAAGAACACAGGAAATTGGAAACGGAATTTCTATGATGAAATTATATAGATATCAACGAAAGTTATGCAGATAAAGGTCTGCAACAGTCATTAATTTTAACAAATTAAATCAAACCAAAAATGAAAAAATTTGTCATCGCATTACTGCTCATCCCTTATCTGGGAATAGCTCAAACTTTAGAAAATTTAGACTACATCTCGCCTTTTAAAGATGGCGTTGCCGCCATTAAAAAAGGGAACGAATGGGGTTTTATTGACCAAGAAGGAAAATTAATCATTGATTTTCGAAATGATTTGGTGGTAACCAAAACAGACAACGCCAATTACCCAATCTTTGAAGACGATAGATGCTTGATTGCCCATCATAAGGGTGGGGTGCTCTATTATGGATATATAAATAAAGAAGGGGGAACTGTTATTGCACCTCAATTTCTTAACGCCACCAATTTTAATAACAAAAAGGCAATAGCACTAAAGGTACACAAAGAGACCATTGGCTATAATGATATTTTCAAAAAGGACGTGGTAAGCTATCATTACTTTGAAGTGGTTATAGATAAAACCGGAACGACGATGGACCACTTAACACAACTGGCCTTACACGTTTCGCCACAGAACATAAAAAATAGTGGTTCCCCAACCATAACATCAAAATTTATTTCGGCCAATTTGGTCGCCGTAAAAGGAAACAACTCTAAATGGCAAATCAAAAAAATCGATTAGTAAATATTATACTAAAACAAAAACTTAAAAATTCAGCCAGATTAATAGCTGATAACCCATTCCCTCTCTATAACCCAATTAGCTATTGGGAATGGGTTTAAAAATAAATTTATGTCTAATTAAATAACAAAGAAAATGAGAACACTATTTATTGGTTTACTGGCAATTGGCCTTTTCAGCTTAACCAGCTGCAAACAAGAAACAGACACGCAAGCACTACTGGAAAATCCTGAGACGCGCACAGAGGTTTTTAATAGCATTGTTGAGAACGATGCATATATGGCCGAGTTTATGGAAAGTATGCACGGAAATCCAGCAACAATGAAAATGATGCAAGGCAACAAAAAAATGATGGGTTCTATGATGAATGGACAGGGTATGCAAATGATGATGAAGGATAGCACAATGATGCATTCAATGATGAACAGAATGATGGGCGATGGAAAAATGATGGGAAATATGATGAAAATGATGCACGAAAAAGGAATGATGACTGAAGATTGTATGGAATCCTGTTCTATGATGATGAAAGATAAGGGGATGGATATGATGTATATGAACAATGAAACAGAAAACAATCATTCTGAACATCACTAATTTCTAACCCATAAAGCAAAGCACAATGAAAAACAGTCACTGGATATGGATGGTCATCGGATGTGGACTACCGTTGCTATTTATTTTTTTAGCACCATCGTTTGGTATAGGAAGCAGTTCTTCTCTATTCATCTTCATCCTCTTTATGTTTGCTTGTCACTTATTTAT
>TARA_B100001057_G_scaffold144297_1_pt1 | contig 36205 bp, 36 predicted proteins | sample TARA_B100001057 | Tara Oceans TARA_B100001057 (sample SAMEA2621839) | marine metagenome | biome: marine biome (ENVO:00000447); feature: surface water layer (ENVO:00002042); material: "saline water (ENVO:00002010), including plankton (ENVO:xxxxxxxx)" | depth 5 m | reverse complement strand
CTAATAGCTTAAATAATACACAAAAGATAACAGTAAAATGAGTACAAATTACAATGAATAATAAAAAAATAAAAAATTAGCGCAAAATATTGCAAATTAATTTATATTTGATTAATATTGTGAGTACATTGTGAGTACAAATAGAGAAAAATATTTAGTTCTAAGAGGTAAAAACAAGAATATTTATTTTATCCAAAAAAGGCTTTCTAAAGAACAATCTAAAGTAATTGGTAAAAATTTTATAAAAAAATCTCTTGAAACTACTGATTTATCAGAGGCAATCTCTAGAAGAGATGAAATCTTAACTGAACTGGATCTACTCACTCATAATACACAAAATACTTATAATTTAAATTTTGAAAACCACTCTAAAAGATCAATTAAAGATAAAATAGAACTTAATAATGAATCTCAAGATGAAGAAAATCACATTTCAGAGCATACTATGAAAGAATTGAAAGTGAATACTTATAATGGTGATAATATGATTAAGTTTGATGTACCCATAAGTACAAATAATCATAATTCTAGTTATGAGTACAAACAAGACAATAGATATACTATTTTTTCTTTAAAATTGCCTAAATTCCCTGAAAAAGACGATATAGTTATTAAAATTGATAAGATTGTACCCATAGTTATTGTAATTTTTACTCTTTTTATTGCCTTTATTGCTTAATTTTTATATTGAGATATGCATTTAAGTTCAATTTATATTATTTTTTAGATTGGTTTTAATCATCATCTCCGTCCAAATTTTATCTATTAGCATATTAATATTCTTCCATATTTCTATTTGATCCGTTACATCATCTGAGTTTTGAATGCCATAACTATTAAAGAGAATATTTATTTCTGGATCATTAAGCGAGTATTCCTGAATTACTCTTGTTATATCACAAAAAATATTATTTAGAGAAGCATACTCATAATCAATGAAATAAATTTCTTTACTATGAATAATGTTATCTCTGTTTAGATCATTATGTGAAAAACAAATTTTAGATTTGTATTGTTTTGCTTTTGTAATTAATTTATCTAATGTTTGGAAATCTTTACCTAGCTTTTTTCCTAAAATAGTTTTGTACTTTTCTATTTGTTCATCAAAGCGATGGAAATCATTCTTTACTTTTATGTCATGAATTTTTTTAATTTGATTGCCAAGTCTTGAGATAAATTTTTTATTCTTTTTATATGAGAGCGATTCAACATATTCATAAATCAAAATACCATAGTCCTGTTTATGAGTAATCACCTTCGGAAAAATTTTTCTCTGAATTAACTGATCAAGTATATTTATTTCTAAATAAGAATTGATATTAATTCCTAGATTATTGTTTTTAAATATTTTAACAATTACTTTTTTATCTTTCTGGTTAGCTAGATAAGTATTTGAAGTTTCACCTTCTCTTAAAATAAATAAATCCTCAACATAAACTTTATGTTTTATAAGTGCCTTTACAATTTTATTCATGTGATTCTAACAATTTTTTTCTCCAAGATTTATATCCAAAAATTATTATTACTAAATATATTAAAAATAAAAAAGCAGTTAAATATAGCTCTCTAGAAATAAATAAATAAATTGAGATCGAATCTATTACAAACCAATAGATCCAATTCTCAATTATTTTTTTTGCGACCATGTATGTACTTATTATTGCTCCCCATGTTGTAAAAGCATCTAAAAAGGGTAAGGCTGCTTCAGTAAATTTTTCTAATAGAATTCCAGATAATACTGCCAAAACTATTACTGAAAAAAGGGAATATAAATGATTAATTTTTTTCCATTTTCTAATTCTTAATGTTAAATTTTTACTTATGAGATTGTTCCACTGTAACCATCCATAAATTGCCATTATCACATAAAATATTTGTAAAAATGATTCCATTATCAAGCCAGCTTGATACATAATATATATATAAAGCATAGAACTAAATAATGCCGCATACCAGCAGTTTACATCTTCTTTTGCTGCTAAAATCAAATATAGTATTGCAGAAATAACTGCTATACTTTCTAGAAAAAATAAAGTCATTTAACTTTAAAAATCATATCTTACAGAGATGCCAATATTTTTTGGATCGCCTTGTCTTTTATATAAAGTATCAACAAAATTTGGAGCTTCATTTCCGAAGAAAAAACCTCTAGTAGAATAATATTCATCGAATAAATTTCTTATCCATATATCTGTTGATAAATTTGATTTTTTGTAACCAAGTGTAATATTTACAAGCTGATAGCTTTTAGATTTATTATTATGTGAATCAGAGTAAAAAAAGCTACTCTTTCCATTAATATCCATTTTTAAATAAAAGTTATTCATAAATGATAGGTTTGCGCCTAATGAAAAGTTTCTTTCCGGTGCATGAGCTTGAGCTCTATTTTTTAAGTCGCTTCTGGATTCCCAATTTTTTATTTTTGTTTTAAGAAGTCCAAAATTAGCATACAGATCTAGATTATCTCTAACAAAATAGTTTGAGCTAATTTCTAGTCCATAATTTTCACCCTCTGCAGCATTTTGAGTCAAATATGAAAAAGTGTTTGGGTCAGTTGGATCTACTTGCCTTGAAATTAAAACTTGCTGATCTTCTCTTTCTGAAAAGAAAAAAACTGCTGAATAATTTAAGATTGGGTTATTGCTGTTTGAGCTTAATCCCATTTCGTAGTTAGTCAAAAATTCTGGTTCATATATTAGAGAGTCTTTTATTGAATTATCAGTTGCATCTAAACCAAGATTAAACCCACCTTGTTTATATCCTCGTGCAATTGAAAAATAAATGTTTGAATTATCATTGTTTTTAATCAGAGAAATTTTTCCTCCATTCATGTTGTCAGATGGATTAAATGATTCTTGATTTGAATCGTTATATTTTGAGTCCCAATTTTCCCATCTTAATCCAAAAGCTAGCTTGTAATTTTCTGAAAGGAAGTAATCAATGTTTCCAAACAGTGAAAAATTTTTAGCTTCATAATTTCTTGAAACCACTGATTCACTTTCATAAGGACCGAATGGATCAGATGGATCGCCATAAATCCCATCATCTTTTGTTATATTTGTTTCTTCTAATTCACTAAAATCAACACCAAAAACCCACTCAAATGGATTTTTTTGTGAGAAATCTATATTTTTAGACAAAAAACGTATTTCTTGGCTAAAAGTATCCCTTTTTCGAAGAGTCTCAGAGAAATAATCATAGATATAGGGAGAATGTGACTCTGAATTACCCCAATCAGCATCGTAACTAAAGATAACATCTGTCTTGGTCATATTTGTAAAGCTTTGCAGAACAAAATTATTAAAGTTTTTTGTAATTTTTATTCCAAACGAATCTGTTTCTTGCGAATCCATTCCTGGACGATCAGATAAAGTATTTAAACTGCCATCTATTGTCCATATGTCTGCCGGATCATCCATATCAACTTTTGAAATAAGAAAATTAATATCCGTAGTTTCATTAAAATCCCAATTTAGTTTATATCGCAATGTCAGCTCGTCTTTTTTAGAAGTATCTGATTTGTTTAAAAAAATATTTTTTCTAAAACCGTCTGCATAATCAGTTCTTAATACGAGACGATATTTAAGTTTTTCATTTTTCATTGGGCCACCAAAAGCAATACCTAAATTTTGGGTTCCATAATCGCCAAGAGTAATTTCAGATGTTCCTTCAAATTGATTTGTTGGATCTTTTGTTTTTATATAAATCAATCCTGCGAGAGCATTTGCTCCTGTTCTTGATCCCTGAGGTCCTCTAAAAACTTCAACTTGATCTACATCAAATAAAGTTGCAATTCCACCCTGTCCAGAATAATCAATATCATCTATCAAAAATCCTACTGAAGAATTTGGTGTGCCTTGATAGCCAGATCTTTCTCCTATTCCTCTAATTTGAAAATACCTAGCTCTTGAATCTGAAGCAGCATAATTTAAATTTGGAACAAGGTAAGAAAGTTGTTGAAAATGTTTTATAGCTTGTGATTTAATTTTTTCTGATTGAATGACAGAAATACTTGAATCTTCTTCATTGATAGATTTTTCTTTATATTTTCCTACAACAATTATTTCCTCAATCTCTATAGATAAAATTGAAAGAGAAAATATTAAAGATAATAAAAAAATAATTTTTTTTCTGATATACATATGCAATTCCTCCGCAACTATTGTGTTGATCAGGTTCAAAGAGTTTCTTCAGATCTCAGGCTTTAGAGGCCACCCCTTTGCATAGATCTATATTAATAAATAATTCTTAAGATTAAAAGCTTTAGATTAGATGAAATTTTATTTTTTAAATTGAATACTTAAGATATTTATAAAATTAACCTTATATCAGTTATTTATAACACTTAATGCATAGCCATATATTTCTGAAATTTGATTAATTGTTTTATCTTTTGGAGTCCCGGCACCATGTCCAGCTCTATCTTCAACTCTAATCAAAACAGGATTATTGCAAGACTGATATTCTTGTAATTTTGCAGCAAATTTGAATGAATGTGATGGTACAACTCTATCATCCCTACTTGCGGTGGTAATCAAAGTTGTGGGATAACAAGTATCTGATTTAATATTATGAAGTGGGCTATATGAAAGAAGATTTTCAAAATGTTCTTTTTCACTAACCGGTCCATAATCACTTTCCCATGCCCAGCCAATTGTAAATTTGCTAAAACGAAGCATATCCAAAACTCCAACTTGGGGAATTGCAACTTTAAATAAATCTGGGTTTTGCAACATGGTTGCGGCAACAAGCAATCCTCCGTTTGATCCACCAATAATTACGGTAGTTTCACTAGAGCCTATGTTATTTTTATGAAGATATTTTGCTGCATATGCAAAATCATCAAAAACATTTTGTTTATTCAAAAGCATGCCGGCCTCATGCCAAGCATCTCCATATTCTCCACCACCTCTCAAGTTAGCAACGGCAAAAACGCCACCAGAATTTTTCCATGCTGTATGTGTTTTTCTGAATCCAGGAAGTAAAGAAATATTAAATCCACCATATCCGTATAACATTACAGGCGTATCTTTATTAATAACTAAATCTTTTTTATAGCTAATATGTATTGGAATTTTTGTTCCATCTTTGGATTTATAAAATTTTAAATCTGAAACATAATCATTAGAATCATATCCATTTATGTTCTAACTCCAAAAAATATTTTTTTCCAATGTATCTAGATTAATATTATAAATTTCTGTTGGTGTCACATAATTAGTAAAAGAGAAATAGGTTTCTTGATCATCTATATTTCCAGAAAAGCCACCAATAGTCCCTCTTTTATCAAAATTAATTTCAGATAGAAATTTTCCATCTAAATTAAAAATTTTAATACTCGAAAATGTATCTATCAGATAATTTATAACAAATGAATTATTAATAACGCTCACAGATCTAATTGAATAATCTGACTCAGGTATTACTTCATTCCATACAAAAGATTCATTTTTTATCTCCAAATTAACAATTTTGCCATTTGGCGAATTTTCGGTACTGTAAAACCAAAGAATATTGTCTTTACTTCCAATAAAACTATAAGCTCCGATTAATTCGTCTATGACTGGTATGAACTCACCGCCGGGTTTAGTCTGAACATACAGCCTATTTCTTTCATCTGTGCCTTCAGAAATAGACAAAAGTCTAATATTTGTATCTTTTACTACAGTAATACCCCATCCCCATCGAGGCTTATCAGTTTTCTCAAATATAACAACATCATCTGACTGATCAGTGCCAATTTTATGAAACATTAGTTTCGGCGCTTCATTTATATCTTTAAGCATTTCCTCACTTGGTTGATCATACTTCTGATAATAAAATCCCGAATCATCATTTTCCCATACAGCACCTGAAAATTTTGACCACTTAATTTCATCTGAAAGAATTTCACCACTTTCTATATTCATTATTTTCCATTCTCTCCAATCAGATCCCCCATCTGAAATTGAAAAAGCAATGTGATCGCCATTATTATTAACACTTGTTCCTCCTAAAGAAAAAGTTCCATCTTTAGAAAAAGAGTTTGGGTCAATAAGGACTCTTTCCTCACAATTTTCACATTCTTTAACCATTAGCTTACTTTGTTGGAAAGTGCCATCATTAAAATAGTAGAAAGTTTTTTTGTTTACCTTAAATGGAATTGAAAGTGATTCATTTTCCCAAATTGTTTCTAAAAATTTACCAATCTTTTTTTGAGATTTATTGCTAGAAATAAATTTTTTTGTAAATTCGTTTTGTTGCTTGGTCCAATTAATAGAGTCATCACTTGTGAATTCTTCAAGCCATCTATAAGAGTCCTCAATAACATATCCATGAATTTCCTCACTAAATTCTATTTTTTTCGAGAGAGGATAATCTAACTCAACTTTATTATTTGAACATGATGCGATAAATGCTAAACCTACTAAATTAAAATATTTTTTATACATGAATAACATATTACTTTACAATTAATACATGGATCAATTTAAATCTTCATGGATATTTACTTTTGCGAATATTAAATTCTTTTTTGTTTTAGCGCTCCCAGTTATTGCTATGGAATCTTTGACAGCGCATTTAATTGCTCCTTTAGGAGAAATGACACAGCCAGAAGACATAATGGAATTTTTTCAGAACAATGCTGCAGTTATGTTTGTTCTAGTAATCGTAGGTATTATTGTACAAATGGCATTTCTTGGTGGTATTTGGGTGAGTTTTGTTGCATTAGATTCTAATAGAGACTTAAATCCAATAAGTGCTTTGCAAACGGGATTGGCAAAATTTATTCCACTTTTTCTTGGCTATATTATTTATACAATTGCAATGGCCTTAGGATTGCTACTGCTTATATTGCCTGGTATCTATATAGCAGCGAGATTATCTCTATTTCCAGCTTTTATTATGCTTGAGAATAAAAAAACATTTGAATCCATATCGTCATCGTGGGAAGCAACTGATGAATTTGGATCAAAACTTTTTATGTTTACCCTTGTTTTCTTTTCACTTTCTTTGGTAACAGGATTGATCTTAACCTCTATTCTGCCAGCAAACATTTTTCAACTTGTTATTGTCGCTTGCGCTGAATATATGTTTGTGATTCCACTAGGTTACATATACTTTACTCTATATAAAACTGTTAAAAGTAATTAGATTAATTGTCGAATGCATCATTCAAAGGTAGAATGCACATTCATTGTATTGGGGCCTGTAGCTCAGTTTTGGTTAGAGCGTTCGACTGATAATCGAGAGGTCGGAAGTTCGAGTCTTCCCAGGCCCACCACCTAATTTAATATTTTCTCTTAAGATATATTTAGTAATTCTATTTCAAAAATTAAAATTGAGTTTGATGGAATCCCCGGTCTTCCATCTTCACCATATGCCATTGAGGGATCAATAAATACTTTCCATTTATCACCTTCTTTCATTAAAGAAATAAGTTTTTGGCATCCTACAATTAAATTTGAGAGTTCTATCGTTAAAGGTTCATCCTCTAAAGAGCTCCAAAAAATCTCGCCATTAATTAGCATTCCATGAAAATGTGCTGTAATAACTTGATCGAGCTTTGGTGAAATTCCAGCAGAATCACCGTTCTCAATAACATAATACTGAAGTCCTTTTTCAACTTCTATAATGTCTGGATTTTCTTTGTTGTCTATAAAGAATTGTAGATTTTCAATTTGTTGAATGTTTGGACTATCTTGTACACAAGAATATAAAAAAAATAAACTTAGAAATGTTATTACAAACTTCATGGTTAAACTTTAATCCTTAGGAACTTTCTTTTGCCAACTTGATAGATATTTTCAGAATTTTTTAAAATTTCAAGCTTTGGATTTTCAACTTTTTGTGAATTAATTTTAATGCCACCTTGTGCAATTAGTCTATTACCCTCAGAAACACTTGAAATCATATTTGCTTCTTTTAAAAGATTAACGAGTAAAATTTTATTCCCATCAATTTTCATTTTAATCAATTTAATATCATCAGGGATCTGTCCCTTCTGAAATCTTTTTAAGAAAGATTCCCTGCATTTTTTTCCATCGCCATTATTATTAAACCTATCAACTATTTCTTCAGCTAATATAAACTTAATATCTCTAGGATTTTTACCATCTTGCATTTGTTTTTTAAGATTATTAATTTCTTTCTCAGATATAAAACTCAATAATTCGAACCATCTCCACATTAAATCATCAGAAATAGACATTATTTTGCCAAACATTTCTTCAGGCTCTTCGTCTATTGCAATAAAGTTATTAAGTGATTTGGACATTTTTTTTACGCCATCCAATCCTTCTAGAATTGGGACAGTAATTACCACCTGAGGATCCTGATCATAATCTCTTTGAAGCTCTCGTCCAACTAAAAGATTAAACTTTTGATCAGTGCCTCCAAGTTCAACATCAGCATTAAGTGCAACAGAGTCATAACCCTGAACAAGTGGATATAAAAATTCATGAATTGCTATGCTTTTATTTAAAGAAAATCTTTTACTAAAATCATCCCTCTCAAGCATCCTAGCTACATTATATTTAGAAGCTAATCGAATTAGACCATCAGCTCCTAACTTTTCACACCACTCTGAATTAAAACGAACATCTGTAAGGTCTTTCTTGAGAATCTTGAATACTTGTTTTTCATATGTTTTTGCATTTTTTTCAAGATCTTTTGCTTCAAGTGTTGGTCGAGTTTTATTTGTTCCAGATGGATCTCCGATTCTGCCAGTGAAATCTCCTATTAAGAATATAACTTTGTGACCAAGATCTTGGAAATGTCTCATTTTGTTCAATAAAACAGTATGGCCTAAATGTAAATCAGGGGCTGTTGGGTCAAAACCGGCTTTAATAATAAGCTGTTTACCCGATTCAAGTTTCTTCTTTAAATCAGATTCTGTTAAAACTTCTTCTGTGCCTCTTTTTATAAGCTTTAATGATTCTTTCATAATACTATCATAGTATTTTTAAATGATTAATAGAATCACAATGTTGCTAGTTAATGCTTAACGATTAAAATAATGTTTATGTTAAGTTCAAAAAATAAATTTTGTTGTGAAGTCGAGATGCTAGATGATTACATAAATGATTCTAAATTCTTGAACGATCAATCTATTACAAAAGAAGCTGCATCTATTATTGAGCTATGTAGAAAAAATAAACGACATAGAACTATGCTAGATGCGTTTCTCAATGAGTATGGGCTTGATAATGATGAGGGTGTTGCCTTAATGTGCCTTGCCGAATCGGTCTTGAGAATTCCTGACAAAAAAACAAGGGACTTAATAATTTCTGAAAAATTATCCGAGGGTAGTTGGATAGATCATCTAAATAAGGCAGACAGTATATTCGTTAATGCATCAACATGGGGACTGCTTATAGCTGGAAAGGTTGTTAATACTCCAGTTGAATGGGCAAATAATCCATATAATTTTTTATCTAATTTGGTCTCTAAGTCAGGAGAGCTGCCAATTAGACAAGCTATATTAACTGCAATGCAAATACTTAGTAAGGAATTTGTTATAGGAAGAGATTTTTCAGATATAAAAAAACTATCGAATCTTGAAGGTAATAATTATTCATTTGATATGCTTGGTGAAGCAGCGCGCACCAATGAACAAGCAGATAAATACTTTAGTTCATATATGAATGCAATTGAAGAGGTTGGTAAACTGAATTTAATTCATGATCTAAAAAATGGAGTATCAATAAAGATATCTGCTCTTCATCCTCGTTATGAAATGAGGAAAATAACAGATGTTGAAAATGAACTAATTCCAAAATTAACTGAATTAGTTAAATATGCTCAAACGAAAGATGTAGAAATCACAATTGATGCTGAAGAACAGGATAGATTATCGCTAAGTCTTCATATAATAGAGAATTTAGCATTTAACAAAAATTTAAAAGAATGGCCTGGATTTGGAGTTGCTCTTCAGGCCTATGGAAAAAGATCAATTGAGGTTATTCATTGGCTAAACAAAATTTTAAAAAAGAGAGAGGGAATGCATGTCAGATTAGTCAAAGGTGCCTACTGGGATTATGAAATTAAACATGCACAAGTATATGGGTATGAAGGATATTCGGTTTTTTCAAAAAAATCACTTACAGATATCTCTTTCTTGTTATGTGCAGAGGCGATTCTAAAAAATCAAAAAATATATCCAAAATTTGCTACACATAATGCTCACACAATCGCATCTGTCCATAAAATTGCACAAGATAAAAATTATGAATTCCAACGTCTTTTTGGAATGGGTGAACTTTTATACAGCAGCGCATCAAAAGTTCTTAATTTAAATAAAAATCCTTCAGTATATGCGCCTATTGGAAGCTATAAAGATCTTCTTCCTTACCTTGTGAGACGACTGCTTGAAAACGGTGCAAATAGTTCTTTTATTAATAAACTATTAGACAAAAATACTGATTCAAATTGGCTTGCTGAAAGTCCTATTTTAAGAGTTAAGAAAGAGAAAAAAGAAATACCATTACCAAGAGAAATTTATAAAAAAAGAAAAAATTCGTGCGGTTTTGATTTATCAGAATATACAAATCTAAATTACCTAGAAAAAAAATTGGATGAATTAAGCACAAAAAAAATTTCTGCTGAATCTATTTATGTTGGAAGAAAAAATGAGGAAAATATTTCAAATAAAATTACGTCAGTTTCAAATGGTAATGAAATTGGTTCAGTTTCATTTGATGATCCCTTAATTATAAAAAATGCTTTAGAGAAAAATAAATTATGTATTTGGAATAAATATACTTTTAAAGAGCGATCCAATATTTTAATAAAAATAGCTAACGATATTGAAAATGATCCATATGAATTGGTCTATTTCTTAATTAATGAGGCTGGAAAAACAGTTCAAAATGCTATGGATGAAATAAGAGAAGCCGTTGATTTTTTGAGATATTACTCGCAACAAATAAATGAAATAGTTTCCGATAAAGAGCTTCAAGGTCCAACTGGAGAAAAAAATAATATTTCATATACTCCAAAGGGTAGATTCCTTTGCATCAGTCCATGGAACTTTCCAGTTGCTATATTAATAGGTCAAATTTCTGCCGCATTAGTAAGTGGTAATAACGTTATTATTAAACCTTCTGAGATGACCTCAATACTTGGTTTCTTAGTTGTAAAAATATTTCATAAAAATGGTGTTCCTATTGAAGCTCTTCAATTAGTTCTGGGAGATGGGATGTACGGAGATGTTTTAACAAAAATACCTAATATAAATGGTGTCGCTTTCACTGGATCTCTATCTACGGCAAAAAAAATACAAATGAATTTGATAAAACATCAAAAAGAAATCATTCCTTTGATAGCTGAGACTGGTGGTATAAACGCAATGATTGTTGATTCCAGTGCCTTGCTGGAACAAGTAACTGATGATGTTATACGTTCAGCATTTGATAGCTCAGGACAAAGATGTTCAGCCCTTAGAGTTCTATGTATCCAGGAAGAAATTTATGATGATTTATTCAACATGATTAAGGGAAATATGATAATTCAAGAATTGGGTGATCCAAACAATTTCTCTACTGACATTGGGCCAATAATAAATAAGCAGGCCCACAGGAAATTAAAAAACTATATACAAAGTTGCAAAGACAAAAATATGAATGTAGTTCAGTTTGAGGGATCTTGTGAAGATACACATATTTCACCAACATTGATAGAAATTCAAAAAATCTCTGACATTAAAGAAGAACAATTTGGACCAATACTTCATGTTTTAAAATATAAGTTTAATGAAATGGAGAATATCATCGGTCAGATCAATAAAAGTGGTTATGGTTTAACCATGGGCATTCATTCAAGGATTGAGTCTAGGGCTGATTTCATTGGTGAAAATTCGAACATAGGAAATATTTATATCAACAGAGATATGGTTGGAGCAGTTGTAGGATCACAACCCTTTGGAGGCATAGGTTTATCGGGCAGTGGTTTTAAGGCTGGTGGACCAAACTATTTATTACAGTTTTTAAATGAAAAAGTTGTTTCAAAAAATTCAGTTGCCTTTGGAGGAAATACTGAATTGTTAAATCTACAAGAAGATTAATGGTTGGATTCAAAAAAGTACCAGTTAAATTAATTTTCAGTATTTTTTTAATTTCGATGATGGTAATTCTATTAATTTATTTTGATGGTAAAAATAATAAACCATTACCTATCGAAAAAGTGATAATTTCTGAAGAGTTAAATATTCCGCTTCCAAAAGTAAAAAATAAAAAAATACATGTAGTTAAAAAAGGTGAGAACCTATCAATTATTTTTGAAGAAAATAATATACCCCTAAATACCGCTTACAGGATCTTCAATTTCGATTCAGATAATTTATTATCTAGCATAGTTCCTGGAGATATTATGGAGTTCAATTACTTTGGAGACAAACTTCAAAATATTGAAATAGCAAAAAATGAACTTAATTCCATAGTTATATCTATCTATGAAGAAATTACGGTCAATGAAATAACAAAAAACTCTCAAAGTTTGGAGTCTTTTAGAAAAGGATACATCACTACCTCTTTTTACAGCGATGCAAAAAATTTGGGTATACCTGATAGTATCATTATGGATTTTGCATATATCTTTGGGTGGGACATTGATTTTATTTTTGATGTAAGAAAAGGAGATGAATTTTCTGTAATCTATGAAACTTCTTTTTCTGAAGGTGAGAAAATTTCAAATGGAGATATTATTTTTGCAGAATTTAAAAACAAAGGATCTAGATTTATAGCTCAAAGATTTTATGATGATTTTCAAGGTAAACAATACTTCAATGAGAAAGGTGAAAATGTTAAAAAAGCATTTTTAAGGGCTCCGCTTGATTTTGCTTATATAAGCTCACATTTTAATCCAAATAGAATGCATCCAATTTTACATAAAATTAAAGCGCATAATGGAGTGGACTATGCTGCAAAAAGAAATACTCCTGTTAAAGCATCAGGTGATGGTGTTATTTCTTTTATTGGATGGCAGAGTGGTTACGGGAGAACAATTGAAATAAAACATGGTGGTAATATAAAAACACTTTATGCTCACTTAGAAAAATTTAATCCAAAACTGAAACTTGGAAGTAAATTAAAACAAGGTGAAATAATTGCATATGTTGGTGATTCAGGTCAGGCTACTGGACCACATCTTCATTTTGAATTTTGGCAAGGAAGCACAAGAACTGATCCAGTAAAAGTAAGATTACCCTCAGCAAAGCCAATTAATACTAATCAGTATGATGATTTTATTGATCTGCTTAATAAGAATTTGAATACTCTTGAAGAATATAATACTAGATTGAAATGAGTAAATTCTTTATTGGTGTCATGACAGGAACAAGCGCAGATGCTCTTGATGGTTGCATTGTAAGCTTTGAAAATCAATTTAAACTTATTGAATCCGCAAGTATTAATTTAGAAGCATCGTATAAAAAAAGTTATGAAAATTGTATAAAGATAGGATACAAAACGGTTGATGAATCAAACATTCTGCTTGATTTAGAAAAAAAATTGAATGACAAAACAATTAAACTTGTCAAAAAGCTTCTAAAGGATTCTAATCTTGATAGTTCACAAATTGAATCTGTTGCATTCTCAGGACAAACTGTTTTTCATACTGATCAAAAGAGCTATCAAATAGGAAATGCAACAGAAATTGCAAAATCTCTAGGGATCAAAGTTGTTTCAGATTTTAGAAACTTTGATATTTCGAAAGGCGGAAAAGGAGCGCCATTAATTCCTGCATTTCATAATTATCTTTACTCAGAAGAAAATAAAAAAGTGCTTATTTTTAATATTGGTGGCATTGCAAATGGAACTTACTTAAATGATAAGAAAATTGTTTTAGCATCCGATATTGGCCCAGGTAATTGCTTGATCGATTTTGTTGCATCTGAAAAATTAAATAAATGCTTTGATGAAAATGGAGAATCAGCAAAGACAGGAAAGCTATCGAAAAACATAATAGAAAATTTGATTAAGGAATATGACAAAAAGTTTAATATATACCCAAGAGCTGACGATAAAAGAAATTATTATTATCTTCTTGAAACAAGTGTACAAGAAATGAATCCAAATGATGCACTAAGAAATTTAACTGAATTAACTGCACAAAAGATTAAAGATTTCTTCGATTATTGTAATAAGCCTGAAGAAGTTATCTTTCATGGTGGTGGAACAAAAAATTTATTCTTGATGAGCCTAATTGAAAATAAATTAGGGCAAAAAATTAAAACAACAGATGATCAAATCATGTCTAAGTTTGTAGAAGCTGCTGGGTTTGCTTACTTAGCATATTTAAACAAAGGAGTTGTCTATGATGGTAATGCTAAATTGTAAAAGATTCTCCACATCCACATGTGGTTTTCGCATTAGGGTTATCGATAACAAATTTAGAACCTGACAAATCTTCAACAAAATCTAGTGTTGATCCTAATAAATATGGATACGACATTGAATCCAATAAAACTGAAAAGTTTTCAAACTCAATTACGTCATCATCATAAGCAACATCAGGATCAAATTTAAAGCCATACTGAAACCCCGAGCACCCTCCTCCAGTTACATATACTCTAAACCTAGAACCAAGCGATTCATTTGCATTCATAGCATTGCTAATTCTATTCATTGCGTTTTTAGTTAACGTAATAGATGAAATATCAGGGTTTTGCATATCAATTAATAATAACTTTAAATATCAGTATAAAATATAATTATGTGTATAAAAATTTTTTTTAAGATATTAGCTTATTTATAAAACTTTAGTAAATGAAAAAATCCTTAATTACCTTTTCGACAGTTGATGGTCAAACAGAAACTATTTGCAACAAAATTTCTGAATTATCAGAAAACTCTAATATTGATGTTGTTCCAATTTCTGAAGTAAGAGATATCGATTCTTATGATTCAATAGTAATTGGTGCAAGTATTAGATATGGTAAGTATAGAAATGAAATTTTTAATTTCATCAAAAACAATATTGCTGAAATAGATTCAAAGCATAATGCTTTTTTCTCAGTAAATGTTGTTGCAAGAAAACCAGAAAAGAGTTCTCCTGAAACTAATCCATATATGATTAAATTCTTAAATAAAGTTGATTGGAAACCAAAAAATTTAGAAGTTTTTGCTGGAAAAATTGATTACCCAAAATATAAATTTTTAGATAAATATGCAATAAAATTTATTATGTGGGTTACAAAAGGACCAACTGACACATCAAAAACATATGAATTTACTGATTGGCAAAAAGTTAAAATATTTACAAAAATTTTGAATTTATGAATAAGATAAAAAAATCATTGGCGCTGTTTAAAGAAGCAAAACTTCACATACCTGGGGGAGTAAATTCTCCTGTGAGAGCTTTTAAAAACATTAACGGTAATCCTATTTTCTTTAAAAAAGCTAAAGGTCCGCATATCTTTGATGCAGATAATAATAAATATATTGACTATATAGGATCATGGGGGCCTATGATTATGGGGCATTCTCACCCTAAGATAATAAAAGCTATCACTAAACAAGTAGAATTAGGAACGAGCTATGGAGCTCCTACAAGCATTGAATCAGATGTAGCAAAACTTATTAAGCATTGCATGCCATCAATTCAAAAAATAAGAATGGTTAATTCTGGCACCGAAGCCACCATGAGTGCAATAAGGCTTGCTAGAGGTTTCACTAATAGAGACATTGTAATTAAATTTGATGGTTGTTATCACGGTCATGTAGATTCATTGCTTATAAAGGCTGGTTCAGGCGTTAGCACATTCGGATTGCCAGACTCTCCTGGTATTCCAAAGGAATTAGCAAAAAAAACTTTAAGCTGTGAATTTAATAATTGTAATGACTTCTTAAAAGTTTTTGATAAAGTCAAAGAGAATCTTGCAGCAGTCATTATTGAACCAATAGCAGGAAACATGGGATTTATTCCAGCAGATAAATCATTTTTAAAACTCATTAGAAAGAAAACAAAGCAAAATAATTCTTTGTTAATATTTGATGAAGTTATGTCAGGCTTTCGTGTTTCTCTTGGAGGAGCACAAGAAATTTATAATATCAAACCAGATCTTACTACTCTAGGTAAAGTAATTGGCGGCGGATTACCAGTTGGAGCATTTGGAGGAAATAAAAAAATTATGGATTTTCTTGCTCCTACTGGGCCTGTTTATCAAGCTGGTACATTGTCAGGAAATCCGTTGGCAATGGCAGCAGGGTCATCCCTTATTAAAATGTTAATCGAATCGAATCCTTATAAAAGTCTTGAGGCCAAATCAGAAAATCTTTTAAGCGAAATGAGCAAAATATTTAAGGCGTACGACATTCCTTTTTCGTACAATCAAATTGGAGGTATGTTTGGGTTCTTTTTTTCTAGCAAACTCCCAAAAAATCTAGATGATGTTAACAATACCAATGATCACAATTTTATTAGCTTTCTTAATGCTGCAATTGCAAATGGTGTTTATTTTGCTCCCTCTAAATATGAAGCAGGTTTTATTTCAACAAAGCATACTAAAACTGAAATTAATAATACAATTAGTATTGTTAATAAAATACTGAAAAAAGGAATATTAAAATGAAATATGATATTAGTGCTCTTGGAAATGCGTTGGTGGATACTCAATTTATGGTTGAGCATGATTTCCTTGAAAGTATTGGACTAGAAGTTGATTCTATGACTTTGGCATCATCTGAAGACCATGTTCCAATTATAAAAAAACTTAATGAAATCGGGGCTAGTTCTGTTTCAGATTGTGGAGGTAGTGCTACAAATTCTCTAGTTGCCGCTTCAAATTATGGCTCTAAATGCCATCATGTGTGCAGAGTTGCAGATGACGAAGATGGTCGAAAATATTTAGATAGTCTGCAAATTGCCGGAGTAGACCATATTGGATTCAGCAAAGAAGATTCTGATTTACCAACAGGAAAATGTTTAATTTTTGTTACACCGGATGCAAAACGAACTATGAGTAGTATGTTAGGAATAAGTGCATTCTTGGGGCCAAAGGATATTGACTATGATGCTGTAAATAATTCAAAGATTTTTTATATTGAAGGTTATATGGTAACAAGTGATGAGAATTTTAATGCTGTAACATCTGTACTAAAAAATATTAATAATGATGAATGTATAAAGGCATTATCTTTATCAGATGCTGGTATTGTTCATGGTTTTAAAGATAAATTTAAGAAAATTGAATCATATGGTATTGATATGATTTTTTGCAATGATGATGAAGCTATTGCTTTTGCTGGAACAGAAAGCCTTGAAGAGGCAATTAGATTTTATAAAGATCAAAGCTATACAATAGTAATAACCAAAGGTTCCGAGGGTAGTATTGTAATTAATGATGGTGAAGAAATTTTTTCTCCTGCTGTTAAAATTGATCCAGTGGATACAAATGGAGCTGGCGATATGTATGCTGGCTCTTTTATGCATGCCTTTATAAAAGGCTTGAGCCTCTCTGACTGCGCAAGCTTTAGTAATTATGCATCTTCTAAAGTCGTTGAAACATTTGGTCCCAGACTAACCCCCTCTGGCTATAAAGAAGTTTCAAATAAATTAAAAAAAGGCTAGTAAATTAAGCTAGTATCTGATATTTTCTCCAACCTAAAAACTTAAATTAAAAATATGCCTGTAAAGAAAACTACTTCTGCAAAAAAGAAGCCACAAAAAAGGGTTGTAAAAAAACTAACTTCAGCAAAAAAATCCGTTACAAAAAAGACAAAAAAAGTAACTTCAAAAAAAGTAACTAAGATTAATAAGAAAACAACAATTGCTAATAACAAATCAAGAGTTGCACCATACAAGCCCAAAAAAAATGAAAAATATATGAGCGCAGCTATGAAGAAACATTTCATAGCAGTACTTTTATTGTGGAAAGAGCACTTAAGAGAAGAGATGCAAAAAACTTTTGATCATTTGAAAACGAAAGGCGAAACTTTTGCAGATCCGATTGATAGGGCTTCACAAGAAGAAGAGTTTGCATTTGAGCTCAGAACAAGAGATAGAGAAAGGAAGTTGATAAATAAAATTGCAATATCGATTGAGCAGATCAAACAAGATGAGTATGGTTGGTGTGAATCGTGTGGTGATGAAATTGGAATAAAAAGACTTGAAGCAAGGCCTACCGCAACACATTGTATAGACTGTAAAACTCTTGATGAAATAAAAGAGAAGCAGCTTAGTGGATAAATCAATCTATAAATATCAAATATAGATTTTGATTGATAATAAAAAAATAAATAAATTTTCAATATCTATAGTTGAAACACTTCAAAAAAATAATTTCGAAGCATATCTTGTTGGTGGTTGTGTAAGAGATCTTTTATGTGGAATTGAACCCAAAGATTTTGATATAGCCACAAATGCAACTCCTGAGCAAATAAGAAAAATATTCAAAGCTTCGAGGATAATTGGGAGAAGATTTAAGTTAGTTCATGTTTTTAACAGATCTGAACTTATAGAGGTTGCAACTTTTAGATCAGGTGAGGCATTTAAAAGTGATAGCAAGCTTATAAAAGATCATAAAGGTAAGATACTTCGAGATAACATTTGGGGAAGTTTGGATCAAGATGTTTATAGAAGAGATTTCACTATAAATGCGCTCTATTATTGTCCTTTTACAAAAGAAATTGTTGATAAAAATAATGGTATCCGACACATAAACCAAAAGATGGTTGTGTCTATTGGTGATCCAATGAAAAGATTTTCTGAGGATCCAGTCCGTTGTCTCAGAGCAATAAGATTTAGCACTAAATTAAGATTTAAAATTGATAATAATATTAAAGAGGCTATCTATAAAAAAGGATATCTTTTATCTGACATTTCAAACGCTAGGATGTTTGATGAATTTTGCAAAATATTTTTAAATGGGATGGCAGAAAAAAACTATAGTAAGTTATCTTCATTTGGTCTTCATAAGTATCTAATTCATTCAAATCCGTTAATGACTGAGTTTTCTCATAATATTATGAGAGATGCATTGATTAATACAGATAAGAGATTAAAGAACAATAAGTCTGTAACACCTGGTTTTTTAATAGCAGCTTTGCTTTGGCCAGAACTTATAAGATTATCAAAGAAAAATAATGAAATTAATCTTAGGAAGTTTTTTAGAAATATGGATCTGGTGCTCAGAAAACAGCAAAAACTTACTGCTATACCTAGAAAATTTCATGGATATATTAAGGATATATGGGCGCTTCAATTAAAGCTTCATAGCAGAATTGGTAAACAACCATACAAAACTTTGAACCATCCAAGATTTAGAGCAGCCTACGATTTTTTGCTCATTAGAGAAAAAGCGTCTAAAGATGAGACTTTTATAGGCAAATGGTGGACTGATTTTCAAAAAAATGATGACAATCTCAAGAAAAAATTACTTACTGATATAAAAAATATAAATGAAAAAGAATCTTCAAAAAAATTTGGTTTCTTTAATGAGTTAATATAATCTATTCTTTATAAAAATAAAATTTTAATGAAGCTAGCTTTAAACGAAATACCTCTTCCTAAATATATTGCAATTGAAGGTCCAATTGGGGTTGGTAAGACCACACTAGCAAATAAAATTGCAGAAACATTTAATTATAATGCCTTTTTAGAACAGCCAGCTGAAAATCCTTTTCTCAAAAACTTTTATAGGAATCCAAGTCAATCTGCATTGGCAACACAATTATTTTTTTTATTTCAGAGAATGCAACAAATTCAAGATCTTAAGCAGAGAAGTCTGTTCGAAAATGTAAGGGTTGCTGATTTTCTGATTGAAAAAGATAGGCTTTTCGCGGAGGTAACTTTGTCTAGTGAGGAGATGAATCTATATAACAAGGTTTATGAGCATATTACACTTGATGCACCTTCACCAGACTTGGTTATATATTTACAGGCACCTATTGAAATTCTAAAAGAAAGAATAACAAAAAGAGGTAACATAAATGAGCAGTATCTTACTCTAGAGTATTTGGAAAAATTAAATGATGCATATTCTAGATTTTTTCTAGATTATAAATCTGCGCCCTTATTAATCGTTAATGCTGCTGACATAGATTTAGAATCAAATGAATCTGATTATGAGTCATTAATAACAATGATTATGTCAAATCCGAAAGGTAAGAATTTTATAAACCCTCAACCTTCAATAATTTAGAGATTATATTGAAGGACAAGCTATATAAACCTTTCACACTAAACCCTCACATAAAGGACATGAATGAATATAGAGTCCTTTATGAAGAATCTATAAATAATCCAAAGAAATTTTTTGAAAAACAAGCAAAAGAAAATATATCGTGGTTAAAAGATTTTGTCAGTGTTCACAATGACAGTTTAGAGGAGACAGAATGGTTTGCAGGTGGAAAAATTAATGTTAGCCATAATTGTATTGATAGACATCTAGAAAAAAATGCAAGTAAAACTGCTCTTATATGGGAAGGAGATGATCCTTCAGAGTCTAAAAAACTTACTTATCAAGAACTTCATGATGAGGTTTGTAAATTTTCAAATGTTTTAAAAAATCTTGGAGTAAAAAAAGGATCTAGAGTATGTATTTATATGCCAATGATAGTTGAAGCTGCTTTTGCTATGTTGGCATGTACCAGAATTGGAGCTATTCATTCTGTGGTTTTTGGCGGATTCTCTCCCGAATCCCTAAAAGATAGAATCCTTGATGCTGATTGTAAGATAGTAATTACTGCAGATGAAGGCGTAAGAGGTGGGAAAAAAGTACCTCTCAAGTTAAATGTTGATGAGGCTTTAAAACAATGTCCTGAAGTAAGTACTACTCTTGTAATTAAAAGAACTGGTATGAGTATTCCGTGGAATGAATCTAGAGATATTTGGTATGAAGAGATATCAAAAAACGTGGAAAATTTTTGCGAACCTGAACCAATGGATTCGGAGGATCCACTATTTATTCTTTATACATCTGGTTCTACAGGAAAACCAAAAGGGGTTCTTCATTCAACAGCGGGTTATCTTTTAGGAGCACATATAAGTTTTAAATATTTATTCGGATTTAATTCTGATGATAATTACTGGTGTACGGCAGATGTTGGTTGGATAACAGGTCACACATATATCCTTTATGGGCCCCTCTCAAATGGCGCTACAACATTAATGTTTGAAGGTATTCCAACTTATCCGTCTGCATCAAGGTGTTGGGAAATATGCGATAAATATAATATAAATATTTTTTATACTGCTCCAACTGCAATAAGATCACTCATGGCACAAGGCAATGAACCAGTATTAAGAACTAATAGAGATAGTTTGAGAATACTTGGTACTGTTGGCGAGCCAATAAATCCTGAGGCATGGGAATGGTATTTTAATGTTGTTGGTGAATCTAGATGTGAAATTATAGATACCTGGTGGCAAACAGAAACTGGTTCAGTTTTGATATCGCCATTTGCAGGAGTTACACCAACAAAACCTGGATCTGCTACGCTACCTTTTTTTGGAGTAAAGCCAGCTTTATATGACGAGAACGGTGAAGCTTTAGTTGGCTCTAGTTCAGGAAATCTTGTAATTGAAAAATCGTGGCCCAGTCAGATAAGAAGTGTTTATGGTGACCATCAAAGGATGTTAAAAACATATTTCAGTATGTACGATAATACTTATTTTACTGGTGACGGAGCTAGAAGAGACGAAGATGGCTATTATTGGATCACAGGAAGAGTAGATGATGTTTTGAATGTATCAGGTCACAGATTAGGAACTGCTGAGATTGAAAGCGCTTTAGTGCTTCATTCAAAAGTTGCAGAGGCTGCCGTTGTTGGATTTAGTCACCCAATAAAAGGTCAAGGAATATATGCTTTTGTTACATTAATGACAGGAGAATCTTATACGGATGAACTTAGTGATGAATTGAAAAAATTTGTTTCTAAAGAAATAGGTCCAATTGCAAAACCCGATTTAATTCAAAATGCTCCAGGTCTTCCAAAAACAAGATCAGGGAAAATAATGAGGAGAATTTTGAGAAAAATTGCTAATGATGATGCATCAAGCCTCGGTGATACTTCAACGCTTGCAGACCCTTCAGTTGTCGAGTCACTTGTGGCTAATGGAAAAACTCTCTAATAGGAAAATTCTCAACAATTTTTTCAAATATTAGTTAGATGTGTAAGTGTTTTCTGTATTAATAATTTTATTATCATCTTCAAGTTTAATTATATGAGCCATTAAACTCATCTTTGCTATAGGATGAAGAGTTTCGGGAACGTCGTCATATACAAGCAGCAATAATTCATCAAGATTAGAATTCTTATTTTTATCTATACACCTTAGAACTTTTGATTCTCTTGATAGCCTGTGTCTTATTATTGATTCAATAGTTCTTTCAGGACTATGCATATAATTGCCATGGCCGGGTGCAAAATAACCAATATTATAATTTTTAAGTAATTCCAAAGATTCTATGTATTCAGTCATATTTCCATCTGGTGGAGCTATTACTACAGTTGATCCATCCATAATGTGGTCACCGGTTAAGAGACAATTAGATTCTTTTAAAAAAAAACATAAATGATTTGATGCGTGCCCTGGGGTATGAATAACTTCCAGTGAATATTCATCATTTGAAACTATATCACCATGATTTAGAACTGTATCAGGTAAAAAAGTTTCATCTTCCCATTTAGATTCTCTTTCAACTAATCTTCCAAACATTGGTATATCTAATTTTTTTGATATTGTTAATGCAGCGGGTGAGTGATCTGTGTGAGTATGGGTGACTAATATTCTTTTAATTTTTCCAGCACCCTCAAATATTATTTTATTAATATGTTCTTCGATATTAGGACCAGGATCTATTATTGTAATGTCCTCTTTGCCAACTAAATAAGTATTAGTACCGGCACCAGTGAAAACACCACCATTTGGTGCGGTTATTTTTTTTATTAGATTATCCATTAATGGTCCTCGTATCCTTTATCTCCTGGCAAAAGTCCAACCCAATTTCCATTTTTTTTAAAAAATTTAGGAAGTATTGGAGGGAAATCTTCTTTTGTAAGACTTTTCTGATGACTTAAAAAATCTTCAGCAGATTTATGTCCCTCACATGACTGTAAGTTTTTAATGGTTGGCATTATCATCTGCATCTCTCCCTTAAAGGCTCGATCAATAGCTTGAGTAGGATTAATCCATAAGCTTTGCGTCAATTCATTTCCATCATGGCTTTCTATTTGATTTTCAGGTAAGAATGCAATAAAAAATCTCGTATCAAATCTTCTTGTCTCTATATTTGGCGTAATCCAATGAGATAAAGGTGCGATGTTTAAAGTTGATAATATTAAATCTTCTCTTTTACAAATATCCATCATATTAATTTTATTATTTATAAGCATTTTTCTGTATTTATCAAAGCTAATTTTTTCATCTCCAAGAAAATCTAGGGATTCTCCAGATTTTCTTTTAGCAAACAAAATTCCAACTTCCTCAAAACACTCTCTAATGCATGCAATCCAGAATCCTAATCCGCCTCTTTTAAGGCCTAATATTTGTGATGCTTTTATATCGTTAAGACCATCTGTATAGAGCTCGAGTTCCTCAATATAATCATCATCATCTATTTTTCCTCCAGGAAAAACATATAAATTTTCAAATGGTGGTCTTTTTGACCTTTTAACCATAAGCACTTCTATATCAGTTTTTGAGTTTTTTAGTACTAGAACGGTTGCAGCAGGGGTTAAATTATTATTCATATATTTATCTGATATAGCTTAGAATACTGCTTATGATAATTACTGACAATCTTAACAATGATATATCGAGTGCGCCAGATTGGTTTTTGAATGCAATTGAGATTAAGCCACAAGCTAAAAGAATAGAAAATCCAAAAGGTGACCTTTCATATTCTAAATGGGCATGTGAAACATCTAGCAGAGATTTATTAATATTTATACACGGAACAGGTGCTCATAAAAAATGGTGGTACCCTATTGCTCCACAATTTATAAATAATGCAAATGTTATTGCAGTTGATCTGCCTGGAATGGGAGATTCAGGATTTAGAGATAAATACAGTATCAAGGATTTTGGCCAATGTATTATTTCCATTATTGATAACGAAAAAAAGAATATGACTGTTGATAATGTTTTTATTGTTGGTCATTCACTTGGTGGACAAGTTGCAGGGTATGTAGCTTCAGAAAAAAAAGAACTTGTTTCTAGCCTCATTATGATTGATACATTTATAAGACCTCCTGACTGGGATCCTTCTCAGCATGAAGGCGGGCCTCTTAGAATGATCAAACATTATCCAGACAAAAGCACTATTTTGAAAAGGTTCAGACTTTTACCTGAACAAGAATGTTCAAATGATTGGTTTATAAGATACATTTCGGAGCATTCTGTGCGAAAAACTGATAAAGGATGGCGATGGAAGTTTGATGATTCAATGTTCAATAGCTTAGAAAGGTTATTTGGTTATCAATTTTCATTTGGATGTCCCGCTCTTTTCATTCATGGTGCAAATAGTTTGCTCATGTCAGGAAATATTCTTAACAATATAAAAAAAATGTACTCCGATATTATGGAATTTGAAGAAGTTACTGGTGCAGCTCATCATGTTCCTTTGGATAAGCCTTTAGAAATAGTTGATATAATTAAAAAAAGACTATTCTAAACATGAATTATTTTTATTTTTTCTTTTTTTCGATACTAGCGATATTAGTATTAACAAAGCCATTAACTTCAATAATTTATAAGTGGGTTATTAGATCTGAAAAACTAACTGTCGCAGGAATTCTAACAATTTTAATAGGGCTTTTATGTATTTATGTAAGCTTATCGAATTCATACTGGTACGAAAGAGTGTGGATGATAGTTACTTTTGTTCTTGGCATTGTCTTGTTTATCAGGGGAATCTTCATAATTTTCTATTTAGAAAATATAAAGAAATTTATAAAAATGTACATGAAAAATTATTACAAATTCAGCGTTCCTATAGCAGTGATAATGATTTTTTTAGCTTTTATAATTGTTTCAACGGATTACATTGGTCCCCAAAAAGATATTAGTAATTGTGAATCAGATGATCAAATACAAGTTATATGTGGCTTTGATAATTCAGAGGATATTGTTGTAACACCAGACAATAACTTTTTATTAATGTCACAAATGGGTTCAATAGCACCATGGACTAATAATGAACCTGGATATTTTGCAATGATGGATCTGAATACCAATAAAAAAATAATTCCTAAAATTATTTTGGAAGAAAACATATGGGGTGATAGCGAATGTATTAGAAAAAATGATGATAGTTATGGACCACATGGAATTGATCTTGTAGAAAGAAATGATGGCAAGTATCAATTGGGTGTAGTAAGTCATTTTCCAAAAGAGTCGATAGAAATGTTCGAGCTAAGAAAAAATAATTTAAATTGGGAAATGGTTTGGAGGGGTTGTGTAAATGTGCCCAGTGAATTTTATTTTAATGATATAAGTCTAAAAAAAGATGGAACTTTCTATGCATCTCATATGTATAAAAAAGATATTACAATGAATGAGTGGTTAATGATTGCTTTATTCAAGAGTAATTCTGGAAGTATCGTAGAATGGAGAAACTCAAATTTTACTAAGATAAAAGGTTCAGAGGGGAGTAGCCCAAATGGAATGGTAATAGATGAAATATCTAATACTATTTATATCAGTTATAACTTAGAGGACAAGGTTACTATTTTTGATTTATCAGATAATTCGAAAAAAAATAGTTATTACATTGAATCTCCTGACAATCCATACGTTACAGATAGTTCTATTTGGATAACTTCATTGGGCTTTCAACCAAAAGATGCAAATGATTGTATATTAAAAGTAAATTGTTCTTTGCCCTTTTCTATTCATGAATTAGATAAAAAAACATTAAAAGTTAAAAATAAATACACTTTTAGCAAAACCGTGTTTGGTCTTCCAACCGTAGCAGTTCCGATAAATAAAACTGTTTATATTGGGTCTTTTCATGCCGATAGACTAGGCTCTTTTAAAATAGACTAATTTAATGACAATAGATTTTAATTTTGATTCTATTCAAAAAAAAATACCTCAGAGGCCTTTAAATGCTCATAAAGGTGATTTTGGTAGAGTATTAGTCATAGGAGGGTCTGAAGGCATGGGAGGTGCTGCAATTCTTTCATCTGAAGCTAATTTATTTTGTGGTGCTGGATTGATCTATTTAAATACGCATTCATCAAATGTTGAAGCTAGCCTTGTAAGGAATCCAGAAATAATGGTACATCCTATTACTAAAACTATGTTTATACCAGATAAAATTGATGTCTTATTATGTGGTCCAGGCCTAAAGAATGATAAGTGGTCAAAAAATGTTTTTAAAAATGTTTTAAAAACTGATGAAATTAAAACATTGATATTTGATGCTGGTGCACTCGAATTTATCAATGAAAAAAAATTTACTAAAGATAAAAATATTATACTCACTCCTCATCCAGGAGAAGCTGCTAGACTTTTAGGTGTTACTAATAATGAAATACAAGAAGATAGAATTAGTGCTGCAAAAACCATTTCAAAAAAATTCTCAGCTTGTGTTGTTCTGAAGGGAAAAGATACTATTGTTTGTAACAATGAAAATCTATTTAGATGTTCAGAAGGCGGGCCTGAGTTGTCTTCTGCAGGTACCGGAGATGTTCTTGCTGGAGTAATATCTGCTCTTATTGCACAAAAAATTGATATTGTTGATGCTTGCATTCATTCAGTTGCTGTCCATGCAAGAGCGGGTAAGATATTTAAAAATAAAATAGGTGAGATTGGCTTAAACGCATCATCATTAATATCAATAATTAGAGATCTTCTTAATAAATGAAAAGTATTATCTTAAAAAATGATGAGGCCACTTGCAGACTTGGTAAGCTCATTGCAAATGAAATACTAAAAATTACTAAGCCTACTATTGAAATTCATCTAGATGGCGATCTTGGTGCAGGAAAAACGTTTTTAACAAGATCAATAATTTCAAATTCTGGTTGGAATGGACTGGTTAAAAGTCCAACTTATACTTTATGTGAAGAATATGATCTGGAAGATTTTATTTTTTTACATATTGATCTTTATAGAACTAACGAGCCTGAAGATATTCATATTTTTGATATAGATAGAAAAACTCATCCAAAAAAAATTATAATTATCGAATGGCCACAAAAGCTAGTAGAAAAAAGAAAATTTGACTTGAAGGTTAGTTTTGAACATCTGGAGAGTGGTAGAAGAATTTTTATAAATGATAAAAGTCAGCTTTTTTCGGATTTAACAAAACATTATGAATAAATTTATATTACTTTTTTTAGCGCTATCGTCTTTTGCATATTCAAATGTAATATCATTTTATGAGGTTAAGAATATTGACAGCGAATCAATAGAAATATCATTCCTTTTAGAAAAAGTATCCTTTATAAAATCATACACTCTAGCTGATCCTTCGAGAATTATAATTGATGTTCATCAAACTGATTTAGAAAAAGATTTAGAAAAAAAATATAACTACCCAATAAAACAAATAAGAGCTATATCAAAAGATAATCTCACAAGAATTATTATTGATTTTTATGAATATGTTAATTGGAGTAAGCCAACTCAACAAAAGACAGATAAGGGTATTCTATTAAAAACAAAGGTAAAAAAAAATAAAGGTTTAAAGAACAATATTAGAGATATTATAGTAGCAATTGATGCTGGTCATGGTGGAAAAGATCCTGGCGCTGTGAGTAGTAACAATATTTTAGAAAAGGACATTACCTTATTAATTGCTAAAGAGTTAGAGAGAACTCTCAAAGATACAGAGGGATATCAAGCAGTATTAATAAGAAATGATGATAGAACCGTCAGCTTAAATGATAGATATCAAAATGCCAGAAAATATGGTGCTGATGCATTTATTTCAATACATGCAGATGGCTTCAGGCTATCATCTGTAAAAGGCGCCTCTGTTTTTATATGGTCAGAAGAATCATCAAGCAGTGTTGCACGAAATCTTTCTGATAAGCAAAGAAAAAGAATTCAAGCTCAAATAAAAAATATTGAGCCGTATGACTTTGATGAAGATGCTGCAAGATATCTTTATCCTAATACTTATAAAAATAAAATTGATGAAAGTAAAAATTTAGGAAAGAAAATATTGGAGCAATTAAAAAGAGACCCCTTCACAAAAATTCATAAACAAAATGTTGAATATGCTGATTTCAGAGTACTGAAGTCTGTAGATATTCCTTCGGTATTGGTTGAATCTGGTTTTATAACTAATCCTGAGGATGCAAAAAGGCTAAAAACTAAAGCAGGCAGAAGAATGATAGCAAGGTCTATATTCTTAGGTATTCACAACTACTTTATTACAATGCCAGTTTCAGGCTCTCTTTTAGAAAATTATTCAAACTATCTAAATTATGAAATTCAAAAAGGCGATGTATTGTCAGAGATTGCGATCAGATTTGGTGTGACGGTTGAGTCTATAACTAAGATAAATAATCTAGAAAATAAATCAATATTTCCTGGTCAAATAATTAAGATTCAAATTTAAGAATTTATGACATGTCATATGGATCAATATCATATGTCCACTTAACTTTTTTTGTTTCCGTCCATGTTTCAATTTCATCAGATAGAAATTTAAGAACTCTATTTAAATAAGTTTTAGTATCAGACTTAATAATCAAATGATTCCTTGAATTTCCCTTGATTTTAAAAGGTATTGATGGAAATGGTCCTTTAACATCTATATTTTTTTTGTTATTCAAAAGCTTGTAAACTTTTTCTAAAAATTTAGTGCAATTTATATAATTTGGTGAAGTTGCTCTTAAAATTGAAACAGCTGAGTAAGGAGGTAAAGAAAGAGTTTTATTTATTTTTAAGCAATTTTCGGCAACTAATTGATAGTCACCAGTCTTAATTTGCTTTAAGTTTTTATCATTGGGATATCTGGTTTGTATAATTACTTTTGCGAGATTATTATTCCTTCCAGCTCTTCCAGAAACTTGAATTAATTGTTGAGAAATTTTTTCCACTGCATTCATTTCAGGACTTAATAAACCTCCGTCAGCATTCAGAATCACGCATAAAGTTACTTTTGGAAAATCATGTCCTTTTGAAAGCATTTGTGTTCCGACTAATATTGCTTCTTCACTCTCGTTAACTTTTTTGTAAATCGCCTCTATTGAGCCCTTAAGTCTCGTTGAGTCATAATCCATTCTTATTATCGGCACTTTATCAAAAGCATTCTTAAGTACCTCTTCAACCCTTTCAGTTCCTGTTCCAAGAGTATTTATATTTGTTGAATGACAATCTGGACAGCTTTTATTTACTCCATACATGGACTCACATTTATGACAAATCAATCTATTTTTTGATTTATGAAAAACTAAGTTTGATTCACATGATGAGCAATTAGCTACCCAGCCACAATCATCACATTCATATATTGGTGCAAAACCCCTTCTATTTATAAATATTAATACTTGATCCTTTTTTTTTATTGAAGTTTTGATGATGCTCATCGTTTGCGGAGCAATTCCTCCAAGCAAGGGCGAATTATTTATATCTAATGGAATCAACTTAGGAGGCTTTTTGCCATCTACCCTTCTCAGCAAATCAAATTTTTTAAATTTTCTATCTTTGACGAGTTTTAATGTTTGCAGAGACGGAGTGGCAGAGCCTAAAAAAATAGGTATGTCTTCTATTTGAGCTCTTTTAATTGCTAAATCTCTACCAGAGAATTTAAAGCCTTCAGCTTGTTTATATGACTGATCATGTTCTTCATCAATAATTATTGCGCCTAAATTTTTGAACGGCATTAAGACTGCGGATCTAGTTCCAATGACGATTCTTATTTTTCCAAACTTTGATTTTAGCCAGACTTTCAATCTCTGATTTGGAGTTTGCTTTGAGTGATAAACACCAATTTCACCACTAAAACGTTCATTTAGTCTATTTACCAGTTGAGGTATTAGATTTATTTCAGGCACCAAAATCAAGATAGATTGCTTGTTACGGATAAATTTTTCAGCTAATTGAAGATAAATTTCTGTCTTGCCTGAGCCAGTAACTCCATATATTAGTGATGGTTTAAATTTTTCAATTTTAATAAGCTTAACAAGATTTGATCTTTGCTCTTTAGTTAAATTAAATTTTTTATCATCGAGATTTAATCTATATTCATTTGATTCATTTAAATCATAAATAATCTTATCGTTTTTTTTTCTTAAAAGTGTTGGTATAAAAGAAAAAAACGCTTCTCCAATTGGATGATGATAATAATTTGAAGCCCATAAAATCGTATCAAAAATTGATTTATCAAAACAAGTATGTTGATCAGCAATTGAGATTATTTTTTTTAAAGCATTATGAGATTTCGGCTTAGAAATTTTTTTAATAACGATGCCGATAATAATTTTATTCCCGAAAGGCACTACAACCCTTGTTCCGATTGAAATATTTTTATCAGATTTATAAGTGAAACATTGTCTTAATGGCAAGCCAACTGCAATATCAAAATAAAAAATATTCATTTTTTAATTGTAAAGGATTTAATTTTTGATATAGTTCTCATCCTAATTTGATTTTATTATGAAAAAAGATATACATCCTAATTACAATGAAACTAAGGCTAACTGTAGTTGCGGTAACACCTTCACAGTAATGAGCACAATGAAGGAAGATCTATCTTTAGACATATGTTCAAGCTGTCACCCTTTTTATACTGGAAAACAGAAAATTATTGACACTGGTGGTAGAGTTCAGAAATTTGAAGAGAGATTTGGTAAAAAAAATTAGTTTTATCAACTTAACCCTGAACTCCCAAACCCTTTAGTTCCTCTCTCAGATGAAACAAATTCTTCTACTACCTCAAATTGTGCTTGCAATACAGGAACTATAATCATTTGAGCAATCCTGTCTCCTTGATTTACTTCAAATTTTTGATCTGATCTATTCCAAGCTGGTACCATTAATTCGCCTTGATAATCTGAGTCGATTAATCCAACAAGATTGCCAAGAACTATTCCATATTTTGAACCTAGCCCTGATCTTGGAATTACCATTGCTGCAAGATTTTTGTCATCTAGATGAATTGCATAGCCCATAGGTATCATTTCGGTTTTGCCAGGTTTTATTGTAAGTTTTTGATTAATACAAGCTCTTAAATCAAGCCCAGCCGATCCTTTTGTTTCATATTTCGGAATTGGTATTTTATTCCCTATGAGTGGATTAATTATCTTAAGTTTAAATTTTTTCAATTTTATATTTCCTTTGGTCTGATAATAGATTCTAAACTACATTTACCATTATCAATCATATTCCATTTATCTGAATGACTAATTATTGCTAAATTACAAGTTGAAAATTTTGCAATATCTTTGTCTGTCAATGACTCTATAAGTATATGAAGCATAGGATTGTGTCCAATTATTAATATATTCATATATTTATCATTTATTTTTTTTAAAAAACTTAGAATTTGATCATATTTTCCATAATAGAGATCATCGGTATAAGCTGCATCACCTATTTTAAAACTAAAATCATCTGCAACTATATCGAAAGTTTCTTTTGCCCTTCTCGCTTTGGAGCACAACACTTTTGAAATCTTTATTTGATTAATCTTTCCGTAATTACCAACTTTTTTAGCATCTCTTATGCCTCTTTTGGCAAGAGGTCTTTCGAAATCTGATAGATTTTTATTGCTCCAGGATGATTTTGCATGTCTAAGAATATATATTTCTTTCATTTAATATTAATTATAGTATTGATATGTATGCATCTGTTCTATAAAATCGCGGTTCTATGAGCAAAAAATGTCAAGTAACTGGGAAGATGCCACAAGCAGGAAATAATGTTTCTCATGCTAATAACAGAACTAAAAGAAAATTCTTTCCAAATCTCCATACTCACAAGTTTTGGGTGGAATCTGAAAACAGATTTGTAAGTCTAAAGGTTTCTGCTAAAGGCATGAGAATAATTGATAAGAAAGGTATTAGTCAGGTACTCAAAGAATTAAGAGATCGCGGCGAAAAAGTTTAGATTTTCTATTTATAGCCAGCTTCTTGTGCTAAAAATACTGCTTCTTTTTGAAGAATACCAAGCTTACTTACATTAATTTTATCTTCTGAAAATTTTCCCCATTTTTTTATAGATTCGTGAACTTCTGCACTGTTTAAAACTGGATATTCTTTATTAGATGATGCATAAAAGTTTTGTGCATTTTGTAATGATAAGTATTCCAACAGCATTATAGAGTTTTCTTTGTTTTTTGAGGTTTTGACTACCCCTGCACCTGAGATATTCACATGAACTCCTCTGTCATTTTGATTTGCCCAGAATAAACGAAGATTACTATATTTTGGATCATCTAATAATCTGGCTAAATAGTATGTATTAACAATTGTGACGCCACACTGTCCACTTGAAACTGCTTTTAAAGCATTTGTATCATTTGAAAAAACTTCAGTTGCTAAATTTGAAACCCATCCCGATACAACTTCTTTAGCTTTTTCAAAGCCGTAATAATCAATCATGCTGGCAATTAAAGATCTGTTATAAACTTTTTTTGAGGTCCGTAGACATAATTTTCCTTTCCATTTTGGGTCTGATAGATCTTCATATGAAGAAAAATCATCTTCTGAAAACTGGTCATTTGAATAAACTATTGTTCGTGCTCTCTTAGAAAGACCAAACCATTGATTGTTAGGATCTCTTAAATACTCAGGAATATTATTTTGTAATATATTTGATTCTACATTACTAAAAATTTCTCTTTCGGTAGCTTGCCACAGTACTCCTGCGTCTACAGTCATAAAAATATCAGCTTCTGAGCTTTCTCCCTCAATATCAATCCTTTCCATCAACTCTTGGGCTTTTCCTGACAAGAGATTAACCTTGATACCGGTTTCTTTAAAAAATTCCTCAAGAATTGGTTCAAGCAATTGAGGTTGCCTTGATGTGTATATTGTTAACTCTTTATTAGAAGTATTTGAACAAGAAACCAAAATAAAGAATGTTAATAGTGCTGATAATTTTTTCATTCTATAACCTCATTTGAATAAGAATCATTAAGGTGTGCATATTAAATTATAGCTTATTCTTGCCAGAAGCTTGATTTATAAAAAACTTTTTTAAAAAAGAAATTTTATTTACGCCGGACAGTCCTATATTTCTCAGCAGTTTTACATATAAATTATCAGAGCTAAAAATATTTACAAAAAAGTCCATTGATTTAAGCATTACTTTATTCATACTTTTTCTCCTTATTTCATATCTTTTTAATATTAGAGATCTGTCAGCATTAATGTTGTTTTGAAAACTCCTAATTATTTCTTCGCAAAAAATATCAGCATCTGCAAATCCAAGGTTTATTCCTTGTCCCGCTAAAGGATGAATTGAGTGAGCAGCGTCACCAATTAAAGCGATTGATCCTGATACATATTTCTGAAAATAATGACTGGATAACTTAAAGTTTAAAATATTTGAACTTACTTTTATATTACAAGAAAGTTTTTTTTCAAAGTATGAAAGATTTTTCTTTAAATACTCTTCAATTTCAATGTTAGCAAGTCTTTTATTATCAATAGACCAAACTATGGTATGTGATGACTCATCTTTATCTTTTGGAATTGGCATTATCGCAAAGATGCCTCTTTCAGAAAAGATTTGATATGCAGTGTTTATTTCATTTAGATTACACTTTGCTATAAAGGTTATGGCAGTTTGATTATATTTACCTGATATTTCCTCAAAAGAAGCATGTTTTGCAACATTTGAATTTCTTCCATCACAACCAGCAATTATTTTTGTTGTAATATTTTCATGATTTGACAATGAAATTTCTGATGTGGTCTCTGAGACATCATTAATAATTTTTTCTATTTGATTTCCAAAAATTGTATTTTGACTTTGCGATTTTTGTAACTCATTGTGTAATTCATCAAAAAATACTACGTAAGATAAGTTATCTTCATCAATTTCTTTTGCATCAAAATTAATTTTTCCTGAACCATCGCCATCAAATACTTTTATCTTATTTATCGCAGCATAATCAATATCAATACCTATGTTATTTAATAGATTCTTTGAATGTTGGTTCAGAGTTAGAGTTCTGATATTTTCATTGCTGAGTGATTTTTTTTCAGAACGTTCAATTATTATTGAATTAATGTTATTTTTATTTAATCTTGACGAAATATAGTTTCCAATTATTCCACCACCAGAAATAGTAATAAAAGAATTCATAACATTATGACATTAATAGTTCAATTTCTTTTGGATCAGAGGGAACCTTTTCAGTTAAGTTTTCATTTCCGTCTTTTGTTACAAGAATGTCATCTTCGATTCTGATACCAATTCCTTTCCATTTATCATCAACATCCATTGAGCTACTAATATAAATTCCTGGCTCAATAGTGGTAATCATCCCTGGTTTAAATTTCATAAATTCATCACCTTCCATATAATCACCTGCATCATGAACATCCAGCCCAAGCCAATGTCCAATTTTATGCATATAAAAATCTTTATATGCGCCAGCTTCATGCAATTCTTCTGGATCTCCTTTTAAGATGCCTAAGCTAACTAAACCTTTTGTAATTACCATTTCTGAAATCAGCTGGGGCTGCATAATATTGTTGCCAACTTTAACTTCATTGATTGCAGCGTGCATTGCTTCTAGAACAATCTCATAGATTTGTAGCTGCTCTTCAGAAAATTTTCCACTAATAGGATATGTTCTTGTTATATCAGATGCATACATTTCATATTCACATCCTGCATCTACTAGGATTAGATCACGGACATCTAGTTTCTTATTATTATCAATATAATGAAGTATGCATGCATTATCGCCACTAGCAACAATTGGAGTATAGGCTGCATATCTCCCCCCTCTTCTAGAAAACTCATACATGTAAAGGCTTTCTACATTTTGTTCATTGCCGATACTTTTAATAGACTTCATGGCCTGAATGTGAGCCTCTGCAGATATATCACATGCCTTCCTGATCATATTAATTTCATGATCATCTTTTATTAGACGCGAATTACCAATTATTGAAGATGCATCTATTATATTTAATGACTTACTATGGCGATCCTTTGAGCCTGCTGCAGTTGTCCAGTCAACAACTTTTTGATCAAAGCCTGCCTTCTTTCCTATTGCATACATAACTTGATCGTATCCGTGAATGATATCAGGTAGCAACAAATCTATTTGAGTATTATCGTATGCCTTATCAAATAAATACTCTTCTACCGCCCCAATCGGTCCGGCCCTGTAGCCGTCCCATATTTCTTTAAGTTTATCTTTCGGTGGCACAAAAATTATTGAACTAATATTATTATCATCCTTAATTATTGCAATAAGAGAAGATGGTTCGCAGAATCCAGAAAAATAATAAAAACTGCTTTCCTGTCTAAATGCATAGCTTGAATCAGCATTTCTATATTGAAGATCTGCTCCGGGCAGCAATAGAACAGAATTATTTGGCATTATTTCTGCCAAATTGTTTCTTCTATTTTGATATAAATTATTGTCCATGAGTGTATTCTACATTTTTAAACAAACTTTCCAATTCATTAAAGTGGAATTAAACTATCAAAATGCCTAAAAACAATAAGTTAAGTTCAAAAGATTTAGAGAAAAAAGTTAATTTATTGATAAAAAGATTTGATGAACAAAAAGGCATTATTGATTCCTATATTCAAAGAGAAAGGGATTGGAAAAAAAATAAAATTCTTCATAAAAAAGAAATTGCTCAACTGAATAAGCGCCTGGACAAATTTAAGGATGAGTAAGATGGAAACGATATCATTAAGAATATTTGGAAGGGACTTGACTCTAGCTTGTCCTCCAAAGGAAAAAAATAATCTAATACGTGCTGCTGATCTTTTAAATAGTGAGCTTGAAAATATTAAAGATAAGAATAATGCACTTATTATTGCTGGGCTAACACTTGCAAATAAGTTGCAATCAAAAAAAGTAACCGAAAATAGGGTTGATGAAGTTGACTACTCAAGTTTAATAAAAAAAATTAATGAGGCTCTTGAAAAATAAACTTTTACTTGCGTAATATCTAAATTATACTTCTTAAACATTCTGGTTCATTTGCTAATGTGTTAATAAATTTGAACCGATACTAAATATTAGGTGATTTTCCACTGTCTCTGTTGTGCAATACCTATAAAGGGAAGCCTGATTAGACAAGATATTCACCACCTGAACTTTCGGTTCAGGTATAACACATAGCGG
>TARA_B100001057_G_scaffold346351_1_pt1 | contig 36239 bp, 36 predicted proteins | sample TARA_B100001057 | Tara Oceans TARA_B100001057 (sample SAMEA2621839) | marine metagenome | biome: marine biome (ENVO:00000447); feature: surface water layer (ENVO:00002042); material: "saline water (ENVO:00002010), including plankton (ENVO:xxxxxxxx)" | depth 5 m | reverse complement strand
TGAAAGACAGTAGAATCAGGGTTTTATTAATCATATAGAAATAATATAGAGAGATTTGTAGTATCTCCTGCTTAAAACAAACTACATCTTTTTTTCCGCATTTTTGACTTGAGAGGACAAATCCTCAGCTGCTTTCTTAACAAATAATTCGATATCTTCCCTCCATTGAGCATCCTCCTTATGTTGAAGCTGTTGTTCACATAATGCTGCCTTTGTCTCATCAGGAGCCGGGCCACCATATATATTCCTGACCTCGATAAAATTTTTGGCCGAGAGAGCTTTTTCTAGATCATGCTGAGATAACGAAATTACTTGATTATGTTTTTTTGATATCTTTTCTAATAATTGTAGTGAAATATTCTCATTTTTAGATATTGATTCCTTCACACAATCAGAGACAATGCTATGAGCTAAATCAAAAGAAATTTTTTCTGTTCTCACCAAAACATCCGCCAGCTCTGTCACTGTGATGAAATTTGATTCTGATCTTTCTTTAAGTAACTCTAGATTAAACTCAGCAGCAGATAAAGTATGACCCATCAAAGATGTAGCTCTAATTGCATCTCTTACTCCACTGAATATCGCTGGCTGTAGATCATCCTCAACATCATTGATATCACCGAAGGGGGTATTGTGTACGGAGGTAAAGATACCGAGGGTCTGGCCCAAGGCTTTGCTGGCAATAGCTCTGACATGTTCTATCGCTACAGGATTTCTTTTTTGTGGCATGATTGATGATATTTGTACGTATCCATCCGGTAAACGTATTGCATCAAATTCCATAGTTGCCATTTGAAGAAATTCCTGCGTAAACTTACCAATATTCACTAGTAAGCCTGAAACCGTACCCATCAGTTCTGTGAAATAATCAACGGATGCTATGGAGCCATAACTATTTCTTGTAGGTTTATAAAACCCCAATAATTCAGAGACCCTGTTACGGTTGATTGGAAAACCAGTTGTAGTGATTGCACACGCTCCAAGCGGACATTCATTCATGTTTACAAAAGCGTTCTGCAATCTTTTGATATCCCTATTAAGATTCTCAGTCATAGCCAATAAGAAATGAGCAATTGTTGTAGGTTGTGCCGGTTGTGTGTGAGTGTAAGCTGGCATTGGGGATTCATGATGATTTTTGATATGACTAAAGAATACCTCTCTGAGTTTCATTACACTATCTATTAACTCTAATGTCTGATTACGTAAATAAAGACGATAGATTGTTACATCGATGTCATTTCGACTTCTAGCTGTGTGGAGGAGGCCAGCAGCATTTTTATTTTCACAGGCATTGGTTATTTCTCTTTGAATGAAAAAGAATAAATCTTCCACACTGCCATCATATTTTGCCGCAGAAATTGCATCTGTATTAAGAGATTGAATTGCTGTTGCTAATGATTTTAGTTCTTCTTGGCTGATTATCTCCTGTTCCGCTAGCATGATTAGATGCGCACGATTCACATCAATAATATGATGTAGAAAATAACTTTTTGCATCAGTGAAACAATCACTCAAAACATTTTCTTTGTAGCCTTTCGCAGGAAAACACTCTTTCATTTCTCTTCCCCTTCAAAATAGTCTTGTGCGTACGGCAAACTCAACATGTTAGCAAAAATTCTATATGCTCCTGGAATACCGTTTGGAAGCTGTCTGAACCATGAATAAGATGTATAAACATAATGCCCCTTACCAATCTTTGCATAGAGCATCGCTCCGTCACTTGATGGTTCACCTATATCATGAGCTTCGGTGAGAGGAATAAAATTCTTTCGATCAAAATCAGTGAAATTGTAATTATTTCTCTCTTGTATCCAATTCTTGAAATCATTATTTGTAATTTTGTTAGGAAAATTAAATATGGGATGATTAGGCTCTAAAATCGTAATTGGTGCCGTCTCATCTACAACTCGGATATTCTTCGTCATTGTTACTTCATAAGGCGCAAGTTTTTTTTCAGCAAAATCTGGTTGCTGATATTGAACAATTATCGTGCCTCCATTTCTAGCAAAATCCAAGAGCCTCTGATTGTTATCAACAAATGCTGGACGAGTCTGAGAAGCACGTATACCAATCACAATGACATCAAAAACTGATAGATCTCCAGTCAATAGGTCCTGATCAGATAATAAAGAAATACTTATACCTAACTTCTGGAGTGATTCTGGTATCATATCGCCACTTCCCATGACATAGCCAGTTTTGACATCCTCTACATTGACATCGACAATTTTGATATTAATTTTTGCTTTCTTGTATATCCTGTGAGTATTTATATGAGGATATTCAATTTTAATCATTGTATCTTCATATTCTTGATTATCGATGCTTGAATATGCATTTATATTGTATTCACCAGCCTCGACATTGTCTGGGACTTTAGCTGAAAACATATACGTATCAATTTTTTTGTTTGAATTAAGAGAAAAATTAACTTCGTTGGGTATAACTTCCCAATTTTCTGGGACTGATAGTTGAGCCTTACCATCAATTTTCTCATCACTGTTATTTCTAATTGAGAGCTGAACATCTATTGATTTTGATTTTTTTGAGATTGGAACTACCAAAAGATTTGTTGATGGTTCAATTGAAATTTTGGGAACTACATCTACTCTCCTTCTTATATCTCCTCTAATTTTATTTATTTCTCGATATTTTATTTCTCTCTCTAATGAAATTATCTTGTCTTGAATCATTAATTTCACTCTGCTTTTCAAAACAGGCATATCAAATGATCTTGTCTCAGAATTTTTCGCATTTCCCCAATCATAAATTGCACTTTCTGTTTTTTTGGTTAGCCAATATGGTTGAGTCAATTTTGCATCAGAAGGAATGGATACCTGATATGTGAAACTTTTATCCGCTCTATCAATTGCCCTCAATGACATTTCATTAGATAGCCTCTCAATTTGAGTGGGTAAAATCGACCAATTTTTAGGTGAGATGATTTCAGAAGATAGAACTTCGATATGATGGTCATTTGGAGTGAAAACTCTTATAGCTATCTCGGCAAAACTTCCTGCTGTGAGTGTTTCTTTATTAATTAGAGCATCTATTTTTACTCCCGAAGCAATGATTATAGCTTGCTCGATTTCAGTGATTTTTTCATTCAGCAATCTTATTGTTTCATCTGATTTACTTTTATTCATGGCATCTATGGCAATATCGCGACTATGAAACAGATCTGGAATCAGTTTATTTGGATTAAAAATATTAAAATCAATGATCAGTCTCTTATTGACCTCACTGAATTCCTCTAGGAGACGTTTTAATTTCGCTGTGGGTTTTTTTTCATAATTAACCAACTGAGAGATATCGGTATCAATTCCATCAAATATAGATTTTTCCTCAACAGGAAAAAAAGATGAAGAATGAGTTCGTCTAAGAAATGAAATTTGTTTCCCCTTAAACTCCGGTGATCCCATTTGCTGTGTCCTATGTTGACTTCTTCCTTCCATTCCAATTTCATAAGGACTTCTGCCAATTATGGGATCACTCTCACCAGTGTTGATCCTTAAAATAGATTGATTCTCTGTGTCCAGATTATATCGAGCATCAACATATAATTTTTTAACTTGCCAAGCTTGAATACCCATTTCTATTTGGTCAGGATATATTTCTGGATCTGCCGCTGCCTCAATGGCGAGTGGTGTTATAATTCCTGAATATTGATGATGACCATGACCATCAGTCATGCTCCCATCCCAGCGAGAGACAATTACGTCAGGACGAAACTCTCTTATTATTCTGACTATATCTCTGAGGACCTCCTCTCTTGGCCAAAATTTCATAACCTCGGTATTAGTTTTAGAGAACCCGAAGTCTTTTGCACGTGTGAAATATTGCTCAGCGCCATCCAGATTTCTAGCCTGTAATAATTCTTCTGTTCTTATCACACCCAGAGAATCAGATTGCTCAGATCCAATTATATTTTGACCACCTGAGCCTCTAGTTATTGATAAATATGCTGTTCTGGCATTTTCAGCTCTCACATGATACGCAACTAATGCAGAGTCTTCATCATCAGGATGAGCTCCTATGTGAAGAACCGATGCTGACGTCTGCAAGCGCTTCAACTGTCTGACTAATGCACTTGTGCCTTTATCATAAATCATATCCACTTGCGCTAATGATGGTAATGATAAAAATGGCATTACTATAGCTAAGGATAAAGTTAGGTAATTGTATTTAATGATTTTTTTCCTTGAAGATAATACTTATGAATAATCCAACACCCACCGTGATTAAACATCCGAAAACATTAAACCACAAAAAAGCGATCTCACTGAAGCTGCTTATGATCCAAACAGAGATCATACCAATTATTAAACCATAAAATGCACCTATTGAATTTGCTTGTGGCAAAGAAAAAGCCAGAATAAACACACCTAACAACGAGCCATAAAAGAATGAACCAAACTTATTCACCACCTCAATTAATGAGCCAAGATCAGTCGCATACAAAGCAACAATACAGGCAAAAATTCCCCAGATTACAGTGGCTATCTTTCCAAATCTGAGAAAGTCCTCATCGCTACCATCAGGTTTGATTAATTGTCGATAAATATCCATTGTTGAGGTAGTAGCGAGAGAATTAAGTTCTGACGAAATACTGGACATAGCAGCTGCTAGAATTGCTGCTATGATCATTCCTATCACCCCGATAGGCATATTCTGCACAATAAATACAGGGAATACGTAGTTTATGTCATTGAAGTTACTATTGTTATTGACCGAACCAACAAACTCATTTGCTTTCTCTCTAATTTCAATATAACTGAAATGACTTTCTTTGTATGATGATAATAAAATTTCTTCCGATGGATTCTGCTGATTTAAAATAAAATTTAATGCTGCATCACGACGTTTTATATATGCTTTATGATGCATCATCTCTAACTCTCTGTAATATTCTGGATTGTTTTCTTGTGCATTATTCGCCGCATTATTGTTAAAAATCATTGGAGGAGTATTGAAATGATAAAATATAAATATCAATATCCCGATGAAGAGAATTAAAAACTGCAATGGTATTTTTAGAAAAGCCGACATAAGAAGTGAAATTCTACTTTCCTTGATTGATTTTGCACAAAGGTATCTCTGAACTTGACTCTGATCACACCCAAAATATGATAAGAAGAGAAAAAGGGCAGCAAACGTTCCTGACCAGAACGTATATGGCTCATTTAGATCAAATCTAAAGTCAATAGTTTGAAGCTTTTCTGCTGCTCCGGCTACATACAGAGCGTCATTTAACGATATCTCTGATGGAAGTGTTGATAGAATTATTGATATGCAAACCATTAACCCAAGGATGATAATTGTCATTTGTTTCACATCTGCCCATGCTACTGCTTGAACACCACCTCTCATTGTATAAAAAGTCGTTGATAGACCAATCACAAATATAGTGATCCACTCTTCCCACCCTAGAACTAAGGATATTATGACCGCGGGAGCAGCAATTATTACCCCAACCCCCAAACCACGGGAGATCAGGAAAAAGAAACTCGTTAAAGTTCTTGTTCTAGCATCAAATCGATTCTCAAGATACTCATAAGCAGTAAAAACTTTAGCTTTGTAAATTAAAGGCACTGCAGTCACACAAAGAATAACCATTGCAAGCGGTAGACCAAGATAAAATTGTATAAACCGCATGCCATCTTCATATGCCTGACCAGTCGCTCCGATAAGCGTGATCGCAGACATCTGTGTAGCCATTATTGATAGACCTATAGCCCACCACGGAAGATTTCTACCTCCTAGAAAAAAACCAATAGCACTCTCTCTGTTCTGACTTGATTTTAATCCATACCAGAGCACATAAATTAGATATGAACAAATGATTATCCAGTCTACAATATGCATCTTTCAGCTTGAGTAAGTTACAGAAAAAAGATACAACAGAGCTATGAATATCAAAGTAACAATTAATACTAATTTATAAATACGATGCCATTTTTTCTCTTCGTTCACGAGTAATTTAATCTTTTGACAATACTGGTAATACGAGGAACTTACCTGTTAGTAGCCATCTGATTCCTGTTGGAGTAATTATACTGATTGCGACTATTAAGATAATTTGTTCAAGATCCTTTGAAGTTATATACTCGCTATTCATGTCCTTTTGAAAAAATATCAGCCCAAGTCCTGTATAGCAGAGTATTTGAAAAATAATACACACCTTTTCAATATACACTCTCATTAACTCAGTATAGCACCCATATTAACAGCAATGATTATTTACTCTTTTGATCTCTTAACAGCATCTCTGATGCTCTTAAGATTTGGTCTTTCTTTTACTAAATCAGCGTTTTTTAAATATATAAAAATGATAAGACAGGATATTAGAAGAGGAACAAATCTCTCAAATGGATCTCCTGGAAGCGTGCTCAAAAAATGTAAATTCTTTATCAATACATTAGAACTTCCTGAAAAATCAGAAGTACCAAAAGTATAAAACAATACCGTACTAAAAAATCCTGCAAGAATACTAAATTTTCTTGCTTTGTATGGAGGTTCATAACCCAATACTCTCGCAACTACGATTGCACCGAATGCAGCACCCAATGCACTCCATGCAAATAGCACCCTATTGAATAATCCATCAGGTATAACCCAGGCAATAATCATAGCTACCAATACAATCAATGCCATTACAATCCTAGAGATAATTAACTCATTTAAAGGGAAATACTCTCTCAACTTTAGATCATGAGATATTGCTGATGATGAGGCCAGAAGAAGTGAATCCACTGTAGACATTATTGCGGATAAGACAGAAGCAATGACAATTCCAGCGAGTACTGGTGGAAGTACATTTTCAGCTAACAAGTAGAAGATCTCTTTTTCAGGATTGATTTCGCCAAGAATACTTCTTGCCGAGAGACCAAGAACTGCCATTGCGATGTAAATAGTTATTACCCAGACAAATGCGATTCTAAATCCCATGCTGAGTTCTTTATCACCTTTGACTGCCATCAATCTTGTAAGAAGATGCGGTTGACCAAATGTCCCAAGACCGATTCCAATAGCACCAAGGATAAATCCAATCCAAAGAAAACCTGGTTGACCGCCAAACCAATCTATATAGTTTTGGTTATATGATGAAATAGAATTAATAATCTCATGGTATCCTCCAGCCTCATGATAGGTCATCAACGAGACAGAAATCGCAGCGAAGACCATTACAACGGCTTGCATTGAATCAGTCAGACTAGCTGCCCAAAAGCCACCCATTAGGCAATATATCAATATGATCAGTGACCCGAGAAGAAGACCTGTCTCTTGGTTAAAATCAAAATTACTGGAGAGAGTATCAGCAGCTGCCTCAAATTGGGCAGCAATATAGAAAATAAAACAAAACGAAATCAAACATGCAGAAAGAATAGCTAGATTTCTTTTATTATTCTCTTTCAAATTTGCGCTTATGAAATCAGTTGGCGTAATCCAATTATTAATTTTCGAATTTTTTCTTATTGATGGTCCAAGAACGAGCCACATGAATACGTAACCAGCCCAGATACCCGGGATTAACCAAAGTGCAGAGTATCCATATAAAAATACGAATCCACTGAACCCCAGAAGAACCCATGCTGATGAGGTACTTGCTGCATAGGACAATCCTGCTACCCAAGGTCCGAGTTGCTTTCCACCTATGAGAAAATCCTCATTGGTCACTATCTTTCGTGAGGCCCAAATACCAATAGCTATCAGAATTATTTGATAACAAATTAGTGTGATGCTAATTACTTCAGATTGGTCCATTGTATACAGAAGTTATCTTTCAGATTTAAAATCCAGCATCACCAGTCGGCCAAGCAGGACTATCTCCAACATCTTGGCCGTCTCTATCTATTTTTGATATTGCATTCTCCATGATTGTTAGTCCTTCTTTTAGTGTTTCTTTACTCATATTTAAGGCAGGATACATTCTAATATTTTCCTCACGATCACTTATTGCCCAGACACCCATGTGGAGCATTTCATTTCTGACAGCGCGTGCATACCACATGCTTTTATCTTCTTTTTTATCTGTGGGTGGCTGAAAACTTACCCCCAATAACAGACCACTAAGTCGAACTTGCCTCACGATTTCGTATTTTTCTTCCCAATTTTTCATCATGCCTTCAGCCATCTTTGCCAGATCAGCTGCATGATCGATAATATTATCACGCTCAAATATTTCCAATGTTTTGATTCCTGCAGCACAGCCTGCTGGAGTTCCAGCAAATGTTGAGTTTGCTGTAAAATCAGGATTATTTCCGAGAATTTCATCACGTGCAGCGACGCCTGCACATGCTTCAATACCACCGGATAAATTTTTACCAATAACCAAGATATCAGGCTCAACATCATAATGTTCAACGGCCCACATTTTTGCTGTACGGCCTAATCCAGTTAGAACTTCATCGGCAATCATTAGCCAGTCATTACGATCACATATGCCCCGAATTCCCTTTAAAAATTTCTTAGTCGGTATCCAGTTACCTCCTTCTGCTAGGCCAGGCTCAACCATAATCGCTGCAATATTATCCCTCTCTGCAACATAGTTTGGAATATGATGCTCTAAGTAATGAAGACAATATTCAGTATATTGTTCTTCAGTCATTCCAGCAGGAATAAAGTCGCTATGTGGATAGGGGGCGATAATTGCCCCACCATTCCACCCTTCCAAGTATTTTCTGGTGTTGAGCCCACCAAAGACCTTAGTTGCCATATTGTTTCCATGAAATGAACTGGAAAAGGTGATTACATGTCGCCTTTTTTTGTAACACATGGCCATATAAAAAGCCGACTCTGCTGCCTCTGTGCCTGAGACCTCATACGTAAAACGAGATAATGCTTTATTTGGTGTTATTTGAGTAATTTTTTCAGCCAACTCATATCGCAAGGGGTGATCATAATGAAATCCATATCTTTTTTGTGCCTGATGAACCGCCTCAATAATCTCAGGGTGAGCATTGCCTATCGGATTCGTTGCCCATCCATTTTGAAAATCTATGTATTTATTCCCATCAACATCCCAAATGTAATCACCCAATGCTTTATCAACCATAACCTGACCAGCCGGCCTAAAACCTCTTCTTGCGGCTTGTTCCAATTTATCTTCATAAATTAATCCATTTTGGAATAATGAAACACCTCGTCTCAATATTGCTTTAGCTTTCGGTCCTGGAATTGATTTGCTCATAGTAATTATCCTCATACCAAACTTTAGCACAGCAATGCATGCTCTAGAAACTGGGATTTCATCTTGTGTGATATCGATTTTTTTGAATTTTCAGCAAATGTATTCGAACTAAAATATATACGAGAATTTAGAAAAACTTCTCATATATATATGTGTTACTTTATGCATATGTTTGTATTTTTAAAAAAATCATTACGCAAAATAATTAGCTCGACATTCTTAATCGGAATTATTCTTTTTAACTATTCTGTTGCGGAAGATAATGGCATTAAAAAACCAAATATTGTATTGGTGTTAATGGATAATTTTGGTTATGGAGAAATTGGTGTATATGGTGGCGGAGTTTTGCGTGGTGCACCAACACCAAATATAGATAGCATCGCACACGAAGGATTTCAGTTAACTAATTACAATGTTGAAGCTGAATGCACACCATCTCGTTCTGCGTTGATGACGGGTCGTTATGGAATCAGAACAAGACAAAGACCCGATGGACCTCCCAGAGGTGTTTGGTATGGAATTACCAAGTGGGAAGTTACACTTGCAGAAATGCTATCTGATAATGGATATACTACTGGCATCTTTGGTAAGTGGCACTTGGGTGATACTGAGGGTCGTTATCCTACCGATCAGGGATTTGATGAATGGAACGGGATTCCAAGGTCATCAGACAGAGCGTTTTGGCCAGACAGCAATAGCTATGCACCAGACAGTCATCCAGACGCTGTTTTCACCCATGTGATGTCCTCATTTAAGGGTGAAGAACCAAAAGAACATGAAGTGTTTGATCGAGCAAAGAGAGCCACCATTGATAGGGACATTACAGACAATGCAATAGATTTCATAAAACGCAAAGCTTCTGAAGATAAACCATTCTTTGCTTACCTACCATACACACAAACGCATGAACCGGTTGATCCGCATCCTGATTTCTATGGAAAAACAGGCAATGGTAGCTTTGCAGATGTACTGGCACAGACAGATGCTTATGTTGGCGAACTTTTATTAACGATTGATCAGCTTGGTTTAAAAGATGACACCATCTTCATTTTTACTTCAGACAATGGAAGAGAAGGTGTACCTCGGTCTTTCGGTTTTACCGGACCTTGGCGTGCTGGTATGTTTTCTCCATATGAGGGTTCATTGAGAGTGCCATTTTTGATTCGCTGGCCAGGACAAATACCCGCTAAAAGCGTCTCTAATGAAATATTTCACCAAATTGATCTATTTCCTACCATTGCAAGTTTTGTTGGTGCAGAGCTACCAGATGACAGAATTATAGATGGAGTCGATCAATCAAATTTTCTGAAAGGAAATTCAGAAAAGTCCTCAAGAGATTCCATGGTTATCTATATCGGCAATGATTTATTTGGAGCAAAATGGCGTAATTGGAAATTGCTTCTAAAGGAATTGGATGATGATGGCTATGGGATAAAGAATATGGCTTATCCCTCAGTTTATAACTTGATTGTTGACCCAAAAGAGGAGGTACCCGAGCTCAATTATCTGAATGACACCTGGGTTGATTTTCCCCTTTACCAAGTCGTTGAAGACCATGAAGAGTCAATCGCGAATGATCCAGGATCACCTGATCCATAAATTTTGGAGTCATCAAATAATAATCAATTGCGGACAATAGTTATTGTAGATCCTGACGATAATTCGATCGTCAACTAGACTTTTATAAGTTCCTCTCCAGACAGATTTAGAATCTCTCCCATAAACATATTCACAGGAAACCAGATTTGCTTGTGCCGAGTAGGAAGGCAATGAGAACGAAAAACCGAAGAACAGGAGAACAAGTATTAATTTTTTAGGGTTAAAATTAATCTTCATTGAGTCTATTGTGATCTTTCAATATATTAATCAACATTGACTCATCAATGGCATCAACTCTTCTTCCAAGATGACCCACCATGTCCTCTCCAGCGATCAACGCATTAACGATTGACTCCTCAGTGGCTTCGACTGTTGCTTGAAAAATGGGATTGATGTAATCATTTTTGACCATTGCTAGGTTTTTCTCTACTTCGCCATCTGCACTTATCTTATTGGCAGTGGAGAAGGCAACAAAAATGTCTCCTGACCCATTTCTGGCTATACTGCCTAGACGACCTAAACCAAGTGTGGCTCTTCTAGCAAGGCGTTTTAATTGATGAGAAAGAAGAGGTGCGTCAGTGGCAATCACAATAATTATAGAACCGTCTCCTTTGAGAGAATTGTCTTTTAATGAGGCGCTTCTTTCAGGTTGATATAGTTCACCAATTGGAATGCCACCAATTCTCAAATTTTCACGTGAGCCATAATTGGCTTGCACCAATACACCAACGGTATATTCTTTGTTTTCAATCTCCACGATGCGAGAAGCTGTGCCAATTCCACATTTAAAAGCGTGACAGATCATTCCAGTGCCACTGCCTACATTGCCCTCATTTACAGGACCAGCTTTCGCATTTTCCAATGCCTCGAAAACATCCGAAGATTTCACATGAAAACCATTGATGTCATTTAGATAGCCATCATAGGTTTCAGCAACGACCGGTAATGACCACCAAAAACCGGTCACATCTGGAGATCCTTGGGCCACTCGCCATCTGATTAATGCATCATGCACTAACCCGACACTATGCGTATTGGTTAAGGCAATAGGCCCCTCTAAATAACCAGACTCTTCAATCCAAGACGTACCCGTCATTTCTCCATTACCATTTAATGAAAACCATCCACCAAATACTGAGTCGTTCATGGTCTCCTCACCTCTAGGAAGAATCACCGTGACGCCGGTCCTAACGGCTTTATTATTCTCAAGGTCCTTAACGATGGTCTTATGGCCTACCATTACACCTGAGACATCGGTTATGGCATTCAACTTGCCAGTCGTTCCTGAAAAGATGATACCCAAATCACGAGCACGCTCAGTTTCTTGGGTCAAAGCCAGCGAATTGAGACCAACCAAAAAAAATAGAATTAAGTTTAATTTTTTCATTTTTTGCACCAAGAGGATTTTTTCTTTCCAGAATACTTTACCGCTAATTTATTTGCCAGAAGTGCATTAGCAAGATCTTTATCATCAAAGTAGACATCGGCCAGCAACCTGAAATATTTATCTCTCTTTAGATTTTTTATGGTTATTGTTTTGGCATTGAATAATGCTTTTCTTGCAAAATCTCTGGCTTTAATGGCAACAATCTTCTCTTCCTCGCATTTTCCTCTAATTTCAGGTGTATCAATTCCAAGGATTCTAATCGCTATGTTTTTGCCGATAATATCTGGTAATCCTCTTATGTCTGCACGAAACGTATCACCGTCATAAACACTGATTATTTTTTCAATTGTGTATGATTCAGATTGGTTTGCTTCAATAACAGTAAATGAAATTAGGCAAATGACTATGAATAATATCTTTTTCATCTAATACTCCAAGTTTTTAGCAAGATTCTTTATTTCATGGGTTAATAACCACAATCTGTCTCTTCCCCAGCTTTTAAATAACTCGTTATCTTTCTGGTCGATAATGCGAAAACTTGGAACGCCCCATAAGTCAGATTGAATGAGTTGTTTCCTGTTTTCCTCCACAAAAGGTTTCCATTCGTCACTGTCAAGATAGTCACAAGCTTCATTCCAGTCAAGCGAGGCATTTTCGATGGCTGTCTTTAAGTTGTTGGTTTCTTTCATATCCTTGCCTTCTGACCAAGCAAGTTTGGAGAATTCAAATAGATACTCTGCATCTCGCTGCATTTTTTTAGCATACGGTAAAAGTGAGTACCCCCTTTTAATTGCTTTTCCCAAGGGATCATATATTTTGCCAAAAGGAATTCCTATTCTTGATGCTTCACGTTTTGCGTCTTTCACGATGTACATAACTTTTTCTCTTGGTACTGGCAGACCTCGCATCACCATAGGGAGAACAGGACGTATAATTGTATTGATATTGAACTTATCTTTTAACTCAATAATTTCTGGCAAGGCCAGATAACTGTACGGACTTCTCAACGAAACAAAAAATTCAACACTAAAATTGGAAAAGTCACCTCCTCTTAAATCAGCATTATTGATGAATTTTATCTCCAAGGATGCCTTTTTTTTTCGAAGTTTTAGCTTATCTAATCTCTCAAGCATATAGGGTAGGCGATCCAGTCCCCAATACCATTCACCGGCGAAGTAAAACATCGCACCTAGATAGTGACCCATTTTTTTTCTTTTTTTATTTCCTGCCTGTATTGTTTTTAAATGCTCATTATCAGAAGCGAGTTTGTACGACAGATCATTAATGTTGCCATCCCACAAATTTTTTGAAATATCAAAAATATCACTCACTTTATTCTCTGAAGCAGATAACATCTTTTGTGCGATCAGTAGATCTGATTGTTCAGGTATTTGATATGAATCTTTAAATTCAAGATTATGGTAAGGGGCAATTAATGCTGCATCCTTGATTGAGAAATCTTCGAGTGATTTTCGCATTGGCTCAACATTTGTATTTGGTTTACCAACAATATGAATATGGATATTTACATCATAAGATCGATTAAGGTCCTTGAGTATCTGAGATCCGAGATGACTGTATGGGTCATCGGCTTGATAAAAAAAATGAACATCATGCGCTCTTCCAAGAATCAATCTCTTTAACTCGTGGTATTGTCTTTTTTTATGGTGTAAATTCTCACTGGTAATTAATGAGGTAATTATTGATCTTAATATTCCAGCAACGTTCAATTCGAACCCCTTTTTAGAAATGAATTACTTCATATCCAAGCATAGTAATAATGTTATTCTATTAATATAATCAATTTAGAGGATATGTAAATGCGCCCGTAGCTCAGCTGGATAGAGTACCTGGCTACGAACCAGGCGGTCGGAGGTTCGAATCCTTCCGGGCGCGCCAATATCTTTTTCTTTTATATAAAGGGTTTGATTAATTAAATAGTAAACAACAGGTATGCTAAGAAAACCGTATGTTCTTTTTTTGGGAGATGTAGAAGATAACCTTGCCGCTAAGGTGGCCTTTGGAATCAATGATTGGCGAGGAAGTGACTGTGTCGGTCAGATAAGACTTAATGGTTGTAATGCTAGTATAGATTTACCACAAATATCAATTATTGAAGCCAAAGAAAAAGGTGCGAAAACACTCATTGTTGGCGTGGCGAATCGGGGTGGAGGTATATCAAAAAGTTGGCATGCATCGCTCATTGAGGCGGCAAATATGGGTTTAGATATTGCCTCAGGATTACATGAGCTTCTCGATACTGTTCCCGGATTAGAGGAGGCAGCAAAAAAAAATAACGCAGTATTATATGACGCGAGAATTCCAAAAGGCCCTTTTCCTATTGCCACAGCTGAGCCTCGATCCGGACATCGATTATTAACCGTAGGAACCGATTGTTCAGTCGGGAAGATGTATACCGCATTAGCGATTGAGAGAGAATTAAAAGGAAGAGGTGTCAATGCAGATTTTAGGGCAACCGGGCAAACTGGAATACTGATTACCGGAAGCGGAGTTCCAATTGATGCAGTCGTTGCTGACTTCATAAGTGGTGCCATTGAGCAGTTATGTCCAAGTAATGAAAAAGATCACTGGGACATCATTGAAGGTCAAGGTTCGTTGTTTCATCCATCCTTCGCAGGCGTAAGTCTCGGTCTCATTCATGGCGCGCAACCAACCGATTTAGTTTTGTGTCATGAGCCAACTCGAACGCACATGAGAGGTTTACCGGAAGTTTCTTTACCCGGGATTCTGGAATGCATAGATTCAAATCTTAATGCGGCACAATTAGTGAACAGTAGAGTAAAATTTAGGGGTATCGCCATTAACTCTTCAGAAGTAGAGGAAGACCAGAAGCAGTACTTATTCGAAGAAATGCAAAAAGAAACAGGACTTATTGTTTTTGATCCACTAAAAACTGGTATTGAAAAATTTGTCAGTAATTTATTGGAAAAGAATCAATGATGAGAAAAGTTTCCTTCTGTTCAAGATCATTTCCACTCAAGAAGGCTTTTCGAATTTCCAGAGGAGCAAAAAACTCAGCAGAGGTTGTGACTGTGGAGCTCATTGAAAGAGGACTCAGGGGAAGAGGTGAGGCTGTGCCTTATGCGAGGTATGGTGAATCGGTAGAAAGTGTTTTAGAGCAAATTGATGCGATCAAAAATGATCTGCAAAATGGAATAAGTAACGCTAATTTAAATACATTATTACCAGCTGGAGCGGCCAGAAATGCTGTCGATTGTGCGTTGTGGGATCTTGAATCAAAAAATACAGATATTCCTGTTTGGAAACTGCTAAAGCGGGAGGAACCTAAAAATGTCAAAACCGCAATGACAATAAGTTTGGATAAACCTGAAATCATGGCTAAAGATGTTACTTCCTATGGAAAACAAAAGCTTATAAAAATAAAATTAAATTCAAAATTCGTTCTAGAGTCTGTTTCAAGAATTCGATCCGTAGCTCCTCAAGCGAGGATAATCATTGATGCTAATGAATCTTGGACAAAAGAACAGTTAAAAGTTTGGCAATCTGATTTACATAAAATGAAGGTTGATTTAATTGAACAGCCACTCCCTGCAGGAGAAGACAACGCCTTGAGTGAGTTTGAACATCTGATTCCAATATGTGCGGATGAATCTTTTCATACGTCTAAAGATATAAAAAGAATGAACGGGCTGTATGATTGCGTGAATATAAAACTGGATAAAACAGGAGGATTAACCGAAGGCTTAAAATGTATTAAAAAAGCCAGCGAGAATAATTTAAGTGTTATGCTTGGGTGTATGATTGCAAGCTCATTGTCAATGGCACCAGCACTTCTGCTGGCTTCTGATGCTTCTTTTGTGGATTTGGATGGTCCTTTTTTTCTCAAAGAAGATGTGAATCCCTCTTTGATCAGCACATCAGGAAAACTTTGCTATTCTTCTGAGTTGTGGGGATGATGAGATATAAATTTTTAACACTAATTCTATCCTCACATTTTATTCTGTCCTGCAGCAATCAAAATAAACTATCAACTGAAGTCCCAGATGATTTTGTGGATATAAAAAAAGTCATCCCTGAAGTAATCGTCGACGCACGTTATTATAGCGGCGAGAATTTCGTCGGTAGAAGAATTGATGGATATCTAGCCAATAAATGTTATCTTAGAAAAGAGGCTGCTCTTGCCTTGAAGGAAGCCCATTTTGAGATTGCTTCAAAGAATATGACTTTTAAAATCTTTGACTGTTACCGACCTCAACGAGCGGTGGATGAATTTATACTATGGACAAAAAATTCTGATGATCAATCCACGAAGCAGTTTTATTACCCAAATATAGAGAAGAGTCAACTCCTTGGCCCATACATTGCCGCAAGATCAGGTCATAGCAGGGGAAACACAATTGATCTGACAATTGTTATGAATGAAGAAGGTCAATTCTCGGATTTGGATATGGGCTCATCATATGATTTATTTGATCCAATATCCCATACTTTTAATAATCAGATTAAGCTCGAACAACAATCCAATAGGGTATTTTTGAAAAATGTTCTTGAGAAATACGGCTTTGAGTATTATGAATTAGAGTGGTGGCATTTTTCATATAAAATAAATGAAAATATTAAGCATCTTGACTTCTTAGTCAGGTAAAAAATAATTTAATGATTTAAGTATTCATATGAGTTAAGTTAATTATCTACTTTCATTGAAAATTTCAAAAGCGACTATATGAATATAATCAATTACTCATTAATCATTATTATGGCTTACGTTATATCAGGATGTGCAAGCTCTGCTGGAGAAATGTATTCGGTGAAAAAGGGTGAGCGCATATCTTCGACTCAAACTGCCAAAATAAAATGTAACGCAGGTGAAATTATGGTTTGTAAGGCAAGAGATTCTCATCGAGTCAGTGATGGAAGATATGGAAGAAAAAACAAAAGAAATCAAAAATGCTCGTGCCAACCAGAAGCCGATCTGTCTGGAATGGGAATGGATGTTATTGGAGCTAACTCAAATTAATCAATGAGAAATATATTACTAATTTTATTAAATTTATTATTCTTGACAGGATGTGCTGGATCACTTGATCGTCCCGAATATCAAACATCGCGCCAACCATCTACGGCGGCTTCAGAGCAGAATAAGAATATAAAATGTAATGCTGGTGAAATCTTGATTTGTGAAACTAGATCACCGCACAGAGTAAGTGATGGTAGATATGGTTGGAAAAATAAAAGATCAAAAAAATGTTACTGTCAGCAAGAATCAGATTTTATTGATAATATGAAAATAGACACTCTGGGTAACGGTCAATAGCGAAATGAAAAAAATATCAATAAATTGCCTTACATTATTATTTTTGATTGGCTGCGCAGGTTCTATGGAACAACCAGAGTACCCATCTGCAATAGCTCCATCTACTTCAACTTCTTCACAGGAACAGATGCAATGCCGAAAAGGTGAGACATTGATATGTCAAACAAGAAGAAGAATTAGCGATAGGAGATTCGGAAGAAGAGCTACCGCAGATGATAAGTATTGCACTTGTTACGCTGACTTGCCCGGTATGATGGATAGTATTCCCGGAATAGGTTTCTAGTAATTCTTCTGTAAGAACCATAAATAAGTGTTTTTTCTTACGAAATTATTTCAGCTAAATATAACAATTCAGATCGCAATCGGAATAGTTCTCGCTGTAATTCTCTCATTTATTGCTCCTGAATCGTTAGGATTGACAGCAATTTTTGGTCAACTTTTTGTGCAGAGCTTGAAAGCTGTTGCCCCTATTTTGGTTTTATTCTTAGTCATCACAGCACTCTCAAAACAGGATAATTATGGTGATTCAAAAATTAAACCAATTATAACTCTGTATATTATTGGAACGTTTTGCGCTGCACTATTAGCAGTTGTCATGAGTAAACTTTTTCCAACTAATCTTCAATTAAATGCATCTGAGTTTGTGATGCAAGCACCAAAGGGCATTGGTGAAGTTGTTCAAAATCTCCTACAAAAAATTGTAGATAATCCAGTCAGCGCAATTATGAATAGTAATTTCATAGGTATATTGCTTTGGGGGGTTTTGATTGGTATCGGCATCCGAAACTCATCACCCTCTACCAAAGAAAATTTTCAAGACATCACCAGAATCCTAACTGATATAGTGAAATTGGTGATTAGGTTGGCACCAGTTGGTATATTTGGTCTCGTTTCATCGAGTCTGGCTGATTCTGGATTAACCGTTCTTGGAAGTTATATTAGATTATTATCCATATTGGTTGGATCCATGCTGATCATGGCTTTTTTAATTAATCCGCTAATCGTTTGGTTAAAAACTAAGAGAAATCCATATCCAGTCGTATTTATTGCATTGAGAGAGAGCGGCATTACAGCCTTTTTTACAAGGAGTTCAGCAGCCAATATACCTGTAAATCTCAGATTATGTGAAAAATTGGGTTTACGAAAAAACACCTTTGCTGTCTCTATCCCACTTGGGGCTACCATAAATATGGGTGGGGCTGCGATTACAATTTCTGTTTTGACTCTTGCAGCAACGAATACGCTTGGAATTCAGGTTGATTTTCTCAGTGCTTTATTACTTTGCGTTGTTTCAGCAATTTCAGCATGTGGTGCTTCTGGTGTTGCAGGGGGAAGCTTGCTTCTGATACCACTTAGTTGCGGTTTATTTGGTATCTCGGAAGATATTGCGATGCAGGTTGTCTCTGTTGGTTTTGTTATCAGTATTCTTCAAGATTCGGCAGAAACTGCTCTAAATAGTTCAACTGACGTGGTGTTCACAAGCGCTGTTGATCTAGATAATCAATAAAATCAGGCAATTAGACAATAACAATACCAATGTTAATAGCACACTTACGGAGTGCAAAGTTTTAAATTTTGACTCTTGACCTTCGTCTTTTGCACTGTTTGTTACGGGTATCAAAAAATATGCGATTGCTGGTAAGACAGTGTTTGAACAGCCCATAAAAAAAATCTCATTCATTCCAGGATTGATATAACCTCCGACAAGAAGAAATGCAAAACCAAGAAAATTCAGAAGTAGAAAAAACTTAGGGAATATCGCCCTTAAAAATATTTTTGTATTTTCTTCATCAAGATTATGAAAAACAGTTCTGGTTACATAAATGGTGTGGAATATTATTACGCCAACTATTACACCTGAGATCATTGATAAGTATTGCATATAATTTCCTCCATTCTCTGTTTGTTTAATTATTGTAATGATCCGCTATAATGCAAGCTACGCACCCAGAAAGATTCTTTGCTGTATTCAAATCCAGAAATTCATTAGGTCCATGTGCATTTGAATTCGGACCTAGCACACCCGTGACGAGAAATTGAGCCTCAGGAAACTTTTCTCCAAGAATACCCATCAGAGGTATACTAACACCTGCTCCCATAAAAACAGCTGGCTTCCCAAAAAATTCTTCTGATGCCGCTTGAGAGGATTTTTCCAACCATTTTGAGATTACTGGTGCATTCCAACCAGACATGGCAGATTCTGATTCAAAATTAACAATGCAGTTATGCGGCGCATTGCTTTCAAATATTTCTTTTATTTCTCTTGACGCATGTTCTGTATCAACATTGGGTGGCAATCTAAAAGAAAGCTTCAGGTTAAGGTATGGAAGCAATACGTTCCCAGCTATTTTGCTTTCTGGCAAACCATCGGCACCTGTCACACTTAAAATAGGTCTCCAAGTATTATCCAGCATCATTTCATAGGGGGAGCGTGAGGGTGAATGAGTAAAATTCACCCAAGGAAATTTCGTATAAATAGAATCAGATAAGACATCACTCGCTAATTTTATTTGTTCTAAACTTTTATGAGGTATCTCTGTATGAAGCGCCTTACAGAGAATTTCTCCTGTGTGAGAGTCTTCAACAAGATCTAACAATTCTCTTGCTATTCTAAAAGTGGAGGGAACGATTCCACTGGCTGAACCTGAATGAACTCCCTCACTGAGAATTTCCACTGATAAATTGCCTACCAAATTACCTCTTAATGACGTTGTACACCAAAGCTGATCATAATTTCCACATTCAGCATCCAGGCAAATTATGAGAGATGGAATACCAATTTTTTTCTCAAGCTTGAGCATATAAAAGGGTAGATCATAGCTTCCACTCTCCTCACATCCTTCTATGATTATTACACAACTCGCATGAGGTTTACCCTGATCCTGAAGTAATTTTATGGCCGTAATATATGAGAATAACGCGTAACCATCATCTGCAGCTCCACGTCCATAGAGTTTCCCCGATTCAATTACCGGTAACCATGGACCCAGATCATCTCTCCAGCCATCAAATTCTGGTTGTTTATCATAGTGACCATACAACAGTATTCTTTCAGATGAGTCCCCGTCAATTTCTATAAATAAAAGTGGTGTTCTTCCGTCAATTCTTACTATTTCTGATTTTAAGCCTCGAATTGCTTGAAGGTCACACCAATCTTTCAGTAAGTTCACGGCATTTTCTATGTATCCGTTTTTATGCCAATCTTTATCAAAGGAGGGGGATTTGCATGGGATTTTTATGTACTCTGACAAAGCAGGAATGACTGATTCATTCCAGATTTTTTCAACTGAGTTTTTCGTTGCATCTATTTGCATTATCTCATGGCGCTTATCTAAAAAATTTTATCAATTCTGCACACTGGTCTTCGCAGTTTGGGCCCATCAAATGGACGCCAGATATACCTTTTAGGTCGATAAGATGTTGAATAATTTCTTCACATATTTTTTTCCCTTCATCAAGTGGCGAAGAAGCTTCTTCCAATCTCAAAATTATTGAGTCTGGAATTTTCACCCCATATAAATTTTCTCTCATCCATGATGCCTGTTTAGCTGATTTAAGTGGACCAAGACCTACGATAAATTTTGTCTTATCAGAGAGATTATTTTCCAAAATAAATTCAGAATATTTTTTGCATAAGTCAAGATCATAACAATATTGAGTCTGCACAAAATCGACACCCATTCTAACTTTTTCAACAAAAAAACTTGAATGTGTATCTCTAACATAGTGATCATGAATGCTATCGGCACAACCAGAATATATCTTTTTATGCTCTCTTATTTCGGTTCCATCTAGAAGGTTACCAGCAGACATCTTACTCAATAGCTCAATTAAATTTGAACTATTCATTTCATTTACAGCCATCGGTCCGTCTTCAGGAGGTCTATCACCTGACAGACAAAGAATTTTGTCTATACCAAGGGATGACGCCCCTAAAATCTCAGATTCAAGTGCAATGCTATTCCTGTCTCTCCCTGTTATTTGAAGGATCACATCTAGACCATTTTTCTTGATTTCACCAGCGACAACCAAACTGCTCAGTTTTGTTTTGCAGTTTGGAGCATCTGTTATATTTACTGCGTCTGCAACACCTATTAAGCTTGAAATTTTTTGCACGTTCTCACTTAAATTTGTGGATACAGAAGGTGTGGTTTCCGCAGTGAATATAAAGTCATCGTCTTTAATATTGAATAGATTCGCACTCATAATTTTTCCTCTTTGTATTGCGATTAGTTTACAATTTTATTTGACACAATACTCATTTAGTTAATATATTAATTATTAATATATTAACTAATGCAACATCAATATGGCAATACAAGATTTCAGTCAGTCTTTACCAATGATGCTATACCGCGCATTAGATGAAATATTGCCCAAATTCAGATATATCTTTAATGAGTTTTCTCTTACAGAGCAACAATGGCGAATTCTAAGAGTTCTATGGGAGCATGATAGGATAACTTTAGGAAGGCTCTCAGATTTGACCTTAATCCCATCACCCAGCCTTGTTGGAATTATAGATCGTCTCATCAAAGCGAATTTAGTTAGTCGCGAAAGATCAGATTCGGACAGAAGAATGATTTTTGTGGTCGCCACTCGGGAAGGAAGAAAATTAGAGGCTAAGGTTATGCCGAGAGTTAATGAAATCTACAAAGAAATTAAAGAACCTTTTTCAAAGCGACAATGGGGTCAGTTAATTGATGGTTTAAATCAGATCTCAAATTTAAATAAAAAAAGGGTGGCAAATGAGCATAAAGAATGAAGTAGCCATGCTTTCGTTGGGAAATGGCGTTAGAAGCGGCAAAGAATATTTGGAAGGTCTGAAGGATGACAGGGAAGTCTGGCTGCAAGGTAAAAGAGTAACTGATGTCACCGAGCACCCAGGTTTAAATAGGAGCGCTAGAACATTAGCTAGTTTTATGGATCGCCAATCAGATCCGAAATATCGGGATACAGTGACTTTTGAGCATGAAGGAAAACAAATCGCAACATCATTCTTGGTGCCAAAATCAAAAGAAGACATAATAAAACGTGGTGAAGCTTTTTATGAGTGGGCTAAATGGTCAAATGGAATGTTTGGCAGAACTCCAGATTATAAAAATGCGTCCATAACGGCTTTTTACGGAGGCGCAGAACTTCTTGAGGAGGGAGGCAAGCAATTCGCAGACAACATGCGAAATTATTACCATTACGCCACCACCAATGACAAAGTACTGACTCATTCGCTTCTTAATCCAACTGTAAACTTTGAGTTATCAAAACAAGGTAAATCTGATAAAGACGTCTCCTTAAAAGTGGTAAAAGAGAATGATGCAGGAATATTCGTGACTGGAGCAAGATTGCTCGCCACCTTGGGTCCTCAAGCTGATGAAGTGGAGGTGTTTCCCTCAACATTACTAAACAGGCAGAAGGGATCCGATCTTGAATATGCCTTTGCATTCGTAGCACCTGTTGCCTCTCCTGGGCTTAAAATGATCTGCAGAGATACATATGATCATGCAAAGTCTCATTATGATGCACCTTTATCTTCACGTTATGAAGAAATGGATGCTGTGGTTATTTTTAAGGATGTTTTCGTTCCTTGGGAGAGAGTTTTCATTTATCGAGAACCAGACTTATGCAATCGTGCATTTGCACAGAATCATGCAGTTACTCAAATGATGCATCAGGTTGTTTGTGGGAAACTGGCAAAAGCAGAATTTATTGTTGGTTTACTTTGTGCGATGGCAAAAGCCTCAGGCAAAGACAAAGATATGAATATCAAAGGTCAAATTGCAGAAGCTATGTTTATGACTGAAACATTGAGATCACTGAGATTTTCTGCTGAGCAACATGCGCATGAGGATGAGTATGGCAATTATATTCCTCTCAGAAGACCACTTGATACTTCAAGAAACCTTTTTCCAAAAATGTACCCAAGACTGATCGAATTGGTTCAGTTACTCGGTTCAAGTTCACTCATGGCAACACCAAATGAGCAAGATTTAACAAATGAAATTGCAGGCGATGTTGATAAGTATTTTCAGCTCCAAAATCTTGAGAGTAAAGATAGGATTGCATTATTTAGATTAGCTCATGATTTGTCTGTTTCGGGTTTTGGCGGCCGACAAACACTTTATGAGCGTTACTTTTTTGGTCCGCCAAATGTAATGCATGCGATCTATTTTGATCTTTACGATAAAGATGACATGATGGACAGAGTTAACAGTCTATTAAGTGAGGCATAACCCCTTTTATTTAATGCTTATTTACTTTATGTGAAAATTTTTCAAGCAAATTAAAGATTTTATTGAATTCTCTGGAACCAAAAATATGTTCTATATCACTATAGATTGACTCGGTTTCTGGAGCTACTCTTTTTATAATCTCTTCTCCTTTATTGGTTAGTCTAAAAACAGATCTCCTCAGATCTTTTGTATCGCCTGATCTAAGAACTATTTTTTCACTTTCTAAATATCTAAGAATTCTTGTTAAACTCGGTGACAGAAGAAAACTTTTTTCTGCCAGCTCGCCTGCGTCTATATGATTATGCTCATATATTACTCTTATGACCCTCCATCTTTGCTCAGTTAGATTATGCCTCCTTAGCATTGGTCTAAATCTGGACATGGCTGCCTCCCTGGCTTTCAACAACATCATCGGTAAAGATTGATTAAATCCTCTGATAGTTATCATTTTTTTTTGTTCAGTTTTCAAGAATCAAATTTTTCTGTTATTACGCCATTTTTAAGGGAGCCTATTCCCGAAACCTCAACTTCCACGATGTCACCTGGAGTGAGATATTTTGGGGGATCAAATCGTGCTCCAGCACCATTGGGTGTGCCAGTCGCAATAATATCGCCTGCCTTTAGATGGTAAAAAGTTGATAGATAACTCACTAGGTATTCGAATGAAAACATGAGGTTATCCGTGTTGTCATTTTGTCTTAATTCACCATTAACTTTTGTCTTTATTTCAAGCGATGAAAAAGGATCAAGTTCATCTGACGTGACCATCCATGGACCAATCGATCCAGATTTAGCGAAATTTTTACCTTGTGTGACATTAAATTTTGCGTGCCTGAGATAGTCACGAATCGATCCTTCGTTCATGATAGTGGTTCCAGCAATGTGTTTTTTTGCATGTTCCGTTGGTATTCGTCTGCCACCTTTTCCAATAATAAGAACAATCTCACCTTCATAATCAAGTTGAGACGATTCAGGAGGATCTAAGATATCCTCTTTGTGCCCCACCAATGATTCTCGAGTTCTCATAAAGACGCTCGGGTATTTTGGTTGCTCTGAATCATCCTTATATTCTGCATTTCGATCTAGGTAGTTGACACCAATACAAATAATTTTTTCTGGATTGGTTATGGTTGGGAGGTACCGTATTTTTTCTAAAGAGATCCCGGTCTCGGTCAAACTTGCCATCTCTGAAAGCTCATTTAATTTGCCTTTTCTTATGGCTTCTCTGAGATCTGTGACTCCATCTATATATTGTGTAAGATCAATTACTGTATCTTCTTTTACTAAACCAAATGAGTTTTTATTTTCATAAGTGAAACTGATAAATTTCATGTTCTAATCCTCTAAAAGACCACTATTTCTTAACACCATATCGAGTCTTTTTTCTAGCTCGACTGTAGCAGACATCATTGGCAATCTGTGTTCATTGTTTTTCATTATGCCCAGTTTTCTCATCATGTATTTTATAGGGATCGGGTTTGTGTCATAAAAGACAGCTTGATTAATTTCGAGTAATTGATGATGCAGTTCTAGGCCTCTTTCATTATCTTTATCCCATACCGCCTCGCACATTTCAGAAAGAATATTCGGACGAAGATTACCAACAGCATTCATAAGACCGCATGCACCAATGCTTAACATTGGAAATGAAAGCTCCTCAAGACCAACAAATATCTTGAAATCAGGGCCAAAAGCAGAAAGACATTCTGTTACAAAACCCAGATCATTGACCGCGTGTTTCATCCCAACAAAATTAGCTGATTTTTCAGTCAATATCTTCATTGTTTCAAGAGTGACATTTACAGCCGTTCTTCCCGGAATATGGTAAATCATCCAAGGCATATCAATTTTTTCCGTTAATTCAAGATAATATTCAATTAATCCTCTCTGTGGGGGTTTAATATAATAAGGAGTGACAATCAACAATGAGTCAACGCCAGCCTTAACAGCATGATTAGTAAGTATCTTTGTTTCTATTATCGATTGAGATCCTGTGCCAGCAATTACTGGAATTTTTCCATTGGCAACTTCCACAGCTATGCTAATTAATTTATTTCTCTCGTCGATTGTTAATGTTGATGGTTCGGCCGTTGTTCCATTAACAAGAATCCCATGAGATCCGTTCTTTATTTGATGCTCAATCAATGATGCATATGTTCTGTAATCCACTTCTCCATTCACAAAGGGCGTTATGATTGGGGGGATTGATCCACGAATTTTATTCAGTTGCATTTATATCTCCATTTTACGAAAACAGCAATGATTGCTTGACGGACTAGGGCAAACCAGTATACTTAACATGTTAAATTATTTCAACAAGAGAAAAATATGCCACATCTGACAATTGAATATTCAGAAAACCTTAAAGAAAATATTGAGATTTCTGAATTGGTAAAAGTTATGCATGATTCAGCTGCTTCGATAGAGGCGCTACCTCTGGGTGGCCTAAGAACCAGAGCTTCATGTAGAGAATTGTATTTAATTGCAGATGGAGATTCATCGAATACCTTTGTAAATGTAGTACTGAGAATTGCTCCAGGCAGATCAGATGAAATCAAAAAACAAGCAGGAGAAAAATTATTCAGCTCCCTGAAGGGCCACTTTGATTTATTTTTTCAATCAAGCCCAATTGCTTTATCACTAGAGATACAAGAATTAGATGCAAATCTGAGATGGAAGGATAGCAATATACGCGAACATATGAAGAAAAGATCACCATAGGAAATACAATGTCAACCGGTTTAGAAAAGAATATCAAAGATATAAATAAACTCTTAAATAACTACGAAAATGAAGCTCTACCTCACTATATAAATGGGAATAAATTGCTGAGTAAATCAAATGAATATTTTGAAAATTTTTCTCCGATAGATAACGAGATAATAGGTTCAGTTGCCTCAGGTGGCTTGGAGGATGTTAATGATGCTTGTAATGCGGCTTCAACGGCATTTGATGAATGGAAGAGCATCTCTGGCAAAGAGAGAAAAAAATTACTGCATAAAATAGCCGACGGAATAGAAGATCGTGCCAGAGAAATTGCGCTTGTAGAGAGCTATGATTCAGGTCAGGCAATTCGTTTTATGAGTAAGGCAGCTATAAGAAGCGCAACAAATTTTCGTTACTTTGCAGACATGGCCCCTAATGCCCGCGATGGAAAATCACTTCCAGCTGATGAACATTTAAACTATTCGATTAGGCAACCTATCGGACCTGTTGGCGTTATTACTCCCTGGAATACTCCATTTATGCTAACGACATGGAAGATAGCTCCCGCTCTGGCATCTGGATGCACAGTAGTTCATAAGCCAGCTGAATGGTCACCTCTTTCATCAATGATTCTGGCAGATATTACGAAAGAGGCAGGACTTCCCGATGGAGTCTTGAATGTAGTTCATGGTTTTGGTGAAACAGCAGGTAAATCATTGACTGAAAATGAAAAAATCAAAGCGATCGCATTTGTAGGTGAGTCATCCACAGGTTCAAAGATCATGAAACAGGGTGCAGATTCATTGAAAAGAGTTCATTTTGAACTCGGAGGAAAGAATCCTGTTGTTATTTTTGATGATGCTGATTTGGATAAAGCATTGGACGCAACTGTCTTCATGATATTTAGCCTCAATGGCGAACGATGTACATCATCCAGTAGACTTCTGATTCAAGAGTCAATCAAAGATGACTTCATAAACAAATTATGCGGAAGAATAGCAAAACTGAAAGTTGGGCATCCACTTGATCCAGATACTGAAATTGGTCCTTTGATTCATGAAAAACACAAACAGAAAGTACTCGATTATTTTTCTTTAGCTAAAAAAGAGGGAGCTACAATCAAAGCAGGTGGTAAAGAAATGACATTAAGCACTAATGGAAATTATGTTCAACCAACGTTATTCACTGATGTAAATAATGACATGCGTGTTGCTCAAGAGGAGATATTCGGACCAGTTTTGAGTGCCATCACTTTCAGAAATGAAGCTGAGGCATTAGAGATTGCGAATAATACAGACTTTGGTTTGGCGGCTTATGTCTGGACGAGCGATGTCGGGAGAAGTTTGAGATTGTCACATCAGCTTGATGCTGGCATGATATGGATTAACTCAGAAAATAATCGACATCTGCCATCGCCTTTTGGTGGCATGAAGGCAAGTGGAATAGGAAGAGATGGAGGCGATTATAGTTTTGATTTTTATATGGAAACAAAGAATATTTGTTCGGCATTTGGTAGTCACAAGGTTCCAAGGTTAGGTAAGTAATGAGTTTATACAGTTTACAAAAATTTTTATATGAATTGAATCGAGATGAGTTTATTCAGAAGCAATACAAGGAAGATATCGAATCTTTACTGTCAAATTACACGCTCACTGATGAGGAAAGCAATGCACTGAGAACAGGAGATATAGGCCTTCTTTATGTTTTAGGAGTCAATGGTCAGATTTTAATGCATTTTGCAGCATTTCTTGGCGTGGAATGGTTTGATTATTTGGATAAAATGAGGGATGGAATTAAAGATCATGGTGCCGTCAGAGATGGAGTTTATGCTATGACGGGAGGAGGAAAAAGCTTCACGACTGAGGAGGAGGGCCGATGAGTTTAGTCTATACGGGTGTTCTGAGTCATGCTCCTGGAATTACTGGGAGAGCTCATATGGTTGAGAACACTGATAAACGTGACGAGTTTTATGCTGCACTTGAGGCACAGAGGCAAGATATAATCAATGCCGGTGCTGAAGCAATAATTGTGATTGCAGCAGAGCATTTTGCTAATTTCTTCATGAATAATATGCCGGCCTATTGTATCGGTGTAAGTGAAAATTATGAAGGTCCTATAGAAGATCCAGAGTGGCTAGCTATTGAGAAAACAGAAATACCAGGTGCTCCTGATCTTGGTAAAAGAATCACAAGACATGTAATGGATTCTGTAGATGTGGCTTATTCTGAGGAGTGGAAATTTGATCATGGAATCATGGTGCCTCTCAATTTTCTGACGCCAAATTATGATTTGCCCGTCATTCCAGTAAATATTAATTGCCAAGGACCACCTCTAACTCCATTGCATAGGTCATGGGCTTTCGGTGAAGCATTGAGACGGGCATGTGATGCAGTCCCTGAGAAAATTGCTTTGGTTGGAACAGGAGGCATATCTCATTGGCCAGCAACACCTGATTCAGGAAAGATCAACGAAGCTTGGGATAGAGAGTTTCTCGATCGACTGATGCGCAATGACAAAGAATCTCTTCTGAGTTATAACGACGAAGATACTTATCGTGATGCAGGTCAAGGTGGCTTTGAAATCAGAACCTTTATAACTGCCGCTGCCGCTGCTGGAGGAGAAGGGGATTTAAAATTTTATACAGCTGAACTCCCGATCTTCGCAGTTGGTTGCACCGTGGCAAGTTTCTCATTAAGCTGATTTCATCGTAAAAAAAAACGAGGTTAAATATGCCCTTTTTAGAGCCTCTATCGGATGAGGGTGTTCCCTCTGATATTTTAGAAAGATTTACTCATTATAAAAACACGAGGGGTTTCACTCCTAACAGTATTAAAACAATGGTCAGAAGACCGAATATTGTTCGTGCATTTATGCAATTAAATCAAGCAGTTTTGTATGAAGGCACTGTCAGAGAAGAATTAAAAATGCTAATAAGCTTGATATCCAGCCAAGTAGCTGGATGCAGATACTGCCAAGCTCATATGGCAAATCTTTCAAAAATTTATGAAGCCTCTGAAGAAAAGATAAGTCATGTCTGGAATTATGCGAACAGTGAACTTTTTGATGAATCAGAAAAAGCTGCACTGGATATTGCCTACCATGGTGCGATGTCGCCAAGCCAGGCTAAAGAACAACACTTCGAAGCTTTGAGTCAGTACTTCAATGAATCTGAAATAGTGGAAATCGTCGCAACAATTTCACTATTCGGGTTTTTAAATCGATGGAACGACACCATGGCTACTGAATTAGAAGAGTTACCCGAAAAAGTTGCTCAATCAACGATAAAAGATACCTATGGCTGGGATATAGGTAAACATGAGCAAGGATAAATTAATATCAGTAAAGAACCAATTTTTAAACGGAGAAACAGGTGACAGAAAATAAATCTATCGATGATATTAATCATTTTATTGATCATGGCTCAATAACTTCTCAGCAGATTCTGGTGGTTTCACTTTGTTTTTTATTCAATATGTTAGATGGTTTCGATATCACAGCGATGGCGGTAGTGGCCTCTCCTGTTTCAGTCGATCTTGCTTTAACTCCGGATCTTCTTGGATGGATATTCAGTTTTGCACTTGCAGGCATGATGGTTGGAGCTATGGCTCTAGCACCCGTTGCCGATGTAATAGGAAGAAGGGCGTTGATTATCATAAGCCTGTTAATTGTTGGTGTATCAGTTGTGATGACATCAAAAGCGGAGACTTTATCCCTTTTTATGATGTTGAGGTTTATCAGCGGAATGGGTGCGGGAGCCCTACTTGCAAGTCAAGCTTCATTAGCAGCAGAATACAGTCCAAATAAATACCGTGCTCTCTCTGTGGCGATAGTTACTGCGGGATATCCAACTGGTGCAATGATGACCTCTGTTGTTGCTGGATACATACTTCCCGAATATGGCTGGAGAACAATGTTTCTTTTTGGTGGTGTAGTTACAATTAGCATGGTAGTTGTGGCTTGGTTCATGATTCCCGAGTCACTCAAATACCTCCTTGAAAAAAGACCGGCTAATGCCCTAACAAAAATTAACTTTATTTTAGCTAAGTTAAAAGTACCAAAGTTAAAAGAACTACCAGATTTGGAAGTAAAAAAAGAGAAAAAGGTTAGTATTGTCGGAAATATGAAAATGCTGCTCTCTCCTGAATTTCGTAGATTATCATTAATGCTCTGGACATCCTTCTTTTGTGCTTTTGGTACCTTATATTTTTTGATGAGTTGGATTCCAAAACTCATGGAAAATGCTGGATATGATATGGCTGTTGGAAGAGATGCTTTTCTTTTATTTAATTTGGGTGGTGTGATCGGAATTTATCTTTTAGGCATACTCTCAGTGAAATGGAAGCTAACTAATTTGATATTGAATCTTTCAATTGTATCTGCAATCAGTATGATCTCTTTCGCACTTATTCCTAATCAACTCAATCTTCTTTTCATACTAATACTGATCATAGGGATTCTTCAACAAAGTGCATTTACGGGCCTTTATGGTGTAGCGGCAAAGGCTTACCCTACAGAAATAAGGAGTACTGGAGTTGGTTGGGCGATTGGTTTAGGGAGGTCGGGAGCAGTTGTTGGACCAGCAGTTGCCGGTTACTTGATTCTTGCTGGCTACGACATGTCGGCAAATTTCATTTTTTTCTCTATCCCTATGATAATTTGCGGCTTAATTGCTTATAAATTGGATATAGACTAAGTTTAATCATAACTAATAGGAAATCGGGGGGGAGTGCTAGCTGATGCTTGAATGGCTAGAATATACCAGCCTATCTATCTGGGTTGCAGAATCAATTTGGGGTTACCCAATCATGCTGAGTCTCCACATTGTAGGTTTAGCAGTAGTGGTAGGTATTTTTACAGTATATAACTTTCGCTTATTGGGTTTTTTCAATTCACTTGAATTTGAACCATTTCTTGATTTTTTTAGACTTGCTTGGTTAGGGCTATTAGTCAATTTTGTCTCTGGATTTACGTTATTTAGCTCTCAAGCAACATTTTATGTAACAAATGTTCCTTTTTTGGTAAAAATATTCTCGATTATCAGTGGCTCTCTTTTAGCTCTAAAAATTCAGCTGCGCCTACGATCAAGGGTAAAAGCAAGAGAAAACAGAATTACAAAACCGAATTGGGAAGATCGTTTTTATGCCATGATATCTCTGATTATATGGACATCTGCAATTTTTGGTGGAAGATTGATCGCTTATTTTTAGTAAATATCTTATGACAGAAATATTAATTCGAATAATAGAAGGAAGCACTATAAATTCATGGATTTTGACAACGACTTGGCTTTGGCCATTTCTTGAAATAATTCACTTTATAGGCTTATCTCTTCTCCTTGGCTCGATGCTCGTTATTGATATTCGTTTAGCTGGATATATCAGGAATATGGACATCATGAGAACTCATGATTTGCTTCCATTGGCTGCAATAGGCTTATTCATTAATATGGTGACAGGATTATTATTTCTTATGGGCGATCCAGCTCGTTATCTAATTAATATTGGTTTTCAAATAAAAATGGCTTTGATTCTTCTAGCTGGCCTCAATGCATTATTATTTTCATTAAGGATAAAACCCGTTATGACTCAATGGGATCCCTATGGAGATACTAATACAGAGGCTAAGGTTATCGCTTATATTTCTCTTATATTGTGGTTTGGCGTGCTATTATTGGGACGCTTGATACCCTATGTGGGAACAGGCTAATAATAATTAATTGATCTACACTTGGGAGCTTACTTCCCAACAACATTTATGATTTTATTTAAAAATTCTGCCTTATCAAGTAAGAATTTCAGGCTCTATTTTTGCGGAAATATATTTTCTGTTCTTGGGGTTTGGATACAGCGATTGTCACTTGGATGGCACGCATGGCAATTAAGTGAATCTGCTTTTATCGTGGGCTTAGCTGCTGCAGTACAGTATTTACCTCTTTTGTTCTTAACACCTTTTTTTGGTGTTTTAGCTGATCAATATAAACCAAGATCAAGTGCTATAGTAATGCATCTGATTTTAATTTTTGTAGCATTATCGCTCAGTGTTCTGACCCTAATAAATCAAATGGAGATTGTGTCTTTATTGTTTCTCTCATTTTTATATGGTGTTGCGAATAGTGCTTATTCACCGATCAGGCTGGCGCTAATTCCCTCGCTTGTCTCAGCAAAACAACTTTCTAGTGGTGTAGCCATATCCTCAGCTGGATTTAATTTATCAAGATTTATCGGCCCAGGAATTGCTGGATATATCGTAACCGTATATGGATTGGGTTATGCATATTTAGTTAATGCTATTACTTATATTCCCGTAGTTGTTGTTCTTGCATTTATCAAGGCCGAAGAAATTAAAGAAATAAGTAATAAAAAAGAGGGTTTTTTTGAGAAACTTAAGAAAGGCATGATCTACACTTTCAATCATGATGTAATAAAAAACGTAATTGTGATTGCAGGCGTAAGCAGTTTTTTTGGAAGAGGTTTGATTGAGCTTCTGCCTGTTTTCACAGCGACAGTCTATGATGGTGGAAGTGAAACACTGGCAATTCTCATGGCGGCATCTGGTCTTGGTGCTGTCTTAGCCAGCTTAATTTATATGTCTGGAGTACTGGATCTAAAACTAAGCAAAGCAGTTTTTTATGGAGGGTTTGGTATGTCTATTATGTGCTTGTTTTTTGCTTTAACTGAAAATTTAATTATCGGTTCTCTGATGGTAATGATGATCGGTTTCTTTATTACATTTGTTGCAGTCGGATCTCAATCTGAAGTACAGCTTAATGTAGCTAACGAATTAAGAGGAAGGGTTTCAAGTTTATGGACCATTGTGGTTCTTGGCGGACCAGCTGTGGGAAGTTTATTCGCTGGTGTTTTGGCAAACGAACTAGGCCCCAAATTGACAGCGATGATTTTCTCTTCGATCTGTTTAGTAATTTTATCCTTCATTGCCATGAAAAAGGTTGGACAGAATTAGTCACCATGAACAACGCCGGCAGCAATACCGAGCTCTGGTGCTACTGAATAGAAGTCCAGAACAGGATTATTACCTCCAGCTACCTTATGTGCAGCAGATGCAGCAATCCAAGTATGTAGCTCCATAGATCCAATTCCAGCTTCATCAATCAGCTTGTACTGATCCCAATTATCAAAATGATCGATTTTAGACTTCAGTAAAATATCGAGAAATTTTCTGTCGGCCTCCGCATTTAATCTCATGTCTTTAGCAGTCCTCTCCCCCCTGACAATCATTTCGGCTCCCTCGTGATGCATCTCTTCGAGGCGTTTTATCCATTCGTTTGATGTTAATGAGGCTTCGTCTTCTCCACCAGATTCTTGCCATGCATGAACCTCCTCGGAGCCCTCACCAATTTCCGGATAGTAGCGTCTTGGGTGATGAGACATTCCGCCAGAGGCTAATAGTAATATTCTCTTATTTGTAGTTTTTGCATATCTACCAATTGCTTCACCGAGAAGGCGAGTTCTTCTGAAGGGCACAAATGGCTCAGTAATGCAGTTTATGAATATTGGTACGACTGGTTTTTCTTTCAGTCCTCCACACATTTCATGGATAGTCTGTGAAAAAGCATGATCTATTGTCATATTGCTCGAAGTAGCGGGATCAATATCGTTATTTCTAAGAAATACGGCGATTTCACTGGCAATTTCAGAAGGCACATTTAATTCACCAGAGAATCCTCCAATATCCTCTGCCGCACTGGCCTTAATACCAATGCAAAAAGCGGGCATAAGTCTCAAGAAAAATCCATTAAAGTGATCTGACCCAAAAGCAATTACCAAATCAGGATCAAATTCTTTAATTTGATTGGCTCTGTCCAGGTATGCTTTCTGCATGGCTTGCCAGTCTTGAGGTTCTTTTGCATAACAATGCAGTAAAGGACTGTGTGAGGCACAGACAAGATGTGTGACCATAAAAACTTACCTTTTATTTATTTTTATGTTTATTGTTAAATAAAGAATACAATTAGGCAACATATTCAATAAAAACCTATGTCTAAATCAATAAACATCTTAAGTTTCAAAATATCGATCCTTCTGGTTACTGCAATTTTTTATGAATTGGTCTATGCGCATGGAGTATCAGTAAGAGATGCTGGTTTTATTCAACAAATAAATGAGCAAGCGATATCAATATTTATCTATTTAGGTGCCAAACATATGGTGACCGGTTATGATCATTTACTTTATTTGTGTGGGGTAATTTTCTTTCTGAATAGACTGAAAGATGTAGTTGTCTTCGTGTCTTTGTTTGCAATCGGTCACAGCATCACTCTTCTTTGGGGTGTGATCAGTCACACGCACATCAATCCCTATATTATCGATTCTATAATTGGATTATCCGTTGTTTATAAAGCACTTGAAAATCTTGGCGAATTAAAAAATTTATTTCACATAAATATAAATCCTAAAATAGCGGTATTTTGTTTTGGATTGATACATGGACTTGGATTAGCCTCAAAACTTCAAGATTTTATAGTTTCTGATAATGGTGTTGTAGCAAACATTATCTCTTTTAATATTGGGGTGGAAATTGGGCAGATAATTGCTTTAACAATTGCGTATTTTGTAATTAATTCATGGCGAAAAATTGGTGGTTTTTATGAAAATGCTCGAACATCAAATTTTGTTCTTATGTTTCTTGGGTTCCTTCTTTTTCTCAATCAGATAAGCGCTTATTTTCTTGTAGTGTGATTTATTATTTTGCAACATTCACATTTATTTAGTCGGTTGGAGCGAAATATCTTGATAGGAACGTCGATTCCAAATTAATATGAAATATCAACGAGTGAGTTAGATAATAAGTGATGACGATCAGATCAAAAATTTTTGCAATTTTTTGTAGCGCCATAGCAATCACAGTTTTTTTTATTCTTCCTGCTGAATATGGTTTCGATCCATCAGGTATTGGTAAGAAGTTTGGTTTGCTCAGACTTTCTGAGAGCCCTGTAACAATCAATGACGAAGATTCAGTAAATATAATTAGAGGTGAGTATCCTGGTATTCCTGAAGATTATGACTCGTGGTATCCAGATGTATTGGGGGAGCCATACTCTAAGACTCAAGATAAGATTTTCTCCAAAAGTATTATTGTGGTTGAGCTTGAGAGTGGGGAGCAGGTCGAATATAAAGCATTGATGCAACGAGGTGACATGATCTTATACTCATGGTCTGTAGAACAAGGTATTGTTTATACAGATTTTCATGCTGATCCGACCGAAAATAAGGGCTCATATCCTGATGATTATTTTATTCGTTATCGAGAGAGTGAAACATCGAATAGCAGCGGTTCAATGGTGGCATCATTCACAGGAAATCATGGATGGTACTGGTTAAACATCGAAGAATTTCCTATTAAAATTACTCTCGAGGTAGCTGGATTTTACTCTGAAATTAAAGAACTTGGCCGATCATTTCAGTAGGTAATTTAGGGGTATCTTCCATACCCTATGTCTTTATCAAAGATAGCAACTCCATTAATGGTTGCGTAGTTATCCCAATCCTTTTTTAACTCCTCAATGACATCAGGCATAACAGAAGAAAGATCATTGAACTCAGCTGGATCTTTTTCTATGTCATAGAGTTCCCATTTACCTGATCCTTCAAGAGGCCAGGTCAGAACTGCCTTATATTTATCCTTTATAAGAGCACGATTTCCATAAAGTTCCCAGCCGATGGGATTATCACCATGAACGTTTGTTACCTTATCGGTCAAAAAATCAAGTGCGGAGCGGCCTGTAAAAGGAATAAGAGCTTTATTGTTAGCCGGGAAATTCGTGTTGGTAATCTCTAGAATGGTAGGCGCTATATCCATCACTGTCATCACGGA
>TARA_B100001057_G_scaffold501300_1_pt1 | contig 36541 bp, 32 predicted proteins | sample TARA_B100001057 | Tara Oceans TARA_B100001057 (sample SAMEA2621839) | marine metagenome | biome: marine biome (ENVO:00000447); feature: surface water layer (ENVO:00002042); material: "saline water (ENVO:00002010), including plankton (ENVO:xxxxxxxx)" | depth 5 m | reverse complement strand
CAATCTTAGCTGGTGGATATAACATCCAATGTCTCCACCTTCGTACTTTAGTAAAAATGAAAAAAGGAGTTTTATAATGCAAGTCGTAACAGTTAGATTTACAGGATCGATGGTTGAACCATCACATCACGATTGTCAAATCGTAGAAGGTTCTATGAATATGAGATATGATGTACGGAAAGATTCTTCCGCACTCGTATTATATGATGTACGAAAAGATGATATTAATCCGCCAGTATGTAAAATTATCTCTCCATTTGGTAAAGATAATACATTAGAAGCATTTTATATGAATGAACAATGGAATTGTAACTTAGATTAAAAAAGATAGTAATAAAGAGCTCTTAGGAGCTCTTTTTTTGTTTAATAAAAATATCGACTGGAACAGCCAGTCTGAGATTAGAATGATATGTTTTTACTAGATGATAAACATATCCTGGCATAATTATTACATCACCAGTTTTAGGTGCGTACTCAATAGGTTTAAACATTTCGGCGGTTTTACCAAAATAACCTCTATTGGCATTTGCTCTTGGATCATATGACACTAGTTCTCCACCTTTATCAATATCATCAGAAAGAACATAAAATACTGCAGCAAATTGAGCTCCAGAATGATTATGAATATTCATTGAATATCCCTTTTGAGATCCTGTTAACCAAGAACTAAATTCGTAAGACATATCATTTAGGTCGATACTAAATACTTCTTTAAAAAATTCTGAATATTTTTCTATAGCCAAATCTTTTAACAATGGAATTTTATCTGTAAGTGAACCACTATCGTATTCAGCCTGTGGTTTCATAATATTAGTACTAAGTAAAATTTCTTGAACTAATTCTTCACATTGGTCTAAAGTAATTTGAGTTTTGTATATTGGTGTGGACCAACACTGATTAATACCCGATTTCAACATCATAATATCCTTTTATGTCACGAACCATACCATGAATTACCATCAATGGCCAATCTATATTGTTAAGTATACTATCGTATATTTCCTTACTATTTTCGTATGTTTTAAAATATGGATCATTACCGGCTAAAAGCATTGGTTCATTTAACAAATCATAAAAATCTTCGTTAAAATCTCTACTAATCCAATAAGCATAACATATTGCTACAACATAACTCTTGGCTGGATATAACCACTCATCTACTTTCTCATTAAAGTGTCGAATAGCATTTTTAATAATGACCTCTTGATTATCGTCAAAAACTATTTCTACTTTATTCAAATCATCTGTATGATTTTTATTTAATCTATGATAAACTTCTTGTTTAACTTGCCATTCTTTCATGATACCAATCCAATAATCCTCTATATCCGTTACAGCTATTATTTAAATCTTTGACATATCGATAATGCTCTGTTAAGCAGTTTCCAAAATACTTACATGAGGCGCATATAGGACTTATCATTTCTTCTTTTTCTTTGTTTGTCCAATCAATGTATTGTTTCCAAGAATCCAATTCAAGAAAGAATTCTTTATCCTCTTCATCAAATTCCAAGACACCAAATTTGCCAGAAGGAGTGATGTATATATGATCATCCGAAAATGCATTGTATCTTCCTTTCACTGATTCTATAATTCTATCTTCATTTACAAATTCAAACTTCATAGTGTCTTTTAACTTAAGCCACTTTATAACAAAATCTTCAAAGTCTTTGTGGGTCACGTTATGTGCATTTGCTTGATTTATTGAATATGGTTTAATCTCAACAGATGTAATTGACGAGCACATATTCAACATATTAATCATTTCAGATACATCTTTTTCTAGCACCTTTGGAGAAGCTAAAATCAAAACTGCAATAGGTACTGTACTCATTAACATATTATTAAATACAAGTTCAGACTTTTCTCTTGCTTCAAAATCATATGAGACAGAAAGATATACATCATCATCAAAAAAGCCTGGATGCATCATAGAATAATTAGTATTGATGCTAATTTCACCTGAATAATATTTTCTTATAACATCTTTAATACCATAAAAATATGACTTTTTCATTGCACCAACTTCACCACCATATAAGTCAATATGTTCTATATCTGGCACTTGAGATAGCAACTCATCTAGTTTATCAAATGAAATTTGTTTCTGATCACCAAGTTGCTTAGTAGATAGGTAGCAAAAATCACATCTAAAATTACAAAAATATGAAGGATTGATCGATACAATCATTACCTAGATGGAAAGGAAATATTCATTACTACTGCAAGTCTATCTTCTTCACCATAATAAGGAGTTACTTCATGCCATACATGTGCCGGAACAATAATAATTGTATTTTTTTCAGTCTCAATAGACATTTTAGATTTAGGTCTTGTTTTTATAACCTGGTTAAATGCTGGGTCATGAAAAATTAATTTGCCTCCATCTTTATCATTATCTACACAGTCTAAATAATAAACTGCAACCATCGAAGCACCACTATGACAATGCAAACCTTTATAATCACCATTTCTCATAAAGGGTAATCTTCCGGTGGTCTGTTCCATACGTTCTAAAATTTCAGCATGTGTAATTGATTCATCATATTCATTAGCTAGTTTTAAAAATGATTTCGCAAAAAAATCATATAAATTTTTTATTTCATTATAATTTTTAATATTATCATCGGTAAAAAGCGGAATGTGTACTCCATCATCTCCACCATCTTGATATGAAAGACCGGCCATAGCTAAATGATTTCTAAATATTGCTTGGCATACTGAATTAAGAGTACTACTTTCTTCTTCATTAATATTATGTAACTCATGTAACATTTTTATTGGAAAAATAGTTTTTATCATGCGTATTCCCTCTCATACGGCGTCAATTGTCTATCGATGCTATTTATACTGATTATATCAGTTGCTAAAGTCTTCATATGTTTACAATGATCTTCTACCATATTATGCTGTTTTAAATCTTTAATAGTTTTTTTACATCCATTACAAATTTCAAACATTGGACAAGTATAACACGCATTTTTTAAACTCATTAAACTTAAATCTGTTGCAAGAGGTGTTGAAAACCCACCACTCATTTCATAATCAAAATCAATAGCCTTATCTAAATCATCACCAAATGCACCACATGAATAGTAGTCACCTTCAGGTTGAAGTGTTCGAATGCCAGAATCACATGTTCTTGTCTGTGGACATATAGTAGATTCTCCTCTTAATCGTACCATCATCTGTTGAGTGTTATGTTCCCAATCGCTTAATCCAGCTTTCCATATTTCAACATAACGTTCATATATTTTTGATAATTGATATGGAGCAGACTGAGAACCTGATGCCATGGCATAATTTACTTTACAGACTACATCCATTTTTTTTGCAAGTTCAACTGTCTTAATATGAGTATCTTCATTCTCTTCAACAATCACTGCTATGAATGATGGTCTATATCCAACATGTTCTAGCATCGCATCTGAACACTTCCAAAAATCTTCTTCTGTAAACTCACTATAATCACCTTTTAATCTTCCTCCACCATATTGAAATGATGTAGCTACACCAATTCGAGGATGGTTAAAAAGTTCTTTCCATTTCATTGGTTTCATAAGAAATGGATATAAATTTGTTGTAAGTGATATTGTTGCCGGCAGATCATACTTATCAAGATACTCTATAATTTTCCAATAGTAATTTGGTTTCATCATTAATGGATCGCCACCATTAACAATAATTGTTTGAGTATCTGGAAAACGTTTTAAAAACTTAAATATCTTATTTAAATCAAGAGTAGCAGTATTATCTTCAAACGTAATTTTAGATGATGAACAAAATGAACATTTAAAATTACACAATTCTGTTGGTTTGACAATTAGGTCCATGGCGAATTATTAACTTTAAACCCAAAATTCATAGTGATTCTATGCATATCTGGATCTCTGAAATGTTCAACTCTATGTTCAAACTGTTTATCTTGGCTTCCTACTACTACATCGTATTTTTGAGGTAAATGAAAGGCTGTGATTCTATTATTCTGTGATATATTTCTAAACATAATTTCACCACCAGCGTCTTTATTCATATCAGTAAAATATAAAAGAAACATTATATTTGCACCTTCACAAAAATCATTATGCCAATTACACGAAGTTTGTTCAGTGCCATTCCAACAGTGATAATAAATCAAATCTTTTTTTTCTGAATATGGTCTTAAATACTGATTAAAAAGATAATCAGCAGTCATTAGCATTTTCTTTCGCATACCCAATATATAATAATTTAAAGGGAATCGATAATCTTTTCTATTACCAATACCTCTAAGCCATTTTATATTAGGAATAGTATCTTCTAAATATTGAAACGCTTGAACGTTATTTTCTGTGTAAAATCCATCATCCATTTTCCAACCATTTTTCACAGCATTTTTACCTTTTGTCTAAATCCATATGATAGATCATCTTCACCATCGCGTTTTGGTTTAAATCCTTTTGTTTTTTTAACGTAGTTAAACGTTTCTTTAAAAACACATTCTTCCATATCGTTATGATCACCTGGCATATCAGCTTTTACAAAGCATGTGAATGGACAGTTTTCATAATATTCACACTCAAAACAATTATATTTTTTTAAAAACTTTTCTACCATCTCTCCTGTTTCAAAGGGTGTTTCACCAGTTTTTTTATCTCGCTGATATGCTACACCACAACATCCACCGGGTGATGAACCATCAGGCTGAATAGTTATTGAATTACCTCTTGTACACATCATTGCACCAGTTTGATTCAATGGATCATGAAACGCATCCATGTTTTCACAATCAGGATAGTTATCCACTAAGTATTTGTTAAACGCTAATAGCTCACTATCTTTAGGAATTAATTTTGCATCTGCTTTAATTAATGGTGATGGCATATAAGCATCAAAATCAACTGGAAAGTTTTTATACAAATAATCAAAAGTGCTTTTATCGTTACTCTTTATAATTGTTTGTATATTTTGGCTAGTAGTAACAATTGAAACGTTTCTAATATAATCTTTAAAAGTCTCAACATTTTCTAAGAATATTTCTAGTTGACCTTTATTAAATCTACCTCTTGGATCATAAGAAGTTGAAAGCTTTATATCATGCTTATTACAAAAGTCCATAACTTTATCTGAATTTTTTTTATCAAACATAAAATTAGTAAGATAATTAAAATAAATTCTTTTGTTGCCGATGTTAATCTTGGATCTAACTAAATTCATAAATTCTTCATATACATCTAAAAAGCCTTTTTCAATCCATAGATCTTCAAATAATTCTCCACCTAATAGATGTAATTTATAGTCTTTTGATCTTGGCGAATTGTTAATAAATTTAGCAACAGTATCGCTTTTTGCTAAAATTTCTTCTCGAGTAGCTCCAACCATTGAGTTATGATCTTGCGGACAGAACACACATTTTAAATTACAATGTTCAAAAAATATTATAACAAGCTCACTTGATCGAGTAATCTTGCTTCCTAAAATTTTGTATATATCAAAATCAAGTGGAGCTGGATTAATAGGTGCTACAGACATTCTTTACTTACCTCTGACATAATTATATGTCTATTTTTTTCTATAAATTTATTTATAGTATTTGCTCTAAACTCTTGATTTAAAACTTTAATGCTTTTTGGTTGAGAATTTGGATTAAATATATCTCTTATTTCAGAATGTATATCATCCCATCTATCTAATTTACTTATAACTTCATATGCTTTTTTAGTAAAGACTGACGGTGATAGACTATTTTCAAGCATAGGATAAAAGTGCTGCAGTAAATAATTTCCAGCACTATTCATAAACCACATTTCATGCATTTCTTCAGTTGTAAACGAAAAGCATGATGATATTGTTTTAAAATACGATTTTTTATTTTTATACAAATTATTCCAACTATCTATCCCTTGTTCATCTGCAATATCAGTGTAAACTTCAACGGTTCGAATATCATATTTAATTTTATATTCCTGAGAATTAAGCGCTGAATCTGGAAGAAACATATAATCATGTCTGTAAGAACCAAACGATTTAAAATTCCAGATATATTCCATTTCATTATAAAAGTCATCTATTGTAGAACCTGGCATTGCAAGGATCATTTCTAAATTAGGTATTGGAAACCCGTGCTTTGAACATTGCTCATTAATGTGTTTACTTAATTCTAATTTATCTTCTGTATTTAAATCAACTCTTTCAGCTATTTTCATTGCAATGTCAGAACTGCTTTGAATAGACACTGATGGAACTATCGATATATTGGCCATCTCACTCCACATATCTTTTCCATTTTTCATATTTGGAGAAGTATAATTTGTTCCAACGATTTCAAAATACTTATCAATTAATTTTTTTCTTCTATTTAAATCCTTAGATTTCATGGTAGAAATATCAGTTAAATTAAAACCATTTGTCCAAGCGTATTCGAATATTTCAAAGTCTCTTTCAAAAAAGGCTCCAAAGTTTGCATCATTTAAATAAGCAGATCTATAACCGGCTTTTAGCATAGCATTGATATCACGTTTCACTATGCCCAAGGATTTCTTATAAATCTTTGTATTAATACCTCCACCCCATTCGCAGAACACACACTTATAAGGACAACCTCTTGTCGTCTCTAAAACAATAAACGGTTCCATTTTATTATTACGAGCGTATTTAAGTAATTTTGTAAGATATTCTAAATGATCTTCGTATACTGAATAATCTTCTTTTGACAAATCATGTATTAATTTTACATCAGATCTTAATTCCCATGGAATACTTGTTGGATCTATTCTGTTTTCAATAAACTGATCGATAAGCTCAGCCATAAATGGCTCACCTGGTTTAGTAGGTCTACAAATTAAATCGTACTGAGGACGTGATGTTAATAGTTCTGGTTCATTGGTTCCAATATGTGGACCACCTAAAACTAGTATTTTTTCTGGATATTTATTTTTAATTTTATTAGAAATTTCATCACATATCATATAGTTCCAAGTATAAGAAGAAAACATAATTATATCTGCTTCGATTATATCATCTATTACTTCATCATAAGATTTATAGCTATTCCATTTATATGGTGATTCTAACCACTTTACTTTTTTACTATATTTGCCAAAACGAGAATAGTAACTTTGCATTAATAAAAATGTAAAGTTATTTGCTAGTGACCAGTCAGCGTGAGGAGGATTAATAAATGCTATAATCATATTTCATTCTATACATTACAAATTAAAAAATATTTAAACTGTTACATATTTAGCAATAGTTGTTTTATCAGAAACAGAATTAGCATCCAGCAGTGAATGAATTAAATAATGATTTACAGTTTCAAGTTCTAATGCAAAGAATTTTTCAGGTTCTTTATCATCTGATGATTCAATTAAAATAAGCTTATCTAATAGTTCATCTGTTAATTCAGTATTAATTGCTGGTAAGAATTCTAATATGCTATCATCTCTTAAAGTAAAATCAGACCATTGACTTTCTATAATAGCTACAAACTCTTTAATAGTATTAAGATCTGAATCAGAAATATTTTCGAATATTACATTATCACTACTAGAAGCGCCACTTAGATATTTTATAGACCACATATCGTCTTTAATAAACAGTTGAGCAAATTTAGAAGTATCTGTAAAAATGTCATTAATATTATTTAATGTGTAAGTTTTGTCTAAATTTAATTTATCAGCAAAAGATTTAGTTAAGAAATGTTGGAAAAATATTTCCTTTAATTCGTAAAGATATTGTTCAAACACTTTTTTCAGCAAAGGTCTGACTACGCCTTTTAACTCTGCTTTTGAAGATTTGTCATTAAGATAATTTGCTAGTAGATGTTCAACACTTATTGTGCTTTTATATTTTGCCATAAATGCTTTTTTCTTGGCAGCAGAAGGAGCTTTAACACTATCATAAATGGTATTGAAATTTTCTACTTTTAAAATTTCACCAGATCCTAATTTTGCATTATTACTTGAAAACCTGCCTCTAAAAAATGTATTAAATTTAAAAGCATGGGCTTTTACTAATGATTCTACTGAATCAACTTTCGGAGTTTTTAAAATAAATTTATACCAAGTAGACATAATAAATTGAAATGCTGCACTATCACAATAAACAACGATTCTTTTATTTGTAGAATCACATTTGGCAGCTAATTCATCAAAAAGAGTTGTAGCATCTTTAAACGTTTTATCTTTTCCTAGAATATCATTCCATTCAAGTCCATATGCAATGAGTTGACCAGATAATATTTTTTGAAGATCTTCTAAAAGATTAAAACCGTTACTTTGCGATACAACAATACGATCAAAATTTGGATCGATGATATTATCTGTTGTTACATAAATCTTTTTAAACAGATGTATCATAACTGTTCTCCTGTGGCGATAGCGCTTGTTATTAAAAACATTGGGTTATTAACATTCGCCCAATAACTAAATAGATTATTTCCTTTAAACATATACTCATTAAAGTATGATTTATAATATGTTTTATGATGTTCAATTACATTGGCATAAAATAGATAAAAGCTTTCATATTTAAGTAAATTTACAAAATTTATTCCAGTTAGATCTTTTGTGTCATCTTCTGGAAATGATTTAACATAGTCTTTTAATTCATCGCATTCAACTGTGTACAAATTATAAAGCGAAAGTGAATCTAATTTCTTAGCCCAAGTAGTAAGTATTTCAACGTTATCATCAATAAAATCTTTTTCTATTAATTCACTAATACCTTTCATCTGTAATAATAAACTAATTACTCTTTCTTCAAGGATAGGAATACTTATAATAAAATTAGCTAAAAGATATTCTCTAGTAAGATCATCAAAATCTTTTTGATCAGTAAAACCAATATTACATGGCAATTCCAGATTACTGAGATATGTTAATAGCTTTGTTCCCTGCAATTGTGAATTTTCATAATCAACTATATAAAAAGTTTGATCATCTTCAAAATACAATTTCAAATCTTCAATACTAAATGGTGCAGTAACATCAATAACTTTCATCTTCTTCCTCTCGAGCCATGGCAACTGCTATGACAACTTGCATGACAAATATTAATATTTACAGTAACGGTATTGGAAACTAAATTATTAAAACGTGTCTGTAAGTCTGTAAATTTAGCTTCAAGACCAGAAGCACTAATTTGAGTACCAGCAGTTAAAGTAACTCCAGCTGCAGATAACGTTTGTGCATAACTACTGTTTAAATAAGCTTTTGCTGTTTGATTAAAAATTTGTCCAGGATTAGGATATGTTCCTGTATTACCACCAGGACCTGTTACTGTTCGAATTGCATTTAAATTTCTAATTTGACTATACGCAGCGGTTTCATTTTCAATTGCAGTATTGATAACAGAAGCAGTGATTGGATTTTGATTTATATCAGCTCCAGTAATTCCAATGCTTCTACCAGCAGTTGTTCCACCAAAATATGATGTAGCAAATCCACTAAACGGAACTGAATTGGTACCCCAAACAATACCAGAGTTTGCACTTGCCGGCGCAAAATCCGCAAATCTATCTATTATATTCTGTGCGTTAATTGGACTTGTTAATGTAGCCATTTCATTCCTCTTTTGTTATATACGTGTATTTATACATGTTTTGCGAGTTCCATCATTAAACTTTTTGGTGCACCACAAATATCTCCATCCCATCCTAATTGATGACAATCACCTCCACAAAATCTAGATACAGGGCAAGATAAACAATTAGGATTACGCATTTTTTCTTCTAATATAGTACGAATTCTTTTTGGACTTTTTAACAATGTATCAATTGAATCATCTAAACTTCCAAAAGCTTGTTCAGGCGCACTATTTGGGCAGCCTGCAATAGTTCCATCTCCATTTATGGTAAATAGTTTTTGTTCACAATCTCTACAAAATGTTCCACACGTAGTCATAGTCTTTTCAAATTTGGCATATACATTTTCTAAAAAGTCATTTTCAAACCAATCCCTTGCTCCGTGCTTTTCACTTTGCATGTGCATTTTTAAAAAATATTCATCAAGTTCTTTATTGCTTGGAAATATTTCTGATGCTTCTCGGGCACTACCATTATTAGTTAGTCTTTCCAGTGAAACTTCTTGTACACCAAGTCGCCGGCACCATCTTAATAATACTATAGGATCTTTTGCAAGTGTATCTTTTGTAAGACTAATAAACAAACGAATAGTAACACCGTTTGCTAAAAGTGTTTTAACATTTTTATGCCAAAGATTATATTGGTTTTTATTTTCAAATCGAATCTTACGATCCCACGATGTGCCAAGTCTATTTCCAAGAGGACCTTTAATAAAATCCATATGTTGATCTTTTAATTTGAAAACTAAATTAGTTGTAGCACCCCACGACATTTGATTCCATAAACCATCACATGCATCATATACCTTTCGCATTTGGCCAACCGGTACAAGAAACGGTTCACCACCATGAAATTCCATATGTATAGAATCTTGTGTTGCAGGTTTTTCTTTTCTAAATCTATGAATCCAGTCAACTAGCTTATCAGTATTCCAATAAATCTTTTGACCGCTTCTTCCACTGGTAAAACAGTGTGCACAATTAAGCTGACATGTTTCTGTTGTTTTGAGATACATCAGCCAGTTCATTATTAATTTTATCCTCTGTATAATTTTCTAAACCAAAGCTTAACGTCAATGCTTCATCTTTATTTAATGCTTGATGAGGTGTATAAGCTGGTATATGTATATATTCTCCTTGGATAATAGTCACTGGCTTATTATCAATTATTAAAGATTTAGATCCTTCACAGCAATATATAACAACATCATCTGGATCAGTATGCATATCGAAAGAATAAGATCCAGCCGCTGCAAAAAATAAATGACATGTTACATGCTGTTCATGTTTCCAATCAGTTTTTATTTTCCAACAATATTCATATATTGTTGAATTAAAGTTTTCCATACGTTCGATTTTTATAGAATGGTTTTGTTTTTGCACTTTGCAAAAATCACTGAAACTAGTAATTAGCTGTTCACGACCCTGTTCATCTATAGCATAAACCATATTTTGTTCATACATATGACTCGCAGTAAGTGCAGATATGAGTTGAGATTTATTAATCATTATTTAATTATATACTATTTTTAATCAAATGTAAATAGTTATTTACACTTTAAGGATACATTCTATCAATTTTTCTTCATCTACAGTAGACGATTCTAAAGCTACACCTACCATCATAGCTCCATTAAATTCTTTACTTGCTCGGCCATTATGGTGTGTATATACTGGATCACCTTTATGAACTCCACCAATAACCCTTACTGGAACTCTTCCCTTAAGACCTAAAGCTTGACCAGGAGCGTCTGCATTCATTAAATAAGCAGGTTGAGCTGAAATTACGCCGACTGGAATTCCGCTTGATGTGCAAGGAGTAGTTTCTTCAGTTTTATTAAATGACGCCATCATTACTGTTCCAACTGGATGCTCTTCACTTGTAGTATATTTTTCTGCAAGGTCAGCATAATTTGCAGTTTGAGCATTACCAGCAACTGTACCGGCAGATAATGTTTGTGTTGATGGATTATACATTAAATGCCCATTATCAGTATCAATATAAGGTCTTTGATAACCTGTACCATTATTATCGCTAAATAATACTTGGTAATTTACATCGTCATTTTTTTCATCAACTTTTACAAAATCGGCCTCGCCTCCAGAAACTGTACAAGCACCAGTATTTGCCATTGTAACATGACCAGATAATGCTGCAGTAGTAAAACCTGAGCCATTACCAATTAGAATTTGAGTGTCTGCTACTATAATATCTGAAGGATCTGATGCTGAAGAACTATTTCCAACTTTTACTGAATTTGCTGGCATATTAGCAAGCTTATCATTAGTCACAGCATCATCAGTTATTTGACCTGTTATTACTTGTCCTGCCTGAATACCTCCAGATGCTTGGCGACCAATTACAGTATTAGTTCCTGCTTGTACAGAGCCAATATCACCAGCAGCTGATCTACCAATAACTGAATGATCTGGTATTGCTAAATCTCCTGGATCACCACTAGTACCTGCCTGGCGAGTTTTTATTGTATATCCTGCCATATTAGCAAGCTTAGCATTAGTTACTTGATCATCTGATATCATATCAGTTTGAATTTGCACTTCTTCAACTGTGCCCGCTGTTGTTTTGCCAAGAACTCTATTTGCAGTTACAATGTCTTGCATTTTATCATAGGTCACAACATCAGGCTGAATTGTGACCACGCCGGCGTTTGTCATAAGAACATCTTGAGATAAAGCGGTAGATGTAAAACCAGTTCCATTACCAATTAAAATTTGTTCGTTAGTAACTGCCTTATTTGATGATGCTCCAGTAGTTCCTGCATCTCTTACTTTAACAGTGTTTGCTGGCATATCTTCTAATTTAAGACCAGATGCTTCTTGAGTTAAACCGTGACCACCTGCTACTGAAAATGTTCCACTTGAATCTCCAGTAAGGTTTCCACCAACGCTAGTCTTTAAAATTCCATTTCCTGCATTATAGTTTCTTCGCACTGCTTTACTAAAATTTAAGGCTGTTACTATACTTGAATCATGGCCAGCATAGTCACTACTAAGATTATCTAGATCACCGATCTGAGCAGCAATAGTATTAGATTTTACTCTAAAAGTGTTAATTGTATCACTTAAATTTATAACTGTCTGTCTAGCCATTTGATTCTACCATTTTCTTTGTTATTTGCGCCAGCATTTGTTTTATTTCGCTTACATCATTTTTCAACTCGGCAAGTTCTTTTTCTTTTTCAGCATCTAATTTTTTCTTCATTCTAGCTCTATTAATAGCATCACTATTAATATTTAATATAGCACCACTATTTAAATCTTTAACTAAATTGGGATGGCCCTGAATTTTTATACTGTTTATTTTACTTTTCAATTTAAACACCTAATGCTATAACTCTTAAATCTTTAATTGTCGGAACTTTTGAACTATTATTAGCAAAAAGTACTATTTTTACTTGGAACGTAGTAAATGCTGGTATAGTTCCATCAGTTCCACCAATTAAATAATTGTATTCTTTATATGAATATGGATCATCTGATATTGAAACTGGCGCTTCAAGTGTGGCAAGTGTCCAATTAATATCTGTCAATATAGTATCTTCTGTACCTGTTTTAAAATATACATCAAATAAAGCACCAGTTGGTCTATTTGCTGCTAACATTACTTTTAAACCAACTGCAGTGTTTGTTAATGTTACAGGTTTTGTAATATGTTTAGCAAGAGCACTTCCACTAAATGGTGTTGTTTCTGCAGCATAATCAAAGACCACATTTTGGCCAGAAGTAGCTACATCAATAGGTCTATCAATTTCATTTTTTGTAAGTACTAATGAAGCTCTTTGTAAATCTATTACTGGAGAAACAAATGAGCTTGTTGTACTTAATGATATTCTTAAAGATCCAGTATTAACTCCACCTAATCCACCAATACCTGTTGCAGTATCTTCTTTTACAGCATTCGCCACCATTATTGAATTTTCAAAATGATTTTTCTGATTAAGCGCAATATCAGTATATCCTCCAGCCGGTGCAATATATGGCGTTTCTAATGCAACATTAGAATATCCACTATAAATGCTGGCTTTTGGAATTACACTTGTTAAAGGTGGATTAAGCATTTGAACAATAGGATATAAAGTATTTCCTTGAATATTTTTAGTTGCAAATACTGCACTACCGCCACCTTGAGCAGCTGAAGTAGCTGATCCAGCTGCTAATGTAATTTTATATCCTGTTGGATCTATATGCGTTATTGTATGAGTAACATTAAGTTGAACGGCTGTAACACCACCAACTGCTGTTGCTCCAGTAATAGCAACTTTATCTCCAACAAATAAATTATGATTCTTATGGAAAACTCTTATTGAAGTTGGAGCTGAAGTATTTGTTAAAATTGGACTAGGACCTAATAGTGCAAGAGGTAAATCTGCTGTATTAAGTTGAGCAACTGCTTGTATATTAGTAGCAAAATCAGCTCTATATAATGTAAATTTCATATCTTGTTCTTGACAAGCTTCCCAGGTCGTACTGTTTTGTGATTTAAAGAAAGATCCTAAGAATGGTTGTTTTGTAATTCTTCTTGCAGTAGAACCTAATTCAAAATCACCCATAAATGATGTCCACAATAAATAATCAGTATTGTCGGTTATGCATACAATTGCATATTCAGTTCTACCAGAAAGATATATCGGCTCATCAAATTCAAATGTTGTAGGAAGAGATGCATCATCAGAAATACTAACATTTCCAGGTGATAAGTATTTTCTAGATCCTGGTACAATTGTATTAGACGCTGGATAGCCATTTATAAGAGGTCTTAATTCAATCCATACTGGTAATGTAGCATGTTTTGTTTTAAAGTATAAGTCAACTTTACAAGTAAATATACCTTCATCTTGAGGAACATAAAACGATTGCGCTAAAGGATCACGTTGATCATTCCTATTTGAATCATTGTCCCCTATAAAATCCTCTCTTGGCTGCAATCTAGATCCAGTAACTACTCTACTACTACTTGAAACTCTAGAGCCAACTACAGTAAGATGTCGAGTGGACAATATTTCTTCTTGAAAAGTTTCTAGAGCACCAGAAGCATTATATGATGTTACTGCAGATGATCCTGGAACACCTCCATTTTTAGGAGTTTCTGTAACATCAAGTAACATAAAATCAGCTTGACCAGTTCTAAATTTAGTTGTACTATTATTAGGAATAAAAAATGATCCTGAGATTCCTCCTAGTGCATCACTAAGTAAAGCACCAGACCCATCTGGGTGAGTTGTAAGATTATTTGGTGATTCAAATTCAACTCTTGCTGAATTAATTCTATCAAAGTTTCCAGTACTTCTAACAAAATCATTCATTTTAAAGTCATTAAAATATGCAAAATGATATGCGTTTGGTCTTAATCCAATAGCTTCAAAACTAACTTTTCTACTTCTCATAAATGGTATAACTGCTACATCAATAATTCTATCGCCTAATGATGTTCTAATAGTTTCAGAAGCTACTACTCTATTTACAATTGAACTTGTGGTTTGATCAAATCCCCAAACTGTTAACCTTCCACTGGTCTGAGAGAATGCTCGACTAGATGATGTTGTAGTTCCTGCTACTGTATTTTCATCACCTACTTCTAATCCTTCAATATCATTACCTAACCAACCCCATTCGGATTGATCAAAGAGAAGTGCTTGGTCAAGATTTAATCTTGTTCCACCATCTATTACTTTTGCTGCTGCTCTTTGATCCACTTTCCATTCATCTGATTGAGGAGATAGATTTATTGACCCACTATAAGTAGAAATCATATATGGATTAACATTTTCTGTACGAGATACAACTGTTTGACTAATATATTCAGCATGTCCATATTTAATATAAACGTTATCGCCCATTAAAACAGTATCTGGAGTATCTACACCACTAACAGTCCTTGAAGAAGAAGTTGCAGCATCATAAATAAGTCCTACATTGTATTCAGTAAATGGTGGATGTAAAGTCATAGTTTTTGGATTAACTGAAGCTCTATATTCTACTGAATTAGTATTTGAATGAAATAAATCTTTAAAGTTGTCTACAAGAAATCCAGATTTAGTTCTATTATTTCCACTACCGTCAACTACTTCAAAAGCGTTTGTATCAAGTTCTAATAAACTAAGTGATACTGTTTCTTCAAGTAGATCTACTCGCTTATCGATTTTACCAATATCTTTCATGGTATAACCTTTATTTTCAATAAACTTAACAACCATGTCGGAAGCAGAAATTGTACCACCGTTAAGTGATGATCTATATAGTTCTAAAGATTTGGGTGGCTGAGATGGTAATACTGGATTATCGGCTGGAGTTCCTTCTAAATTTTCTAAAATGCCCTCAGCATTTATAATAATTCTATCTTGTCTTGGTAGATAGTGCTCGATTCTAACATTTATGAGTGTATCATTTTGAGGCAATTCGTTAACTACACCACCAGTTGCTCCACCAGTGTCGTTAAATACTGTTCCACCTGGTGCAATTGCTGATCTAAAATCTACTACATCTCTTAATTGAACTACTGTTCCATCTCTCATAATATATTCTGGAATATCACCATATGCTGCTGGAAGACCAGGATAAGATCCTACAGCAAAACACACACCAGCTCCATGTTGATAATATGTAAATTCAACATAAACATTACCTGTAAGACCACTTGTAGATTTTCTTATTAATTTCCCAAGACCATAAAAGCCATCTCGCTGACCATTATCGACTACAAATTGATCGCTTACATCAGCGCCACTTGAAGATCCAGCTTTAATCATTGTTACTGCAATAATATCATTTTGATCTAAATCGACTGTACCAATACCACCACTTACAGAAATAGCAATTGTTTTTTGCTGATTAGTAGAGATTGTTTTTGATCTAACAGAGATATTACTTGATTTTTTAACATAAGCTAAAACTTCTACGTCATTTGTAGCATGTGGTAACCCAGTAATTTGAATTGTTTGACTACCTGGCGATCCTATTGTTGCTGCTGTTGTAACTGTTCCACCTTGCATTACAATCCAATCACCAGTATTATCAAATACTTCTCCAGAAAGTGCTGTAAGTGTTATGGAATTACTTGAAGGTGTTCCAGTAAATTTTCTCATTACTGTTAAATCAACAATTGCAATATCTTTAGGTCTTTTATAAGGGACTTCAAAGAATAAATTATTATCATTTGCTTCTTTAAGAACTGCTCCAGCAGGGCTTCCTTCTAATACTAATGTTGAACGAGCACTTGTACTAGGACCAATTTTAACTGCATCTCTAAAGCTATTTGTACCTGTCATTACTACATCAAATATAAAGACTCTAAAGTTTGAACCAAATGCTGCTGGTGCATCTACATGACGTACTCTACAAGTTCCTAATACTGAATCATCAGCTTTGTAAATATTGACTGCTGGAAATGTAGTTTTTTGATTACCACTTGGTGAATCCATAGGTAATGCGCCAACAAATTCTGATACAATTACATAACTTCCATATTCTGCAGGAATAGAACTAATATCGCCAGTTGAAGTATTTCCAGCAAATGAAGTTGCTTTATTAACAGACAATGTTGTTTGAGTAGGACGATTAATTCTATGTCCATTCACATATGCTTTACCTGAACTTAATACTGCATTAAGTGTTGAAGCTGATCCAGAATCATATGTTAAATAAAATGGATCTACAACATAATTACCAGATTCTTCAGAAGTTCTTTGAGCAATTAAATCATTAATTTTATTGTATTGATTAAAGCCAGTTGCTTGTTCGACTATTACGGAATTAATTATATTTGCAATATACATAAACGTTTCTAAACCTGGAGTAGATGGTTTAGTTGCAAGTGCTAACGTTATTCTATAACGATCAGCTCCAGGAGCAGAAATATTTGGAAATTGTCCTTGATTATCAAATAACGAAACGTCGTCAGATGCTGTAACAATATCTTGAACTACATTAAATCCTACAATTCCTGTAAAATCATTACTATATTTAGAAATAATTTTTGATTGTGATTTAGCATGGACAAAATGTCCTTGAGCAAAATAATCACCAGCCGCAACCGATAGTCTTACACCTTGACCATATGATGGATCAGCATCTGTATGGTTAGCTTTAATTTTATATGACTCACTACCATTGTCTATTTGAATAGTTTCATCTGGTAAAAATCTTAATGTAGATGTTCCAGCAGTTTGCGATCCTCCACTTCGATACATAATATAAAGTGTAGGTGGACAACTTGCAGTGCCATCGCCATTTTCAGCAGAAATAATTTCAGCACTAATACCAGATGTTAATCCATTAAATATGGCGCCTGGTACAGCTAATGTATTTGCCGGCCATTCAATTGCAGGAGCTTGTAAAACACTAGGTTGTAATTTAACAAATTCAATACGAGAATTAATACTAATGCCGCCGGGATTAACCATTGCTCCTTCTTTAAATATATTTCTACCAAACCGCTCCAGATCTTTTTGAATAATAGTTTGAGACTGAGTTAGTTCTCTAGCCTGTAGAGCTCGCCGAGGATTAAAAAGAATTCTTTTAAAACCGTCACTATCGGAAAAATCATCCTTATAGGTAGCCCTCATTAAGTTTTCTGAAAAAGTTACTGTCATATTATTACTCTACTTTTATAGTTGGATGATGACTTTAATGTCTTCGGATTGGTTTGCAGTTCGTTGAACTGATGCTCTATTATCTAGATATAATACATCTCCAGTTAATCTATCAACTTCAGCGTTATTATCAAATGATTCCATTACACCTTCACCATTTCCATCTACTTCTTGAATAGTTTCACCTACATTAAATAATTTAAATCCTGTATCAGGAGATTGATGATAGTGAATTCTTGTTCCACCTGAAACACTTGAATCTACATTATCTATATACGCTTGTGCACTTGAGCTTATACCTTTAATTTTACGATCTTTACTAAATGCAACAGTATAAGACGATAATTTCATATTTCTTGTAGCTATGCCAGTAAGCTCTGTAAAAAGGCCTGTAGAATCAGGTTGAAGTGGATTTTTAATAAGACCAACTTGTCTAAAATCCTGAGATAAAATAAAATCTTCATCATTATCTAAAATTTTAGATCTAAACATTACTGCATCAGCTTTTAAATCTTTTCTAGCGTCAAATCCAAATCCTGGAGTTGGACCTACGACTGCCCTTGCTCGTGCACTATCACCACCAGAGCCATCTGGTAAAATAATAAGTTCAGCATAATCATAACTATCTAAATAATTTAAAGTAGCACCAGATGTTTTAGTTTGAATTGCTGTAATTGTTCCATTATCTGAGTCAATTATAGGTTTTAAAAAGTTTGCAGCAGAATCACCGAATGTTAGTGTACCGTTACCTCTAAGAACAAGATTAGGAAATGCACCAGCAGTGCCATATCCACTGCCGCCATTTGTCATCACAAATGAAGTAATTCTACCTGGTATAGCATTTTGTTGAATTTCATGTTGTTTAATTTCAATACCAGTAGAGTTAGAATCAGGCGCGGTTTCCTGAATATGAACAGGCATATATTGAGAAGATAAAAAGAAATTTGCTTTCAAGGCACTAATTGTATAAAGAAATTTCCACACATAACCATCAGATGTAGAAAACGGAGCAACATTTTCATTGCCACTGGGTTTAACAAGAGATGGTTGAGGAACTCCTTGTTTATTTACACCTGTTCTTAAACAAATATATACTCCAAAATTATCTGTTAAAACATAATATCTTTTACCGACACTTAAAGTTCCTGCTCGTTGGTCATCCCATTGTGGATAAATTGTTCCATATACCCAATCTTGTCTTGGTACAATAAAACTGGCTGCTTCTACTTTTTTAACAGCTTGAAGTTTTTCTTTAAATTCAATTACATCAAATTTTGAGTTTAATGGGGTGGTAGCGGCGTCATTACTATCCCATTGTTCAGATCTTCCAATTCCAATATAATACTCACTACCAGCTGAATTATAATCAGCTAATAACTCTTTTAAAATATTGTGTTTTAAATCATCAGTGACGATAGCTACCATAGTTTATTTCCTATCTTAATATGTTCAAATTGTAATACTAAAAATATTAATTCTATTGTTGGTTATATTTATATAGTTTTTTGCCTTTATGGTCTTAAATCTGAATCATAAAGTGGATAAGCTTGTGTCATATCAGAATCTGCAGCAAAGTGAGATGCACCAAGTTCAGCATATGCAAGCGATGTAGTAATAATAGATGGATACGGAGTTTTCATATAGCTTGGATTATCTCCAGTGCCAACATAGAATGATGGATATGTTCCATAGTAACCATAAGAATCTATACCGTTTCCAAGATGAAGCGATGGATTACTATCAACTCTAATTAAAGTAGCACTATCAGTTGTTGTATTCCAACTTTTTCGTGTTTGTGCTGCCCAAGCATATGTAGTAGGGTATGCTGCATTTAATTCAGCTATAGTTCTATTTAAATAAATATCTTCGCTTAATGGTCTAACATGTAATCGATAGTTATAAGAAATTCCATTATATACTTCTGATACAAGAGCAGTAATGTCAACTAATTGTAAAGTATCTTCAACTGGTCTTGTTCCAATCGAATCATATAGAAAATTATCTGATAAATTTGCACTACCAGTTACAGAAAATGGAAAAATATCTGCGAATGGTACAGGTGCAGCTGAGATTGCAGTATTAATTGCCGGCTCTTGAATTACTATTTCAGCCGCTAAATGAAAACCTGCAGGATGCACAAATTTCTTATATAACTCTTCCCAATCTGGCATACCTCTATCTGTTCTGATAAGGTGTGATAATAACTGATATATTCCGCCGTCTTGTAAAACTTTTTGTTGGTCCACACCAATTTCAGAACTACTATCATTAAGATAAAACAAATCATTTTTTGGATAATGTATTTCGGCATCGGTTAAAAAGAAAGCTCTAAAAAATCCTTCAGATGAATATTTAGAACCTTTTACTCGATAAAATTTTGCAAAATTACGAATAATTTCTCTTGGGTTAACTGGAAATTTTTTAATGCCTACACCTAAAGCAACTTCATTTAATAATAAATCTAATTGCTGTAAAGAATTATCTTCAATATCTCTACATGTGTAAATATCTTTTATTAAACTGCCAAATCCTTCAGCATCCATAAAGTCATAATAATATTCTAAAAATAAAATAATATTTGGATATTCTGTAATAAAATATTCTGGTAAGATTTCTTTTACAGAACTCCTATGTAATTCTAATGGAAGTCTATTAAAATCTTTTAATGTTCTTTCGCGGCCATTTGACATTATTAATACCCGCCTCCACCAGAACCACTAGAACTAGATGATGTGCTGGAACTGCCAGTTGATGATGTACCTACCACAGTTCTACCACTTGAACTATTTAATACTATATTTGTATTTTGATAATCAATATTAACACCAACAACTAAATTTGTTTCAGCAACTTTTAAAATATAATTTCTAAGAGGTTTAACCGATGTTTGATCTTGAGGAGTAGCTGAAATTTTAATGGTTGTTGAACCATCAATAATTGCTCTTGGTTCAAATCCATTTAATTGAACCAATCCACTTTGTGGAAAGTAAGATCCAATATTATCAACTAACACTGAACTATTTGCATCAATAATTTGAAGTATTGTAGTATTTAATTTATTTCTCATTCTTGCAATAGTATTATTTTCACCATATGTAAAAGATGTAGATGTAATACTATAAGAATCTAAACCAGGCTGTTCTAATCTTATTGGAAAATATATGCTATAAGTATCTTGTAAATTTAATGTCGGTTTAAATTCAATTTGAAGCCTAACATCCATGCTTGAAGAAAGAATTGATTGGTCATATGCATCAATCTGAGTTAGTAATGTTGATCTTCTAAAGGTTTTACCAAATCCTCTTAATACTGTATTAAAATGAGTAGTAATAAGTTCTTTTACTCTGCCTTCAATATTACCAGATTTTAGACCAGTAAGATTAGGATCCCATTGAACTCTTGTATCTAGTTCAAAATTTAAAACTACTGGATCTACAAATTTTGTTCCAATAGCCATAATTCCAAGATTGTTTGCATATGTATTAACTATATTTGCTTTAATATCTGTTTGTTCTGCTGCAGTAGTAGTATCAGCAAATTGAGTGCTAATATAAACACATCCATAATCAACCGGAATATTATCTTGACTACCCCAACAAGCTACTGCTTCTATTTGCGGAAAATTAGCTTTGATCATTGATTCATAATCTAATGCAGTGACTAATCTTTGTTGAGTAGCAAATGCTGCTGGAGCTAACTGTTTAATAGTATCAATAGACTGTAATTCTGAACCACTAATAGATTTTGTAATTCCAATAACATTTACGGGGTAACTTTGACCAAGTACACCAATGGTATCATTAGCTGTAAATGTAACTCCACCATTACCAGCAGATCCTGCTGTACTAAGATAATTAATAATAATTTTATTACCAGCAACTGGTGCTCGACCAAATGATACACCATCACCAAAATTTAACTCATAATATCCATTAGGCATTTCTCTTAATGTATAATAAGCTGAAGTAGAATCTACTGTTACTGCTCTACTTAATTCAGTATAAGTGTCAAAATCTTCTGATGTTGTAGAATTATATACACTTACAACTGCAGTTTTAATATCCATATTTGGATCTGGTATTATATAAACTTGTCTATCAGATGTCTCACCAACATAAAAAGTTTTTGTAGTTACTTTACCCTCAAATGCTGTAATTTCTTGAACACCAGTATCTGTTGTAAATGTATATACGCCATTTGCTTCTGTACCAGTATATTTTTGCCTAGTATGAAATTGATATGTGTTGCCATCAATATTTGTATTAAAGGTAAAACCAGAAGGAAGAAGAATTGAAGTAGGTCTTCCTACAACTAAACCAGTATTGATACTTACTCTTAATGTAACTTTTGAAGATGTTTTTGATGCAACATCTAAACCAAGCATTTCTGCGTGTGATACTACCGAAGGTCTTAATTGTGCTGTATCAAGAAATGATTCGTTTAATGCAAAATTAGCTATAAGTCCATTGTAGTGTGTATTATATGCTAATACATCTAAGATATTATTTAAACCCGATGCTTCAAAATCATAATCCGCAAACTCAGATTTTGCTTCAAAAAAAGTTTTTAATGAAGACTTAATATTTTCAAAGTCAAGCTGTGTTGATGTAATATTAGTTGCCATTTATCTTAGCCTCGCTACTGATGTTTCAATGACTTCTATTGAGCCTGTTGAAATTACTTGAAACTCTATTCTACAAAAAATATTGTTTAAGTCTGGTTGAATTACTGATTGAACATTTATAAGCCTAGCTCTTGGTTCCCAATTTTTTATTGCCATTGCAATTTCTTGATTTACATCATCTTCTATCAAATCATCATTTAATTCAAATAATAAACCTGATAAATCAGCACCAAAATTATGTGAAAACGGTTTTTCAAATTTATTGGTCATTAATAAATTCTTTACAGCTTGTTTAACTGCTGCAGCATCTTCTTTTTTAAAAATATCGCCATTAGTTTTTTTATTAAATGATAAATTAACATCCTTGCTCAGCCGCGTTCCCGAAGTAATAATACTCGGAGTAGATAAAATGCCATCTTCTGTTGCAAAAGCTCTTGTTACCATTTTGTTTATCTTCTATTGTTTATTCTATTTATACATTTATTTGTTAACTTAAACTCCAATTAAGACTTGTTTGTCCCAGCATAAACTCTTCCTGGCCAGATCCTATTTCAGCAGCCATGTATAGATGATTAGATGGAATAGCTCTGCTTATATAAACTCTATATTCAGTAGGACCAAAGTCATAGCCGTAGTTTCCATATTTTTTAAACCATTCCTGTTCACCATCAACATCATGATATATGAGAATACTTCCTGGAGCGTGTTTACCCGCTTTTGCTGCTGCTGTTAATTCTTCTACACTGCCATATGTGCCAAATGGTAATTTTGTTTCTATTCTATCTTTCTTTGGTTTAGGTTCTGGTACTTGTTTTTTCTCTTCAACTGGTTTTGCTGCTTCAGCTTTTGTTTCAGCAGTTTGATAAATTTTATTTGTCCTCGGGGCTGGAATAGATCCACCTTCTTCATCTCTCATAGAAAACAAACTAGCATCTTTATATACAGAAAAATCACCGCCCCAGCCAAGACCATGTGCTCGAGCAATAAATGATATTGCATTAGGAAAATCATGAACTAATGTAGTACCTTTTAAATTTTGAGAAATATTTATGTTTATTCCTAATCCAGATGCATTTGATGTCCATAAATCTTCACCAGTAAATTCATCTGGAAGATTTGAATATCTTTGAGTAGTAGTTGCATATCCATCAAGAGTTTTAATTTCATAATTATAATCTGGTCCTTCAAGCTTATTAATAAATGCTTGAAAGTTATTCCATACAGCAGCAGAAACAAATGTATAAAAGCCATTTTTTGTTTTAATTTTCTTTAAACCTTCATCAGTAATTGCTGGCGTTGTTGGTTCTTCAAGTTCAATTGATCCAGTTTCACTTAAAGCGATTTCAATTAAATCTTTAGTTGATTGAACTTCATTATTAAAGTGAGTTTCTATTTCTTGCTTAAAAGTAACATTATAATTTTGAGGTATTTCTGGCATTACTACAATAATACTAGCGTACAATATTTTTTCACCAGAAGATAATTCATCAACTTCATAAGTGTCATAAGACATTATTAATTTATCGTATTCAGCATTATCTTTTAAGTATGCTGCTAAATCAAATGTAACACCTGGAGATAGATCTCCACTTCTTGAGTTACGTACTTCAAAACCAACTACTCTTCCCGTTGCAGATAATTTTGTTATAGAATCACTTGGTGCAGAAACATCTGTTGTTCCTAATTTTTGTACACCTTCAACTATTTTTATGTTAAAGCCTTCCATAAACTTTGGTACTTTTACTAATTTTAATAATTTAACAGTTGCAACTAAATTTCTTGCCATTCTATGTCTTTCGACTTGACTCATATCATTCATTGTTTCAGAGTTCGGAAAGAATTTGGCTACTGGTATTCCAGGTGAAAGAAGCGTACCCATTTTAATGTCTTTTATATTATTTGGATTATATTGCGCTTCAGGAACAATAAATTTAATTTGCTTTTTAGATGTGTCTGTTGGTTTATATCTAATAGTTTTAGCTCCTGGATCAGCAGCTCCAATAGTATTAGAACCCATTCGTGATTGAGTTTTCTTTCCTAATATTCTATTGACATGTTCCGGAACTTTTTCTGAATACGAAGAAGATAATGTGTCATTTGCAATGCACTCATTAACAAATGCTAAGTTAGATTTATTTGCAGGGTTGCGCAATTTAATTCTTATTTCAGATGTGGTAAGTGGTTTATCAGTAACTCCAGCGGTTGTAACTGTTTTATCCATATAATTGTATATGCCATCATCGTCATCTACAAAAACTGATTGTACCATATAAGCAGATTTATCTAAAAATACTGATGTTGTCGTTTCAGTTGGTAATGGTTTTAAATTATCTAATCCACTTGGACCATAATCACTTGCAGCATCAGTTGGCCATTTCTTTGGTCCTTTTGTAGTATTTGCTGCAGTCACAGCTATAGCATCTTGTGTGCTACTTGTATAAGGATAAGGAGTACCAGTTGTTCCTCCCCCTGGATCCGGGTCAGCATAATTTTGAGCGGCTGTAATATTAGCTTGTAATGCAGTTCCATTTAAACTACCATGAAATGTAGTTGCATGCATAGATGTTGAATTTACTCGAGTTGAATTAATTGTTTGAGTATCTAATGTATCAGTTGCATACACACTTTTTGTAGTAACAGTGTCAATTGCATTTATTGAATGACCAGTAAACATATTATAGTTATACATTACAATATTCTCACCACCAATAGTTCCAGTATTACCTGTAGCAGTTAAATCTTGTGCAACAACATTAATGTTAGGTGATGTTAAACTAATTTCGGTTTGTGATGTAAGAGTTGTAGATCCTTTGTGATTATAATCTGATTCACCTCTTACAATAAATTCATAATCTTCTTTTACTGAAGTGCTTAGTTTTCCAAGAAATGTATTTGTAACATCTTTCAATACTGTAGTGCTTTTTACTTTTTGAATAGTTTCAGCCATCATACCAATAATTCGTTTAGTATAAGACCCAAAAACATTTACAATCCAATGACCTCCAACTTTTAAATTATAATTACCACCAACATCAAGATTAAAATCTCCACCAATATTCATAGTCAAATCACCTGAATATGTAAGATTTCCATTACCTTCTGTAAATAAATGATGATTGCCAGTTATTAAATCAACTCTATTGCCTCTTGCATTAACAATAACAGAACCATCTGGTTTTATTTCAACACCTGCACCACATAAATGTTTTAAAAGAATTCTTTCACTTCCAATTGTATCATCATATAATGCTACATGACCTTTTGGCGTTGTTTTAATTGAAACCTGCGCGGCGTCAGATGGTGTTGAATGTGTCAATGATATATCTTCACGGCCAATTACAGTACTTACATCAGTTTCTAAATTATGAATCGAAACACCACGTGTGCTTTTTTCAGTACCCTGTTCAAAGAAATAATCAGCTGTTGGATTTTCACCTGATGCATCTTCAAAACCAGTTCCTCGAACAGTTCCTAATAGAAGAGCTCTTCTATCTCGTGCAGCTACATTTTCAAGTTCTTTATTATTTAAACTCATTTTTTACCTACACTTTCATTATACGATTTAAGGCTATTAATAGGAATCCCTAACATATTTTTTATACCAAGCGCGCCTCGAGTAGCTTCAATTATAGATTTTCCTTCAGCTATAAATTCAGCTTGTTTTTCTCTATCTAGCACAACATTTACAACTTCATCTGTAATTAATTCTTTTGGTTTTATTATATCACCTTCTTTTAATATATCATTATTAAGAAGTTGTACAATTTCATCATATCCATGAGCTAAAATAGGTATAGCTCCAGGTAATGGCGCTGCAGTTTTTACTTGCTCTTTATCTGGTACAGGAGGAATTACAGCTGGAGCTGGAGAAGGTGTGACAAATGGAGCATTATTTTCTGTAATAGCATCAGATAACATAACTTGCTCTGCAACTAATGCATCTTGGTCTATATTTTCTAATTCTGGATCTGTTTGATTAGTAGTTTTAAATCTATTTTTTAAATATCCTCCAACATCAAATCCAGGATCTTGAGCCCAATGTTCAACATCATTATGTCCAAAAACACTACAGCCCGGCCATATTGCATAATAAGATTTTACTATTATATCAAGAGTTTTCATTTGAGCAGTCGTTAAAGATTCTTTACCTTGTTTCCAATATTCTTTCTTTTCAGTTGAATAAGAATTCAATCCGCCTATAAAGACTACACCAATACTATATTTGTCATGATTATCAGCATGACGGCCTTCAATATAAACTGGCCGGCCTCTTTCTATTTGTCCATTTTTCTTTACAACATAATGATAACCAATACCATCTTGATTCAGCGCTATAGCTCTTTCATGTACTTCTTCAGCACCTGCATGAGATTGATCTAGAAAATGTTCACTCCAGTGCAATATGAGTTCTGTAACTTCTCTTTTAACACTATTAAATTCTGCAACTAATTCTTCAGGTGAATTAACTCGAGTAAATGCGTATTCACCTGGATTTTTAACTTTTCTTTTACTTTCAGAAATTACCGTTTGCGCACCTGACCAATTAGATGCAGCTTGACCTATTTCAATTCTTTCAGATGAAAGAGGAGGACTATCTGCATCATCTGGCACAATATTGGTAGAAAGATCTGTTGTAAGACTATTAACCTTTGTTTCAATATCAGTAGTAAGTTTACCCATTTGATTTTCAATAATAGCTCTGGCCTGTTCGGCTGGCATTCCTGGTATTGTTATTTTACCTGTGTCTGGATCTAAGTATGGAACAATCTCTGCGCCAAATGTTGTTAACTTACCTGTGTCTGGATCTAAGTATGGAACAATTTTTCCTAAGTTAGCACTTTGTGCTATTGCAGCTGAATTAATGTCATTAATCACTGATGTAAATTTTTCATTTTTTAAATTTTTTACAGCTTGTGCAACTTGGCTAACAGACAAAACACCGCCAGCTAAATCTTTTATTCCTCTTGTCAAATGATCATCTGCCGCTAATTTAGCATTTTGAATTAATCCTAGTGCATTATTAATTCCAAAATCAACATTTGTTACTGTGTCTAAAATGTTATCTACATCTCTAATTGATACATTTAAATCCACATTCAATGCGTTTTGCAAACCACCTAAGCCATTAGTTAATTTTTTTAGCTGATTAGGAAAAGCAGTTACATTATTTAATGCACCAGTTAGATTTGTGCCAAGAGCATTAGCAGCAGACTCTAATATAGCAACTTTTGCTAAACCATCTTTTGCAAAATCTGATAATTCTGCAGGAACAATTCCCTTCATAATTTTATCAAAATCAGGAAGTTCACCTGTAACTTTATTAATAGCAGATTGAATTGATTGTGGCGTTCCAACTAATTTATTAGCTTTTTTTATTCCAGCTCTAAGTGTTGTATATTCAGTTTTTGGTGTAAACACTTCTCCATCAGGATTTGTCCATGGTCGAGCACTCATTTGTTGAACAATTTCTTCTTCTGCAGTAGTTAAAGCCTTATTCATTTTATCTTCAAGACCAGGCATTTCATTAGTTAAAGTTGCAATAGGTGCTACTGCTACTAAATTTGCTATGCTTTCTTTTGCTACTGGCAAAGATTCGGTAAGTGATTTAATACCATTGATAGAATTACCAACTTTATTTAAAGCCAATTTAGTTTCATTTAAAGCTTTTATTCCATTACTAACTTTATCTATTTTAGAAGTCAAGTTTTGAAAGTCTAATGTACCTCGTACATTATTTAATTTATCGTTTAATCCTCTAATATCCATAACTTATCTCCTATGTGCCACTAACAAATTTACGATGATACACTAAAGCATGTGTAATTCGAGTTCTTAAAGTTGGTGACCAATATCTTCTGCCAGCAGAATTTTTATGAGTTCCTTGTGCTGTGTAAGGACACGCCCCAAATGATCCACCATACCTTACAAATTTACTTGATGGTCTTTCATAAAATCTACATACACTATAAGTAGCATTTGGAACATCAGCGCCACATGCATTAACATATCCCCATGCTTTCTTTTCATTATGTGGCCCAGAATCTGTGCATTCGTGCCAAATAAATCTGCATTGAGCATCTAAACTTTGCCATGGTAATCCAACATTTTCTGAAAATTTTATTAAATTTTCCCAACGCTGACCTCTCCATTGGCATAAACCAAAAGCTGGCAAACCAACATCATCTGGATTAACTATTTCACTCCATGGGCCGCTTTTAATAAATAGATTTTGGCCTTCGTATATGCTATCATAATCTTGCGATTCACTTACTTTACTTGTTGTATAGATTGCATTAAAATCTTTTCCTTGTCCAGGTCCGGATTCGGCTTTTATATTTCCCATGAATCCACAAACTTGCGCCGGTTCCATAAAGTTACTAAGTGAAGTAAATATTTTTTCTTCTACACCATTTCCTGGCATTGCCTTTGCAATTGCTTCAATTTCGGCAGCATTTGGCTGAACTGACGGAGCTTCTCCTGCTGAATACGTATTATTTGTTCTTGAAGATGTAACACCACCTGCATCTACTAATGGTGATATAAGAGTGGGATCAGAGGCTTGTATATAAGAAGGTTCTTGTATAGTAACATAGCTTCCAAGAATTAGTGGTATTTGAGATAATTCTCCATCTAAAAACATGCCATGAACCATTGCACCTTTAGCCAATACTGAATTCTCTCCTTGGCCTGAAATTCCTGGAGAAGTTGTAGGAATTAAACATTGTGCCCAAGGCAGATCATTATCTTCTATTTCAAGATTATCATGAATGCCAAATATTCTAACTTGCACTCTTCCCATGCCTTTTGGATCGTCATTTCTTCTGACTTTTCCTATAAAAAATCTTGGATTATCACCCCAATATTCATTAGATATACTTTTCATTTATAAGCCTTTATCTTTTCTGATGTGATAATTTACATAATCCTAAAGTGGTAGAAAAAGCACCATCACCTGCAGGACTAAATGTATGTTTAGCTGTGTATATTAAATAATTGCCAGACTTTTTTATATCTAATTCTTGACTATTTTCAATGTTATCATGCATTGCATTTTTTTTAATTTCTACACTTATTCTATTACTTATAGTCATATTTGCATCTTTTGCTAAAAAGTTTCTACCTGGTACTTCGATAGTTAAACTTGATTTATGCAAATACCCTCTCAATCCACGGGCCGTTACTTTTAAGTTATGTAAATCACCTGTATGATATTCGTTATACCCTCTAATAAGATCAGGTGAACCATTTGAAACTCCACTTTGTGAGCGAGTTGTAGTAATGTTAGTTATTGTTGATGCATTATATTGACTCATATTTTTACCACCTAACATTGCTTTATCGTCATAAACTGGTATATCATCTTCAGGCATAATTCCTAACATTTTTGCTCGGGCAAATGTTTCTCCAGGATTATGTTTTCGTACATGTATTGTTCCACGATACGTATCGATAAAATTATATGTTGAAGGGCCTAAACCAATATTATTATATGTATTCTGGCTTTCAGAGTTTTTCATTGAATAGCTTTTTATTATGAAAAGTTTTTCTATTGGTTTTAATGTATGAGCTTTAGCTGCAATCGATTCAGAATAAGTGTATGGTAATAATCCACTTCCAGGATTATTTACTGTTGGTAATTTAAGCATTGTTTCTAAATCTAAAAATCTAATTCTATCATCGCCCATACTAGCAAAAACATAAAATGGATACCCATTGCCGCTTATACATCTATCACATAACCACAAAAGTGCATCTAAAGGGCCAATATTTGGTATCAATATTTTTAAAGTTCCATCTATTAATGGTTCAATATCATCATTAAATAATAATTCATTATTTAAAAAATAATCTGATCCACTAAATGTGTATCTATTTAATTCATTTAATAAGCTTTGCATTATTTCAACTGGGTTACTTACAAACCCTCCGTCGTTAAATCCGCCGCGACTTTCAACTGCTTTAAATACTTTATTGATTGCCATTAAATTAGATTGGAAAGCTCTTTCTTCTATTAAATGCAATAAGACAATTTCATTGTTATCATTACTTTTTCCAGAATTAGTTACTTTATTTACAATAAAATGTTTAGTGATAGTGTTTATTTTACTGTCTTCAAGTTCTTCACCTGACATAAGTGTTATTGAAACTCTTTCTGTTCCAAAGAAAGGAAATCTATCTCCTAAATTTTCATTGTCTAAAAATGCTAAATTCGCTGTCAAAAATGGTTTTTCTATTGATTCAAAAAAGCTTATTTCATTTATAACATTCTTAATATCATAACCTTCAGGCGCAAAGGTCCAGCGGTGAGCTGTTATAATCACTGATTGAATTACAAATTCATAAGGATTTGAATACTTACTAACTTCAGCCATTAAAAAAATTACCCACTTATGGTTTCTATGAAAGCGCGATGAACAGTTCTTATTACGCTTGGCTTTAATACTTTAATTTTTCTTAATTTATTATTTTCATTTTGAAGATGCTGAGAGTAAGTAACTTCTGTTATAAATGCACTTTGATTTTCAGATAGTGGATCAATATCAACCCAATTACCATCTGCATCTTCATGATGATGGGGTGCATTTATTTCAAGAGATGCCGAATGCAATCGAGCATTCTCAAATAAAGTAACATCTGGATAAGGTATAATTGCGCCTGGATCTAATAACGCTAAAGGATTAGCAATTATTCTATCGAATTTAACTGTTTCACCTGGTATCCAAGAACCAACAGACCCACTAATAATTATTTGACCAAGATCTAATTTTTTTCTAATAACTGTCCCTTTTGCACCAGATTGTGTACCCTCTACTAAAGACCCTACTTTAAATATATTAACTAGATTTGAAGTACTAGTTGGATTACCGATATGTGGAACACCATTATCATCTGTCCGAAAATTAAGCACTGTGTTGGGATAAGATTCATCTAACTGAGATTTTATGTTTCTATAAGTTAATGGCCAGCCTTGTCTTCGAAGATGATCATTCATTAAATAGAATGTCCAATAATATTTATGATCACCGTACATTTTTGCAGATAATACGTCTGGTCTATCTCCTTCTAAGATTTCATAATTTAAATAATGTTGAAACGAATCTTTAAACTTATCTACTATATCAGCATAAGAAGATATGTTTTGAAAGATAGAAAATGCGTTATCTTCTTCACCAAATTTATATCTTACATTATCAAAACCTGCAAAGTATCCCATATTAGAATCCGTCCTGTATATCTTTTTTATTTAACAATTCATTTTCTCTTAAGGTCATCGATATAGTGGTTTCTTGAAAATGACCACCTTTGAAAAAAGCCGCAGAAGGAGCATTAAATGTAGCTTGAAAATTAGTTAAATAACATGGTTTAAATCTTATAAAGTTTTTTCCATTATTATCACCCTTTCCATAATGTAAACTAATTTTAATTTCATTTGGAAATCTATAGCCAAATGGAACACTAATTCCACCAAGTGTGTCTGTATTAAATGCATCTGGATATAATTCAGTTCTAAAAAATTTAACAATACTTGCTACCATCCTTGCTTCTCTTTCAGATACAGGTTGCATTTTAAAACTAAAAGAAAATGTTCTTAGTTGAGGTTTATCAAATAGCATAGTCATATTAGCCACAGGTGAAGTTCTTAATGTTCCTCGTACTGCTCCATCTATTACTCCATTTTTACCAGCCATGCCTGCAAGTCGTGTAGCACTAAGTCTTGCAGCATCTTGACTAACCGAACCTTTTAATGCATCATAAAGATTTCCTAATGATGCAAAGCCACCAGCTGCTAAAGATTCTATCATTCCTTCACCCCTAGCCATTCCTGCAGCTGCTGCCCCGCCAGCTAAACCAAGATCAGCAGTTGAATAGCTAACACCATCTTGAAAAACAATACTAGAAGGCATATACATTTTACAACTTGTTAAAGAATTTGTTTTCTTTTCATTTGTAAGTATAGATTTAGCTTTAAATTCTGCCGCGGCTTGGACAGGAGCTGGGTCGTCGGACTGTTGGGCTGGCTCGCCAGCTGGCTGGCCAGTAGCAGCTGTATAAGTCGTATCACTTATAAATTTTATCATTTCTCCAATTGCACCTGAAGCTCCACCTCCTAAAGCTGGTGGTGTTGTAATTACTGGTTGAAATAAAATATATGCTGGATATTCATTTTCGTTATGAACAGGAAATTTCAATCTAATTTTTGAATCAGGTGCTGTTTCTGATTCAAAATCTAAACCCGAATTGCGCGCTCTTGCAGCTCTAAGTTCATCGCCTCTTAAGTGTGTTCTCGGATTTGCAAATACCATATTAGAATTTCCTATAAATAAGTCTAAATTATCTTAATTATATTTATATAGGAAACTATGAAAACATACTCAGGCAAATTTAAACCAAAGAATCCAAAAAAATATAAAGGAAATTATACCAATATAGTGTATAGATCAATGTGGGAGCGTCATTGTTTTAAATGGTGTGATGAGCAAAGTGATGTTATATCATGGTCAAGCGAAGAAGTTGTAGTACCATATTTGTATGAAGTTGATAAAAAATATCATAGATATTTTGTTGATCTTAAAATTACATTTAAGAATAAAAAAACTATATTAGTTGAAATCAAACCAGATAAAGAAACACGACCTCCGAAAAATCCAGGTAAAAAAACAAAACGTTATATTACCGAAGGATTGACTTATGTAAAGAATATGAATAAATGGAAAGCTGCAAAAAATTATGCAGATGATCGCAATTGGGAATTTCAAATATGGACTGAAAATACTCTTGATAAAATGGGAATACGACCAAAGGGCAAAAGTTTAAAACCACTGCCGGCAATGAAGAAACCTAAGAAAAAAGTATAAATAGATTCATGACAGAGATATTTAAAACACTAGAACTAGAAGCTTTTCGTGCAGGGATTACTCCTCGCACTAAGGAGTCACGTGAATGGTTTCGACGTAAGATAAACACGATGCGTGGAAGAGAATATCGTAGAATTAAACGTGGTCAATTGATGCAAGAAGATGAATTGACTCTTAATAATAACACTGATATTGGTAAAATGTGTATGTTCTTTTATGATCCAAAGCATAAAGATACCTTACCTTTCTATGATAGTTTTCCTCTTGTTATTATTATTGGCAAAGCAAAAGGTGGTTTTCTTGGTATGAATTTACATTACTTACCTCCAATATTAAGAGCTAAGTTTCTCGATGCTTTAATGGAAAATGCAAAAGAAGATGATTTCAATGTTACATATCGAACAGTAAAAGCTGCAAGTAATATGCAATATTACAAGCCAACTATTAAACACTATCTTAAAAAACACTTAAGAAGTAGATTAGCAACTGTACATGCTCCGGAGTGGGAAATTGCAACTTTTCTACCGACAGCTTCTTGGCAAAAAGCATCTGGTCGTGAAGTATATAGAAATTCAAGGAGTGTACTAAATGGGTAATAATTCAATTTTTAATATTGATGCAATGAAGGGTGCTATGAAAGATGGTTTAGCAAGACCAAATAAATTTTTAGTATCTTTGCCTGCCGGTAATACAATTGGAAATGATAATAAAACATTTAAAGGTAGAGAAAGTAAAGTAGCAAATGATCTACCCAATAGACCTAATTTAACTTGGCTATGTAGATCATGTAGTCTACCTATAAATCAAATGTTGACGTCTGAAAGACTAATTGGCATAAAACAGGAAAAAATAACATATGGATATGCTCAATCAGATGTAATCCTTTCTTTTTACGAACCAAACTCTTGGCCTATAAGAAAATATTTTCAATTATGGCAGGACACTCAAGTAAATCAAGATACTCAAGAATTGAATTTTAAATATGGATCATATACTAATCCAGGATACGCAAAAGACGTAAGAATATTTGCAATGGATACAACTGGCAAAGCGACATATGGTGTTCTTTTAATAGATGCATTTCCTACAACTTTAAATGCTCAAGAGTTTTCAAATGAGAATAATGGTATTGTTGATACCACAGTAACTTTAGCTTATACTAGGTACCAAACTTTAGCAGTAGGATATAAACCAACCACATCAAAAGCTAATCTAGACTTTGAAAATGGATTAGATGCATTTGTTGCTAGTAAGGCAGATACACGAACAGACGCACAAGTACTTGGAGACGTAAATAGAGCAACTGGATTAAGTACTAGTACATTTATTTAGCATAATTTTTTATAATTTTTAAACCATGAGGTAATATAATGGCACTACCAATTTTAAATGATACACCAAAATATGAAATGACAATTCCATCTACTAATCAAACACTTAAGTTTAGACCATATTTGGTTAGAGAAGAAAAAGTTTTAATGATTGCAATGGAATCTGAAGATACAAACGAAATGTTTTCAGCCATTATTGATACTATTAAAGCATGTGTTTATGATCCTAAAAATTCTGTTGTTTGGGATTCATTAGCAATTTTTGATATTGAATATATGTTTGTTACAATTAGATCTAAATCTGTTGGTGAAACAAGTAAACTTAGTTTAAAATGTATTGAATGTGAGACGGCAAATGAACTTCAAGTTGATTTATCAGATATTGCTCCGGCGATGCCTGATATAAGTAACATAATTGTTCTTACTGATGATATTAGTTTAGAAATGCAATGGCCGGCATATGCTGATTTATATGAATCTAATATGGAAAAAATGAATTCAACAGATATGACAATGATGATGATTGGTAAATGTATTAAATATGTGAATACTGCTGATGATCAAATTATATTAAAAGACGAACCCCAAGCATCTATTGATGCATTTGTAGAATCTTTAAGTACTACTCAATTTGAAATGATTAAAAACTATACTGAACAAATGCCACAAATAGTAAAGGATATTAGTTTTACCTGCGTTAATTGTGGACACCATAATAATATTAAATTACAAGGAATGTCTGATTTTTTTTAGTTTGCCTCTCTCATGAAAGTCTCATAAACTTTTACAAGAGTAATTTCAGGATGATGCAAGATCATAATTATTCATTAAGTGAACTAGAAAACATGATACCTTGGGAACGAGAAATTTATGTGATGCTTCTTGCTGATCATATAAAAGAAGAAAACGATAAAGCAAGAGATCGTAAAAACGGTCTTACGTAATAGAAAGAATAGATATGGCGACTATAGAACAATTAACTAAACAGCTTATTGATGTAAATAAGGATCAAGTTGTAGTCAATGAAGAAAATGTTGATGCAATTGATAACCTTACAAAATCAGTTAATAAACTTCTTAGGTTCCATGAAAAAGCTGCTCGAATGACTGGAAGACAATTAGAAGCAGAAAGAGAAGGACCACGAAGAGGTGTTCGTGGTGCTGGTGCACCAGCTACAAGTAGTTCATCAAGTAGTTCTGGCATGTCACCTATAATTCCTCCAATGGGATCATTTGCTATTCCAGCTCTTATCGCTCTTGGAGCATCTTTAACAGGACTTGACGCAGTAATAAGAGCTCTTGCTCTTCCAAAAACGTTTAGTCTTTTTGGAAAAACTATTACTACATTTAAAAATACCATAACTGGTATTGGCACCACAATGTCGACATTTGCTGACAGTGTCAAAAATTTTAAAATCAAACTGCCAGATTTACCAAAAATACGATTTGTAGATCTTGCGGGCGAGCCATATGATTTTAGTAAATGGACTAAAAAAATACCAACAGTTGATGTCACAGCAATAAGATCTAACGTTGTAACATTCTTTGATGATATTGCAAC
>TARA_B100001057_G_scaffold65499_1_pt1 | contig 36779 bp, 32 predicted proteins | sample TARA_B100001057 | Tara Oceans TARA_B100001057 (sample SAMEA2621839) | marine metagenome | biome: marine biome (ENVO:00000447); feature: surface water layer (ENVO:00002042); material: "saline water (ENVO:00002010), including plankton (ENVO:xxxxxxxx)" | depth 5 m | reverse complement strand
ACTATTTAACTAAGATTGTAATAGAATGAATTTCTAAGAAGTTCAAGACTTTTTGGGACAGCTATATTTGCATCTTCATTGCCTTCAAATTCAAGTGGATACATTTTTGAATACCAAAAAGTTATGATAGGATCAGATGAAACTGTTGAAATTTTTAAAAAAATTGATAAAGCATGGTTTGAAAGAGACTATGAATCAATTTCGAAGAGAACGAAAATAAAGCTTCAAGTAATTTTTAAATATTATATTTATAAATTCAATACGGTCAACAAACCCTAAAACATGAAGTCGTATAAAGAGCATTTAATATCCACAAAATCATTTGGTGAAAAGGTGGACTTGAGAAGACAGCCTGTTTATACTGGTTCTGCAATTTTTACAGTAATGAACAACAAATATCTTGAAACAAGGATTCTGTTCATGGGCTATTGGTTGGTTAAAAATAAAATTGACGAGCTAGGGCTTTTGATAACGTTACGTGACCAAAAAGGGACAATCCTTCACAGAGAGTCAAATCAAATAGTCACAGCTTCAGCTAATGAAATAAGTTTAAAAAAGTTATTGGTTCAGGCAAAAGAAGTAGGTGAAGACTTTCTTGGATCCATTGAATTAGAGGTGTTTTCTAGTAGGGACCTTGTCTTTCCTTATCCTGCTTTCGTTGTAAACTATTACAACATGTTTGGCTCTTCTTTTGTACACTCAACTGGAAGAGTGTTTAAAAACATTGGCGATATGAGTAACGACGAGCTCCACGTTAAGGAGTGTGGTTTTGATATTTTGCCAGGAAATGATTTAGACCCTTTTTTTACTTTTGTTAACGGATATTCCAGATCTAAAAAATCTCTTCTTAATATTGAAATAATCACTGGAAAAGATGTTGTTTACGAGGGGGTGATAGATATTGGCTGTATAGAACCATATGAGGCAAAGATTGTAAGGTTTAAAGATTTTTTACCTGTAGATGAATATTTAGATGGTAATGTTGGGACTGTAAAAATTGGACATAATTTCACTGGGTTTTTTCCAAGATTTATAGCTGGTAATTTTATAAAAAGTGTTGGAGCATTATCTATAACCCACACTTATTATGACAACTCTGACAATGATTCAGAGTCAGCGTACTGGAAAAATGAAAATAAAGAATTGGCTCATGACTCTAGTGTTTTTGTTCCGCTTTTTATTGAAGATAATTGGTATACGCATCTCAAATTATACCCTATTTATTCTCCTTCTAAACATTACATTCATATTAGTTTTGTTGACAAATCCGGAGTGATCATTAAAACCATTAAAAAATTCAAATTAATAACGACTGCTTTTTCTGAGTTCATAGAAATTGATTTTGGCTCTATTGTTGAAAGGCTCTCACTGTCTAAGCAGGATGTCAAAGGAGCAATTTTAATAAAAGAATGGGAGGACAAGTCCAAAATTCCAAGTAGATTAAAGTATGGGCTTAATGTAGGAAGAAGAGGTTTAAAGTTTGATTTGCCTACTAATATTTGTTTTGCCTCTCAGGTTTCAAATATTAAATTAATTGAGAAAAAGGGTGCTTTTAAATGGTTTCCAATACTAAATCAAGGAAACTCCATAGCTATTTTGGAAAATTCAAGCTTTATGAAAAATTATTACAGTGCCGCAAGCATTGTTGTAACTTTTTATAGAAATGATGAAAAAACAATTGAAAAAAATTACCTTATTCCGCCTAACGGTCAAATTAGATTAGAAGTTGATGGCGAAATTAAAAGTTTCTCATGTGGTGACACTATATGGGCTACAATAAAAGCAGATAATCCTTTTGTTAAGGCATGGTACTTTGAGTTTAATGCAAGTGGTATAATGGGAGGAGATCATTCCTTTTAAATTATAAAATTTCGAGCAGCATACGGCGCTTTATCATTATGACTGTAAATTGTATATGGGTAAATTTAATGAAATACTATATGTAATAGGACTAAAGTAATTGCTAGCACCCACCCCCAGTTTCTACTATATTTATCTGCAGGCTGAAATAATGCTAGTAATGAGTTTAGTTTGCCCATGCTTCAAATTACTGTATAAATAGTCCTATTATTATTACCCAAAAAGCTCTTATAAAATAATTCATTTCTGGCAAAACTGTCTCAAATAATCTATAAAAACTATTTAACTAAGATTGTAATAGAATGAATTTCTAAGAAGTTCAAGGCTCTTTGGAATCGCAGTGTTTGCATTCTCGTTACCCTCAAACTCAAGAGAAATATATCCTTTATAATTATTTTCTCTCATTAATTTTCCTATAGATTTATAATCTATATTAATTTGATTAAATGCTGGCCACTTTGCTCCTCCATAATAAGTTTTAGCTTGAATTAGGCAAGTATGAGGAGCTAAATCAGAAATTTGTCTTTCACGGTTATCAAAGAAATTTCCAGTATCTAGCGTTACACTCAACCATGGTGAATTGATTGAGTTCACTATTCTCATTACTCCTTGAGATGTTAGACCCAAGCCCCAGTGATTTTCAAGCCCTAGAACAACCCCACATTTTTCAGCTGTTGGAATACACTTTTCGATTGAATCTATCACCCACTTAAAGCCCTCCTCTTCTGTGTATCCCTCAATGATTGATTCTACACCTTTATTGTCCATTAAAACATCAAACTCTGATTTTTTTCCAATTGGTTTGGTTGTTCCCCACCTTCCTGTATTTATTCTAATTGTTGGAATTCCAAGTGAATAGGCAATTTCAATTTGATGTTTTGTCAAGTCAATATTTTCTTTTCTTACGAGAGGATTAGGGCTTACAAAGCTTTGATGTGTGGAAAGCCCCATAATATCTAATCCATTATCAAATGCTCTTTTTTTAATTTTCTGTAGATAAGTGTTTTTCTCGGATTCCATTTGTATTAATAGAAGTTCTATACCATCAAAACCAAATTCACTTGCTTTGTCAATACAATATTCTATAGGAGTCTCTCTTCCATTAAATTGCCAGAATGAATAAGTGGACACACCAATAGGGTTGTGTTTAATTTTTTTTGTTTGATTTTTTTTACTTTCTTTTAAACTGGAATAGCTAAGCATTGGAGCTCCTATAGATGCTGTAGCAATTGATTTAATAAGAGACCTTCTTTTCATTATCAGTTAAATTAATAAAACCAATTGGTTTTTTAGCTAAATTTAATGTTCAATTAAATAATACAATATGAAAATTTTAAAATTAACATTGGCACTATTTTTAACAGTGTCTATTTCTGCACAGCAAGTTGCAAATTTTACCTATTTAGATGTTCCAACTCAAGAGATTGGAAAATTTATGAGGTTACACAAACAAGTAACTGACATGACAATGGAGTATAGAGAGTTTAAAAACCATTGGCTCTTAACTCATTTTCAGGGTTCAGGATCTAATGTTGTTATATGGTCAAACTATCCAACAGTTGAAGATGTTTATAATGACAACGCATTATCTGCAATTGGACAAGCATATCAAAATCTTTCTGATGATCAAAAAGATGGATTTGAACAACTAGTTAGCGAGTATTTATCTTATTGGACAGGACATACTGATGAGGTAAGGGTAGTTAATTGGGAAAACAATGTTAGACATTCCGATAAACATGATTGGGATACCCCGTTCTATGTTTTGTTTGGAGATTATCAAACGTCAGGTGACACGGAGATGGTTGGAGATGCATTCAACGAATGGTTAACTTTCCCTGGAATTGATGATGGTTCAATTCAGTCAGGAGGATTTTCAACTCACCTTTCTGGAAGTGGATCTGATCTTATGATATGGTCAATACATGGTACATTAGATAATTATGTTGACTCAATTTCACTTCAAGGAAATGATGAAGGAAGAAATACTTTTTGGTCAAATGTTGACGGAAACCATACTGATAGAATGTATGTACATCGAGGTCACGTAGTTGACGGAAAGTTTGATTTTGCAGGACCAAATAACTAATAAATAACACAATTAAATAAATAATACAATTATGAGAAAATTTAAACTAATTATAGCCCTAGCTTTTTCTATTGGGACATTTGCCCAATCTGTTCAGGATATAACATACTTTGATATACCTACAGATAAAGTTGGAGATTTTATTCAAACACACAAAAAATTTATGGATGCCACAATGAATGACGAACGTAAAATAGTTAGTCAGTGGGTATATAGACATTTCTATGGATCTGGACCATCTGTTGCTGTTTTTACTGAATTTGCTAATATAAATGACGCAGTAAATGATGACCCATGGGCTGCTTTAGGAAATAAATGGCAGGCTTCTTCTGATGAAGAAAAAAGAGAGCTCGAGGAGCTCGGTCAAAAATATGCATCGTTTTTGGTCAATCATTCTGATGACATAAGAAGTTTTAATCAAGCAGAAAACTTTGCTGGAAAGGAAAATGTTGATTGGGACACTCCTTTTATACTTGTTGTAGGAAATTACAACGTTAATAAGCCAAATGCCAGCATTGCAGGAAATGCTTTTATGGAGTGGAGGACCAAGCCTGGAGTTGAAAAAGGACTTCAGCTAGGCGGAGGATATTCTACTCATTTTTCTGGTAGTGGTCCTGATTTACAGCTTTTTAGTGGATTTAAAAATATAGTAGATTTTGCCAAATCAGTTAGTTCGGATGATGTTTCGAATTCTGATGCATCACCAGCATTTTGGAATGAAATAACTGGTGATCATGAAGATCAAATTTATATTCACGCGGGACACTTAGTAGATGGAAAATTTGATTTAGCAGGTCCAAATAATTAAAATTTAACTTTAAATAATTAACATAAAACAATCAATATGAAAAAACTAATTTTATCATTTTTCGCTATTTTCTTAGCGATGTCAATTAATGCTCAGGGTAACGGAGATTACGTGAGCATGACCTTTGTCAAAACAACACCAGGTGAAGACTACTGGACTATTCTTAATGAGAAGTGGAAAGACCTTCATCAAATGAGAGCAAACGAGGGTACAATTACAGGATGGGATGTTTGGTATAGACCAAATACCGGAGCTAACGACTGGGACATTTTAATTGTAACTGTAGCAAAAAGCATTGATAGCTTAAATTCTAATCAGGGAATTCAAAAGATGAGACCAGACTATAGTGAAATGGATCGTGAAATTTTTGCAGAAAAAAACATAAAAGCAAGGACAATAGTGCGAGATCATTTATTAGTTAACAAAGGTCTTGTTTTTGCTGGTAATCAAGGAGAGACACCAGTTGTACCTCGTGTAGCAGTTGTGAACATGATGAAGGTTGGATATACTGATGGTTACAAATATGAGCAAGCTGAAAACAATTTAACTAGTGTTGAAAGTCTTGGTAATAGAGCGGGATGGGGTCTTCTAAAAAGACTTGATGCTTTAGGTTCTGACGTATATTATGATTATATGACTGTTGATTTTTATGAAAATTGGGATAAATGGCTTTTAGATAGAGAACCATCTGGGTCAGCTGCACCAACTCCTAGACAATTAAGAGATATATATAGTCTTCGTGATCATAAGCAAAGTGTCCCACTTTGGCTTGCTATATCGGTTAGACCTGAAAGTGATTAACACTATAATGATAAATTTAAAAACCCCTCATTTGAGGGGTTTTTTTATTTTTGTTAAATATGATTAGAGTCCTTATTCTCTTTATTTCTTATTTATTCTTTGCATGTAATTCAGGCCCTCTGGAAAAAGCTCTTAAAAGTGACCCTCTTTTAAAAAGCATTTATAATAAAAGCGACCTATACAATACACAAATAATTTACTCTGAGATAATTAACAATGACGGTCAAATAAATTTCAAAGAGTTTGAGTACAATCTTGATGAGACAACCTATTTCTATCCGGCAAGTTCTATAAAACTTCCAATTGTAGTACTTACTTTAGAAAAAATAAATGAATTAAGATTTTCAGGTTATGATATTACAATAGATTCAGAATTAAACTTTAAACAACTTTCAAAAACGGGAGACATTGTTTATAATAAAACAAATTTTAAAGATATTATAGCTGAAGTATTTTTAATAAGCAGTAACAGTGCAGCAAATATTTTAATTGATTTTGTAGGATATGATTCCTTTAATAAAAAAATCAGAGAGAGAGGATTAAATCAATCTATTTTAAATCATAAGTTTAATCCAGACCCTTTTGTTCATAATCAATGGATGATTACAGATAATCAAGGAAATATAATTTCTGCAGATAACTCAAATCACAAGTTAATTTTAAATTCAAATCTTAAAAGATTGAAACAAGGAACTCAAACAATAGTCAATGGAGTAAAAATTCAAAAACCTTTTGATTTTACTAATAAAAACCGTTCATCATTAAAAGATATGGATGGAATAGTTAAAAGACTAATATATCCTAGTGCATTTAAGGAAGAATTTCAATTTAAAATTAACACAGAGGAATATGACTTTATAAGATACTGGATGAGCAGATTCACATTTGAGGATAATGGAATTGAATATCAAGGGAAAGAATACTTTTATAATGCATATAATAAGTTTCTATTTCACGGAGATACTAGGGATGATCTTAACAAGGATATAAGGGTATATAACAAAGTCGGTGAGGCTTATGGACAAGTTACTGACATCGGATATATAAAAAATTATAAAAATAATACAGAGTTTTTTATTTCTGCTACTATCTATGTTAATGATAATAATGTAATAAATGATGGATCATATGAAACTGATTCAATTGGAATCCCTTTTTTTTCAAAATTAGCAAGAGAACTTTATAATAATCTATTAGATTAATCTTTTAGAAGACCTAAATCGATAAGTCTTTGATGAAGAAAATCGCCTGCAGTTATATCTTGAAACCCTTTTGGATTTTCTGTATCTATACAAGAATCAATACAGTCTAAGGGCATCTCTAGTCTGGGGTGTAAGAAGAAGGGTATTGAGTATCTAGAGCTATTCCATAATTCTTTTGGAGGATTTACAACTTTATGAATTGTTGACTTTAATTTATTATTTGTATGCCTTGAAAGCATATCACCAATATTAACAATTATCTCATCATCATTAGCAATTGCATCAATCCATTCTCCAGAATTATTTAAAACTTGTAGCCCTCTACCTTGAGCTCCCATTAGAAGCGTTATTAGATTTATGTCGCCGTGTGCAGCAGCTCTCTCCGCATTTTCAGGTTCTTCGGTAATAGGAGGATAATGAATTGCTCTTAGTATAGAGTTACCATTAAATATATGTTTATCAAAATAATGTTCGGGCAAGTTCAAATAACATGAAATTGCTCTTAGTATATGCTTGCCAGTTTCTTCAAGAAGCTCATATGTTCTTTTTCCAACAAAGTTGAAATTTTCAAGTTCTTTTACTTCTACATTATTAGGATATTTAATTTCTAGTTCAGGTTCATTTTTAACATACTGTCCAAAATGCCAAAATTCTTTAAGGTCACCTATATTTTTTCCTTTTGCACTTTCTTTACCAAAAGGAGTAAATCCTCTTTGACTGGCAAGACCTTTAATTATATATTGAGATTTTACGCTTTCAGAAAGATTAAAAAATTTTTTAATCTCTTCATACATTGCATCTTTAGTTTGATCGTCTAATAGATGACCTTTAATAGCAACGAATCCAATTTCACTGAAGCCATAACCCAGATCTTCAACAAATTTATTTTTTGATAATTTATCCCCTTTTAAAAAATCATTTAAATCTAAATGTGGAATGTTTTGCATATTAACTGTTTTTAGAAATCATTTTTGATATATACTTTCCTATAATATCAAACTCAATATTAACCCTAGAGTTAATTTTAATCTCTTTGAAGTTAGTATTGTTATAAGTGTAAGGAATAATTGCTACTGAAAAAGAATTTTTTTGTGAATCAACAACGGTTAAACTAACACCATTAACAGTAATAGAACCTTTCTCAACAGTTATTGTTTTATTGGAGTGTTTAAAAAAGTATTTCCAGCTACCATCAGTTTCATTAAAATCTGTACACACTGCCACTTCGTCAACATGGCCTTGAACAATATGCCCATCAAATCTAGAGTTAACAGACATTGATCTTTCGACGTTAACTTTATCTCCCACTTTAAGATCCCCTAGGTTTGATCTTTCTAGACTTTCAGAGATAACGTTTACTTTGTAGACATCCTCCTCAATTTCAACAACTGTTAAACAAACTCCGTTATGACATAAACTTTGATCGACTTTAAGCTCTTTGGTAATTTCAGATAGCAAAGAAAGATTTAAGTTACCATTTTGTTTTTCAATCTCCACAACTGTAGCTATACATTCAATTATACCAGTGAACATTATTATATTTGTTTTGAGGTGTAAAATTAGTAATTAAATAGTGAAAAAATCAAAAAAAATAAAAGTTGGAATTTCTACTGGAGATCCTAATGGAATAGGTATAGAAGTTATTCTTAGGGCCTTATCAGAAACTACCCTTCATAGTGAATGTAATTTTATAATCTATTCATCACTTGAACTTATTCAAAAACAGAAAGAAATTTTAAAAATAACCACCCTTCCTTTAAAACAGATTTCAAACCTTCAAAATCTAACTTCTGGATTTATATTTATTAAAAAAATTCATGAAAGTACAAGATTTAATTTTGGAGCTAATGATAAAGTAGTTTCAGCTAAAGGAATAATATCGTTTAAAAGGGCAGTGGAGGATGCCTCAGAAAATAAAATAGATGTACTAGTCACTTCCCCAATTAATAAAAATTTATCGTATTCCAAAGATTTTAAATTTTCTGGCCACACAGATTATTTGAAATATTTTTTTAAAACAGATCCAGTGATGCTAATGATTTCAGAAAAAATGAGGGTGGGGCTTTTGACTGAACATATACCATTAAAAGAGGTCTCAAAAGAATTATCAATTAGTAAAGTAATTAATAAAGTAAATGTATTAGTAGAGTGCTTAAAAAAAGACTTAGATGTTAAATCCCCAAAGATTGGAATGTTAGCAGTCAACCCACATATAGGAGATAATGGCGTTATTGGTAGTGAAGACCAAAAAATATTAATACCTGCAATTTCAAAAATTAATTTTGAAAAAAAAGTAGTATTTGGACCATTCTCTGCGGATACATTCTTTTCAAATGATAATTATACTAATTACGACGCTATAATAGCAGTATATCATGATCAAGGGTTAATACCTTTTAAAACGTTAAGTTTTGGCAAAGGTGTTAATTATAGTGCAGGACTACCAATTATTAGAACTTCTCCAGATCACGGAACAGCATTTGACATTGCAGGTAAGGGGATTGCAGATCCCTCCTCATTTTTTCAAGCTCTTAAATTAGGTGTTGAGATTTTCAAATTAAGAAATTAATATGTTTGATACTAAATAGATAAATTTTTATAAATTTGCCGCTCAATAGTTTATGATGAAATCGCTTTCACCATATTTGATAAAGTTTTCAGGTCTGAAGGAAGGGAAACATCATTATGACTTTGAACTTGGTAATAAGTTCTTTAAAAATTTTGATTATTATGATTTTATTGAGGCTCAAATTCAAGCTAAACTTGAGCTTGAAAAAAAATCAACCCTCATTAACTTAATGTTTACATTTACCGGAGAGGTTGAAGTTCAATGTGATATCTCTGTAGAAAATTTCTTTCTTAAAGTAGAAACTGAATATTCAGCGGTAATTAAATTTAAAGATGAAACGGTTTCATCAGATGATAAGGTAATATTTTTGCCAACAGGCTCGCATAGTTATGATGTTTCACATATTATATATGAAAGTATTATATTAGCTATACCTCAAAAAAAAGTTCATCCTGGTATTGAAGACGGATCTCTTAAATCAGAAATAATCGAAAAATTAGAAGAGCTAAAACCAAAGAAAAATTTTAAAGAAAAAACTGACCCCAGGTGGGATAAATTAAAAGACTTATTATAAATGGCACATCCAAAACGTAAAATATCTAAAACAAGAAGAGATAAGCGAAGAACTCACATCAAGGCAGAGAAGCAACAGATTTCAATATGCAAGGCTACTGGTGAGTCTCATTTGTATCATAGAGCTCACTGGCACGAGGGTAAACTTTACTACAGAGGAAAAGTCTTAGTTGACTCTCTAGAGTCATAATAAACTAGTATCTTTTGACTATATTTGACTGTCTTGTGACATTATCCATACTACTGTGGGATCTAACGAAACAAAAAAAATAAAAGCCGCTATAACTGCTGTTGGCGGATTTGTTCCTGATGACTTTATTTCCAATAAAGATTTAGAAGAAATGGTTGACACCAATGATGAGTGGATAACCGCTAGAACAGGAATAAAAAAGAGAAGAATTTTAAAAACAATAAATAAAGCAACTTCATATTTAGCCTCTAATGCCGCGCTAGATCTTTTCAAAAAAAAGGAAACCGATCCTAGTTCAATTGACCTAGTATTACTAGCTACAATTACACCTGATTTTCAATGTGCGTCAACTGCACCAACAGTAGCCTCTGATATAAAGGCTATAAATGCATATGCATATGATATAAGTGCTGCTTGTTCAGGGTTTCTCTACGCTATGTCTACTGCAACGAGCTACATAGAATCAGGTAGGTATAAAAAAATTCTTGTTATAGGAGCTGATATGATGTCTTCAATTGTTGATTATAACGACAGGTCAACAAGCATATTGTTTGGGGATGGAGCTGGAGCTGTTTTAGTTGAGCCTAGTAAAAATAATTATGGGTGGGAAGACGAGTATTTAAGATCAGATGGAATTGGTGCAGAATGGTTGAAAGTTAAGTCTGGCGGGTCTATGTTTCCTACAACTAAAGAGACTGTAAAAAACAAATGGCACTTTATTACTCAGGATGGGAAAACAGTTTTTAAATCAGCAGTATCAGAAATGGCTAATGCTACAGAACAAATAATGATGAGGAATAATTTAAATTCAGATGACATAAAATATTTATTGCCACATCAAGCTAACAAAAGAATTATTGATGCTACCGCAGAAAAGATTAATTTAGATAAAAATAAAGTGCTGATGAATATTGAAGATTATGGAAATACTACTGCAGCAACTATACCTCTTCTAATGAATGACTATGAAAATAAATTTAAAGTTGGGGATAAATTAATTTTAGCTGCTTTTGGTGCAGGTCTTACTTGGGGCTCTGCATATTTGACTTGGGCTTATAATAAAACCAATTAATAATGGACATAAAAGAAATACAAAACTTAATAAAATTTGTCTCAAAATCAGGTGTTGAAGAAGTAAAGATTGAACGAGAAGATTTTAAAATTACTATTAAAACAAAAAAAAGTAATCCAAAACAAATAGTACTTGAGGATATTCCAGAACGAATATTAAACACCCCAGCGCCGCAGGTATCTAAAACTGACAATGCTGAAATAGAAACAAAAACTCAAGATAATAATGATATAAACAATGATAAATATATAACCGTTAAGTCGCCAATAATAGGAACTTTTTACAGAAAGCCATCTCCTGATAAACCTTCATTTGTTGAAATTGGTCAAACAGTTGGACAGGGAGATACACTTTGCGTTATTGAAGCTATGAAATTGTTTAATGAAATAGAGTCCGAAGTTTCCGGAAAAATTATTAATATTCTTGTTGAGGATCAAAGTCCTGTTGAGTTTGATCAACCATTATTTATAATTGACCCATCTTAAAAAATGTTTAACAAAATACTAATTGCTAACAGAGGGGAAATTGCAATGCGTGTTATTAGAACATGTAAAGAGATGGGTATTAAAACTGTTGCTGTATATTCAAAAGCTGATGAAGAAAGCTTACATGTTCGTTTTGCAGATGAGGCTGTCTGTATTGGTCCAGCATCAAGTTCAGATTCTTATTTAAAATCTGCAAATATAATTGCTGCTGCAGAAATTACTAACGCTGATGCCATCCACCCGGGATATGGTTTTCTATCAGAAAACAGTAAGTTTTCAAAAATTTGCCAAGAACACAACATAAAGTTTATTGGAGCCTCTCCAGAGATGATAGATAAAATGGGGGATAAGTCTTCGGCTAAAGAAACAATGAAAAAAGCAGGTGTTCCTACCATACCTGGTTCAGATGGATTAGTTCCAACTCTTGAGGATGCTCAAAATATTGCACTTGAAATTGGATATCCTGTTATGCTCAAAGCAACAGCTGGTGGAGGTGGCAAAGGAATGAGAATTGCAAGAACAGCAAGTGAACTGTCCACTGCTTGGGAGTTAGCAAGACAAGAATCAAAGTTAGCTTTTGATAATGATGATATGTATTTAGAGAAATTTATTGAAGATCCAAGACATATTGAAATACAGATTATAGGTGATTCATATGGGAAGGCTTGTCATTTGTCCGAAAGAGACTGTTCAATTCAAAGACGACATCAGAAATTAATAGAAGAAACACCGTCTCCATTCATGACTAAACCTTTAAGAAAGTTAATGGGAGAGGCTGCAGTTAAAGCAGCAGAATCTATAAAATATGAAGGTGCTGGTACTATTGAGTTTCTTGTAGATAAGCATAAAAATTTTTACTTCATGGAGATGAACACACGAATTCAAGTAGAGCACCCGATAACTGAGCAAGTTATTGATTATGACCTTATTAGAGAACAAATATTAGTCGCTTTTGGAGAGCCAATAACTGGTAAAAATTATTTTCCTAAACTATGTTCAATTGAGTGTAGAATTAATGCCGAAGATCCGAATAAAGATTTTATGCCTAATCCAGGAAAAATTCTTACACTTCATTTTCCTGGAGGCCATGGTATTCGAATTGACACCCATGTGTATAGCGGATATGTAATACCTCCACATTATGACTCAATGATTGCTAAATTAATCACAACAGCTCAAACTAGAGAGGAAGCTATTAATAAGATGAAAAGAGCGTTAGATGAATTTGTAATTGAGGGGGTTAAAACTACTATTCCATTTCATCAAAGAATGATGGAGCATAAAGACTTTATATCAGGAAACTATACAACTAAATTTATGGATTCATTTGAAATGTAGTTTTTTATAAAATTTTCATTTCAATTAATTTTTCTGCTATCTGAATTGTATTTGTCGCAGCGCCCTTGCGAAGATTATCTGCTACTATCCACAAGTTTAATCCATTTTTAATACTAAAGTCTCTTCTTATTCTTCCCACAAAAACTTCATCTTTATTAGCGGAATTAATAGGCATAGGATATATGTTTTTGCTAGGCTCGTCTTGAACTATAATCCCTGGTGAATTTTTTAAAATATTAAATATTTTATCAAGCTCAAATTCGTTTTCAAATTCAACGTTTATAGATTCTCCGTGACAGATCTCAATAGGCACTCTGATTGCAGTTGATGTAATTTGTATTTTATCATCACCGAGAATTTTTCTGGTTTCATTTATTAATTTGTTTTCTTCTTTTGTATAGCCACCCTCTTCAAAAACATCACAATGAGGAAGTAAGTTTTGGTCTATTGTATGCGGATAAATTTTTGTGCATTCTAGATTTTTTCGTTCATTATTAAGTTGATCAATCGCACCTTTACCAGTACCAGAAACTGATTGGTATGTAGAAATGACTAGTCGTTTTATTTTAAAACTCTTATGTAAGGGAGCAAGAACAACCAACATTTGCATTGTTGAACAGTTTGGGTTAGCTATAATATAATCATCTTTAGTAAGTACTTGAGGGTTTACTTCACTAACTATTAGTTTTTTTGAATCATCCATTCTCCATGCAGACGAATTGTCCACAACCCTTGTCCCAATTTCTGCAAATTTTGGAGCCCATTCTTTTGAAGTATTTCCCCCAGCAGAGAATAACGCAAGATCAGGTTTCATTTTAATTGCGTCATCCATTGAGACTATTTCAACTTGCTTACCTTTAAACATTATTTTATTCCCAACAGATTTTTTTGATGCAACTGGAATAATTTTTGAGATAGGGAATCCTCTTTTTTCGATTAATTCAATGATTACCCCTCCAACAACTCCAGTTGCGCCTATAACAGCTACTTTCATTTTTTTATTTTTTTTTTCATTTTTTTATAGAAAACGGCTCGACTTAAAGGTTCATATTTATCTTTTTCCCCAATCACAACAATATCTTTAATTTGATTTTTTCTATAACTATAATTAGCAAGATTACCTGTTCTTTTACAAATAGCATGTACTTTTGTAACGTATTCTGCTATTGCCATTAAGCCTGGCATTGGACCAAAAGGGTTTCCCATATAATCCATATCTAGTCCAGCAACAATGACTCTTATCCCTTTATTAGCTAAAAGGTTACAGACTTCTATAATTTTTTCATCAAAAAATTGTGCTTCGTCAATTGCAATTAGATCACAGTTTTCATAATGACTTAAAATATCAACAGATGATTTAACCTCAGTTGACTTTAGTTTGGTTTCATCATGAGACTCTATAAAATCTTTACTTCTTGAGTCAATAACGGGTTTAAAAACTTTAAATTTTTGATTTGCAATTTGAGCTCTTTTTATTCTTCTAATAAGCTCTTCAGTTTTTCCAGAAAACATTGAACCACAGATTACCTCAATCCATCCGAATTGTTCACCATTATATGTCGGGTTTTCTAAAAACATTTTGTAATTTAATTTCAGTAATGACAAATTTATCAAAAAGTAATTCATTATAATAATAAACTCTTGTGTTTAAAAAGCTTGAAAATAAAATAAAAGAAATAGCTCTTAGAATTTATAAATCACCAGATAGTAATACTAAAAGGTTTTATGAGGATTTAAAAAAGATTAACGAGCTTGCAGTTCTACATAAGTATTTGTACAAACTCAAAAAAGATTCAGATTGGGTATTACATGAAAAAAAACTAAATAAAACATTAAATGATTTAAACTTACATTCACAAAAATTACCTAAAATATTTGATAATAAGAGTGAGATAACTCCATTAATTGATTCAATAAAGGATTTAGTAACTGAAATACCAGAATCAAATGACGACAAATGATACATTGCTTTTTATTGTTCCAACTCCAATTGGAAACATGGATGATATTTCTTTAAGAGCAATTGAAACTTTAAAAACTTCAGATTTAATTTTAACAGAAGACACTAGACATGCAAAAAAACTTTTAAATCATTATGAAATTACAGTTAGATTAAACAGCTATCATTTAAATAATGAACATAAAAAGGTTAATGATTATGTACAGATGATGTTAAATGGAGCAAAAATTTCATTAATTACTGATGCTGGTACACCATGTATTTCAGACCCTGGGTTTTTGATAGTTAGAGAAGCTATAAAAAACTCAATTAAGATTACATGTCTGCCTGGAGCAACGGCACTTATACCTGCCCTAGTTATGAGTGGCCTATCAAGTGATAGATTTTTTTTTGAGGGATTTTTGCCAAGAAAAAAAGGGAGAAGATCAAGACTTAAAGAAATATCTCAAAACAATGTTACTACAGTTATTTATGAATCTCCTCACAGAATAGTAAAAACATTATCTGACTTTTTAGAGTTTTTTGATGGGGACAGAAAGATTACAATTACTAAGGAGATTTCCAAGGTTTATGAGGATACATATAGAGGAAATATAAACAATGCAATAGAATATTTTTCTAATTTAAAAATAAGAGGTGAGTTTGTAATATGTATCGATAAAATGTAATAGTAAATCAATGAAAGAATGGATACAAAATGATCAACCAGAAATTAGTAGAGTTAAAGAATTAAACAGAACCTTAAAAATTCCTGAATTTATTTGTTCCTTGCTTCTGCAAAGAAATATAAGTGGTCTAGAACTAGCTAAACAATTTTTTCGTCCAGACTTAGAATTACTAAACGATCCTTTTTTGATGAAAGACATGGAAAAAGTAATTAAAAGGATTGAAGAATCTTCATATGAAAAAATCATGATTTTAGGTGACTATGATGTTGACGGGACAACATCAGCTGCGATGCTTTTTAAATATCTACAGTTAAAAGATTTTGATGTCATATACTATATACCTGACAGATATTTAGAGGGTTATGGTGTATCAGTTGATTCTATCATGTTTGCAGAACAGAATAATATCTCATTAATAATAACTGTTGATTGTGGTATCAAAGCAGTTGATCAAGTTGATATAGCTAAATCTAAAAAAATTGATGTAATTATTTGTGATCATCACTTACCAGGAAATAAATTACCTGATGCACTAGGAATACTAAATCCAAAGCAATTAAATTGTGATTATCCTTTTAAAGATTTATGTGGTTGTGGTATTGTATTTAAATTAATCACAGCTCATAATATGGTTTCCAGTAATCAAATAGAAATTTTTCAATTTTTAGACTTTGTTGCGCTTGCAACAGTTTCAGACATGATGCCATTAGTTGACGAAAACAGAATTATGGTTTTTCATGGACTTAGAGTTATAAATTTAAATCCAAGAACTGGTCTTAGAAACTTTTTGAGTTCAATAAACAATAAGATTGATGAATCTAAAATTTCTTTTAACATTGGTCCTAGAATAAATGCAGCAGGAAGAATGAAAAATGGCAAAATGATAGTGGAATTGTTAATAGAAGAGAATATGAATACTGCTACTAAATTGTCAAATGAAGTTGAGTTTTTAAACCAAAGCAGAAGAAGAATAGAAAAAGATGTACTTGATGAGGCCGAAAAACAAATAGACTTAAATAGATTTACAAATATTGTATATTCAGATAATTGGAGCCAAGGTGTATTAGGAATTGTTGCATCAAGGCTAATTGAAAAATCTTATAAACCTACAATTGTAATGACAAAGTCAAATGAAGATCTTCTTACAGGCTCTGTTAGATCGGTTAAAGGTTTTGATGTTTATCAAGCTCTTTTAGAGTGTAAAGAAATCATTCATCAGTTTGGCGGTCATAAATATGCTGCTGGTTTAAAAGTTAAAAAGTCAAGTTTTAAAAGTTTTAAAGACAAATTTGAAAAAATTGTGGAAGACACAGTACAAGGCAAAATGTTCCAAAGACTGTTCTTTTACGATTCTGAAATAAATTTTTTGGATCTTAATATTGAAAATGTAAAGATAATTATGAGAATGGCTCCTTTTGGTATGGGTAATAAAAAGCCTGTGTTTAGAACTAACAATTGTTCTTTAAGCAAGAAATTGGAGTTTGTTGGTAAAGACTCTCAAATTGTTAAATCAATGATTAAAGATCAATTAGGAGAGGAATTACCTTTTATATGTTTTGATAAAAAACATATCCTAGTCAATACAAAAGAATCATTTGATATATTATATACAATTAATATAAATTCATATTCAGGCAAAGAAAAAGTTGAATTGAACTTAAGGGAGATAAATTAAAAAAACCCTGCCTAGGCAGGGTTTTACTTAATTACTACGAATTAAGATAAATTAAAAATTAATATTCAGACCTAAATTCCAAGTAGTACCTTTACCAAAGTAAACCTGATTTTCCACATTTACCCCATTCCAAGCTCTACCGCCTTCATTATGGAAGTTAGTTTGAGATTGAGAAAGATATTCCTCATCAAATAGGTTATTAACATTTAATCTTGCTCTTGTCTCATAACCTAGTAGACTGAACTGATATGTAGCTCCTAAATCAGTAGTTCCCCAAGAGGGTAGTTGTATTGACCCTCTATTATTTGCTGAATTGAATTCACTATCTAAAGGACCGAATCTTCCGTGTAGATCATCAAAGCTCATCATATCTAAATCTACAGATAGCCTAGAAGATAATTTATAATCGAGTCCAAGGTAAAGAACAGTTTGAGCAGCATCTCCAATTTTAACACCATCTAAATATAAGGTTCCAGTCTTACCAGCTGATTGATTATTGTCAATAAAATATGCATCACCTGTGAAGTTTTTTGAATACTTCCAGTTACCTAGTGATGCCATTCCTTTAACTCTCAAACGGCTCGAAGGATACCATGTCATCTCAGCCTCTATACCTTGATGAGTTTGCTCAACACCACTGTAAATAATTCTTACACCTTGATCATCTATTGATGTGCTTCTTCTTAATGTTCTATCTCCCCAAACTGTATGATATGCATTAATTGTCCCTTTAAAGTTTGAAGATCTAAAACCATATCCCAGCTCAAAAGAGGTAAACGATTCATTGAGAATTTCATCTGCTTCCTCGGCATCATAATCAGCATTAGGGAAGACACCGTCAAATGAAGGTGGTCTCATAATTTGACCAACATTAAAGAAAAAGTTTGAATTATCATTTGCTCTATAATTTGCACCACCCTTAATATATCCACCATTTACAGTAATTGGTCTGCTTAAAGTTTCTGGAGCAGCAGTGTAGAAACCTTCCCACTGATACTTTTGACTAGAGGTACCAACTTGAAGAACAGCTGAAAATTTATCACTTCCAGTGTACTCGACTAGCCCATTGAAACCAGTCCAGTCAACATGACCAATATAATATCTTTGTGAACCATTAGGATTATCCATACCTAAGTTTTTAAAAGGAGATGCTTCATAAGTATCAGTGATAACTGTACCAATATCGTCACCATTTCCAGAAAAATTGAAGCCATTTATTGTAGAAATATATCCATCTAAACCAAACATAGTTTCAGGACCTCTTCTGTGATATGCTTTATAAGATCTTAGATCAACTCCAACTTCATATCTAAAGTTGTCAGAGTCAATTTTAATTTTAGAAATACCACCGTACCAGTTGTGAGAATTAGTTGAAAATCTTCTGATTGTAGTGTCAGCACCCCATTTACTTGGAAGTCCATCAATTGTGTTATGATAACCAAGTCTCATTCCGGCAAAAGGACCACTATCTGGAACATGTGCTCCTGCTGCATTTTTCTGAACAGCTACATTCCAATTAATCGTTGTATCAGGATTTCTCCATTCACCATGATCCCCTAAGTATTCTGCAAAAGACTCTCTAAATGCAGTAACACCATAAGAGCCTCTTCCTCTAAGACCTGTTCCACCACCTCTTCCAGCTGAGCCGTAGAAAGAAGTTGCTAGAGTTACATTGCTAGATATTTCCCAATCCCAATTAATTGTTGCTAGCGGCTTGTTGTAGTAGTTTCTTAAAACTGAGAACTCTTCTCCTTGATAGTCTCCATATAATTGGTTAAATTTTCTATAATCATCACCTTGTACAGGCCCATAGTCAAGGTAATCTTGAAGCTGAGTTCCGTAGTATGCCTGATGATGCCATTGTGCAGCACCAATTAGTGAGAAGTTAAACTCGTGGTCTCCTCCTCTAGGGGTATAACCAACAGAAAATGCATACGTAGTACCTTCACCTTTCATTCCATTTCTCCAGCCGTCACCTTGCCAAAATCCAAGTAAAAAACTAGAGGACCAACCAAGTTCATTTACTCCAGTATTATGAAATGCAGTAAATTTTTGATAACTGTTGTCACCAAGCGCCATCTTAATACCAGATCCAGGATCTACTTCAGCTGCTCGGGTATTAACTGAAACAGTTCCACCTGCAGATGGAACAGCTAATGATGTTGACCCTAAACCTCTTTGAATTTGAACACTTGACGTTAGATCTATTAGACCCATCCAGTTTGACCAGTAAATCCGACCATTTTCCATGTCATTAACAGGCTGTCCGTTAATCACGTAGGCGGTATTAGTAAAACCAAATCCCCTAACGTACATTTGGCCATCACCATAACCACCATTATCCTGATTTGTATAAACACCAGGAGTTCTTTTAAGTGTTTCTACAAATTCAAGATTACCAGCTTTAAGATCAATTTCAGCACCTGAAACTGAGCTAAAAGCTACCGGAGTAATTCTATCTTTAGCTACATCAACAACTTGAGAAGTAACTGTTACTTCAGTCAAAGCAATAGAGTCTAGTACAGATTCTTGCGCAAAGGTTGTTATTGTAAAAAAAGAGATTATAAATAAGCTTATTTTTTTCATTGATTTAAAATTTTGTTTATGATCAAAAATAAAATTATTAAGCCGTACTTCATCATCTAAATATTAACATAATTTGAATGATAAGAACCATCTAGCACTATATTTTAGCTTTTAAATATATGTTTAAGTTTTTTTGTTGAGTCATCAAGGTTATCTTCAATTCCAGATGAAATTTCTTTAGCTATTGATTTTCCTAACTCAACACCCCATTGATCATAACTATATAAGTTTAATATTGATCCAACTGTGAAAATCTTATGCTCATAAATTGAAATTAATGATCCTAAATTTGATGGGTTAAGTTTGTTAATAACTATTGATGTTGATGGTTTATTGCCTTCGATATTTTTATGAGTATCCTTCGTCGTAGGTCTACTCCCTTTCATAAGAGCGTTGGTTTGAGCTAAAAAATTTGAGTTTAATATTTCATTATTTAATTTATCCTCGTTCATTGTATTTTTAAAAGCAATAAAATCAGCTGGAATTATTTTAGTCCCTTGGTGCATTAACTGAAAAAATGCATGTTGTGCATTTGTTCCGGTTGACCCCCATATTATTGATCCAGTCTCGTAATCAACTCTTTCACCGTTACGATCAATATTTTTACCATTACTCTCCATGCTCACTTGTTGAAGGTAGTCAGGAAGCTTATCTAAAAACTGACTGTAAGGTAAAACAGCCTCTGTTTCATATTTAAAGAAGTTATTATACCAAATGCTAATCAGAGCCAAAACAACAGGAATATTTTTTTCAAAGGATGTGTTTTTAAAGTGTTGATCCATTGATTCAGCACCATTTTGAAATTTTTCAAAATTCTTATATCCAATAACAACAGCTATTACTAGACCAACAGATCCCCAAAGTGAAAATCTTCCTCCTACAGATTCAGGAATACTTAATATATTATCCCTATTTACCCCAAATTTTTCTGGCGACTTAATGTTGTTAGAAACAGCAATAAAATGATCTTCTATTGATTTTACATTTGTTTTTTCTAAAAACCAGTTTTTAACTTTCTCTGCATTCTTAATTGTTTCAATTGTAGTAAAAGTCTTAGAAACTATAATAAAAATTGTTGTCTCTGGATCAAGTTTTCCAAGAACATGATTAGTAAAATCTGAGTCAATATTTGAAATGTAATGTGGCTTTATTCCCAAACTGTAGAATGATAAAGATTTAGTCACCATTTCTGGACCCAAATGAGATCCACCAATTCCAATATTTACAATATCTGTAAATTTTTTACCAGTAAAACCTTTTCTTTTACCATTATTTATCTCATTTGAAATGTTCTTAATTTTCTCTAAAGTTGAGTTTACGCTATCATTTTTTTCTCTAGATCTTAGACTGGTGTGAGTTACTGCTCTGTTTTCAGTCTCATTTATAATTAATCCCTTAAAATATTTGTCAATGTTAGCTTTTAGATCAGTTTTGTCACACAAACTTATTAAAAGGTTGAATGTTTTTTTACTTAGTCTATTTTTAGAAAAATCAACGTAAAAATTATCTTCATTTATTGTAAAATCTTTCAATCTGTCTTTTTCTTGAAAAAAATCTAATAAATGATAATTCGATTCTAATTGAAATTGTCTTTTAAGCTTTGACCATACATCAAGTTTTGAAGGATTAATCTTTGATAATGCCATTATATTGATGATTTATTTTTTATAGATATAGAATCAAGTTGAGCTTTTATAAAAACTATATCGCTAAAGTACTTCTTTTTTAAGGATTCATTAATTGGTTTTGCCTCTGGCAGTTTCTGCTTGAAGGGGTCAACTTGAAGTCCATTTTTCCAAAATCTATAACAAACATGCGGCCCAGAAGTGTTTCCAGTCATTCCCACCCAACCAATTACATCACCTTGTTCAATAAATTGACCCACCTTTACATTGCTTCTTTGCATGTGTAAGTATTGAGTTGAGTAGATGTTGTTGTGTTTGATTTTTACATATCTTCCATTAGCTCGAGTATAACTTACTTCCTGAACTGTTCCGTTTGCTGTTGATAGAATAGCCGTACCAATAGGCGCAGCAAAGTCTGTACCCTTGTGAGGCCTGACCCTATTTCCATAATATGCAATTCTTCTTCTTAAATTATACCTAGATGATACTCTTCCAAACTTTATTGGAGATTGTAAGAAAGCCCTTCTTAAGTTTTTTGCATCTTGATCAAGGTATTCGACAATACCTTTTATAGAATCTGTTTCATATTCAAAAGCATATCTTTCAATTCCTTTATGAACAAAATAAGCAGCTTTAATTTTAGTAATTCCAACTGGAATGGAATCATCTACGAAGGCTTGTGTGTAGATTACTTTAAATTTATCACCCTTGTCTAATCTAAAAAAATCAATTGTCCAAGCATATATATCAGATAAATAATATGTAAGAAGAGGGTCTTTTCCTTGTTCTTCTAGTGTTAAGTATAACGAGTTGTCAATGTTGCCAGATGCAGACAAATCTTTATAGGTTCTCTCCTTTTTAAATGTTTTTCCATATACACTATCCTTAAGTTGAATCATAGAGTATCCTTCTATAGTGGGGTGATATACAAAAGCTTTTAAACTTGGTATCGAGTCATTTGTGAATATTAGTGTATAAGGTTTTCCACGTTGAAGCATTCTAAAATCAACGTCTTTTTTTGTCTTTTGTAAAGCTTTATATATTTCAGGATAATCAATACCTTGGTCTTCAAGTATATCTCCAAAAGTATCACCTCTCCCTACTTTTTTCTCTTCAAATATATATTTTGACTCATCATATCCATATCGATAAATGATGGGCTTCTCCTCTTCTAAAATAATTGCAGCAATATCAGAGCCACATGAATTAAACAAGATTATAATCAAAAATAATAATGAGAAAAAATAATATCTAATAGTCTTCATTAACTTTTTTATTTACCTAAAATAGGACTAACAATTCCCGAGTAATTATTCAAGTCTGCTTTAATAGAACCAACTAATAAATCTGCCTGAATTCGAATAGGAATTTTATTTTCATCATTTGTAAGCCAGATGGTTAAACTTCCCTCACCTTTAAAAATTCTACTTCTGTTTGTAACAGGCATAAGTTTTAAACACTCAATTTTACCATACTTAGTTCTTATGACTTCTTTTCCAAGATATTTTAAAGGTAGCTCTCTGTTTTTAGAATCATAAAACATATTAATAGTGAATTCATCTCCTACTTCTAGCTCATTCTCAGAAAAATTTTTTCTTAGATAATATAATGATGATATAAGGTCTTGAGCATTATTATTTGTAGTAATAACATCAGTTGTTCCTTTTTTTATATTATTGACAGTAGCCTCTTTTTTCTCAGAGTTAAAACTAATTTCTAAATTTTTGGTATATCCACCTTCATAAGTATTTCTCTTAAAAAACTTAGGTTGAACTTTTTCTGCTTCAAAATAGCTGCTAAAATAATTTTCAACTTTAAAAAAAAGTCTAGCTAACCCAATTGTTTTTCCATACCCTGATGCTAGTAAAACGTCTTTCTCACCAACCTTCTCATTTGAAAGGGTTAGAGAGGCATAACTAGCATTAAAAATTCCATAATGTACTCTGTATTCAAGATTTTCACCAGCTTTGAATGGCTCAAATTCAGCAGAAGTTGTTTGACTAAAAATTAGATTAACGCTTAAAAATAAAAACTTAAGATATAGTAGAGTAATTTTCATCTTACAGGCACAAAATTAATTAAAATTAATTTCTTAATTGATTAAAAACAGATCTACCTCTATTCTGCCCAAGAAAATTAATTAAATCTTCCTCGCTTACATCCTTTAATCTTGAAAATGATTTGTATTTATTTAATAATTTGTCTTTTAGTATGGGGCCAACACCTGTTAGCTGATCAATTCCAGACTTAAGTGCATCTTTACTCCTTCGATCTCTATGAAAGTTAATAGCAAATCTATGAGCCTCATTTCTTAATTGTTGAATCAATTTTAGAGTTTCAGATTTTTTGTCTATGTACAACGGAATTTTATCTCCAGGTTTAAAAATTTCCTCAAGTCTTTTAGCGATACCTATTATTGCAATTTTTTTATCAAGGTTTAATTTTTTCAAACTTTTAAGCCCTGAAGACAATTGTCCTTTACCACCATCTACAATTATTAAATTAGGTAAAGTCTTGTTTTCTTCTGTAAGTCTTTTTAGTCGTCTATAGATAACTTGTTCCATTGAGGCAAAATCATCAGGTCCTTCAATACCTTTTATTTTAAAGTGTCGATAGTCCTTTTTTGAAGGTTTACCATTTTTAAAAACAACACATGATGCAACAGGGTTTGTCCCCATTAGATTTGAATTATCAAAACATTCAATTTGAACGGGGACCTCTTTTAATTGAAGATCTCTTTTGGCTTGCATCATAATTCGATTACCATGTTCTTCTGGATCAATAATTTTTATTTGTTTTAGTTTATCGATTCTATAAAACTTTGCATTTCTCTCAGAGAGATCAATTAACTTTTTCTTGTCCCCCGTTTTTGGAACAGTAACTTTTAAAGGTTTTGGAAGATTTATTTTAAAAGGGACAATAACTTCTCTGCTTTGGGATTGAAATCTTTGTTTAAGTTCAATTACAGCTAATCTTAAAATTTCTTGATCGGTCTCCTCTAATTTTTTCTTTACATCTAATGTAAATGACCTTATTACAGCACCATATGAGATTTGCAGATAGTTTATATATGCTCCTGACTCATCGGATATTATAGCAAAGACATCTATATCACTAATCTTTGAATTAACAATAGTAGATTTTGACTGGTAATTACGAAGAATTTCAATCTTTTCTTTAATATCCTGCGCTTTTTCATAATTCAATTTTTTAGAATAAAATTTCATTTTCTCTTTTAGTTCATCAATTGACTTTCTGAAATGTCCTCTTATTAAATATCTTATTGATTTAATATTTTCTAAAAATTTATTTTTTATGCTTTGATCAGTTTCTTTTTTAATTAAATGATTTAATTCATGATTTAAAAAAGGATAAATATCTTTTACTAGTTTAATTAAAAAACGCGCACTATAAACATTTGAAAATGGACCATAGTATTCTCCTTTTCTTTTTTCAATTTTTCTTGTGTAAAAAATATCAGGTACAGGTTCTTTAACGATACAAATCCAGGGGTATGACTTATCATCTTTAAGAAGAATATTATACTTAGGTTGATACTTTTTAATTAAGTTATTTTCTAAAAGAAGAGCATCCATTTCTGTATTCACGATAATTTTTTCAATTTTTTTTATGTTTTTAACTAATAAACGAGTTTTTTTGCTATCGTGGTTTTTAGTAAAATATGACGAAACTCTTTTTTTAAGGTTCTTTGCTTTTCCTATATATATAATTTTATCATCATCATAAAATTGATATACACCAGGTAACTCTGGCAATGATTTAGATTGAATATGAAGGTTTGATTCTTTCACTAATGTAAAATTAAGCCTATTTTTATTTTTTATTGATTCTGACATGAATAAGACAAAAAAAAAATTGCGTGAATTTTATAAAAATGAAAGGGTAAAAACACAAAAAAACAAACTAAAAGAATCTAGTGAAAGAATTTTTAAAATGTTTAAAAAGTTAAATGTTGTAAGTAAAACAGTCTTTCATATCTATCTCTCAAATAAACTAAGTAAAGAAATTGAAACAGAAAAAATAATTAAGTTTCTACTATCTCTCAACAAAATAATTATAGTTCCTAAAATTGCTAATAAAGAATTAGCTCACTACAAAATTGAATATAATTCAAAATATCAAATAAATAAGTACGGAATAAAAGAGCCAATTGATTTACCAAAGTTTGATGTTAAAAAGATTGAAGTAGTTATTATTCCACTTTTAATCTTCGATAAAGATGGACATAGAGTGGGATATGGTGGTGGTTATTATGATAAGTTTTTAACTAATTTAAAAAGTAATACAATTAAGATTGGATTATCGCTATTTGAACCCGTAACTAAAATTCAAGACATAAAAAAACATGACATTAAGTTAGATAAAGTTATAACCCCAGAAACAATATATGAATTTTATTAAAATGAAATTTTCTTGTTGAATAAAAACAATATAAGTACTCCGGTACTTATATAAGAGTCAGCAAAATTGAACACATATTCAAAAAAAGTATATTCTTGTCCGCCTATAAATGGAATCCAATTTGGCCAATTCCATGTGGCTATTGGAAACTGAATCATATCCACAACACTTCCATAGAATAGAGGGGCATAACCGACATCAGGAAATAAAGTGGCAACCTGTCCATAACTTGATGAAAATATTACGCCATAGAAAATAGAATCAATCAAGTTTCCTAAAGCACCCGCAAAGATCAGACATATGCAAATTATTAATAATCTTGAAGCTCTTCGATTTATAATACTCCTCAACCAAAATCCTATTCCAATACAAGCAAAAATTCTAAAAAATGTTAAAATTAATTTAGCAGTATCCTCATCAAGGAAAGGGATTAGATTATTTAACTTTGCACCCATTGCCATACCTTTGTTCTCTATAAATAATAATTTGAAAAATCCAAGGTCAATAATTGGCATCTCACCATAAATGGTAAGTGGATAATTAAGCTTAATATATATTTTTACAAATTGATCAATCAGAACTAATGCTAAAATTAAGAGTACTGATTTTTTTACATCAAAATTTTTAAATAAGTTAATCAAGTTTAGTTAGAATTAGTTTTGAATATTCTTAGCCTCAATACTAAGTGTAGCATGGGGAACAATTTTAAGTCTTTTTTTATCAATAAGCTTCCCTGTCACTCTACAGACGCCATATGTTTTATTTTCTATTCTAACTAGCGCGTTTTTTAAGTCTCGGATAAATTTTTCTTGTCTAAGAGCCAATTGTGTATTAGCTTCTTTGGACATTGTCTCTGACCCTTCCTCAAAAGATTTAAATGTTGGGGATGTATCATCAGTTCCATTATTACTATCATTCATGTAAGCGCTTTTAAGTAAGTCAAGATCTATCTGTGCTTTCTCAATTTTATTAATAATTATTTTTCTAAACCCTTCTAGTTCCTTATCAGAATATTTATTCTTTGTTTTTTTACTCATTTTCAACTTTATTTATGGTTATAGCTGTTTTAATATTATCAAATTCAACATTTTCAGCATCATCTAAACTTTCGCTAAAATATAATTTTATTGCTAATGTTTCACCTTTAACATAATCTAAATTATTATTTATTGCATTTTCAATTTTTGATGATTTTTTAATTTTTATTTCAATTTTGTCGGTAACTTCAAATCCCATATTTTTTCTAATATTTTGAATTCTATTTACAATTTCCCTTGCAATACCTTCATTAATTAATGTATCATTCAGATTTAAGTCTAAAGCAATTGTTTCTTTCCCATTGGTTGCTACAGATAAACCCTCAATATCTTTGTAATTTATCTCTACGTCATTTTTTGAAATTGAAACATCTTGATTATTAATGGATAGGTTTAGTGCGCCTTTGTTTTCTAAATTTTCAATCTCTTCATTTGAAAGATTTTTAATTTTATCAGCGATTTCATTAATTATTTTTCCATATCTCGGGCCTAATAATTTATAGTTAGGCTTAAGTTCTTTAACAAGGAGTGAATTTTTGTTGTCAAGGAACTCTATTGATTTTACGTTAATTTCAGAAAATATTTGAGATTCAGCATCGGCAATCTCTTTTTTTTCAACTTCATTTTTAACAGGAATAATAATTTTACTTAGGGGTTGTCTTACTTTTAATCTTTCTTTTTTTCTAATTGAAAGAGCTAATGAACAGATGCTCCTGATTTTGTTAGTTTTTGATTCAAGTTTTAAATTTATTTTTTCAGGGATGCTACTTGGGAAACTAGAAAGGTGAACAGATTCATATTTATCTTTCTTTGTAACTTTATTTAAGGACTGATATATGTATTCTGAGTAAAAGGGGGCTACAGATGAAATAAGTTTGCTTATTACAATTAAACATTCATGTAGTGTTTGATATGCAGAAACTTTATCTGAATTATATTCTCCCTTCCAAAATCTACGCCTAGATAATCTGACATACCAATTACTTAATTTCTCAAGAACAAAATCATTTATATCTCTTGTAGCAGGTGTTAAATCATAATTTTCAAAACTCTTATCAACCCTATTAATCAATGAATTTAATTCCGAAATAATCCATCTATCAAGTTCTGGCCTATTAATTAATTTAATATCATTTTCTTTATATGTGAAGTTATCTATATTTGCATAAAGTGTAAAAAAACTATATATATTGTGGAGTGTTCCAAAAAATTTTCTTTTTACCTCTGCAACACCATCCTTGTCAAATTTTAGATTATCCCAAGGATTAGAATTTGAAATCATATACCATCTTACTGCATCTGCGCTATAATTTGTTATAGTTTCAAACGGATCAACAGTGTTGCCCAGTCTTTTTGACATCTTTTGCCCATTCTTGTCTAGAACCAAGCCATTAGAAACAACATTTTTAAATGAAATTGAATCAAATAAAGTAGTAGAAATTGCATGAAGTGTATAAAACCAACCTCTAGTTTGATCTACACCTTCTGCAATAAAATCTGCAGGGAAACTATGTTCTTTATCAATTAATTCTTTATTTTCAAAGGGATAATGAAGCTGAGCATATGGCATTGACCCTGATTCAAACCAGACATCAACAATGTCCTTTTCTCTTTTCATTGGCAATCCATCAGATGAGCATAAAATAATATCATCTACAAAGTTCTTATGCAAGTCAATAGAGGCATAGTTTTCTTGAGACATATCACCAACTTTAAATTCTGCATATGGATTCGATTCCATGTACCCATTCTTAATTGCAACATTTATTTCATCAATTAACTCAGCTACAGATCCTATAATTTTATATTCTGTATTGTCCTCATTAGACCAAATGGGTAAGGGAACGCCCCAAAATCTTGATCTAGATAGGTTCCAATCGTTTGCAGACTTAAGCCAGTTACCAAATCTTCCGTCTCCTGTAGATTTGGGCATCCAATTTATTTCCTTGTTTAGATTGAACATTCTATTAGATAAATCACTAATCTTTATAAACCAAGATTCCATCGGATAATATAAAATTGGTTTATCCGTTCTCCAACAGTGAGGGTATGAATGAGAATATTTTTCAACTTTAAATGCAAGATTTCTTTCTTTAAGGCTTATCGCTATTTCAACATCAACTGATTTGTCAGGAGCTAAACCATCCTCATAATATTCGTTTTTGACATATTTACCACTAATTAATCCTAACCCATCAATAAATTTTCCATTTAGGTCTACTAAAGGAACTTTGTTGCCATTCTTGTCAAGAATTTGTAGAGGGGGAACCTCGGGTTTAGCTGACTTTGCAGCTTTATAATCATCTGACCCAAAAGTTGGCGCTGTATGAACAATTCCTGTTCCATCATCTGTTGTAACAAAATCACCAGTTATAACCCTGTAAGCATTTTCAGGATTATCAATTGGTAAAGGAGCTTCTTGCCAAATTCGTTCATAATTAATATTCTCAAATTCAGTCCCTTTAAAAGACTCAAGAATAAGATATGGTATTTTAGAGTCAGTGTCTTGAAATTTATTAAGCCCACTTTCACTGTTTACACAAAAAAACTTATTAGAAAACACTTTTTCAATTAAAGGTTTCGCAACCACAACAGTTATCTTCTTTTTAGTATACTGATTAAAAGTCTTCACAAATGAGTATTCAATATTTGGTCCAACCGTTAGAGCAGTGTTAGAGGGAAGAGTCCATGGGGTTGTTGTCCATGCTAGAAATGAAAATGGATAGTATTTTTGAAATTTGGAAGGGAGCTCATTATTTACACAATTAAATTGTGCTGTTATTGATGTATCATTTATATCCCTATAGGCTCCAGGTTGGTTAAGTTCATGTGAGCTTAACCCCGACCCTGCTTTAGGTGAATATGGTTGAACAGTATACCCTTTGTATAAAAGCTTTTTTTCATAAATACTTTTAATAATCCACCATACTGTTTCCATATATTTAGGATCATAAGTAACATAGGGATTAGTAAGGTCTATCCAGTATCCCATTTGTTCTGTTAGAGACTCCCAATCAGAAGTATATTTCATTACAGCTGATTTACATGCCTCATTATATTCAGATATAGAGATATTGTTACCTATATCATCTTTTGAAATTCCAAGCTCTTTTTCAACACCTAATTCAACAGGCAGTCCGTGTGTATCCCATCCAGCTTTTCTAGTCACATTATATCCTTTTAAAGTTTTATACCTACAGAAAGCATCTTTAATGGTTCTTGCCATTACATGGTGAATTCCTGGTTTTCCATTAGCAGACGGAGGGCCTTCAAAAAAGATAAAATTTGGACTGTTTTTCTTGTTATACGATTTAAAAAAAACATCATTTTTTAGCCAGAAGTCATGTACTTCTGTTGAAATTGATTGAAGCGAAAATTCTTTAGATTCTCTAAAACCCATTATACACTGATTAAAGGCGAAATTAATGATTTTAGCTCAAATAAAAGTCAATTAATTAACTTATAATTTCAAATTTAAACCAACTTGAAACGACCTTCCGGGTGCAGAAATTCCTGAAGCAAAAGTTCTATAATGGTTGTCAAAAATATTTGTCATGCCGACTCTTAAAATTATATTGTTTGATATATTCTTTGTAGTGAAAATTGAAAAATCAGACCATTTCGGTGTCCCTAAATATATTAAGCCATCATTAGTTACTCTTATTGGAGTTTCATCAAGGCCGTCCTCACCTCCAAAGCTATATTCACTAGCTTTTTTTGAATCACTAAACTTATATATCATTTTAATATTAAAATCCTTTTTTAAGTAACTTAATGACAAAGAACCATATAAGGGGGAAATTGAGGGAAGTGGGCCGTAACTTTCATTGTTATCTCCCTTGGTATATGTTAGGTTATAATCAAATTTAACATTATTGTAAATTTTGGAGAATCCGTCTAATGAAAACCCATGAATAAATCTATTCCCCAAGTTTTTGTTAGCAACTGTAAATACTTCATCATCATTATATAAAATTGTTGATAAATCAGGCGTAGATAAATCAGAGAAAACTACAAATGGTGCTCTACCAATATGTCTTGAGATAATTGTGCTAAAACCTCTCATAGATATGTAATTTGAGTTGTTATTTGACCTAAAATCAATACCAAAGTCTAAATTATATGCATATTCTGGTTTTAGAAAAGTGTTTGGTACTACAAGCAGTCCATTATTCTCACGTATTTTTCCCATATCGTCAATGTTTGGGTTTCTGAATCCGCTCGATAAAACTGTATTTATCTGAATTTTCTTACTTGGCCTGAGCTTCATTGACACTGTAGTTGTAAGCGCTTTGGTATTTAATTTTACATCTGATAATTGAGGGTTTATTGAAATCACATCGTTCCAACTAGCTTTAAGACCAGTAAAAGTCAATCTAGTTCCAACATTAAAAGTAAAAAACTCACTCATATTCCATGACCAATTTAGATATGACGCAAAACTAATGTATGAGCTACCGTCACTAGGATATCTAGTTGGAATTGCAGTTTTTTGACTCAGACCAATGACTTCCGTACCAGAAATTTCTAGAGTTTGATTGTAAGCCTTTGAGTAATTATGATTGTATGTGGACTCAAGGCCATATGAGAGTGAATGGCCATTATCAAGAGATGTATCAAAATCTCCATTTAAACTGAAAACTTTTAAGTCCTCTATCTGATGTGATCTGTTCAAGGAATTAAATTTTCTTTTTACCCTACTTTCATTGATTTTCTGAAACGCAAAAGTAATTACCCCTTTCTTCATAAATCTTTTGTTTGGAAAAATCTTCAAGCTTGGTGATATTAAAAGTCTTTTTTGAGGACCATAATACCATTCACTAAATTTCAGCGAGTCATCTTTTGTAATACTTAGTTGATCATATCTATCAATATCACTTGATTCTGAGAACTGAATATTCAGATTTAATAGGTTTGAGTCCCCAAGCTTAAATAAAAACTTTTGAAATAAATCAATTTGACTGTAACTGGTGTTTTTCTGTAGATCATCATCTCCATTAATTGAAGGGTTTTCATAGAATGCATACCTGGAGTTCTTTGAGTAAAGCTGATTTTTCCCCCAGTTTTCAAATCCATGATTTCTTTTAGAGCCCATCTTTATATCACCATATCTTGAAACCGAAAATGAGGTGATACTACCCCAGTTTTCTTTACTATAATTTGTAATAAAATTATTTGTTAATCCTTGATTTGCTGATGTATAATTAGTAGAATAGCTTGATTTAATTTTATCAGGGTCTTTCAGTATTGGATTTTTTGTATAGTAGTGAATTACTCCACCAAGAGCGTCTGACCCATATCCTACAGATGAAGATCCAAAAATCACCTCTGCTCTTTCTATATTATTTGGATCTACAGTAATGGAATTTTGTAAATGTCCAGAACGATAAATGGCATTATTCATCCTAACTCCGTCTACCACAATCAATACTCTATTAGCTTCAAAACCTCTAATAACAGGACTACCTCCACCACCTTGACTCTTTTGAATTCTAACACCAGGACTAAGCTCAAGTAATTCAGCACCAGTACTTGGAGAAGTCAAGAACAAATCTTCAGATTTTATAACTGACACCTTTTCAGCAATCTGGTTTACATTAGATTCAGACCTTGCAACAGATAATATAATTTCATCGAGATTCTGGCTTTCTGCTAAAAGATAAATAATATTTCCTTCTAAGATTTCACTTTTTAATTTTTCAAGGACTGAATATCCGAGTAATTGAAAATAAATTTTTTCGTCATTAGAAAATGATTTTAAATCAACTTCTCCATTTAAATCTGTAATTATTGATTCAGATTTATCCTCATTGAAAACAACTACATCTGATAAGTTTTCAAACGTATCATTGTCCTTAACAAATACCTTTTGACCATATAAAAAATTAGACAACAGAAAAGATATAATAGTTAAACTAAATTTGGAAGAACGCTTATTTAAAAATCTTAGCAAAAACATCAATTGATTTAGGTGTTTTGAACAGTTGTAAATGTAAAGAATAATAGTCAATTAAATAGTTAAGCATCTTTATCCTTAAGTCATTACTCAACTCGATCATATATAAATCCTCAAATTTCGTGCCTAAAATTTGTTTAAATACTTTAAAGTCTTGACCTGAAATGGTCTTTTCACTGGACCTAATACTAGTTGTTGTCCCTGATAATAGGCAAAAAAAGTTGTCCTCTTTTCTATTAATATTTGGATAAAAACCTATAAACCTTGAAAGTTCAATCATAAATTTAATATGAAAATTATTGCATGTATCTATTTTATCATACCATGAAAGCGAGTTTATCATGAAATTAAACAGACTTTTATTTTGACCAATATCTTCTTTCAAAACACCATTCACAACTTCAGACAGAAAAACAATAACTGAGCTTTTTTGAATGTTACTGTAAAGACTTTCATAAAAAACCTCAGATTTAGCTTCCTTAATATAGCCAAGGCTTTTATTATTATGAACATAATTAATATTAATTAAATTTAATGGGAAGAACAGAGCTTTGCTAAACTTTGATTTTTTGACACCAAAGACACCTTTAATTATAAAAGATTTTAATCCAATATCTTCTAAATAACATGAAACTATTAAGCTACTTTCCCCGTTTTTAATTGATTTTATAACTAAGGCTCTAGAATTTGGCATTTAATTTACACTACACCTTGAGCAAGCATTGCATCAGCTACTTTTACAAACCCAGCGATATTTGCACCTTTTACATAATTTATCCCACCTTTATCTGAACCATATTTGAGGCACGAGGAATGTATGTCAGACATTATTTCTTTTAACTTACCATCAACAACTTCTCTCGACCATGTATATCTAAGTGAGTTTTGAGCCATTTCAAGTCCCGATACAGCAACTCCTCCTGCATTAGAAGCTTTTCCAGGTGCATACAAGATTTTGTTGGTTGTAAATAAATTTATAGCTTCAGCTGTACAAGGCATATTAGCTCCTTCTCCAACAGTTTTACAACCATTTTTAATTAAGTTTTTAGCATCATTTAAGTTTAACTCATTTTCAGTAGCACATGGTATAGCAATATCGCATTTTAGTGCCCATGGATTTTTATTAGAGTGAAATTCAGCTTTTGGGTACTTTTTGATGTATGAAGATATTCTCTCTCGCTTTATATTTTTTAACTCCATAATATATTCAAGCTTTTCTTTATTAATCCCATCTTTATCATATATAAAACCTGATGAATCAGACAAAGTTATAACCTTTGCACCCAGATCTATACACTTTTCAGTAGCATATTGTGCAACATTTCCAGATCCTGATATTGTTACTAACTTTCCTTTCAAATTATCATTATTAACTTTGAGCATTTCATCAATAAAGTATACTACACCATATCCTGTAGCCTCAGGTCTAATTAAAGATCCTCCCCAAGAAACACCCTTTCCAGTTAAAACTCCAGAGAATTCATTTTTTAATCTTTTATATTGCCCAAATAGATATCCTATCTCTCTTCCTCCAACACCAATATCTCCTGCAGGAATATCTTTATTAGGTCCAATATGCCTAAATAGTTCTGTCATAAAGCTTTGACAGAATCTCATTACTTCAGTGTCAGATTTCCCCTTTGGATTAAAATCTGATCCACCCTTTCCTCCCCCCATTGGAAGCGTGGTTAGAGCATTTTTAAAAACTTGTTCAAATGCCAAAAATTTTAAAATACTAAGGTTAACAGAGGGATGAAATCTTAAGCCGCCCTTATATGGTCCAATTGCTGAGTTCATCTCAATTCTGTATCCCCTGTTTACTTGAATTTCTTCTTTGTCGTCAATCCATGCAACTCTAAAAGAAACAACTCTTTCAGGCTCAACCATTCTCAATAAAATATTTTGACCGTAATAAATGTCCTTCGTTACAATATATGGTATAACTGATTCTGCAACCTCAGTAACTGCCTGCATAAATTCAGGCTCATTTTGGTTTTTTTGATTTACTTCTGATAAAAATTGAGTAATAATTTTTTCCATTTCAATCACTTGTATTCAACAAAGGTAGTACAAAAAAAGAAAGACCTCCAAAAATTAAAGTTATAATCGCTTGACAAGACCAGGCCAGCCATCCATATGTTAAACCTATCTCTGTATTAATTCCAAAACTCAAAAGAAATAAAGATATAGCCAAAGGATAAACTCCTAATCCGTGATTGGAGAGAGAAATACTATAAACCCCAACAATGAAAGCAGGAAGAATTAAACTGTTATCTATTATTTCTAATTCTGGAACCGAAAATTTTATAATAAAAAATGCTGAAATGTAACATATCCAGATTAATGATGAGTACAATAAAAAAAGGAATAACTTATTTTTAAGTTTTGTTAATGACAGGACACCATCTACAATACTTTTAATAAATGCTTTTACTTTCTTAAATTTTGATATTGTATATATCATAATTGCCAACACAAAACAAAATACAACTCCAATAAACCAAGCATTACTATTTATATAATAAAAAAGCTCATCATTAAAAAGCGATTCTAATATCATTTCATACTGCAGTGTCCAAATTAATAACAATAATATAAGTGAGATGGTTATATCTATAACTCTTTCAGCAACTATTGTTCCAAATGTCATGCCAATAGGGATTTTATTATACTGACTTAAAATAGTTGCTCTAACAATTTCACCAGATCTAGGTATGGCCATATTCGAAGTGTAACACATAAACACACTAGCAATACTTGAAAATGTGTTAGTTTTATATCCTATTACTTTAGACAATAATTGCCATCGGATACCTCTTATTACATCTGACAATGCACCCAAGCTCATAGCTGCAATAACATATTGTATCTTGGCAGATTTAATGTAATTCCAGATTAAACTTCTTTCATATGGAGAAGTTAGTCTTACAGTTAGATATATAAAAAATATACCTAGAAGAACTGGGAATATGATTTTTATTTTTTTTTTCAATTGTCAATTTTAATATTATCAATAAGCCTGGTGTCCCCAATTTTACAAGCAATAAATGCCCTTACGTCTTTAATGTTCTCATTCTCATCAGAAAATTCTGAAAAATTGATTATTTCAAAATATTCAAGACATAAATAATGGATTGACTCAGCCTTATTTATTATATCCTTTTTAATTTGATTTACGTCAGATGATTTATGGTATGATTTTTTTGCAAATAATAAAAGCTTAATTATTTCACCAGCAATTTTTCTTTCATCTTTTGTCATTAACTTATTTCGTGAACTCATGGCTAAGCCATCTGTTTCCCTGACTGTTTCACATCCAATAATATTAATATTTAATTTAAGTTTTTTAACTAAAGACCTTACAACAAGTAACTGTTGAAAATCCTTCTCTCCAAAATATGCATTATGAGGCTTTAATAATTTAAACAGTTTTTCAACTATAGTAGCTACACCTTCAAAATGCCTTGGTCTAAAGTGTCCTTCCATAATAGTCGTAATTTTCCCGAGATTATAAATCTTGGATTTTTTAATTTCCCCATATATATCGTTATCTTTTGGCGCATATACAATAACATCATTAAATCCAACTAGTTTGTCAAGGTCTGCAGATAGATTTCTTGGGTATTTTTTTAAGTCATCAGAACTATTAAACTGTGTAGGATTAACATAAATAGACACTATTACTTTGTCATTTTCATTAATAGCTCTTTTTATTAGCGACATATGTCCTTCATGAAGAGATCCCATTGTAGGGATAAGCCCAATAGAATTAGCATTACCTGTGATATTAAGAATTTCTTTATTAGAGGAATAGGTTCTCAATTCTGAGAAATTAATTGTCTTAAAGATAATGTTTTTATATT
>TARA_B100001057_G_scaffold87070_1_pt1 | contig 36895 bp, 35 predicted proteins | sample TARA_B100001057 | Tara Oceans TARA_B100001057 (sample SAMEA2621839) | marine metagenome | biome: marine biome (ENVO:00000447); feature: surface water layer (ENVO:00002042); material: "saline water (ENVO:00002010), including plankton (ENVO:xxxxxxxx)" | depth 5 m | reverse complement strand
ATTTTTATCTCCTTAAGGATCAATACATAGAAACCATAACCACGATCACTGAAGTTCCTATTGATCAAAAATTTAAATCATTAATTATTATCCAATCAAATTATTAATGGTGCGTGATTATAAGGTAAAGTTAAGAATCATTCTACTAATTCATTAACATACCGCCATTAATATTGATTGTTTCCCCGGTAATGTAGGACCCTCCTTCTGATGCCAGAAATACAACAGAATTGCTTATTTCTCTCAATTTGCCTAATCTTTGCATTGGAATACCGCTCATTAAGGTCGATTGGATATCGTCTGAAAGATCACCTGTCATGTCGGTTTCAATAAATCCTGGAGCGATGCAATTTACCGATATATTGCGTGAAGCAACCTCTTTTGCAAGAGATTTTGTGAAACCGATCATACCTGCTTTACTTGCGGCATAATTTGTCTGTCCAGGATTTCCAGATATGGCAACAACAGAACTGATATTTATTATCCTGCCATATCTTTGTTTCATCATAATTTTAATTACAGATTTACAGATTTTAAATGGCCCTTTTAGATTTGTATTCAAAACATCATCCCACTCATCATCTTTCATTCTGATTAACAAATTATCTTTTGTTATACCAGCATTATTGACAAGTATGTGGATAGCATCATGCTTTTTCTTTACATCATCAATTAATTGAGCTATCTCGTTATCATCATTTACATCAAGTACCCTCCCTTCACCTTTATCCAGAAGAGTCTCTTTTATTTTATCTGCACCACTAAGAGTAGTAGCTGTTCCTATAACAAAAGCACCTGACTCAGCTAGTGCTTTTGCAACGTCACTTCCTATGCCCCTAGATGCACCTGTCACAATCGCTATCCTGTCATTAAGGATATCTTTAGAAAAAATACTCATAACGCTTCCTTCTCAAAAAATGTTTGACTAATCAATTTCATAGAATCTGGAGAATCGTATTTTACAGATTGTATAGATCGGTTTATTCTTTTGTTTAGTCCAGTCAAGACACCACCTGGACCAAATTCTATGTGAATATTAATATTCTGTTTGACAAGGAATTGGATTGTCTGTGTCCATTTTACTGGTTTTCTGACTTGATTGGATAACCCCTTTATTATGTGTTCTGGATCCCTGTAAATTGATGCCTCTAAATTATTCAATACCGGTATTTTAGTTTCGTTGATTTCAATTGAATTTAGTTTTTCTTTAAGCTCGCTTGCTACATTGTCCATCAGACTGCAATGAGAAGGGACGCTGACATTGAGAAGTAAAGCTCTTTTGGCGCCAAAATCTTTTGCGTTTTCTATGATTTTTTCTATCCCTTTTTTTTCTCCGGCAATAACAACTTGTCCCGGAGCATTAAAATTAACTGCATCAACAATATTATTGTCTTTATATCTATCACATAATTCAATTACCTTTTTATCATCTAGGCCAATAATTGCCGCCATTGCTCCCTCACCGTCAGGAACAGCATTTTGCATTAATTCTGCCCTGATTTTTACTAATGACAAGGCATCGTTGAAATTAATTGCACCACTACAAACAAGGGCCGTATATTCACCCAGACTGTGTCCTGCCATAATAGAAGGTTTGATATTAAAATTGTCAACATAATGATTCCAACAAGCGATGCCTGCAACGAGCATTGCTGGTTGTGTGTATACAGTTCTGCTTAACTCATTATTAACATCTGAGGATGTTAATACCCAGAGATCATATCCCAGAAGTGAAGATGCCTGTTCGTATATATTTTGAATTTTTCTTGATGATTGGTAAAGCTCCTGCATCATACCTACCGATTGCGAACCTTGTCCTGGAAAAATTGCTGCGAACACCATTTAACCTCTGAAATAATTTATATATACGATTTAGAAAAATATTAACACAATTAATACATCTGTACTTTCTTTGAGAGTCTATCTTGGATATTATTTTTAATTAATAAATAAATATTGGAAGCTAAATGAAAACATCTAAAAAAAATAAAGGCTTCACATTGATTGAGATTATGGTGGTTGTAATCATACTTGGCACATTAATAGCTATTGTTGCCCCTAATTTTATCGGTCGAGTTGGAGATGCTCAAATCACTGCTGCTAAGCAAACCATCAGGAGCCTTGAAAGTGCTCTGAGGATGTATCGTTTAGATAATTTTAATTATCCTACCACCGAGCAAGGCATTAACGCACTCCTCAGCAAACCCATAGGTCAATCTGCAAGAAACTGGAAAGGTCCTTATCTGGATAGAGTTCCTGATGATCCATGGGGAAACAGATATCAATATATGTATCCAGGAATTAATGGTGAGTTTGATATTTTTACGTATGGAAGAGATGGTGTTCCAGGTGGGGAAGGAGAAGACGCTGATATCGGTAACTGGATGAATTAATCACTTCTTATGCAGAAGAAGTTACAAATAAAAATTTATAGCAGTAATAATCAACTCGAACGTGGATTTACACTGATAGAATTACTAGTAACCATAGCGATCATTGCTGTTATCACTTCGATGTCCCTAATATTATTCAACCCCCCTCCAGACCAAAGGTTGAAGAATGAATCCAGTGCACTTCAATCATTAATTCAGATGGCAAGTGATGAAGCAGTATTACAAGGAAGGGAAATTGGGATAGAGTTCATACACAGGGGTTATCGATTTTTGGACTTCGATCCTTTCTTAGAGATTTGGAATGCAAGAGAAGATGATAATATTTTCAGAGAGAGATATTTCTCAGAAGAGATTGATTTTGGGATTAAGCTTGAAAACAATGAAATTGAGATTAAGAAAAAAAAAGAAACTAAATTACAAAGTCTTGTTCCTCACATTATTCTATTTTCGAGCGGAGAAGTCAGTCCATTTTTTATTACACTAGCAGATGAAAATACTGAGTTAACGATTGAAGCAAAAATTAATGGCTCGATGATAACTAAAGAATTATAAAGCTGGGGTTGTACGTATTTTAAATTTAGATAAAAAGAAGCACTCTGGATTTACACTAATAGAGGTTCTTGTCTCTTTGGCAGTTGTAGCTGTCTCTCTTGGCGCACTGATTGCCGTATCGACACAAGATATAATAAGAGCAGAGTTAATTCAAAAAAAATTGTTTTCTAATTGGATTGCTCAAAATCAATTGGCCGAGGAGCGGTTATTTAAAAATAAAGTCTCAGTAGGCTCAAGAAAAGGCACACTGAGATTTGCAAATTATGACTGGGAATGGGAAACAATTACCTCGAAAACAACTGTGGATAAATTCTATCGATTGGATGTATCTGTTTCTCTTCTTGGAGATAATGTGCCCTCTAGATCAATTGTTGGTTTTGTCTTTGATGATGGTCAAATAGAAAATGAATAATACAGTAAGAGGTTTCACACTCATCGAAGTTCTTGTTGCAATATCTATTTTTTCAATTCTTTCTGCCTTATCCTATGGCACGTTAAATCAATCTATAATCACCTCTGAAAAACTAGAAAAACAAAATACAAGAATGCAATCATTGCAGAGAGGTTTCAGTCAAATTGATCAAGACTATATTCAATTAGCGAAAAGACCGATAAGGAGTGAAATAGGTAACACACAAATAGGCGCGTTAACATCAAGTCTTGCTAATGGGTATTTAGTTGAGTTTTCGAGACATGGCTGGCCAAATCGATTGGGTATGAATAGAGGATCGATACAGAGAGTAGCTTATGATCTTATTGAGTCACAGTTAGTTAGATATCACTGGAATGTATTGGATAAAACATACAGTAATGAGTTAATACAGAATGAGTTATTTGACGGAATTGAAAAAATACAATTGTTATTCTTAAAAAATAATAATGATTGGACTGACCAGTGGCCTCCTATTGATATGACACAGGAAGAAGGATTACGTGCCCTTCCGAAAGCAATTAGAATTTCTATTACTTTTGATGATATTGGTGAAGTAGAGCGTATCATTGAAATTAATACATAATGATTAAAAACGATAAAAATAATGGCGTAGCAATGATAACAGCAATGATGATTGTCGCTATCGTGAGCCTAATAACCATTAATCTTCTCTGGGAAAATACGCTAAATACAAGAAAAGTCATAACGAATATAAACAGAGACCAAGCAATTCAGGTTGCTATAGGAGTCGAGAGCTGGGTTAAAGAACTTCTGATCCAAGATGCTAAAATTTCAGAATCTGATCATTTGGGTGAATTCTGGGCAAGGCAATTGCCAAATCTACCAATCGATGGCGGGTTGATAAAAGGAGAGATATATGATCTTCAGAGCAATTTTAATATTAATAATTTAGTCAAAAAAAATGGTGAGATCGATCAAAATCAACTTAAATTTTTCGAGCGTATACTCTCAAATCTTAATCTTAATCCTATAATTGCAAATGCGATAATTGACTGGATTGATTCAGATCAATACACAACTTATCCCGATGGTGCAGAAGATGATATTTACACAAAGTTAAATCCAGCCTATAGAACTGCTAATCAAAAAATCATATCTATAAGTGAGCTTCTAGCTATAAGTTCAATTAATATGGAAGTTTACGAGATAATGGAACCTTATGTGACTTCAATCCCTGAATACTCAAAAATTAATGTGAATACTGCACCGCCACTTATACTGAAATCTCTCGATGATGGTATCTCTGAAAGTCAAATCAAAGGACTGATAGAAGAAAGACGTGGGACTGGATATGATGACATTAGAGTCACATTTAAACCAATACTTGATTCTAATAATTTGCTCAATGTGACAAACAAAACAAATTACTTTCAACTGAAATTGCAGGTAAAAATAGATAATATTTCAATTTTAATGTACAGCATGATTAAGAGAGAACCACAAAATTCTGCTTCAACAGTATATAGGAGTTTTGGGACAATTTAGATTATGACAAAGAATTACACAATAATAAGATTCCATCATAATAATAAAAATCGATGTGAATATGTTGTAACAAATGAAAAAGGTGAGATAAAAGATTCGATTAAGTATGGAAATTTGAATGAAATTTCAGACCAGGAGAAAAATAATACAGTAATTATTATGCTCCCTGGTGAAGAAATACTGAATAAGTCTTTAACACTGCCAATCAAATCTGATGCAAAATTGAGACAAGCAATTCCCTTCGCACTGGAGGACGATATTGCAAGCGATATAAATGATTGTCATTATGCATTTGAGAAATCAGAGATTGATGAATCAATAATCGTAAATGTCATTTATAAAAAACTTTTCAAAAACTATTTAAACCGACTTAAAGAGAATAATATTATTCCGTCTTTTGTGATATCAGAAAATTCATGCGTCTCGATGATAGAAGATACAATTAACTTAATCATTGAAGATACAAAAGTACATGGTAGATGCGGACTCAGAGAATCATATACATTGGACGATATGGGGCTGATCAATATTATAAAAGTATTAGAAAGCAATAATAATGTTAATCATTTACAAATTTCACTCTCTGAAAATAACGATTCACAGGTTGAGCAAATCAAAAGTATAACCGAAAATTATGAGAGCGTTGATATTAAAATACTTTCAAAAGGTGCTTTTCAGGAGTTCATAAAAAATTACTTCTCACAAGATCACACAAACCTTCTTCAAGGAGATTTCAAACCCAAAATCAAATTTGAAAAAATCTTTAAGCCATGGAAGAAGTTATCTGCTTTTGTTGCTCTTCTCCTGATATCAATGATAATCAATAATGTGCTTACAACAAATAAACTGGTTAATTATGAGGCAAATTTATCTGCTTATTTTCTAGATGAATACAGATATTTTTATAATAATGCAATTAATGCTGATGATCCCATAAGAATGATAAATTCCATCAAGAACGGTAATCAGTTAGGTATGAAAAATTCAATTTTTTTGAACGGATTAAATTTAATTAATGAATCAGTTGCAAAAGAAAATAATGTTCAGTTGTCTTCAATTAGTTTTGATGATAACCGGTTTAATTTGAGAATAATTACATTAACCCTGACATCACTGGACTCATTGATCAAAAATATAAACAGCAATAATTCTCTCAACGCAATTATCCAAACTACTAATCAGTCTAATAGTAAAATTGAGAGTAGAATTGAAATACAGGTAAATCTATGATCACGAGTAGATTCAGACAACTCCAAAAACGTGAAAAAATACTGATATTAATTCTCTTAATAGTCTTAACCACAGTAGTAACACCTATTTATGTAATTAATCCCTTTGTTGAAAAGCAGCAAAATTTAAAAAAAAGAATCGCTGAATTACAATGGTCAATTGTTGAGATTAAGCACTTAAAAAAAATCAGATCTAGCCTATCTAATAATTTGCCAATCAAGCAAAATAGCGAATCAATGGTTGTTATTGTAGATCGCGTATTGACAGAAAATAATATACTTTCAGCATTACAAAGAAGTCAACCAACTGGAGAAAATCAAATCAGGCTTGATCTAGAAAACGTTTTGTTTAACGCTCTAATTCAGAGTTTAGTCCAATTTAGCAATCAATATAATATCGACACAGGTGATGCCAATATATCCGAATCTCAGATAAATAGTCCTGGATTTGTAAATGCAACTATCACTTTGATAGAAATATGAGATTAAGAATTAATAAAAAACAGTCACTCATATCATTTTTAATATTATTCTTTATGATGATATTGCAATTTCCTGCAATAACAGCAGTTAATTCGATAAATAATAATAGTCTTAAAGTAAACGGTGTAAATGGAACAGTTTGGAAAGGCAGTGCAAGTGAAATCAGTAGCAATGAAATTTATCTCAGACAGACAAAATGGGAAATCGTTCCAAGCGAACTATTAAAAGGCAACCTTACTTTTGATGTATCAACATATCCGTTTAACGGTCAGTTAGAATTCAATCTCATTTTAAGCCCAATGAATATAAGGGCAACAGATATTAAAGGTAATTTTCCAAATGACATATTAGAGATAATCGCGCCATTTCTTGGTGTTTCTTCTGAAATCATCATGAATATAAAGTATTTAACCATAAATAAAAAAGACCTCAATCAAATTGAAGGACAGGTACTATTAAACAATTTAGTAATCAAGGGAATATCAAATAGAATTATGGGTAGTTACAAGATTGACTTATTTGAACGTAACGGTGAAATATATGGAAGTATAGATGAAATTTCCGGTGAAGTTGATATCGCAGCAACATTGTCATTAACTTTATCTGGAAAATATATTATCGATGGGGTCGTCTCTGCAAAACAGAACACAAATAACCAAATCAGAACTATTTTGAGTTTCTTGGGTGCTGAAAATGAAAATGGTCAGAGATCATTCAGGTTTGAAGGGCAAATCTAAGGTGAATTTTGTAATTCAATTAACTGTTTTAGATTGGGATAATAGAGAGCAAGTTTAGGCGTCTGTTTAGAATAGGCCTTGTACATATACTCATATTTTTCAAGTTGCGGTTTGTATCTAATGATCTCATTTTCAATAAATCCATCAATATTACTACCATCATGTGAGCCAGTTTTATAATCTATTAGCCAATGATCGCCATTTTCATCAATATTTACCCTATCAATAATTATTGATTCAATTCTACCCTGATAAAGTCCTGTCAGAGGTATTTCAGAGTATCCATCTCCCAGGAAAATCCAATGATTGTTTTTGTCTTGGATTACATTTGAGAGCGTAGAATCAATCCTCTTTAAAACATCAGGAATTTGTTCTTTTTCAATAAGATAGCTTTTTATCAGTTTATTGTTTATTGACTTATAGTTTTTAATTTTTGTTATTGGAGTTATTTTCTTCTCCAAGGAAAATCTATGAAGCCACCGATGAATAATTGAACCAGAATGCTTGGCATTCTCTGTTGCCCATGAAAATTCGATATCATTTTCATTCAAAGGAGACTCCTGTTTAGTAAAAATATTTTCGTCACGCCAATTAAATTTTTCATTAACGCGATAATCTTGTTTAATTCTTTTTAGCACAGGTTTTATATATTGTTTTTCTTTCTTTTTATTTAGTAGGGGTTTATTTAAATTTTTATTACGCTCAAAACTTCCATTGAAAGCCGGCCAAAGCTTATTGAGAAATGATTTTTTTGGCGGAACTTTAATTATTCTTCTATCATTCTCTTCTTTTAATTTTACATTTCCAATAATATCTAATGATTTACATGCCCGTGTAAATCCTACATAAATAAGTCTTAAGATTTCGTTTTCATCAGCATCTTTGATGTGATCATTTATATAGTTGTATAGAAGATCTTCACCATCTATCCCAATTGGACTTATGATGAGATCATTTTTATCTGTTTTATAATCAATCCAGTTAATGATTGTCTTGTCATTGTGATGGGGTTTTCTTGCTAAAAAAGGAATAATTACATGATCGAATTCAAGTCCTTTTGCTTTATGGATGGTCATTACCCTCACTCTTGCATCATCGTCACTAGTATTTGATACGCGGTAATAATCAAGAATATCCTCGATTCTTGATAGATCTTTCAAGTTACTATCACTTTCAATTTCTTCAATAATATCAAGATAATACTTAATATTTGTTAATTGATTTGGTGATTTTATAAGAGCCAATCCATCCATTCGAAACCATATTTCCTCAACTCGGTCTCTTAAAGGTTTGCTGTTGCTTGATTGAAAGCTCTCTCTCAGGATTTCTCGAAATTTAATTATGATTTTTTTTCTTGTTGCTGATAAATCCCTGAGATTATTATTATCATTTATGATTTTCCATATATCATCATTCTTATTTTTTATTAGCGCTAAGATGTCATTCCAAGTTAACCCGATCATAGGTGACCTTAGGATACCGATCCAAGCTGCACTGTCGTATTTATTACTTAAGGCTCTTGTGATTGCTATTGGCTCAATTATTTCAGGAAGATCTATGAGACGATCAATCTCAATTGCTGAAACTTTTATATCTGCTGACTTCAATTCTCTTAATATAGGGAATAGATGAGTTCTTGACCTAACAAGAATTACAACTTCATTTTCTGTGATTTCAAGCTTTTTTTGTATGAGCTCTTTGACAAAAAAAGACTCATTTTTTTCATCTTGATTGAATAATGTATGAAGTTCAAATTGACCGCAGTTATCATGCTTCTTGGTTACATAGGAATTAGAATAATTAACAGCTCCTGATAAAAGATATGATTTATCTGGAAATACCTTAGTAAACACTTCATTAAATTTCTCAACAAGTAATTTTTCAGATCTGTAATTCTTATATAATTCGAGTTTTTTTGGCCTAATACTTCCAATACCGTCTTCGATTACTGATAAAAATAATGAAACACGAGCATTTCGGAATCGATAAATAGATTGCATTGGGTCCCCTACAAGAAACAAAGTCCTTCCATCACTTTCTTCCCATCCTTCAATAAGTTTTTCGATTAAGTTAAATTGTCTTCTGGATGTATCCTGTGCCTCGTCCAGAAGAATATGCTTAATTTGATAATCCATTATTAAAGATAAATCTGTCGGACCATTACCATTAGATAATGAAAAGAGAGCAGATTCTGCTATTTCTGTATAATCAGCAATATTTCTGGAATTAAATATTGTCTTCAACTCAGCGACAACAATAGGAAGTAAGCGCATCAGAGAAAGTAATACCTCCCATTGTTTTTCATCGTATCTAGATTCAGGTAATTTTTTTACTGAATGCAATAAATCTCTGAGTTGATAATCCTTTTCTAGATGAAATAATGCTTTAGTGATCTTTTTTTTTATTTTTATTTGAGAGGCAGGTATACCCTCTTTAATGGATATCCTCTTTCTCCATTTTCCATGATTCGTGGTGAGCAAGTTGGCAATCGCTTTCCACATATTCTGATTAAATGTATCTCTATTAATTGGTGATATTTTTTGATCTCTGGTGGCTAAAGATTTTTCATTATTTATCAAAAAATCAAATGCTTTTTCAAGAGTCTTGAATTCCTTTTCTGGGAAATTAACAGAGAGCTCCTTGAGATGATTATTTATTGTATTCCTAATATTTTCCTCTAATATTTTTTTTAGATGACTCAAATCTTCTTTATCGACTTTGACACCTGAACCAATTATTTCAATCCACTGATCTCTCAATTCCAACATATGCGACATGAGCCTGATGTATTTCTCAATATCTCCATCCAAATGGGAGAGTACTCTAATTGCATCAGAACGATATTCATCAATTTCTGAAAGCGTATTTATTGCAGAAATTGAAGCTTGTCGATAGACGTTGCTCAATTCAAAATCATCAATTATTCTTCTTTGATAGCCGCCCGATAGTGGAGATTTGTTTGCAATTTCTGAGCAAAGTCCATCGATCGTTAAAATACGTATTCTTTGGTTAGAAATTATTAGATTCCAGTTAAGCTGTTCACTGCGTTTTAATACTTTTCTTGCAAAATCGTTTGTTGTTATTTTATGTTCCTCAGATGGTCTTAAGTTATCTTTCGCTTCTTTTAAGACGCTTATTATTCTCTGTTTTATTTCATTAGCAGCTTTATTAGTAAAAGTAATAGCAATGATCTCTTCTGGATGGTTTGCAACACCCAGAAGCTTCAAATATCTTTGTATTAGTAATTCGGTTTTGCCAGAACCAGCTGGTGCTTGCATGATGAATGAATTCGATATATCTAGTGCGCTGTTTCTTGCCTTAATGTCCGAATTTAATTGATCACTATGTTTAATCATGCATTAAATCCCTTATTCTTGAGACTACATGAAGATGACGAAGACCCGCATCCCTTTTGATATGTGTCTTTAAGTTAATATCTATATTTCCCTTAACAACTTCGTCGAGAATCGAATATATATATTGGGCTCCATTCTTTATAGCATTATCAGCAGGATTGACTTTTTTTACATCCGAATTCAAAGTAAGAGATTCAGCGATTACATCGTCTTTTTTTAAATACACATATGAAATAATATCCACAGGACCCCCGACGGCGGCCGCATAGACAAAAAGTTGCAGTTCTTTAAATTGCTTATTTTTATCAAGGATTTTTTTTACTTTACCGGTCTTAAAATCGATTATGCATAACTGTTTAGTCGCAAATTCTTCAATTCTGTCGATCTTAAGGTTAAGAATAATACTTGAATATTTTAACTGAACACTTTTTTCGACTGATTTAATCTTAAATTTATCTTTATTAAGATCAAAATGAATCAGAGTCTCTAGTATTTTTTTAGTTCTGTTTTTTTCAATATCAAAAAAAATCTGCTCAAAGGTGTTCTCGTTCGATGTTACATAAGGATGAAAAGCTTCAGAAATAGCCTTATCGAGTCTACTTTTAATTCTATCTGTCTTCCAAGATCTCATATCTGTTTGACTGGGTAAATCAGCATAAAAAAAGGCGATTGCGTTGTGAACTATAGTCCCTCGATTTAGAGGATCAATTCCAAATGAAGGTTTTCGTTTTTCATTAATATTCAACCTACTCAGAGCAAATCCTGAAAAAGGATCTTCCTTGTATCGCTGCACCATTGACGCGCCACCTTTTAATTTTTCAGTATTTTTGATAGTTGGCGCATCTTCTTCAAGAAACAAAATGTTATCCAAATCAAAACTTGATTCAGAAAAATTTCCTGGATCCTTATGGGTATCACTCTCTTCCAAATCAATTGTTATCAGATCGCTAAAAAACAGTTGCATCTCATCTCTTGAATGAGAATAACTTAAAATAGTGTTTTTTGATGAGCTCATTAAGTCACTCAGTATTTTTTTTTCATGCTCCGCACTCTTATTGGGAGTAGATTCAGGAAAATTATGCTCATTCTGTAATTCACGTGAAAAAAAACTATAGTGCTTATGCTTATTTGGCCACACATGATTATCGAGACCTGATAACCATAGATAATCAAACTCCATGCCAATTGCATCATTGTATTCTAATATTTTTACTTGTTGATGTGATGAATATACCTGTATATAGGTATTCTCAGCCGTTCTTTCTATTAATTTTATAAAATTTCCATATGAAATATTTTCATGAGATATTAATGATTGTTCACAATCTTTTAAGAGTTGAATCCATTTTTTAAAAATAAAATTATCATTATTGAGCTTACTATCTAGGGTCAGCCAATCAATTTTTTTCAATTTATCATTTATATAGCTTAACCATTCTTTTGGTTTCTTGTAATTATCCGTCTCTTGCTCAGAAGTTTTCAGTAAATCGAGTATTTCTATAATTGAAATTTCATCTTCGTCACAACTTTGATTGAATGTCTCGACAAATTCAGAAATAGTCCATTTTTTTTGATATTTCTGTCTTAATTTATCATCAATCTTATTGCCCCCAGAATTACTTATATCTTGAAAATATCTTGTCATCATCAAGCAGCATATATCGAGAGAATCAATTGGTTCATTAAACCATTTAAGAAGCTTTAAAGTATTTTTTATAAAGGGAAAATAACCTAAACATGCGCTCTCTTTGAATCTACACAATGATGAATTCATATCTGCTCCTAACTGCCAACCAGGTGTAAAACCATCATTAATAATTCTTTCAGTTTTTAAATTGACATCATTTTTATGGACGATGATCCCAATTTTTTTATTTTTATCATGATCTAATATTTTTCTTGCCCAAGCGCCTGCAGCTCTGAATTCAGAATCATAACTTTCATAGGAAACTTTTTCGTAATTGGAGGTTATTGGATGACGTTTTATAAGAGAAACTTCATGGTCTTCGGATATTTTATCAATGAATAATTCCTCTATCGGTGAAGGATTATCAAAACCAAGAAGAGTAATGCCAGCAACGATCTTGTGATCTCTACATAGCAACTCTATGTTCTCCAATGCATATTTATAAAAAGTATGTATATCAAGACATGATATTTCTTGAAGATGATTTTGATAACTGGTTATAACACTATTAAATAATTTCTCATCATCAGTTGATGCGGTTTTCTTAATATCAGAAAGTGGTATGCATAGATTTGATATTAAGCTTAAATTTTCATAAAACTGAGATGCTAATAAATAGGATTTAATTAGTGGATTATTAACTTCATTATCTATAATGCTCTGGAGAATACTGACGGACAAACCCTTACTTAAAAGAGTAAAGTCGATATCTCTTTCTGAATTAGAATGGAGAATTTTTAACCAATTACGCCATGAGAAAATACTTGGTGTATCCCAAACTGAAATATTTGAAGACAGTTTATGTAGAGCATACTGCCGATTAATATCTTCAGCCAATTGCGATGAAGATGTTAATACAATATCTGTATTATTTATATGATCAAAATATTGGTGATATGGGAAGAATTGACGACTCATATAACTTTTTTATTTTCTAGCTCAATGATTTCATCTTCTGTATAGCCCAAAAGATTACTCAAGATTTTATGTTTATGTTCTCCGTGATTTGGTGATGCAAGTTTATAATTAACTTCGTGTTTTGAAAACTTAACAGGATTTTTAACTGTAGGAACAAGTTTATCCGTAGAATTCTGACCATAACAGACAAAACCCATCTCATTTGCATAATCTGACCCGAATACGTCTGAAATATTGTTTATTGGACCACATGGAATATGATTCTTTTTTAATTCATGCAACCACATTGATGTTGTTTTTTTTATAATTATTTTTGAAATGATACTATCTAATTCTTCAATTTTTTCAACACGTTGTTCATTTCTTTTAAATTTATTTATTATCTTTTGATCATCGCAGCCAATACTTGTCATAAACCTTAGAAATTGATCATCACTACCTACTGCAACCATAATATCACCATCACTAGTAGAAAATGTCTGATAGGGTGCTATATTTGGATGTGCGTTTCCATTTTTTGATGGAACTTCATTTGACATTAAAAAATTCATATTTTGATTTGCCAGCCAGGCAACCTGAGTATCATATAGCGGAACATTAATATCTTGCACAATGCCTGTGATTGATCTTTGATACAATGAGGCTAATATCGCTGATGCTGCATACATACCAGTCATGATATCTGCTACAGCTACACCTACTTTTTGAGGTTTCCCTTTTTTTTCACCTGTTATACTCATAAGTCCAGCTGAAGCTTGGATCATTGCATCATATCCTAATTCTTTTTTTAGGCTTGAATCATCAGAATATGCGGTTATTGAGCAATAAATAAGATTTGGATTTACCTCACGAAGTTGCTCAATTGATAATCCATATCTATCCATTGTTCCATATTTAAAATTTTCTACAACCACATCGCAGTGTTTTGCAAGATCTTTAATAATAGATTGGCCTTCGGTAGATTTTAAATCGCATGTTAATGAGAATTTTCCTCGATTAGCAGAATAATAATATGATGCATTTCTTTGATCATCATTTTTATTCCAAGGGGGGCCCCACTTTCTTGTGCTATCACCATTAACTGGATTCTCAATTTTAATTATTTCAGCACCATAATCTGCTAATAATTGAGTCGCCCAGGGTCCAGCAAGAACTCGACTAAGATCCATAATCCTTATTTGATTTAATATTTTATCACTCATTAACTATTGGCCGATTTTTACAAGATATCCATTCGCTCCATGAACCCGGATATAATTTTGGTGCAGATAATCCTGCTAACTCTGCAGAAATTGACAAATGACATGCAGTCACACCAGATCCACACATTACAGCCCATTCTACATCATTATTTATTTTGTATCTTTCCCATATTGCTTGAATTTCATTTGGCTTTTTCCATTTTCCATTTTTATCGATAAAATGAGTGAATGGAACATTCAGTGCACCAGGTATATGTCCTGCTATTTTATCAATGGGTTCCTCAAAACCTTTGTAGCGATTCTCATCACGGCCATCTACAAGCAAAAAATTTTTTGATTGATTTACCCACCTGCTTATTAAATTTGTATTCCATATTTTTTTTTCTTTCATGATTGGTGAAAAGTCTCCCATTTCATAGCTTGTTGTTGAATTATCTACAGGAAAATCATTTTTTTTCCACTCTAAGTATCCGCCATCAAGAACATAAACTTTTCTATGACCAAGCCATTTGAGCAGCCACCAAAGTCGTGAAGCGATTGACCCATTATTCTGATCATACGCAATTACGTGTGAGGATTTGTTTACACCCCAGAGTCTTAATTTTTCTGATATCACATCAACATCTGGTAACGGATGCCTGCCTGTCGATTCAGTAATATCTCCTGCTAAATCTTTATCAAGATCAGCATAGCTCGCACCAATGATATGATTTTTTTTATAGAGTGCATTTCCTTCATTTTTATCAAATAGTGAAAAGCGCGTATCAATGATTCTTATGTCAGTACTACTTATATTATGGTGTAAATCAGATACTGAAATAATGGGACTTTCTGGGAACATATTCAAAAAAAATTCGATAAAATAATGCCTATAATTAGCTACCAAAGTATACTCTAGTTATATATGAATTTTAAATAGATATAAGAGGATTAAAATTGAAAAAAATCATTGTAGGTCTTAAGAGAGTAATCGATTATAACGTCCGCGTAAGAGTTAAAAGTGACCAATCAGGCGTAGAAAAAGATGGTGTTAAAATGAGCATAAATCCATTTGATGAGATTGCCCTTGAAGAGGCGCTGAGAATAAAAGAAAAAGGTTTAGCAGATGAAATAATTGTTGTGTCTATTGGTAGCGAAGATTGCCAGCAACAGCTTAGAACAGGTTTAGCGATGGGCGCAGATAGAGCGATTTTGGTTGAAACATCACAAGAACTTTATCCATTAACATTGAGCAAATTATTAATTGAGATCATAAATGATGAGAAACCCCTAATTGTTTTACTCGGAAAACAAGCCATTGATAATGATAACAACCAAGTTGGACAGATGTTAGCAGCACTATGGGATCGTCCTCAAGCCACATTCGCATCAAAAATAGATATTGATGGAAATACAGCTACAGTCACCAGAGAGGTAGACACTGGGCTTGAAACAATTGAAATAGATTTACCAGGAGTTATAACTGCTGATCTGAGGCTAAATGAACCTCGATATGTAAAATTGCCAGATATTATGAAAGCAAAGAAAAAACCACTAAATAAAGTCTCCTTTGATGAAATTGTCAGTTCAAATGAGTCTGAACTGACACCATCACTGACAGAATCACCACCTCAGAGAGAAAAAGGCATAATGGTAAACAGCGTTACAGAATTGATAGCTGAACTAAAAGATAAAGGATTATTACAATGAATAAAGTTTTAATTATTGCAGAACATGATGGAAAAGAACTAAACAGCAGTACATTGAAATGTGTTTCATGTGCCAAAGATATCGAAAGCGCCAGTATTGATATAGTCATTTGTGCAAAAGATGCTTCTAATATCGCAGAAACAGCATCTAAAATTGATCATATCAATTCGGTAATATTGATTGATAACGAAGTTAATGAATATATGATTGCTGCAGTTATTGCGCCACAAATCGTATCAATAAGTGATGATTATACACATATATTTGGTCCTTCAACCACATTTGGTAAAGACTTGATGCCACGGATTGCAGCTCTTTTAAATGTTAATCAGATCAGTGATATCATGGAGGTAATAAATGCTTGTGAATTTAAACGTCCTATTTATGCAGGCAATGCAATAGTTTCTGTTAAAGCATCAGCTAATAAAAAAATAGTTGGAACCATCAGAACAGCGTCATTTCATGATGCCGAAACGAACAATAAAGTTGAAATTATCAATCATCAAGGTTCAATAGATCTACCGAAACACACTAGATTTAAATCATTAAAAACTGCTGAATCAGATAGACCTGATCTTCAAACGGCCAAAAAAGTTGTTTCAGGTGGAAGAGCGCTTGGTAGTGAAGAAAATTTCAAAATCATATATCAGCTCGCTGATACGATGAATGCTGGAGCTGGTGCCTCCCGTGCCGCAGTTGATGCTGGATATGTACCAAATGAAATGCAGGTTGGCCAGACTGGAAAAATCATCGCGCCAGATTTATATTTAGCTATCGGAATATCAGGTGCTATTCAGCATTTAACAGGTATTAAAGACGCGGGCACTATTGTCGCAATTAATAAAGACGAAGAAGCACCAATATTTGAGATCGCTGATATTGGACTCGTAGGTGACTTATTTGATGTTGTGCCTGAATTGGAGGCAGAATTAAAAAATTAAAATTAAAGGTTGGATAGAACAGATTCAGCAGTACTTACTTCTATTTTACCGGGCTCGTCAATAAATAGTTGCGTGATTTTAGAATCATTTGCAACAAGTGCGTATCTCCTGCTTCTGATACCCATACCAAAAGCCGTACTATCGATCTCTAAGCCAATTTTTTTTGTGTAGTCACAATTACCATCACTTATCATGATGATCTCGTCTGAAATATTCTGACTTTTTGCCCACGCACTCATCACAAAGATATCGTTAACAGCTAGGCAGAAAATTTGTTCTATACCTTTTGAATAAAGCTCACTTCTATTTGAAACAAATCCAGGCAGATGATTAAGTGAACAACCTGGAGTAAAAGCACCTGGAACAGCAAATAAAAGAATATTTTTATTGCCAAATAAATCCCTAGTATCAATTTCAGATGGTTTATCGTCCAACATGATATTGAATGAGCCCTCAGGCAAATTATCTCCAATCTGTATAGTCATCTTTTTTTCTCTTATTTGGTTTAATACTCGTTTTCTGCTATGTGAACGATAAGGCCGTCCATATCATCATTAACTTCAATCTGGCAGGTCAACCTACTATTCTCCTTTCTTTCGTAGGCAGCATCTAACATGCTGTCTTCCATATCATCTACCTCAGGTATTTTGTCTATCCATGAATTATCAATATAAGCATGACAAGTTGCACATGCGCACGCACCACCGCACTCAGAAGGCATCCCATCGATATCATTATTAACCGCGCCTTCCATTACTGTATATCCATTTTCGACTTCTACTTCGTACCTCACTTGATCTTTTGTAATGTATATTATTTTTGGCATGTTAGTATTTTACCTTAAATAATTTAAGGTATATTAAAATTTTATGATTACTGAAAAGAGGCTAAATTATCTTTAAATCCTAGCGGCCTGCTCTCTTCGTTTTTTTAGATCTTCTAGTTGTTTTCTTGCAGCTGCTTCAGCTAGATCGATTTGTCGATTTCGCTCAATATCACTCTCTATCACAGATATCCATTGACCAGATATTCTTCTTGATCTATTTGTTTTGCTTGCAGCTTTAAAAGCATCAATGGCGTCTTCATATTCTTTTTCATTATAAAGGCACATTCCCAGGGATATTTGTGCGTTATCAGGACTTTTGATCTTTCCTTTTTTTAAACCTGCTCTAACAGATTTTACGCAATCACCATACATTGCAAGATTTAGATATGCATTACCCAATCTAAGATCCATTTCACCCTCATCAGAGAGTTTTGCAGCTTCTTTTAATGCAGGTATTGCTTTTTCATCTTCAGCTGCCAAAGTAAATGCTTGCGAAAGAAGACGATAGTTTTTTTCGTTTTTGTCAACACGGCCATTCTGAATTTCTTTATCTAATAATGTTGCAGCTTTATAAGGCACTTCAGCTTGCATATATAATTGTGCCATTGTTACAAATTCAGCAGATTTTTCTAACATATTCTGAGTATGAGCAGCATCGTATGCATAGATTAATTTTTCATCTTCACCAAGTTCAGTGTAAGCACCAGCCAACGAAAACCAGTATCGTTTTTTGGGATAATGCATCAATAATGTTTTTTGGATATCTCTGACATTACTGAAATTTTCCTGTTGAAAATAGGCAAAATTCAAAAGGACATACCAATCTTCTTTAATTAGCGGCTCTGTATTTGCCCTTTCAGTAGCTTTATCAAGTTCTGCACGAGCCGCAGGAATTTCCTCTTCGCCTCTAGCCTTTTTAAATGCAGCTTGTGCTTTTTCTAAGGCTATCTGTCTCGCCGCTTTTTGCCTTCTAACATCATTCACCATTGCTGTCTCAATTGGTGGAATCATATCTTTATATCGCTCAAGTTGATAAAGATTTTGTGCGTACAAGATATGCGCAGCTGGTGGTGGATTTGTTTCTAAGCGAAAATATTGCTCGATGAGAGATATAGATTTCTTATAATTCTCCTCCATTGTATTTAATTGAGCTAATGTATATGTTGTTGTTTTTCTCATTTGCTCTTCAATACTTGGTATTTTTAGCATGTCTTCGTAAGCTTTCATCGCTCTCGGAAAATCTTCCATATTGTAATAAGCAAAACCAAGATAATTTAATACATTTTGTTGTTCATATTCAGATAATTTGGAACTAGATCTTAATGCCGTCAATATTTTTAGAGCGCCCTCATTATCTCCTGCTTCCATAATTTCTTGCGCTCTCGTAATTTTTTCATAAACACTTTTACTTACAGCTTGAGATTTTTTAGTTTTTTGTCCATCGCGTTTATTTCTCTCTTCTCTCGCTCTATCTGCTTCACTTTGAGCAGATGATTGAGCAAAAGACTGCTTCTCAGCTATCGGAGCAATCAGTACTAATGACAAAGATATTAAAACAGTGTTTTTTAGAATATTTCTAAATAATCTCATTGCTAATTCCTTATTAAATTATGTATGACGTTTCTCTTAGTCTTCGATTTTGAATGTAATCCTAGTTCTTACACCAGGTACAGTTTGAGGTATCCCATCAACGACTCTTGGCTTATACTTGAATTTTGTAACCGCTCTAGCTGAGGATCTCTCAAACAATGAGCTTGTACAAAATTCTGCAACTGGATCAATGACAGTTCCTGCCGGTGTTACTGTAAAATTCATATCACAATATCCCTCAAGGTTTCTTGATAATGCTCGAGCAGGATAGATTGGAGCCACTCTTACTATTGGGAGATAATCGCCCTCTGCAATATTCATTCCACCTGGACCTCCGATATTGAGGTTATTATTAACAGCTGGAGGTGGTATAGCAATTGTTGGAGCGTTAGGATCAATGCTGTCCATATCTTGAGGAGGCATCTCTTGAGGAACCTCAGGTGGTTTTGGCGGTTTTTCAGGAGTTAAGTCTTCTGTATTGACATTTTCATTTCTTCTTACACGAACGAATTCCAAGAGATGCCTTACTCTTGGTTCAGTCAGTGCACTCTTGCCTGATGCAATCAATAGCTGCATTACGAATAACAACCCAACTGTTATTGTGGTTCCAACGATAATTGAGTATATATACCTTGTGTACATCAGTGCTCCTCTATTTATTCGTTGTTCGCAGCAATCGAGACATTGAATACTCCTGCTTGTCTTGCCGCATCCATAACAACTACCAACATCTCATTAGTAGATTTCTTATCAGCCTGGATGACGACAGATCCTTTGGGGTTTTCCGCATGCATCCTTTCTATATTTGCTCTTACAGCTCTGGGATCGATTAACCTTCTGTCCATATATATTTCATCGTTCGGACTAATTGCTACTAGAATATTTGCATCTTCAACTCTTTCAGATGTTGGGGCATCAGGTCTATTAACATCAATACCTGATTCTTTAATAAATGATGCAGTTACAATAAAAAATATAAGCATAATGAATACGACATCTAACATCGGTGTTAGATTTATTTCATTTTCTTCCTCTTCTTGATTCATTGCATTATTTTTTCTCATATATTTTATCCTTTTCTTAGTGATCCATTGTAAGAGAGTCTTCAAGAAACTCAACTTCTCGAGCAGCTCGTCTTGTCAAGATTGTTACAAGGAGAACACCTGATAATGCTCCTACCATTCCAGCCATCGTTGGTACCGTTGCTTGTGACACACCTGCGGCCATAGCTCTCACATTTCCTGATCCTGAGACAGCCATAACTTCGAATACTTTAATCATTCCTGTCACAGTACCAAGCAGGCCCAAAAGTGGGCATAAAGCAACTAGGGTTTGTATCATTGGAATAAACTCATTCGTTGCCATTGAGAATTGAGAAATCATGCCATCTCTGATTTGATGAGCATGCCATGATTTTCTCTCATTTCTTTTTTCCCATTTATTTTTGATATCACTGGCCAATAAAGACATCGTTGTTCTGAAGAATAACAATCTTTCGATTATCAACACCCACATCAAAAATATTGTAATAGCAATCCATCTAAGAACATTCCCGCCGAGATACAGAAAATCTATTATTGCATCCCATGAATCTGCTAACCAATACATAAATACTCCTTGTTTATAATTAAATACTTAATCATTAGCCTCAGAATGTTTAGCAACAATTCCTGCACTCTGAGATTGAAGTATATTAATGATCTTTCTACTTTGACCACTGACAACTGTGTGAAGAAGTACCATTGGTATTGCTACACACAGCCCGAGTACTGTTGTCATAAGTGCCTGAGAAATTCCTCCAGCCATAAGCTTAGGATCACCAGCACCATATAGTGTAATCACCTGGAATGTCTTGATCATTCCTGTAACAGTACCAAGAAGACCCATAAGTGGTGCGACTGCTGCAATCACTTTAATAAAAAGCAAACCTTTTGTGAGATTAGGCATTTCTTTTAAAGCGGCTTCACTCAATTTAAGTTCCACTGTTTCCGTGTCTGCACCTTTTGTTTCATCATATGCAGATAGAACTCTTCCTAAAGGATTATCGCTTGATGCAGTCTGACTCGATAATTGTGCTGTAACCTTTTTGCTATCTTTGGTTAATGATAACCATCTCCATATCGCTATGAATAAACCAACAAGGCCAAGCGCTATAATACAATATCCAACAATTCCACCTTGATTAATTCTTTCAGTTATTGTTGGAGACTCAACCAATAGTGCCAATATACCACCTCTGGTAACATCTAATCCGAAACCAACATAACCGCTAGACTCTTCCATTATGTCTTCAGCAGAGTTTGTGTATTGTGACTGGTCTGGTTGACGTTGTAGCTCTGTCACATTACCAGTAGTACTATCGTACTGTAGATAACCGTCTTCAAAAACTAAGTTAAAAACACCGACTCTAACTACATCTGATGTAATTCTTTCGCCGTCTGCAGAAGCATATTCTGTTTGGTATTTAACTATTTTGCCCTGTTCTGTGATCTCTCTTTGAAGTTCGTACCACAAGCCCTCTATGTCTTGTATAGATGCAAGAGTACTAGCACTTGCCATCTTGCTGCCCAACTCAACCAAAAAGGCTTCACGGTTAGGATATTGAATATTTGTGAGAGACCCATTAAAACGAGTCTGAGCATCACCAGAAACGGTTTGAAGTACACCAAAAAGCTCTTTTAAAGCGCCGAGCCTCTTATCTAATGCAGCTCTTGCATCAACGATTAATTGTTGATTTTTTGCAAAAGTATCTTCGAGTTTTTGACTTTTATCTTCTTCTCTTTTTCTTTCGGCACGAGAATTATTCAGAAGTCTCTGTTGCTCGTTTCTCGCAACCTCGAAACGTTTTTCTCTGTTTTGAGCCTCAACAGAATCTCTGGCCTGTCCTTGTTCAATCTGCCTTAATAGTTCAGACATTGAAGAAGCATCTTCTTGAGCATTGAGCTGACCGAATGTGAATACCAGCATCAATAATGTAAATATAATTCTAGTCATTTTAAGAAGCCTCCTTAGCTGCTTGAACAGGTATCAAGAGTAACTCAGGCGCTATAAGCTGTCTGGCCATTCTTAAACCTTTTCTTATTTCTGAGCGATACTCATCATCAACCACCCATGCATTTTGATCAACATCCCACATACCAGTAATTGAGGAATCATCTGATTGAAAATAAAGACCAATTCTTCCTACTCTCAGCATATTATAGTCTCTAACACCAAACTCACTTCCTAGATCCAGAGATTGCTTATAAAATTCTGCTGATGAGCCATAATCGAGTTCGATTTGATATGACTCCATCACTTTTCTGAATTTTTCAGCGACACTGACATCTGATCTAGACATGAGTGATTTTAATCCATCAATTCGACCAACACGCTCTTCTTTGAGAAACGGAATGTCTAATGCTATCGATTGCTCAAGACCGTCAATCATTCTTTCCATTAGTGGAAAAATTTGCCTGTTGATCACATCAACTTGATCCATGGAAATTTTGATATCTTCAAGTGTCGCTTCTTGGCCCTGGACTTGCGCTGTCATGAGGCGATTGTAGACTTTCAAACCATCAATTTCTTTGTTAATTGCTCGAAATTGGTCTGTTAATGTTCTAGTACCGTCAACAGTCTCATTGATTCGCTCTTGAGATGCCTGTGCAAGTTGTAATCTTTTTGCATCTGCCGTTAAAACATCATCAACTGTTTGAGCGAATGCTCCCCCATTGACAACAACCGAGCCGAACATAATTGTTAGCATTACTCTTGTTGTCAAAAAATATTTTATGCACCGTTTCATGGGCACTCCTTAAAAGTTTTTTTAAAAATAATTTCCTACTACCGTGAATTCACAATTTTCATTGAACATTATTATGTTTTTTTTTGAGTATAAATCAAGTTAAAAATGATTATTGACAAATATCTTTACAAATTTTTACTTAACTATATTAAATAAGGATAGCATAAAAAAAATTTATATCACTAGTTCGATTTAATTTTTTATTTTCTGCATACCAAGTTCAAGTTTCGCTAATTGAGCCATATGAACTTCATCAGGACCGTCTGCCAGTCTGAGCGTTCTCGCCATTGCCCAGGCTGCTGCTAGAGGAAACTCACTACTGACTCCTCCTCCTCCATGCACCTGGATGGCTCTATCGATTACATTAGTTGCCATATTTGGAGCAACTATCTTTATCATTGCAATTTCTTTTTTTGCGATTTTATTGCCGTACTTATCCATCATGTCTGCAGCTCTTAGAGTTAATAATCGAGCTTGATCAATTTCCATTCTTGATCTTGCAATCATTTCTCTTACAACACCTTGTTCTGAGATTTTTTTACCAAACGCTTCTCTTTGATTGGCTCTCTTGCACATTAATTCAAATGCTCTTTCAGCAAGTCCAATCAATCTCATACAATGATGTATTCTTCCTGGACCAAGCCTGCCTTGTGCGATTTCGAAACCTCTGCCCTCACCAAGTAATATGTTTTTTTTTGGAACAAAGACATCTTTAAATATTACTTCAGCATGACCATGAGGCGCATCATCATAGCCATACACGCTCAATGGTCTCACAATTTTCACCCCAGGAGCATCAGTTGGGACAATTATCATTGATTGCTGAGAGTATCTGTTAGCATTTAGATCAGTTTTTCCCATGAATATTATTACTTTACATCGTGGATCCATCGCTCCTGAAGTCCACCATTTATGGCCATTAATAATATAATTATCTCCATCAGCCTTTATTGTAGATTGAATATTTGTAGCATCTGATGAGGCAACATTTGGTTCAGTCATCGCGAAAGCAGATCTAATTTCACCTTTGAGAAGTGGTTCCAGCCATTTCTCTTTTTGCTCATTTGTGCCATATCTAACAAATACTTCCATGTTTCCTGTATCTGGTGCAGAGCAATTGAAAGCTTCTGGTGCAATAAAGCTTCTTCCCATTATTTCAGCCAAAGGCGCATATTCTAAATTAGATAGTCCTGCACCATAATCACTATCTGGAAGAAATAAATTCCACAAATTTACTTTTTTTGCTTCATCTTTAATTTCTTCTATTACTGGTGGTATATTCCAGCGTGATTCAGACGATTCAATCGCTTCAAAATAAACCTGTTCATTTGGATATATGAATTTATCCATAAATACATTAATTTTATCAATTAAATTATTGATTTTACTTGTATATTCAAAGTTCATAGGCTGTTACCCTCATTATTGATAATTAATTTTATATATTATTAATTTACTTTTACATCCTTTGAACAAATTCATGATTAATCCTCTAATATTCTCTCTAATTACAAAAATCACAGCATCTATAAGCTAAATTGCATTGCAACAAGATGTTGACAACAATCCTTCAATAAAACATCATTAGCACTAATATGAATATTCTAACAAAACAAATAGTGATTATATCGACAAATCAGTATATCAATCTGATCTGCCTATCTCTATTATTACTCGTTGAAAGGAAAACGGGTTGAGTTAATACTTATACAAAAATATTATTGACCCCGCTTTCAGAAAAAAGAATGTGGGGTTTTTTTTTATAAACTCATTACAAAAAAAATAAAGGATCATAAAAATGAGAATGTACTCTGAACAAGATGTAAATCCATCAATACTTGAAGATAAAAAAATAGTAATTCTTGGTTATGGAAGTCAAGGTCGAGCTCATGCTCTAAATCTTAAGGATAGCGGTTTCAATGTTGTCGTTGGATTGAGGAAAAGTGGTGCTAGCTGGAATAAAGCTATATCAGACGGGCTAGATGTAAACGAGCCAAATGATGCGGTCAAAGATGCATCTATCGTAATGTTTCTCACGCCAGATATGACACAAGAAAATATATACAAGAATATAGAACAATCTATCGAAAAAAATGCTGCGATTGTATTTGCTCATGGATTCAACATTCACTATAAAAGGATCAAGCCGAGAGATGATCTTGATGTTTTTTTAATAGCTCCTAAAGGTCCTGGAGGCCTTGTCAGAAGACAATATAAGGAAGGTCATGGTGTTCCTTGCTTGGTAGCTGTAGAGCGTGATAGAAGCGGTAAAGCACTTGATCTTGCCCTAGCTTATGCACACGGAATTGGTGGTGCTAGAGCAGGAGTAATTGAAACTTCATTTGCAGAAGAAACAGAAACAGATTTATTTGGCGAACAAGCTGTTCTATGTGGAGGTGCCACCGAGCTGGTTGTAGCTGGATATGAAACACTAGTTGATGCCGGATACCAACCCGAAGTTGCTTATTATGAATGCATGCATGAATTAAAATTAATTGTTGATTTACTGCATGAGGGAGGGTTAAAGAAAATGCATGAATTCATAAGTGACACAGCTGCATATGGTGACCTTGTGAGCGGCCCAAGAGTAATTGATGAGCATGCTAGAAAAAAAATGAAAGAAATATTAGATGATATTCAAACAGGTAAATTTGCAGAAAATTGGATAAAAGAAAATAAGGCTGGCCAACCTGAATTTAAAAGAATGATGAATAATGATCTTGAACACCCTATTGAAAAAGTAGGTACAGACTTAAGAAGCAGAATGGATTGGCTTGAAAAATAAGAGGCATTTAAAATGAGTAACGGTCATGTCAAAATTTTTGATACGACACTAAGAGATGGTGAGCAGGCGCCAGGTTGCAGTATGACACTTGGTGAGAAACTTAAGATTTCACGCGCTTTAACCGACCTGAATGTTGATATCATTGAGGCTGGCTTTCCAGCTGCATCACCAGGCGATTTCAACTCTGTTAAAGAAATAGCAGACCAAAATCTTGGGCCAATCATATGTGGCCTCGCTAGATGCAATGAAGATGACATAAATAAAGCATTCAATGCGGTTAAAGGATCAAACAATCATCGTATTCATGTTTTTGTAGCAACTAGCTCAATTCACAGAGAATATAAGTTAAAAATGGCGAAGGAAGAGATTATCAAAAATGCTGTTTCATCGATATCTCTCGCAAAAAGTATGTGTGATGATATTGAATTCTCCCCAGAAGATGCCTCGAGAACAGAGCTATCATACCTAGCTGAAGTTGTGTCAGCAGCCATTGAGGCTGGTGCAACTACTGTCAATATCCCTGATACAGTTGGATACACTGTTCCTGATGAATTTGATCGTGTATTTAAGTACTTAAATGAAAACGTCATAAATATAGAAAAAATTACATTGAGTGTGCACTGCCATGATGACCTAGGAATGGCAGTCGCAAATAGTTTAGCCGCAGTAAAAGCTGGCGCAAGACAAATAGAATGCACCATAAATGGAATAGGAGAAAGAGCAGGAAATTGCTCACTCGAAGAAATTGTCATGGCAATAAAAACAAGAGAAGAGCATTTTAATGTAGACACAAACATAAAAACAGAAAAACTTTATCCGACATCAAGAATGGTTGCATCAGTCACAGGCATTCAAATACCAAGAAATAAAGCAATCGTAGGTGAAAATGCTTTTGCTCACGAAGCTGGGATTCATCAACATGGAATGCTTCAACATAGCTCTACATATGAAATAATGAAGCCAGAGGACATCGGAATCAGTAAGTCAAATCTTGTGCTAGGGAAACACAGTGGAAGGCATGCCTTCAGAAAGAGAGTTGAAGAGTTAGGTTTCGAGGCAGACGACGATAAAATCAATAGTGCTTTTATAGAGTTTAAAAAACTCGCAGATGCAAAAAAAGATATCTATGATGGTGATATAGAAGCATTAATAATGAATATTGATACTTCAATTGGAGGACCATGGATACTCAAATCACTTGAGATCAGCTCTTTGTCTGGAGAACCCTCCAATGCAAAAGTATCTCTTGTCGACGAAAAAGGTCATGTTTATTCAAGATCTATGAGTGCTTCTGGGCCAGTTGAAGCTGCTTTTAGTGCGATAAAAAAAATCACAGAAGTAGATCTGACCCTTAAAAAGTTTGATCTCCATAGTCCGACAATAGGATCTGATGCACAAGGTGAAGTAACAGTTAATGTTGAACACGAAGGTCAATCATACAGGGGCTCAGGAACAAGTGTTGATATAGTTGAAGCCGGAAGTAGAGCATACCTTGGTGTTATAAACAGAATTATAAGACGTGAAAAACAAGGTATAAAATCAGCGCCACAAAACAATAATATTCACAGAGCGCCAATTTAGATTTATTAAATATATATTCAAGGACAATATTATGTACAAAGGTGGAAGCTATATTTGGCATAACGGACAAATAGTTGAGTGGGAGGATGCAAAAGTACACGTGCTTTCTCACGCACTTCACTATGGATCTTCTGTATTTGAGGGAATTAGACTCTATAAAACACCAAATGGACCAAAAATATTTAGACTTCAAGATCATGTTTCAAGGCTGTATAACTCTGCAAAAATTTATCGTATGGAAATCCCCTACTCTCAGGATGATCTCTCAAGAGCTTGCAAAGATATAATCGCTCAGAATGAATTGAATAATGGCGCTTACATTCGTCCAATCGCATTTCGCGGATATGGTGAAATTGGTCTCGCGCCAAAAGATGATCATCCGGTGGATGTCTCAATAGCCGCATGGGAATGGGGTACGTACTTGGGTGAGGATGCACTTAAAAATGGTGTAGAAGTCTGTGTTTCAAGTTGGCAAAGAGTTGCACCAAATACAATACCTACTATGGCAAAAGCTGGGGGTAACTATCTCTCCAGTACCTTAATTAGTACTGAGGCAAAAAGACTTGGATTTGATGAGGGGATTGCTCTATCTTCAAGCGGCAAAGTATCTGAAGGCGCGGGAGAGAACCTTTTTATTGTTATAGATGATGTTATATATACGCCACCAGCCTCTTCAGGGATACTTACAGGGATAACAAGAGATACCGTTGTTAAACTTTCAAAAGATGCTGGATTAGATTTAAAAGAGGAAGAAATAAATAGAGAATCTCTATATCTAGCTGATGAAATGTTCTTCACTGGCACAGCGGCAGAAATAACGCCAATAAAATCAGTCGATAGAATACTTATAGGTGACGGAAATAGAGGTCCTGTAACAAAAAGACTGCAAGATAAATTTTTTAGCTTATTTTCAGATAATACTGATGATAAGTATTCATGGCTAGAATCAATATAAACAGTTTTATGGACATACAGCAGCCACTTACACTCTTTGAAAAGGTATGGAATGAGCACATCGTTCGTCAAGAATCGGATGCTAATCCAGCAATATTATATATTGACCTCCACCTGATACATGAAGTGACGACACCACAGGCATTTTCAATGCTTAGGGAGCGAGGTCTTGATATAAGAAAAAAAAATCTGACAATTGGAACTATGGATCATTCGATACCAACAATGCCAATTAATAATTTCAAGGATATCGAAATAGCAGGTGCTGATGCTGCAAATCAAGTCAGAACAATGATAAACAATTGTAAAGAATTTGGTCTCGAGCTCTTTGATTTCGATAACATTAACAGGGGTATTGTTCATGTCATAGGACCAGAACTAGGATTAACTCAACCGGGAAAAACAATCGTCTGCGGTGATAGTCATACAAGTACTCATGGTGCATTTGGTGCACTCGCATTTGGTATTGGCACAACGGAAGTTGGGCATGTATTAGCCACGCAATGTCTCCTTCAAAGAAAACCGAAGACATTATCAATTGACGTAAAAGGAAAATTGAAGAGAGGTGTAACAGCGAAAGATCTTATCCTTGCAATAATAGGTAAAATTGGAGTCGATGGAGGCACGGGTTATGTCATGGAATATAGAGGTGATGCAATATCTTCAATGAGTATGGAAGGACGAATGACTATGTGCAACATGTCTATAGAAGCAGGTGCCAAGGCTGGTATGATCGCTCCAGATGATACAACTTATGAATTTTTGATTGACAAGCCTAGATCTCCTAAAAATGAGTTGTGGGATGATGCGCTAACTCGTTGGAAATCTCTTCCCAGCGATGATAACTCAGAATTTGATAAAGTAATAACGATTGATGCTGGTAACCTTGAACCAATGATCACTTTCGGTACAAATCCAGGCATGGTGATTGGTGTCAATGATCCTGTCCCGATTAATAATGATGCTGCATTTACTAAAGCAGTGGATTATATGCAAATAACCCCAGGTCAAACACTTCATGATAAAGATATTGATGTCGTTTTTATAGGAAGCTGCACAAACTCTAGGTTGAGTGACTTAAAAGAAGCAGCGAAGATACTGAAGGGAAAAAAGATTTCAAATGATGTAAGAATGCTCGTTGTTCCAGGCTCTCAAAAAATTAAGAAAGATGCTGAGGCACTGGGGCTAGATACAATATTCAAAAAAGCAGGTGCAGAATGGAGAGAAGCTGGGTGTTCCATGTGTCTTGGAATGAATGGTGACACTGTAGCATCTGGAAAACTTAGTGTCAGTACCAGCAACAGAAACTTCGAGGGTAGACAGGGAAAAGGAGCGCGAACAATTTTAGCAAGCCCCTCAACCGCAGCTGCATCGGCTATTGAGGGGAATATCGCCGATCCGAGAAGGTACATAACATAATGAAGAGGCTAGAAAAGATAAATTCTAAAATTCTCGTTCTATCTAACAAGGATGTTGATACTGATCAAATTATACCAGCTAGATTTTTGACAACAACGTCGAAAGATGGCTTGGGGAAACATCTATTTCACGACTGGAGATACGAAGAAAATGGTGATAACAAACCTGACTTTGTGCTGAATAAACATGGAAATAAAAAAATAGAGATCCTTGTGGCTGGAAATAATTTTGGATGCGGGTCATCTCGAGAGCATGCACCATGGGCTCTTACTGACTATGGTTTCAGAGCTGTTATAAGCTCAAAGATAGCAGATATATTCAAGAGCAATGCTCTGAAAAATGGACTCCTTCCAATTGTTGTATCTGAAAAGATATTGAATACAATTATGGATAAACCTGACTCTGAATTATCGATTTGTGTCCAATCGTCTAAAATTACACTTCCAAACAATGACATCGTTGAATATGAAATCGATGAATTTTCAAAATTCTGTCTCATAGAAGGCATAGATCAACTCGGCTTCATTCAGAAGAATAACAGCTCAATAGTTGAGTTTGAGGAGAAAAGAAATTGGACGCCATGATAACACTTCTTCCTGGTGATGGAATAGGCCCAGAGGTTACGGCCTCAGGAAAAGCTGTTTTAAAAGCTATTGAATTGTCATTTGGGCATAAGTTTAAGTTTGAAGAAAAATATATCGGTGGTGCAGCAATTGATCAATTCAATGATCCATTACCAAGTGATACTAAAAAAAGTTGCCTCGACTCAAATGCTGTAATATTAGGGGCTGTTGGTGGTCCAAAATGGGATGATCCGAATGCGAAAATCAGACCTGAACAAGGTCTTCTATCATTAAGAAAGTTACTTGGCGTCTTTGCAAATATCAGACCAATCAAAGTTTACCCTTCTTTAAAAAAATCCTCTCCACTGAAAGAAGAGAAACTTGATGATGTTGATTTAATTGTTATCCGAGAGTTGACTGGCGGAATATATTTTGGCGAAAAGAAGAGATCTGAAAAAAAAGCAAGTGATTTGTGTGAATATCACGAATTCGAAGTCACAAGAATTATTAGAAAAGCTGCTGACATCGCAATGCAAAGACAAAGAAAATTATGTTCTGTTGACAAGGCAAATGTTCTTGAAACCTCAAGATTTTGGAGAGACATTACATCGAAGATTGTATCGAGAGAATATCAAGATATTGAAATTGAACACATCTTGGTAGATGCGGCAGCTATGTATCTAATTAACAATCCATCTGATTTTGACGTTGTTGTGACTGAAAATATGTTTGGAGACATATTAACAGATGAGGCCTCAATGCTATCTGGATCTCTGGGAATGCTCCCATCAGCATCTCTTGGTGACGGAAGTATTGGTCTATACGAGCCCATTCATGGGTCAGCACCGGACATCACAGGGACAAAATCAGCAAATCCATGCGGCATGATAGGTAGCATTGCAATGCTCTTGAGACACAGTCTAAATCTTCAGGAAGAAGCAGAAATTATCGAGGGAGCAATGTTTGATGTAATTGAGAGTGGAGCGAGAACGAAAGACATAGCTGAAGAGAATGATAGAATTATCAATACGGATGAAATGACTCAACTAATAATAGATAAGATACTCTGATGTCACGAAAAGTAATGAGCTTGAAAAATTTAGTCAGACCAGAAATTCATAATTTGCCCATAATTAATATTCCAGAATCAATTCCAAGCACGATCAGATTGAATGCTAATGAGGTACCAACATCACCATGGACCTCACTCGACCATTATATTCCCAATAGATACCCTCCTGTAAGGCCTGACTCACTGATAAAACCAATTTCAGAGCTGTTAGAAGTTGAGGAAGACCAATTATTAATTTCGAGAGGGAGCACAGAGGCAATAGATATTATAATCAGGACTTTCTGCAATCCAAACAAAGATGAGATTATGATATGTCCTCCTACCTTTGATATGTATGAATTTTTTGCTATCAGCAATTCTATTCAAACACATGAAATACCATTAAAGAAGGCTGAAAATTTCAAAGTAGATATTCAGCGTCTTATTGAAAGTATGCAAGGATCTACAAAAATTATTTTTTTAGCCTCACCAAATAATCCGACGGGTAATTCATTAACCAAGGATGAAATAGTATTATTATTGGAGGAAGTAAATAATAGAGCGATTGTTGTTATTGATGAGGCTTACATCGAGTTTAGTCCAATAGATTCAATAGCGAGTGAAATAGAAAATTATAATAATTTGATCATATTGAGAACTTTATCAAAAGCTTTCTCGCTTGCAGGCTTGAGATGTGGTGCAATGATTGCATCTTCTGACTGTATTAATTTTTTAAAAAGAATTATTTCACCATTCTGTTTTGCAACGCCTGTGATTAATTTAATTAGACAAGCAATTGAATCGAATAATGCGAATGATGCAAAAAAACAAATTCAATTCATAGCAAAAGAAAGAAAGAGGATTATGAAAGATCTGATTGAAATCAGTTGTGTTAAAAATGTATGGCAAAGTGATGGAAATTTTTTGTTAACTGAATTCAAAGATCTCGATAAAATAAGCACACTTCTTCAAAAGGTTGGCATCATTATTGGGTGCCCAAAACATAAAGAGCTAGAGAATTGTGCAAGAGTCACGATTAGTAACGAACAACAAAACAATAAATTTTTAGAAGAGTTAAAAAAATTGACTTGATCATATTTTAAATAATAATTTCATCTGGCATCTCTCTCAGATTATATTCTGAGGCCATGGACCTCACATACGCTCCAGCGTTCGCGATAAGAATGACATCTTCTTCATCAGTCTCAGGAAACTCTCTATTCTCTCCAAGCTTATCGCCAGATTCACAAATAGGTCCTACGATTGAAACAAGTAATTTACGCTCTTGATCATACTTCGTAAGATTGACTATTTCATGATAAGAACCATACAAAATGGGTCTTATCAGAACATTCATCCCGACATCAACGCCGATGTACTTTTGATCATCTTTTTGTTTTATCTGTGTAACACGAGTTATCAGTGCTCCTGATTCACCAACTATAAATCTACCTGGTTCAAACCACATCGCAATATTTTTAAAGTTTTTTTTCAAATCAATTAACATTTGAGAAAATTTATTGAAATCAAATTCTCTCTGATTTAATTTCTCCTTTATTGGAATGCCACCTCCGAGATTAATCACTGCAGTATCTTTGAATTTTTTGGATAATTCGAGCAAGAGTTTTGCTGTATCTATCCATGTTGATATATTTTTTATACCACTTCCATGATGCGTATGTAAGCCTATTATCTTGATACGATACTTTTCACATAATCTGAGAACTTGATTGATATCTGATAGTGGAATTCCAAATTTAGAATGACTGCCAGCTGTTATCACATGATCGTGGTGCCCGTCACCTTTGCCAGGGTCAATCCTAATCATGATGTCTTTGTTCTCGAATATATCAGGCCATTTTGCGATTGGGTATATACTGTCAACTATAACTATAACTTGGTTAGCTAGTGCCCATATATAGTCACTTTTTTTTGCAAAATTCGGTGTAAATATAATTTTTTTACGATCAATGTTTGGTATAAGATCAAAAAGACGTTTCATTTCCCCGATTGACACGCATTCGAACCCAAGTCCTGACTTATATATGATGTCGAGAATCTCAGAATTAAAATTTGCTTTCATGGCAAAAAATAATTGATCTATAGCCTCAATTTTTTTTAACTTTTTAATTGAATTTTCTATTGTAAACGTATCGTAAATAATACAGTTGGACGTCTTAGATGCTATGTTAAGTAGCTCATCTTTTTTTTTAATCCACCACAAAATCTTCCCTCAATCATAGTTTAGTTTGGCTATGAATCAGCCAAGGTAATTGCACCATCTGAAGCAGACGATACGCACATTCGATATTTCGCAAGCACGCCTGATACCCTTTCCTTGCTGGGCTTTATCCATTTTTCACGTCTTTTTTTCAGTATTTTATCATTTACTAGAATGTTAATAATTTTGTTCTCCGCGTCAATAATAATTTGATCTCCATCCTCGATGAGAGCCAAGGGTCCTCCAACCATTGCCTCCGGTGAGACATGACCAACAACGAAACCATGACTTCCACCAGAAAATCTACCATCGGTGATCAGTGCAACGTCAGAGCCCAATCCTTTGCCCATTATTGCGCCAGTCGGGCTTAACATTTCACGCATTCCAGGACCACCTTTGGGGCCCTCATATCTAATAATTATCACATCGCCTTTTGAGATTTTATCAGATAATATTGCACCCATTGCAGCCTCCTCTGAATTAAAAGTTTTTGCTATTCCAGTGAAGGATGTACCCTCTTTTCCAGATATTTTTGCTACCGCTCCCTCTGGAGCAAGATTTCCATATAAAATCTCGAGATGACTTGATTTTTTGATTGGAGTCGAGAAATCCTTAATTATTTCTTGGTCCGCGGGATAGTCTTCGACATGTTTCAGATTTTCTGCCATAGTTTTACCAGATACGGTTAAACAGTCACCATGTATTAATCCTCTCTTAAGAAGCCCTTTCATAAGTGGCTGAATTCCACCAATTTCAATTAAATCAGACATCAAATATTTTCCACTTGGCTTCAAATCGGCCAACACAGGAACATTTGATCCTATTCTTGTAAAGTCTTTTAACGACACATCAACACCTGCCTCTTTTGCCATAGCTATTAAATGAAGAACTGCATTAGTTGACCCACCAAGTGCTATAACAACTGTTATTGCATTCTCAAAAGCTTCTTTAGACATGATATCAAGAGGTTTTATATCATTTTTTATTAAATCCATAACAGCCTTGCCTGCTTCACGACAATCATTAGTCTTCGCATCAGATACCGCCTCTTGTGCCGAACTATTTGCGAGACTCAATCCTAGTGCTTCAATCGCCGACGCCATTGTGTTTGCAGTATACATTCCACCACAAGCACCCGGACCGGGAATTGCTGTCTTTTCTACTTTGAGAAATTCATCATTATTGATTTTTCCACTTGAGAGAGCACCAACAGCTTCAAACACAGAAACAATATCTGTTTTATTTGGACCTGGTTTTATTGTTCCTCCATATACAAAGATGGAGGGCCTATTCAATCTTGCCATTGCCATTACACATGCAGGCATATTTTTGTCACAACCACCTATTGTAATTAATCCATCAAATCCTTGTGCTGCTGTCACTGCCTCAATGGAATCAGCAATAATTTCTCTTGATACTAGTGAATATCTCATGCCTGAAGTGCCCATTGAAATCCCATCTGATACCGTTATGGTATTAAAAATGATTCCTTTAGCCCCAGAATCTGAAACGCCATTTGAGGCCTCTTTTGCTAATTCATTAAGGTGTATATTACACGGTGTTATCATGCTCCACGTTGATGCAATTCCTACTTGTGGAACTTGGAAATCCTCTGTTTCAAAACCGACAGCTCTGAGCATTGCCCTACTTGGAGCCTGTTCGACTCCATCTACAATTTTTCTTGAGTATTTTCTTAGATTTTTGTCACTCATTACAAGATCCACTGAATTAGAAATATCGTATAATTTTACAGAAAAAGGCTGACAATGTTAGATTAAATTATAAATGATAATCAGATTTAACAATATTTGAGTATGATGACCAATCTATATTACTTCCACACATAATGATTACTGTTGTCTTATTATTTAATCTATCTCGCAAGGGATCCAATAACGCGGCTGTTGTAATAGAGCAGGCAGGCTCAACTGCAAGATTCATCTGATTATAAATAAAGCTCATGGAATCGCATATTTGACTGTCTCTCACAGTTACGACCTCATCTACATTATTTAGGCAATAATCAAATGAGATAGGCAAGGAAAATGGAGCTGCGAGACTATCTGCTATAGTATGAATTTTCATATCAGATTGAACTTTATTTTTTTTGATACTGATTTGCATGGAATTAGCATTTTCAGGCTCAACACCAAAAACCTGAATATTTTTATTGCTCTGTTTAATAGCGTGAGAAACACCAGCTGCCAAGCCACCACCTCCAATTGGAATCAGAATAGAGTCCATATCCTCACATTGATTAAAAATTTCAAGACCTAAGGTAGCTGTACCACTAATTATATCCTCGCCTTCAAATGGATGGATAAATTCTCGTTTTTCAGATTCTGATATCTCATTAGCTAATTTAAATGCGTCGGTGGGATTTTTTGCAAAAATAACTTTGGCACCATGACTCTTACAGTAATGCACTCTGAACGCATTTGAACCCTCTGGCATTACTACCTTACAATTTGTGTCAAATAGCTTAGCTGCATAAGAAACTGCTATGGCATGATTTCCAGCGCTAACTGCAACAACACCATTATTTTTTTTCTGTTTAGTTAAATTTATTATTGAGGCTATCGCACCTCTAATTTTAAAAGTACCAGTTTTCTGTAAAAACTCTAATTTAGAGTAAATCTTTGTATTTTTGGAAAAGTAACTTTCTAAATATTTGCATCTAATTAATGGAGTTCTATAGATATAATCGTCTAGTATTATGTTTAATCTTCTTATTTCACAAATTGAAATTGCAGCTCTCACAGGACTAACCTTTTGTATTAGAACAGTTGGTCGGGGCGGCGAGATTTGAACTCACGACCCCCACAACCCCATTGTGGTGCGCTACCAGACTGCGCTACGCCCCGATATATGTATAATTAATTTCGTAAGATCTTAGAAACTTCTTCAAGTTCTATTCTTAACTGCTTGATTATCTGTTGACTTTTTGAAATATCAGATTTCGATTCATTACCTGATAATTTTTGACGAGCGC